>Ga0070730_10004735_pt1 | contig 11851 bp, 10 predicted proteins | sample Coa_R1_3_FD_66447 | JGI IMG/M metagenome (GOLD analysis project Ga0070730, IMG submission 66447) | Surface soil microbial communities from Centralia Pennsylvania, which are recovering from an underground coalmine fire - Coalmine... | ecosystem: Environmental > Terrestrial > Soil > Unclassified ... | reverse complement strand
AGCGCGGCCCCGACGGCGCGTGGCTGGGCATCGACACGCGCCCGGCGGCCGTGAAGACCTTCGCGGCCTACAGCCTCCAGCGCCTCGGCGCCGGCGTGATCGACCTCTATCGCCCTGCCCGCCTCGACCCCGCCGTGCCGATCGAGGAGACGGTGGGCGCCATCGCCGACCTCGTGGGGAAGGGGTACGTCAAGCACATCGCCCTCTCCGAGGTGGGCGCGGACACCGTACGCCGCGCCGCCGCGGTGCAGCCCATCGTCGACCTGCAGATCGAGTACTCGATCGCGTCGCGCGGCCCCGAGGCGACGATCTTCCCGGCCCTCGCCGAGCTGGGCGTCGGCGCCACGCTCTACGGCGTCTTCTCGCGGGGCCTGCTCACCGGGAGCAAGGTCGCCAGCAAGGGCGACTTCCGCGCGTTCCTCCCGCGCTTCGCGGGCGACGCCGGCGCGAAGAACGCGGCGATCGCCGAGCGCCTCCGCGCCTTCGCGGCCGACACGGGCCGCAGCCCGGCGCAGCTCGCCCTCGGGTGGGTGCTCGCGAAGGAGCCGACGCTCGTGCCGGTCGTCGGGGCGCGCACGCGCGCGCAGCTCGACGACGCCCTGGGGGCGCTCGACAAGCCGCTCCCACCGGCCGAGGTCTCCGCCGTCGAGGCCATGTTCCCCGCCGACGCCGTCGCCGGGACCCGGTACATGGCCGAGCAGATGCGTCACCTCGACAGCGAGAAGTGAACCTACACTCGGGGGCGTGACCGACTCGATCGACCTCGCCCGCGTCCCCCGCGACGTGCTCGCGCTGTGCGAGCGGCTGCGCTCGCAGGAGAAGCGCGCGTGGATCGTCGGGGGCTGCGTGCGCGATCTGCTGCGCGGCCGCGAAGCCAACGACTGGGACGTGGCCACCGACGCCCGCCCGCCCGAGCTCTTGACGATCTTCCCGCGCGCGATCCCCACGGGCATCGAGCACGGCACGGTCACCGTCGTGAAGGACGGGCGGCACTACGAGGTGACGTCGCTCCGCGGCGAGGGCACCTACACCGACGGACGGCGGCCCGACCACGTCGAGTTCATCGACGACATCACCGCGGACCTGGCGCGCCGCGACTTCACGGTGAACGCGATCGCCGTCGATCCGCAGGACGGCAAGGTCGTCGATCCCTTCGACGGCCGGAAGGATCTCGCCCGGGGCGTGCTCCGCGCCGTGGGTGTCGCGCGCGAGCGCTTCACCGAGGACGGCCTGCGCGTGCTGCGGGCGGCGCGCTTCGTCGCGACCCTCGGGCTCGAGCTCGACCCCGACACCGAGGCGGCGATCCGCCCCACGCTCGACACGTTCCGCAAGGTCGCCGGCGAGCGCGTGCGCGACGAGTGGCTCAAGGCGATGAAGGCCGAGAAGCCGTCGCGCGCGTTCGAGGTCATGCGGCGCACGGGCATCCTCGAGGTGACGTGCCCCGAGCTGCTCGAGGGCGTGGGGATGGAGCAGAACAAGTGGCACGCCTACGACGTGTGGACGCACGGGATGGCGTGCATGGACGCATGCCCCGGCGATCCCGTGCTCCGCGTCGCGGCGCTGCTGCACGACGTGGGCAAGCCGCGCACGCGCGCCTGGTCCGACAAGACGACCGACTGGACCTTCTACGACCACGACCGGGTCGGCGCCGAGATTGCCGAGCCCATCGCGGCGCGCCTGCGCTTCTCGAACGACGAGCGCGCGCGGATCGTCGCGCTCGTGCGGTTCCACCTGTTCCACTACTCCGACTGGAGCGACGCGGCCGTGCGGCGCTGGATCCGCCGCGTCGGCCCCGACCGCGTGGAGGACCTCTACAAGCTCAACGAGGGCGACGTGCGCGGCAAGGGGCGCGACTTCGAGGCGGACCTCGCGGCGCTCGCGGCCCTCAAGGCGCACGTGGCGCGCGTGCTCGCCGAGGGGGCCGCGATGTCGACGCGCGACCTGCGCGTCAACGGCCACGACCTGATGACGGAGCTCGGCGTGAAGCCGGGGCGCATCATCGGCGAGATCCTCGACGTGCTGCTCGAGGAGGTGACCGCGAAGCCGGAGCTCAACGAGCGCGAGGCGCTCCTCGCGCTCGCGCGGGACGTCCTGAAGCAGAAGGGCTGATGTGGTAGCGTCCCGCCGGGTGAGAGTGGGCGCCTTCCTGGCAGGGCTCCTCGCGTGGGCGTGGGGGGCTTCGGCGGCGGCGCAGATCGCCCCTCCGGCGCCCGAGCGCATCCCCGTCGGCGACTGGACGCTCGCGCCCGTCGTCGACGTCCGCGTGCGTGGCGAGTACCGCCACGATCTCGACGCGCAGGACAAGGGGACGCTCGGCGAGCGCGTGCGCCTCGGCGTCGACGTCGAGCGCGGCCCCATCGCGGCGCGCGTGGTGCTGCAGGACGCACGCCTCTGGGACCTCGGCGTCCGCGACGACGTGATCGGCCAGCCCACGCCCTTCGCGCTGACGACGGCGTACGAGGCCTGGGGCGAGGCGCACACGGGGGGCGCACACCCGAGCTTCGTCCGCGTCGGGCGCCAGCCGATCACGTGGGGCGAGGGCCGGCTGCTCGGCGCGGCGGACTGGTCGCCGACGGCGCGGTCGCTCGACGCCGTCCGCGGCCGCCTCGTCGCGGGCGACTGGGCGTTCGAGGCGCTCGCCGCTGCGCTGGCGGACCCGGTGCCGCCCGCGGGATCGCTCGTCGGGTCGGCCTACGGAGAGCTGCTGGGCGTGCGCGCCGAGTGGGCGCTCGATCCGCTGCTCGCGTTCGAGCTCTACGGCCTCGCGCGCATCGCGCAGGACAGCCCGACCAGCACCACCCTCGAGGACACCGTGCGGGGCCAGGTGTACACGGGCGCCCTGCGTCTGCACGGCGCCGCGCACGCTTGGAGCTGGGGCGCCGAGGGCGCGTATCAGGGAGGGCACGTCGACCACCTCGGCCTCGACCGCGGCGCCTTCGCCGCCGCCGGCCACGTGGGCTTCACCTTCGAGCACGTGCGGCTGCTCCCGACGGTGCGCGCCGGTGTCGCGTACGCCAGCGGCGACGACGGCTCGTCGAGCCAGTATCGCGCGTTCGATCCGCTCTTGCCCGACGTGCACACGTGGCACGGCGCGATGGACCTCTTCGCGTGGTCGAACGAGCTCGAAGGGAGCGTGCGCGCCGCCGCGGCGCCCTTCACCGACGCCGTGGTCGCCGTCGAGTACCGCTACGTGCGCCTCGCGCAGGCCGGCGGCGCCTGGCGCACCGCGTACCTCGAGACGGTGGGGGCCGCGACCGGGAACACCCAGGGAGAGCTCGCGAACGAGGTCGACGGGTCGCTGGCGTGGTCGCCGTGGGAGCCGGTCGAGCTGCGCGCCGGCTATTCGCTCGCCGTGCTGGGTGCGGGCGCCAAGGCGATCCTCGCGGCGCGCGAGCTCGGGACCATCCAGTCCTCCGGGTCGCTGGCTCAGCCCGGCCTGCTCCACTTCGCGTTCGCGCAGGCGTCACTGCGAATTCCCTGAGAAGGGCACGCCGACGGAAAGTGCCGTACGATGGTACGCGTGAGAGGCTTGCTTCTACTCGGCGGGCTCGGCGCGGCGTTCTGCGCGGTCGGGGCGTGTGGGGGCGGCGCCTTCAGCGTCGCGCAGGGCGACGACGGGGGCAGCGAGGCCGGGAGCAGCAGCGGCGGCGGCAGTAGCGGCGGGAGCAGCGGCAGCGGGAGCAGCAGCGGCTCGGGCGACGCCGCGAGCCCCAGCGACGCCGCGAGCAGCAGCTCCGGCGGCGAGGCCGGAGGCACCGGGTGGTGCGCCACCCACGGCCCGAACTTCTTCTGCGAGGACTTCGACGAGGAGTCCGACGTCGCGACGTTCCTCGCCTCGTGGACCACCTACGAGCAATCGGGCTCCGGCGCGTTCCGCCTCGATCACACGAGCGTACCCTCGCCGCCCAGCGCGCTCGGCGTGGCCGGCGGCAACGGAGCGACCTTCCTGGTCATCAAGTCGTTTCACCAGTTCCCGAAGTCCAGGTCGATTCGCCTCGAGTTCGAGCTTCGAATCAACTCGGCGGGCAACGTGGGCGTGCTCTCGGCCGCCGGGTTCGCGGCCATCGCCTTCGGAAACACGATCGGTGACGGGTACGCCGCGGTTGCCATCGGCAACGGTCCCGTCGTGCAAGCAGCGTGGGCGACGGCGGGCGATGCCGGCGCGACCGACGCCGGCGCGTACGACACCGAGAGCTCGACCACCCCGTTCCCGCCGCTCGGCCAGTGGGCCGGCCGCTACGCCATCGTCGTGGACTACACGGGAGCGACGGCAGGCCTGGGTGGCTGCGTGCAGGTCTACCAGGGGCCGACGCCGATCCTGCCGAAGTGCCTGCCGTTGCCGCCCTCGCTGTCGAACCCGAGCACCGTCTCGATCGTCCTGGGCGATCTCGCCGCAGGCCTCCAGAACACCGGCAACGTCGACCTCGAGTTCGACGACGTCACGCTGAACGTCACGCCCTAGCGCACCCAGACTCCAGTAGAAGGGGAGAGCCATGCTTGCCCGCCGCCTCTTGCCGGCCCTCGCGCCGCTACCCTTGATCCTCGCGTGCGGCTCCTCGTCGTCCTCCGGGTCGCAGCAGCAGCCGCAGCCCGACGCGGGGGAGTCGGCGTCCGACTTCATGGACAACCTGAAGGAGGACACGACCTGCATCCTCGACTGCGACCCCGCGTGCACCGAGGCGACCACGCCGTGGGTGTGCCCGGCCCTGGCCGACTGGGACACGATCCCGCACGACCCGACGGCGTGCGGCGGCTTCGACGGCAAGACGTACCCCGCGCCGCAGCAAGGCAAGTGCGTCGCGACGGCCCCGAGCGGCGACGCGATCGCGAAGGCGAACGCGCAGGGCACGCCCGTGGTGCTCCCGGACGGGCGCAAGATCGAGCCCGCGGGCAACGAGTGGGTGTTCGGCGACTTCCCGGGGAACTTCCCCGCGTACGCGCTCCAGGTGCCCGGCACCAAGTGGCTCCTCGTCGTCGACACGGGGTACACGACGCACGCGGTGCGCGCGATCGACACGTCGATCCTGCGCGGCTCGTCCACGACGAACCCCGTGATCTCGAGCGTCCGCTACGACCCGCCCAAGGCGCTCAACTGGGGCATGGCGTTCTCGCCGGTGACCAAGGCCCTCTACGTCGCCAGCGGCTACCACAGCCCCGACGACACGCAGTCGCAGGTCTATGCGTACGACTTCGACCCCACCACCGGGCAGCTGACGGCCGACGCGGCCAAGAGCGTCCCGTTGCCCGCGGGCACGTTCCCGCAGGGCATCGCGGTCTCCGCCGACGGCAAGACGTTGCTCGTCGGCCAGGTGACCGACCCGCACGTGCTGGTCGTGAGCCTCGACGCGACGAGCTTCGGCAAGGTCAACGGCTCCATCGACGTCGGCGCGGCCGACGTCTACGAGATCCGCTTCGACCCGAGCGACCCCACCGACAACACCGCCTACGCGACGCTGTGGCTCGGGTCGGCGAGCGGGAACGACTCGATGCGCCTCGCCCAGCTCGACGTGGGCGGCCTCAAGTCGACGACGATCCCGGTCGGCAAGGAGCCCGAGGACATGGTGTTCCTCGACGCACGGTTCATGGTCGTGGCCAACGGGCTGAGCGACTCGCTGGCGATCGTCGACCGCGCGGCGGCCAAGGTCGTCGCCAACGTCCAGCTCGGCGAGGTGGGCCTCGAGCCGACGAGCCTCGCCTACGACGCGGCGCACGCGCGCATCTACGCCACGCTCGCCTCGGCCAACGCCGTCGAGGTGTTCGACGTCGACACCACGCAGAGCCCGCCGACGCTCGCCCCGGCCGGCCGCATCCCGACGGCCTGGTGGCCCACGGCCGTGGTCGCGGACACCGACGGCACGCTGTACGTCACGACGGGTCGCGCGCACGGCACCGTCGGTCTCAACACCGAGGGCGACAACGGGACGTACCTGCAGGGCAGCGTCGCGGCCATCCCCTACATGGACGCGACCGCGCTCGCCGCGGCCACCGCGACCGCCGACGGCGACCGCGCCGTGCAGGGCTACAGCGGCTACCCCACCGTGCAGTGCAACGGCGCGCCGTACGACTTCCCCATCCCCGCGAAGACGACCGACGGCCCGAGCCAGGCCATCACGCACGTCTTCTTCATCGAGCGCGAAAACAAGACGTTCGACGCGGTGCTCGGCGACATGCCCGGCGTGGACGGCAACGCGAGCTACGTCCTCGCGCCGGGCAAGATGGACTCCATCTGGGCCAACGCGCGCTCGTGGGCGAAGGAGTTCGCCCACATGGACAACTACTACTCGGACGCCGAGCAATCGATCCAGGGCCACTACTGGGACGTCTTCGGGCGCAGCTCCGACGTCGACGAGCGGCGCTGGGTGGTCACCTGGGGGCGCGGCGAGTTCGACCAGACGCAGTCGCCGGGCGTGAGCGACTACAGCGCGCCGCTCGAGGGGAGCCTCTTCTCGAGCCTGACCGACCAGGGGGTGAAGATCGAGGTCGAGGGGGAGCTCGTCGGCGCGCTCGCGTACCGCAACTACCACTGGCCGAGCGCAGGGAGCAACACGACCATCCCCGACACGCTGGGCGGCTGCTACCTGGCCGCGCGCGCGCGCGCGCCCTGCGACCTGCCGCCGTTCGTCTACGCGTGGCTCGGCAACGACCACACCTTCGGCCTCTCGGCGGGGTACCCGAACCCGGGGCTCATGATGGCCGTGAACGACGAGGCGACGGGCATGCTCCTCGACGGGATCAGCCACTCGCCCATCTGGGCGTCGAGCCTCGTCATCGTCATCGAGGACGATCCGTCGACGGGGCAGGACCACGTCGACATGCACCGGTCGCTCGCGCTCTTCGCGTCGCCGTGGGTCAAGCGCGGCTACGTGAGCCACGGCCACTACGACGTCTCGAGCCTGCACAAGCTCATCGCGCACGTCTTCGGCAAGCCGTACCGCAACCAGGAGATCGCGGACGCGGGCCTGCCGCTCGACATGTTCACCTCGACGCCCGACTACACGCCGTTCACGCTCACCCCACGCAGCTACGCCGACGGCTCGTGCAACCCGAAGGGCACCAAGGGGGCGCGGCGCGCGGAGTCGTGGGACTTCAGCGAGCCCGATCAGCAGCCCGGGCTCGACGCGCAGCTCCGCGAGGCGCTGCGCGATCTGAAGTAGGGGGGCCCGGCGAGCGTGCATCAGCCGCCCGGCGGCGTGCGTCACGCGTGCGCGAGGATCCACTCCGCGAAGCGGTCGGCGACGGGGCGCCACTCCACCTCGTTGAGCACCTCGTGGAACAGGCCGTCGCGGGCGTCCCACGTCTTGTCGGCGCTGCCCGCGGCGTCGAAGAAGGCGCGAGCACGGGCGGGGCTCGCCAGGCGGTCGGCGGTGCCGTGCACCAGCAGGAGCGGCATGCTGAGGGCGGGGGCGCGCGACAGGGCGCGGGCCTGCGCCGCCTGGATCTCGCGGAACCAGCCGGCGCGCGCGTTCTTGAAGACGAGCGGGTCCTCGTCGTAGGCGCGGGCGCGCACGGGGTCGTGCGTCACGTCCTTGCCGCCGAAGCCCACGGGGATGCCGAGGTTGGGCGCGAGGCGCCCGGCGATCTTGCCGGCGATGCGCTTGGGCGCGGGCACCGGGTCCGTCGTCTCGAAGAAAGGGCCGCTGAGGGCGAGCGCGCGCCAGGGCGAGGGGTGCTCGATGGCGACCGAGGCGGCGATGAGCCCGCCCATGCTGTGGCCGAAGAGGACCGTGGGCGCGTCGGGCAGGCGGGCGCGCACCAGGCGCGTGAGCTCGGCCACGTCGTCGAGGTACTCGGAGAACCGATCGAGTCCCCCGCGCAGCCCCTCGGCCTTGCCGTGGCCGCGCAGGTCGATCGACACTGTGGCGATCCCGCGCTCGGCCCACGCATCGGCCACGTGCGCGTAGCGCGCGCCGTGCTCGGCGAACCCGTGGACGAGCCCCACCGCCACCTTGGGGGCGTCCGGCGTGGTCGCGTGGAAGTAGAGCGCCGGTCCCGGCGTCCCGTTGCGGGCGAGAACGCCCTCGTCGCGCTTGGTCATGCGTCTCCTCTCGTGGGCGTCACCCTTCGCCGAGCGCCTCGCGAAGGGCCGCGAGGGCGCGGGCGGCGCGGGACTTGATGGTGCCGAGGGGCACGCCTTCGCGCTCGGCGATCTCGGCGTACGTCAGCCCCTCGAAGAAGGCGATCTCGAGGGTGGTGCGCTGCACCTCGGGGAGCGCCTGCAGCGCCCTGCGCACGCGCGCGCGCTCGCTGGCGCCCGCCAGCTCGGACTCGGGGTCGGCCGGGGTGGCCGCGGCCTTCGCCTCGGGATCGTGGGCGAGCACGTCGCGCGCGATGGCACCCCGGCGGTCGCGGCGGCGCGTGCGGTCGATGCCGAGGTTGCGCACCAGCGTGACGAGCCACGCGCCGACCGCCCCGCGCTCGGGGACGTACTGGCCGGCGCGCTCGCCGACCGTCACGAAGGCGTCGTGCACGACGTCCTCCGCCTCGGCCCGATCGCGGACGATGCGCAGGGACAGGGCGAGCAGCATCCCCGCGTGCCGATCGTACAGCGCGGCCACCGCGTCCAGATCGCCAGCGGCGATCCGCGCGAGCAGCTCGACGTCCGTCGGCGTGTCCCCACCGGAGCCCATACGTGGGGCCGAGGCTAGCTCAATTCGCTCCGTGTCACCCCCCGTCCCGCCACCTGTGGCGCGACCTTTCGCGCGCGCGTATCGTGCGGGGCGAGCCCTCGTGAGCCTTCGCGCCGCGCTCCTCGCCACGGTGCTCGCGTCCGCCTCGACGGCGAGCGTGGAGGGCGCCCCGGCCCCCGCGGAGCCTGCGGTCGAGCACGGGCACGGGCTCGCCGACCGGAAGGGCGACGACGCCGACGCGACGGAGGACCCGCCGCTGCTCGCCACGCTCGTCCAGATCCACACCGGCGAGCGCGTGCCCCTCGACGCGCGTGTCCCCACGCAGGCGCGCTTCGAGTCGCTCCTCGCGGACCGATCGACGGGGGAGGGGCACGTCCTCGACGAGAAGCTCCTCGGCCTGCTGCGCACGCTGGCCGAGCGCCACGCGGGGGCGCGCATCGAGCTCGTGAGCGGCTTCCGGAGCGCGAAGCTCAACGAGATGCTGCGCAAGAAGGGCCACCACGTCGCGTCGCACAGCCAGCACTCGCTCGGGCACGCGTGCGACTTCCGCGTCGTGCCGCCCGGGGCGGAGGTGGGCATCGACCCGCGCGTCCTCGAGGCCGAGATCCGCAAGCTCGGATGGGACGGCGGCGTGGGGATCTACCCGACCACCGCCGACTGGTTCGTGCACGCCGACGTGGGTCCGAACCGGCGCTGGGTGAACTGACGCGCGCGCGCGGTCGCGAGGGGTGACGGCTCGCCGCGAGCCCTCACGGCTTGTTCGCGAGGAGTACGCCGCGCGTCGCGTCCCACGCCGTCAGGAGCGTGGGCCCGAGCTTGATGATCGCGAGGGCGATCCCGATCGACACGAGCGCGAACACCGCCGTGTACTCCACGAGGACCGCGCCGCGATCGCTGCCCCCGAAGACGCGTCGAAGAACGAGCAGCAGGATTTTCATGGGAGCTCCTTCTGGAGGCGTGGCCTACTGGATGCGGACGGGGATGGGGGAGGCCTTGGGCGCCGCCGGGCGCGCGGCGCGGGCGGCCTTCTTCGCGGCCGTCGTCAGGTGCGGGTCGAAGGCGAAGACCACGTCGCGGTCGTTCACGAGGAACGTCGCGGTCGGGTTCTGCGGTCGCAGATCCGCGTTCTCGGGGCCGCTGGTGTCGAGCGTGAGGTCGACGGGCTCGAAGGGGCCCGTGCGCAGCAGGACGGTGGCGACGCCGGAGGTGTCGGTCCGCCCGACCTCGCGGCCGAGCTGCAGGATGGGGAGGCGGCGGCCCTTCTCTCCCGTGACGGCGACGACGACGGTGCGGGAGGTCGCCGGGCAGCGGACGTCGTACTCCGCCACGAGGCCGGCGGCGGCGAAGCGCCGCGTCACGAGCGCGATCGGCTTGGTCGGCGACTGATGGCCGGACGGGCACCGGACGGCGAGCTCGAAGGCCTCGCCCTCGTCGCCGTCGACCGCGAACGAGGCCACTCCGAGCTCGTCGGTCGTGCCGACGGGGATTCCGCGAAGGCGCAGCTCGACGCCGCCGAGGGGCTGACCCGGATCGCCGACCGCGTGCACGGTGAACTGCTGCGGCGGGAGGCGGGCCGGAGGGCGGCACGCGGCGACGGCGAAGAGCGCGAAGAGCGAGGCGACGGAAAACGAGCGCGTCATTTGGCGGGCTCCTTGCTGCGCGCGAGGAGGATGCGCGCGGCGGCGCGGTAGGCCTCGTTGGAGGGGTTCGCTGCGGACAGCCGGGCGTAGATGCGAGCGGCGCGGTCGAAGGAGCCGGAGGCGACGGCTTGGGCGGCGTCGCGCTCGTCGCTGGGCGCAGGCGCGGGCGCGGACGCGGGCGCGGGCGCGGGCGCGGGCGCGGGCGCGGGCGCAGGCGCGGGCGCGGGCGCGGGCGCAGCTGCGACCGCGACCGCCTCGGAAGGGTGCAGGCTAGGCCACGCAGCGCGCGCGGCCCATGCGCTGGCGAACGTCAGCGACGCGACCGCTGCCGCGACGAGCCACCGCGTCCGACGCTGCAAGGCCGTTGCATCCGGCGCGGTCCGCCGCAGCGACTCCATGGCCCGCAGCTCCGGTGGAGCCACCATCTCCGAAGCGACCGCCGTACGGCGAGGCGTGGGGATCGGGCCAATCCGCGTCGGCTCGGACTGGTCGTCGATCGCGACGATGACCGACGACATGGGGGCGACGGCGGTGACCTCGTCGTCGTCGAAGGGGCTCGCGGGACGCTCCGCGCGGGCGGCGCGCTCGAGCGGGCGCAAGGCGGTCGTCTTCATCGAGTGCTCCGCACGGCGCCGTGGAGGGAGGGAGGCAGGTCGAAGCCGTGCGCGCGCAGGACGGGCAGCACGCGCGGCAGCGCGCCGGTGGGGACGATCTCGGGCTCGGGGGCGCCCTCTCCGCCGAGCTCGGGGTAGCGCAGCGTGTAGATGTCTTGCGTGAGGTACCCGCCGGAGACCGCGTCGACCCCGAAGACCTCCGTCACGTGCGTGACCTTGCGCGCGCCGTCCGGCAGGCGCGACGTCTGCACGATGAGCTGGATGGCCGACGCGATCTGCGTCCGCAGCGCCGCGAGCGGCATCGACACGTCGCTCATGAGCGCCATCGTCTCGAGGCGCGCCAGCGTGTCCGGGGGCATCGACGCGTGCAGCGTCGACATGCAGCCCCCGTGGCCGCTCGTCATCGCCTGGACCATCTCGAGCGCCTCCGCGCCGCGGATCTCGCCGACGACGATGCGGTCGGGCCGCAAGCGCAGCGTGGCGCGGAACAGGTCGCGGATCGTCACCTCCCCACGCCCGCGCGCGTCCGGCGGGCGGGCCTCGAGGGCAACCACGTGCGCCCGCTGGAGCTGGAGCTCGCGCGCGTCCTCGATTGTCACGACGCGCTCGCCCGCGGGGATGAACGACGACAGCGCGTTCAGCATCGAGGTTTTGCCGCTCCCCGTCCCACCGGCAACCAGGACGTTCAGCTTCGAGGCCACCGCGGCCCGCAGGAACGCCGCCACGTCCTCGGTCATCGCGCCGAGGCACACGAGCCGCGCCACGGTGAGGGTCTCCTTGAAGAAGCGGCGGATGGAGACGGTCGGCCCGTCCGGCGCGGCCGGCGGCAGCACGGCCTCGATGCGCGACCCGTCGGGCAAGCGACCCTCGAGGATGGGGCACTCGGGGTCGATGCTCTTGCCCACGAACTGGGCCGCGTTGCGCAGCGCGGCCTCGAGCGCCTCGCGGCTCGCGAAGCGCGCATCGGTGA
>Ga0070730_10004734_pt1 | contig 11854 bp, 9 predicted proteins | sample Coa_R1_3_FD_66447 | JGI IMG/M metagenome (GOLD analysis project Ga0070730, IMG submission 66447) | Surface soil microbial communities from Centralia Pennsylvania, which are recovering from an underground coalmine fire - Coalmine... | ecosystem: Environmental > Terrestrial > Soil > Unclassified ... | reverse complement strand
CGCCGACGCTGCCGGATGGCCGCGTGGGTGGCCCATCCAGCCCGCAGGGCACGGCCTCCAACGATCAGATATTACAGGAACTGGCCGAACTCAAGGCGGCGATGCGCCAGATGGTCCAGCAGCAGCCTGGGCAGGGCAGCGGGCCATACCTGCCGGGCGGGGCGCCAGTCGTCTACGGCCCGCCCGCTAGGCGCGGCAGGCAGCCGCTCAGGCGGGTGAGGGTCTGGACGCCGGGGTTTAGCACGCTCTTCGCGTTGCTTTTTCTAGCAGCAGGCGGGTTTGCGGCCATCGCGGCAGGGACGCTGGATTCCGGCTTTTTCAGGGCGTATTACCTTTACTACTATTATTATTCTGCTTATGATTGCTATTATTATGGCTACTGCCCCCCCTCCATCCCATCTGGCGCTCGCTGGTTTTGTGTAGTTGCCATCGGATTGTTTGCGATCATCTGCTTCGCGGGTTTCTTCCTGACGAGATCGAAGCTGATGCGCATCGGGGTTCTCCCGTTGCAACTATTCTCAGCGATCAGCGCGGGTATCCTAGTGCTAGGGTTCTCTGGAGGGAGCTATTTCCCCACAAGCGTTTTTGCCGCTCTGGCTATTGCCATGTTGTTCTTTGCCAACCTCAGCCTGCTCTTGCTCTCCCATCGCATCGCGCCCTTAACCGTTCGCTGGTGGACACTGTTCGGGGTGATCCCCGTCGTGGTGGGCATCGCGGCGCCCGTGCTGCCGCTCTTGTTGCGGCCTTCGGGCTGGCGATGGCGCCCAGAAGCGATTGCACTGCTCATTCTGGGAGTCGCTGGCCTGGAGTATACCTTTCTTTTTGCGGCTTCCTACAGGCTGGTCTTTGGGGTGGTCATCCTGGCGTATCTGCTGCTCAGCCTGGCTTTCCTGCTGATTGTACGGACCGAGCAGGTGATCAAGCGGGAGCAGCGGCAGGCGGCGCTGGCGGGGCAGAGGGCGTAGGGCGCGCGGCGGGCGATTGCCTGAAGCGCCCGCCGCTGTACTGGCGAACAGGAGGCGCCGCCAGGGACGGTGGCGCTACAAGCAGCGCGGGCTGTTCTCAAGGGCGACGTTGGCGGCAGCCCGACGATGCGCCGCCTGGAAGGACGGCGGTACACAGCCCCCCCGCCCCAGAACGAGCCGCCAGGGACGGCGGCGCTGCACGCGGCGGCGCGAGCTAACTCAAGCCGAGGCGGGCACGGACTTGCTCCAGCGTGTCTGTGCTACTGTGGGAAACAATGGCCTCTAGCGTTGACTCGTCTGCGGTCTTCAACGCTGCCAGCACATCATCGCTCAAGGAGCCAAAGCGTCCTTCCAGGGCAAGTCGTGCCATCCGGCGTGCTGTTATCTCTGTGACGGCTTCTGCAAAGCTGGACTCTTTCCAAATCTCTTCGATCATATGGTCCCTCTCTAGTGCTGCAATTAAGTCTACTTTGGGCAAACGCATGCCAGCTAACAACCCCAAGGCGCCCATAAGGCGGCTTTTTTCCTGGCGCGGAAGCGGCGCCTGGGCAATTTTTTCGGCCACTGCGAAGGTCGAATCGGCAGTCACGCTCCTGCCCATCAGACCAGCCAGCGGCCACAGGTGATATTCCGCCGTCTGTAAGACGACTTCGGGCTGCTGTTCCCATAAGCGGATGATCTGGAAGTCGAACCGCAAGCCCTTGCCTTTCCATTCCCAGGCGAGAAACGGTTCTGGCGTAGTGACAGGCTTCAAGAAGATCAGGATCGAGTAGACGGGCAGATGATCGCGCCGGTAGAGTCGCAGGGCGTATTCGGCCATCCGCTCACGGATGTCTTTGTCTTTGCCTTTCTCTCGTTTTACCTGTAATTCGATGTGCAGGATAGCGCGGTGGCCCGCCTCGTCCTCAACAAGCCAGACGAGATCGGCCCGACGGGCGCCAGCGGGCAGTTCCTCCGAGAGCTTGCCTACCCAGGTGACACCTGGGGCGATCAGGGCCAGGAAGGCGTCGTGGGACGCCAGCAACAGTTCCTTGAGCGCCTGGTCGTAGCCGGGCTTTGGCTGGCGCTTGCGTCTGGCTCTTGGCCTGGGCTGCATCGCTCCTCCTTACAGTATAGCATAGGTCTCGTATAGCATGCGGCCTACTTCCGCCTGGCGTCGATGCGAGGGTCGGGGACGCGCAGGCGATAGAAGAGCGCGGCGACCAGGCCCAGCCCGGCGGCCAGCAAGAAGGGTGGTCCATAGCCCAGATGGTCGGCCAGCCAGCCGCCCAGGATGGGCGAGAAGGTGGTGAAGGGCGCGTAGCAGAGCGAGGAGAGCGCGATGTAGGTGGGGCGCGCCTCCGGCGGGCCAAACTCGATGACGAAGGAGAAGGACGCCAGCAGCGTGGCCGAGAGGCTGACGCCCGTGAGCAAGAAGACGCCCGCGTAGAGCAATGGGCCATGCGCCAGCAGCGCCAGCAGCCCTGCCAACCCTCCGGCGACGGCGCCCACCTCCAGCACCAGTCGATGCCCATAGCGATCCCCCAGCACGCCCACCAGGAAGTAGCTGGCCGTCGATGACGCCACCAGCACGGTATTCTGGATGCTGACCTGCGCGTCCGTCAGGTGGGCCACATTTTTGGCCGAGATGGCATAGAGTCCCGTCGCCAGCAAGGATGCGCCCGCGATGGCGTTGGCGATCAGCAGCATGCGAAAGCCTGTGTCCTGCCGGATGATGCGCAGCCAGCCGCGCGGGCCGCTCTCGCCGGTTGTGCGCCGCTCGGCGCGCTTTGCCTGTGGGCGGGGGACGCGGCGCGGCTCGCGGGTGAGCGAGAGCCAGACGAACGAGATCACCATCATGCTGAAGGTGAGCGTGAAGCAGAGGGCGAAGTTGGCCGGATAGCCGATGGCGGGCGAGGAGAGGATCAGCGTCGCCAGCGCCGCGCCGCCAATGCCCAGCAGGCCGCCCAGGCCGGTGGAGAGGCCAAAGAAGCGCCCGCGCCAGTTCTCCGGGATGGCGCGCGCGACGAGATCGAGCCAGGGCGTCATCGAGAGGCCGCTGCCCAGCGTCTGCATGAGGATCAGCAGGAAGAAGAGGACCAGCAGCCAGATGGGATGCGTCCCGGCCAGCAGCAGCGAGGCTCCCGCCAGAATGAGGAACGGCAGGCGCTCCAGCGTGGTGACGGCCAGCAGGATGGGCTTGGTGCGGCGCAGCCCTTCGACATAGCCAGCGATCAGCAACTGCGTGCCAAAGATGCCCAGCGCGCGCACGGCTGGGACCAGCGCGGCGGCCAGATTCGCGCTGGAAAGATGATGGACAAAGAGAGGCAGCACGACATAGGCCGAACTGATATTCATGCCGAGCGTGAAGAAGGCGATGTCGATGCCCATCGTGGCAAAGTTCCGGCGGAAATGCTGGTCGCGCTCGGCGACGCTGGCCGCCATTTCCGCCGCAATCTCTGGTGGCGTTTCCTGGGTTAACATGGATACTCTTTCTTGATGCCAGTCGGCGATTGATGCTTTTTAGTGTGCCCCACTCCTTCCGCGCTTTACTCTGGCTTCAGCCCGAACTTCGCTCTTGAGAGGGCGCTGCTCGCGGCCTGGCGCGAAGAGATCAGCATCCCGATTGGGAATGCCACAGGCAAGGTCGCTGACCAGGCGCGCGCAGCGAGCGGCTAGTGCGTTGCCATGCCCGGTATAGCCGCCGCAGAGCAGGATATGCTCGCAGCCAGGAACCAGGCCAACTACCGGCAGGCTATCGGGCGTGAAGGCCATCAACCCGGCCCAGCGATGGGTGATCTCGGTTGTTCTAGGCAGAGCCAGCGTCTCATACACAAAGCGGTCCAGATGCTTCTGCACCGCGTCGGTTGGCGCCTGAGTGGGATCGCGCTGGTCCAGGTCAGGCGCGAGGTCGCGCCAGCCGCCGATGACCAGCCGCCCATCCTGAAGCTGCCGCCAGTATTGATAGCCGTAGTGGGCATAGATGGGGTAATCAAACAGCCGCTCGCTGATGGGGGCCGTCGCCAGCACCTGGCCGCGTGTGGGCGTCACGAAGCGCTCGTTGGCGCTGGCCTCTGGCGCGGGCTGATCGTCGTCGCTGGCTGCTGTTTCGGGCTGGTTGGGCAGCAGATCGCCAAGCCAGGCGTTGGTGGCGAGGATGGCTTTGCGGGCGCGCACCGCGCCTGTCGCCGTTTCAATGATCACGCCAGCGCTGCTCTCGTGAACCTTCAGCGCGGCGGTCTTCTCGTAGATCAGCGCCCCAGCCTGCTGAGCAAGCTCGGCCAGGCCAGTGACAAAGCGCACCGGCTGGATTTCGCCATCGTTGGGGTGGTAAGAGCCGCCCATGTAGTGCCCTCGCAGGCGCCTGGGCAGGCGCGCCTCGTCGATGAACTCAGTCGCCCAGCCGTCTTCGTTGAGCAGCCGCGCCGCTGCGCGGACCTCGACCAATTCTGTCGGCGAGTCGGCCAGGCGCAAACTGCCGGTCTGGCGATAGCCGCTGGGCCAGTGCCGCGCCGTGAGTTCATCGATCAGGGCGCGGACCATCGCGTTGTTGGCGACGCTAAAGGCATAGAGACGGCGCGCGCGCTCGCGGCCATAGAGCGCGATGGCCCGGTCGTAGGTTTCAACGGTCCCGGCAAGCAAAAAGCCTCCGTTGCGTCCGCTCGCGCCGTGCGCGATGGTCTCGCGCTCCAGCAGGATGACCTTGCGACCATCGCGCGCCAGCCAGAAGGCGCAGGCTGCGCCGCTTATGCCGCCGCCGATAATTGCCACGTCGGCGCTCATCGGGCCATCCAACGCGCTATAGCGCTGGTCCATCTCGGCGTCGTCCTGCCAGAATGAGACGCTGTTCTCTTCCACCTGCTGCTCCATCACAATGCCTCGCTTTCAATCGTGCGTGTCCTTCTATTATAGCTGACCAATCCAACCCGGCGAAAGGGCGCTGGCGGCACGATCTTTGCAGCCACAAAACGGCCTGGCGATACCGTTTTCTTGGTAAGGCGCGTAGGTTGACGATGGAGCGTAGCTGCGTAGTGTGGATTCAGACCGCCAATTTCAGCTAGCCAATACAGCAGAGAATGAATGGAGAAAACGGTGGGTCAGGCAAAGAAACAACAGCGCTGCCCTTCGTGCCGTCGGGCAATGCAGGCGAATGCAAAGGTATGCTCCTTCTGCGGCAAGGCGCTGATGCCGACTGCCGGGCCGCCGCGCGCTGATGCGGCGCAAAAGCGAGTCGCCCCACCGGCCCAGCGGAAACCGGACCTGCGCGCCATCTTTCCCTTGCTCAACTATGAGGGCGAGCCGCTGCCCCGGCAGACGACGCCTGCCGCTCGCGCCGACGTTCTGGCAACAAAGAGCGGTGAAGGCGCCAGCCTGGCGCCCCTCACCGCTAATGTCGCGCAGGCAGCGATTAATCCGTTTCAGTATCCCCATAGATGAGGGCGCGCTTGACCTCTTCGATAGTCTCGGTGACGGGAATGCCGCGCGGGCAGGCTTCGGTGCAGTTGAAGATCGTGCGGCAGCGCCAGACGCCCAGGCGGTCGCTCAGAATGTCCAGGCGTTCGGTGGCGCCGCGGTCGCGGCTGTCGAAGATGAAGCGATGCGCGTTGACAATCGAGGCCGGGCCGACCCAATCCGGGTTGGCCCAGATCGACGGGCATGACCCGGTGCAGGCGCCACAGAGGATGCACTTGGTACTCTCGTCAAAGCGCGCGCGCTCCTCTGGGCTTTGCAGCCGCTCGGTGTGGGGGGCTGGCTCGTTGTTGATGAGGTAGGGTTTGATCTTCTCGTATTTTGCCAGGAAGGGGTCCATATCAACCACGAGGTCTTTAATCACCGGGAAGCCCAGCATCGGCTCAACCGTAACCTTCGCGCCCAGGTCTTGCACGAGCGTCTTGCAGGCAAGCATATTGCGCCCGTTGAGGCGCATAGAGTCGGACCCGCAGACGCCATGCACGCACGAGCGGCGGAAGGTCAGCGTGCCATCCTGCCGCCACTTGATTTCATTCAGCACATCCACGAACCGATCCTTGGGGTCGGCGTCGATAATAAAGGTCTGCCAGCGCGGTTTCTTCTCCACATCGGGATTGAATCGCCTGATCTTCACTGTAAGCTGCATATCTGCTCCCTGGGCATGTGCCCAGCGTCTAATATTTGCGTTCTTTGGGTTCAAACGTGCCCAGCGCCACCGGCTTGTAGCGCAGTTCGATCTCTTTGCCTTTGCGATAGGCCAGCGTGTGCTTCAGGAAGTTGGGGTCATCGCGCTTGGGATAATCTTCGCGGTAGTGCGCGCCCCGGCTCTCTTTGCGCGCCAGCGCGCCGACAATGGTAGCCTCGGCGCAGTCGAGCAGGAAGCCAAGCTCAATCACTTCCATCAGTTCGGTGTTGAAGGTGTGGCCTTTATCCTGAATGCAGACCTGCCCGAAGCGCTCCTGGAGTTCAGCGATCTTGTGCTGCGCGTGCAGCAGGCTCTCCTCGGTGCGCACGACGCCGACTTTATCCATCATCTCATCGCGCAGTTCGTTGCGGATGCCGACCTGCGCCTCGCCTTTGTCGCGGGAGCGGATACGCTCCACCATATCGCGGGCGAATGCCTCTGGCTCTTTGGGCAGGGGCTGGAAATCCCACTCGTGGATGAAGCGGGCGATGTGCTTGCCGGCGCGGCGGCCAAAGACGATCAGATCGACCAGCGAGTTCGTGCCCAGGCGGTTCGCGCCATGCACCGAGACGCAGGCGACCTCGCCAGCGGCGTAGAAGCCGGGCACGACAGTCTTGTGTTCGTCCATGATGACGCGGCCCTCCACATCGGTGGGAATGCCGCCCATCGCGTAGTGGGCAGTGGGCTGGATGGGCACCGGCTCGTTGATCGGCTCGATGGTGAGATACGTGCGGGCGAAGTCGGTAATGTCAGGCAGCTTGGCGTCGATCACCGCTTTGCCCAGATGAGTCAGGTCGATATAGACGGCATCTTTGGTGGGCGTGACGCCGCGCCCCTCTTTGATCTCCTGGACAATCGCCCGCGAGACCATATCGCGCGGGGCCAGGTCTTTGAGAGTGGGCGTATAGCGCTCCATGAAGCGCTCGCCCGTGCTGTTGCGCAGGATGCCGCCCTCGCCGCGCGCCGCCTCGCTGAGCAGCACGCCGATCTTATACAGCCCGGTGGGGTGGAACTGGTACATCTCCATATCTTCCAGCGGAAGGCCGCGTCGATAGGCGATTGCCATACCGTCGCCCATGCAGGCCATTGCGTTGCTGGTGATGCGCCAGGCGCGACCATAGCCGCCGGTGGCGAAGAGGACAACTTTGGCATGGAAGGTATGAATCTCGCCATCGCGCAGGTCCAGCGCCACGACGCCAGCCACCGCGCCATCGCTCATCAGCAGGTCCAGCGCCAGGTATTCGTTGAAGAAGCGCACCTGATTTTTGATGGATTGCTGGTACATGGTCTGGAGGATCATGTGGCCGGTGCGGTCGGCGGCATAGCACGTGCGCATGACCGGGGCTTCGCCGAAGTTGCGCGTGTGCCCGCCAAAGCGGCGCTGATCGATGCGGCCATCGGGCATGCGGTTGAAGGGCAGGCCCCAATGCTCCAGATCATACACCGCGTCGATGGCCTCGCGGGCCAGCACCTCGGCGGCGTCCTGGTCCGTGAGATAGTCGCCACCCTTCACGGTGTCGAACATGTGCCATTTCCAGTGATCTTCCTCTTTATTGCCCAGCGCGGCGGCCACGCCGCCCTGGGCCGCGCCGGTATGTGAGCGCGTGGGATAGAGTTTGGAGATGACAGCCACGCTGGTGTTGCCAGCAAGCTGACAGGCTGCCATCAGCCCGGCTCCGCCAGCGCCGACAATTACCACGTCAAATTTATGGTACGCCATAGGTCAGGTTCCTCCTCAGAGCGGACGCTTATTTGAGCAGCCCGAAGAGATTGGTAATCCCTGCTGTGCCGGGATGGAAAGTGATGATGGTCATCATCCCCATCAGCCAGAAGGTCACAGCAATGGTCCAGACGGTTGATTGAGCTACCAGCCGCCAGGTGCGCGGGCGAATGTAGTCATCGATGGCGATGCGCAGCCCGTTCAGCCCGTGCAGCAGGGCCAGGGTCAGCAGCACCAGATCGAAGACGCGCCAGAATGGGTTGGCATAGCGGTTGGCGACAAAATCATAGACGGTCTTGGACACGTCGTTGGTGAGGTGCATGACCACCAGATGCACAATCACCAGGAAGATAATGATGACTCCCGAAATGCGGAAGAAATACCACGAATAGAGTTCAAAGCCCCCGCGCGGCTTGGACGTTGCGCCGTAGGTCGAGGGCTTGCCGATGTTCTTGTTTGCTCTGGCGGGCGCATCTTCAGTCGTCGTTCTTGCCATGATGGTTTTCTCCTCTTAAACGCGCGCAGCGACTTACTGGCAGCCACCAGACTGCAAACAGCCACCGAAGATCGGGGCGACAATAAAGATGGCAAAGGGGACCCACCCGGCGATGGTGATCAAAATGACCGTGTAGAACATGGCGCTCTGATATTTGACGCCGAGTTTGGGCCAGAAATCGACCAGGATGATGCGAATGCCGTTGAAGCCGTGATAGAGAACGGCGGCGATCAGGAACAGGGAAGCGATGCGAATGTACCAGGTGCTGAAGATCGAGATGGAGTCGTTGTAGACCTTGGGGCCAAAGCCAAGCAGGGTGATGTCCACGATGTGCAGCAGCAGGAAGAGCAAAATGCCCAGCCCGCTGATGCGGTGGAACAACCAGGAAAACATGCCCGACTGACCTCTGTACATGGAACTTTCTCCTTAGCTGAATGTATGATCGCGTTTCTGAACCAACGAGAACCGCCAAGATGAGACCCCCGACGGGCCAGCGCCGCCAAAGACTGAGAGGGAGCAGGAATAGCCTGAATGTGCGCAGAAAGAATGCCACGCGCCCGGCATCGTCGAGTCGCAAGAGCAGAGCGCTTGATCCCAGGTGTGGAAACAGGATGTGCTTGAGCGGGGTTGGCTGAGCGCCATCGTCTTTCTTCCCGTCTGGTCGCGCGAAAAGGCGCGCTGGGGCTGCCGAGCGCTGCTGTGTGTGACAACCGACCGGACTACCTGCGCCGCCTCGTATGAGGCATAGCTGAGGGAGAGCGGCTGCATCGGCGCCCCATGTAGTCTCATTATACGGCAAAGGGACCAGTGCTGCAAAGCCCTAGACATCGAGCATTTTAGAGGGTATACTACTTTTGTTGCACCAAGTTGTCCTGCCCTCGATTGCCCAGGCGCGCGTTTCTGCTCCTGCGCCATGAAGAGTTGCGTGACCGCTCCGTGCTGTTTGTTTGGCACATTGCTCATGGAAGTGGTTGCGCCTGTTGCGCCCACGTCCAAGAGCCGCTTCGCAGCAATGGCTGCAAGAAAGGTTTTGAAAAAGTTCAATGGGCAACAATCTCTTTGTTGGCAATCTGCCCTACGACGTGGATGACACTCAGCTCCAGGAGATTTTTTCTCAGGCGGGTACCGTCACGTCTGCGCATGTCGTCACAGATAAGTTTTCCGGTCAGAGTCGCGGGTATGGCTTTGTCGAGATGAGTACGGATGCCGAAGCTGCCCAGGCGGTCACGATGCTGAACGGGCATGATTTGCGGGGTCGGGCGATGACGGTGAACGAGGCGCGCCCCCGCGAGGAGCGCGGTGGGTATCGCAGCGGCGGCGGCGGTGGCCGCAGCGGTGGTGGCTACGGCGGCGGCGGCGGCGGTGGTGGTGGCTATGGCGACCGACGCGGCGGCGGCGGCGGTGGCGGTGGTGGCTATGGCGACCGGCGCGGCGGCGGTGGCGACCGGCGCGGCGGGAGCGGCAGGGGCCGCTACTAGCCTCGGCGGGGCTGGCGCATCTCAGCGCCTGTCTAGCGATCAGGCATGTAAGCAAGGGAAGGGGATCACCCCTTCCCTTCTTCTTTGTAGAGCAAAAATACAGTATCTTGCCGATAGGCTGGCTGCCACAACTGATATATACTGGCTCTTACGAAAAACGGTTGTCTCGCTCTGAGGAGGCTGACCATGCCACGCGATCTGCCGATTGGAAACGGGCGTTTGCTGATTACCTTCGATGGCGGCTACACGCTGCGCGATCTGTATTATCCCCGCGTGGGCCATTCCAACCAGACGATTGGGCATCCAAATCGCTTTGGCGTCTGGGTGGCCGAGGCCGATGGCGCCGGGGCGCAGTTCGCGTGGTCGAGTGATGACTGCTGGGAGCGGCGGCTGGACTACTGGGGCGATACGCTGGTGACGGATGTGCTGCTGAGCAGCGCGGCGCTGGGGCTGCGACTGCGCTGCCACGATGCGGTTCTGCCCCACGATGATACCTATCTCAAGCAGATGGAGATCACCAATCTGACTGAGCGCGAACGACTGGTGCGCCTCTTCTTCCATCAGGATTTTCACATCGAGGAATCTGGCGTGGGCGATACGGCGTACTACGAGCCGTATAACGAGGCGCTGCTGCATTATCGCGGGCGGCGCTATTTCCTGATCGATATGGCGCACGAGCAGCAGGAGCGCATCGCGCACTACGCGACGGGCACGAAAGAGTACGGCGGCCTGGAGGGAGCCTGGCGCGACGCCGAAGATGGCCTGCTCAGTGGCAACCCCATCGCGCAAGGTTTTGTGGATTCTGTCGCTGGGATGGAGCTGCGCCTGCCAGCAGGCGGGAGCGTCACCGCGCATTATTGGCTGGTCGCGGGACGTGATTTCTTTGAGGTGCGCGACCGCAACCGGCGCATCCGCGAGACCGGCGCGGCGACGCTGCTGGAGCAGACCCGCCAACACTGGCGGCGCTGGCTGAAACCGACGAAGACGCGCGATTTCGCCGATCTCTCTGATCGGCTGATCCAACTCTATCGGCGCAGCCTGCTGATTATCGCCACGCAATGCGACGCGGGCGGGGCGATCATCGCCGCCAACGATGGCGACAGCGCGCTCTCCAACGCCGATACCTATTCGTATATGTGGCCCCGCGATGGCGCGTTGGTGGCCCACGCGCTGGATGGCGCGGGCTATCCGGCGATTCCGCGCGCCTTCCACGCCTTTTGTGCCCGTCTGATTGCTCCAACGACGTATTATCACGGCGGCTATCTGCTGCATAAGTATAACGCCGACGGCTCGCTGGGCAGTTCCTGGCATCCCTGGGTGCGTGAGGGTCGCCCGACGCTGCCGGTGCAGGAGGATGAGACGGCGCTGGTCCTCTGGGAACTCTGGGGGCATGTCGAGCGCTATCCCGACTATCCGCAGCTTGAGCGCCTGTATGAAACGCTGGTGCGCCCGGCGGCGGAGTTCTTGCTATATTATCGGCTGGAGGATGGCTCGCTGCCCCGCGAGTCGTATGATCTCTGGGAGGAGCGCTACGGCATCTATACCTTTACGACTGCCGCGACCATCGCCGGGCTGGCGGCGGCGGCGCGCTTCGGCCAGCGCTTTGGCGATCAGGACGCGGCGGCGCGCTTCGCCGAGGGGGCGGCTGCGCTGCGCGCTGGCCTCTGCCAGCGGCTCTATGACGCGGAGCGCGGGCATTTCCTGCGCGGGTTGACGCTGGCGCCAGGAGCCTCGGCGCCAACCTTCCGCCCGGACGCGACGCTGGACAGCAGCGCGCTGGCGGTGATGAGCTTTGGCGTGCTGCCAGCGGACGACTCGCGCGTGGCCGCGACGGCGCGGGCGATTGAGCAGCGTCTCTGGGCGCGCACAGCGGTTGGCGGCATTGCGCGCTATGAGGGCGACCGCTTCCGCTACGCGGGGAATGGCGAGCCAGACGTGCCCGGCAATCCCTGGTTCATCTGCACGCTCTGGCTGGCGGAGTGGTATAGTGAGGTGGCGCGGCGCGCTGAAGACCTGGCGCGGGCGCGAGAGCTGCTGGAATGGTGCGCGCGCTGGAGCTAT
>Ga0070730_10004733_pt1 | contig 11855 bp, 8 predicted proteins | sample Coa_R1_3_FD_66447 | JGI IMG/M metagenome (GOLD analysis project Ga0070730, IMG submission 66447) | Surface soil microbial communities from Centralia Pennsylvania, which are recovering from an underground coalmine fire - Coalmine... | ecosystem: Environmental > Terrestrial > Soil > Unclassified ... | reverse complement strand
GATCCGGATGAATTCTTAAAAGTCTACCGGGATCTGACAATTCCTGAGGAGCAGGTGAAAGCCTGGCAGCGTGATCGCCAAGGCGCGATCGTTTCGGATAGCCTAGCGAAGAAATACGGGTGGAAGATCGGCGACCGGATCACGATTGTCGGCGATATCTACCCCGTCACCCTCGAGCTCTATATTCGGGGCATTTACCATGGGGACCCCGATCCCAAGTCACTGTACTTCAACGCCAAATACGTTGAAGAGGCCGTCTCCTTCTTCAAAGGGCAGGCGGGCACGTTCGGCATTCTAGCGGACAATCCTAGGGATGTAAGCAAGGTTGCCGCGGCGGTGGACGATATGTTCCGCAACTCGCCGCAGCCGACAAAAACCGAAAGCGAAAAAGCCTTCGGGCTCGAGTTCGTAGCCATGATGGGCAACGTGAAAGCTTTCATTCTGAGCATTTGCTCGGCGGTGCTGTTTGCGACGCTACTGGTATCGGCGAATACGATCGCCATGTCGATCCGCGAGCGCACGCGGGAAGTGGCCGTACTCAAGACGCTAGGCTTCACCCGGCGCGGCGTGCTCGGTCTATTCGTGAGCGAAGCGGTGGCGTTGGCGCTCATGGGCGGGGTGATGGGATCGAGTCTGGCATGGGGAATGGTCTTTGCCTTCTCGAAGGCACCGCAGATGACTTTTTTCCCCCTGAAGATCACGCCGCTGATCTGGATCTCGTCGCTGGCGATCTCAGGAATCGTTGGGCTGTTAAGCGCGGCGTTGCCGTCGTATCACGCGTCGCAGGTGAACATTGTCGATGGATTGAGACACATTGGTTGAGTTGGGGATCACCGTTTTTGGATGTCTGGGCGGTGCACATGGTGGGGTTCGGGAAGCAGGTCGAGGTATGACGCTCGGAAGTTTCATCGTGCGCAACACGTTTCGCAACAAGCGGCGAAGCATGCTGACGATGGTCAGCATCAGCTTCTCGCTGCTGTTGCTCACGCTGATGATCTGCATCTGGCGGTCATTCTATGTGGATCAGGTAGCGCCGGAGGCCTCGCGGCGGTTGATCGTGCGGGACAAGGTTTCGCTGGCGTTTTTCCTGCCTGCTTATTACCGCGAGAAAATCCGCGCTGTTCCCGGAGTGAATTCCGTGGTACCGCTGACCTGGTTCGGAGGACGGTACATCGACGACCGGCCGGAACACTTCTTTGCGCAGGTAGCAACGGACCCCGACGAATATCTGAAGGTGGCTTCGGACAAGATCACGCCGCCGGATCAAATCAAAGCCTGGCAGCAGGACCGTGCCGGAGCGCTGGTGGATGTAACGCTGGCCGACAAATATCACTGGAAAATCGGCGACAAGATCACGTTGCAGGCGAATATTTTTCCGACGAACCTGGATCTGACGATTCGAGCGATCTATCACCGGGATCCGCCGCAGAATGCGCTGTACTTCAACATGAGGTATCTGGAGGAAGCGGTGCCATGGTTCAAGGGGCAGGCAGGCTGGTACGCAGCGTCGATCGACTCCGCCGAGCATGTCGCGCAGGCTTCCAGACAGATTGACGATATGTTCCACAACTCTCCATTGCAGACAAAAACGGAGAGCGAGAAGGCGTTTCAGCTGGGATTTGTGGCGTCGTTGGGAAACGTGAAGGCATTCATCCTGAGCATCTGCGGAGCGGTGGTATTCGCGATCATGCTGGTCTCGGCGAATACGATGGCGATGTCGGTGCGCAGCCGCATCCGCGAAGTTGCGCTTTTGAAGACGCTGGGCTTCACACGGCGGCGGGTGTTGTCAATTTTCGTAAGCGAGGCTGTGGCGTTGGCGTTCGCCGGAGGAGCGCTCGGCATTTTTGTTGCCCGGTTCGTGATTGCTGGGATTACGCACCGCTTTATCGGGCTGGGTATCCCGCTGGATATGAAGGTGAACGCGATCACGGCGGCGATGGCATTGTTTGTGGCAGTCTTGCTCGGATTGGTTAGCGGATTTTTGCCGGCGTATCGAGCGTCGCGGATGAATATTGTGGATGGGTTGAGGCATATCGGGTGAGGATTCCAGGTCTCGCAAAATTGCGAGACCCGGGGCAATCCAAGTTAGGTTATAGAGAGAGTTCAAATTCATGGCGATACCAATCAGCTATAACGTGCGCAATTTGAGGCTGCGGAAAGGGCTCACCGTGATGACGGCGCTGGGGATTGCGCTAACGGTGACGACAGCGATCTTCCTGATGGCGCTGGTCGCGGGACTGGACCGGGCATTCGTCAGCAGCGGGAGTCACCTGAATGTTCTCGTGCTCCGGAAAGGATCGGAGGCGGAACTTTCCGGCGGATTCGATGCGTCGCTCTTCCCTACTTTGAAGACGCTGCCTGGGATTGCGAAAGACAGCCACGGAGAGCCGATGGCATCAGGCGAGTGGGTGGTGGTGATCATTCTGCCGCGTAAAGATGGGACTGGCGAAGTCAATGTGACTGTGCGGGGCATGATGCCGGATGGGCTGGAGATGCGGCAACTTCCTGACGAGCCGGGCAAAGAGCCGAAGGTCAAGTTGTCGGAAGGACGCTGGTTTCAGACCGGTCAGCGGGAAGTCGTGGTCAGCAAGTCGGTGCGGGACAGGTTTTCTCATACCAACATCGGCGACACGATGGAGTTTGGCAAGGGATCGTGGAAAGTTGTGGGCGTATTCGATGCGGGTGGCTCAGCGTACGAGTCGGAAGTCTGGGGCGATGTGAACCAGATGGCGTCGGATTTCGATCGCCAGGGAGGGTTCGCGTCGGCATACTTGCGGGCGAGCGATCCGATTTCCGCCGAAGCGCTGAAAAATCGAGTGAGCGACGACCAGCGTCTCAAGCTCGAAGGCATGCTGGAGAATGACTATTACGCGAAGCAGACAAGTTCTGGAACTCCCATCAAGGTGATCGGATGGGTGGTGGGCGTGATCATGGCGATCGGCTCGATCTTCGCCGCGATGAATACGATGTATGCGGCGGTAGCGTATCGCGGGCGGGAGATCGCGACGCTGCGGGTAATTGGATTCTCGCGGCCGGCGATTCTGACGTCGTTCGTACTGGAGTCGCTTCTGCTGGCGTTGCTGGGGGCGCTGGTGGGGATTGTTCTGATGTTGCCGTTTAACGGGATGCAAACCGGAACATCGAATGCGGTGACGTTCAGCGAGGTTGTATTCGCTTTGCGGATTACGCCAGCGGTGGCGATCCGGGCGATCATTTTCGCCCTGGTGATGGGATTCGTGGGCGGGCTTGCGCCCGCGTGGCATGCGGCGCGGCAGAATATATTGAATGCGCTGCGAGGATAGGTCAGCGGGCAGGGATGCTCTCCGGACCGCCGGCGCTACGAGACTGCAACTAGAGAGACGCAATACTTCTTATGCCGATTGACACGAAACACCAAGATTTGCAGAGTTTGCGCATTGATCGCTCGCAGCGCGGGGACAGCGGTGGAGAGCCGCCAGCGTGGGCGCGTCGCTACATTCTTGGCGCCATCGCAATCATTGTGTTGCTCGGGCTGGTGACATTGGCTTATCGCGCATTCTCGTCCGACACGCCTGAGGTCGAGGTCGTTCGCGCGGCTGTGCAGACCAGCAGCAACGATGTGGGCGGGACGGTTCTGTCGGCTACCGGCTACATCGTGGCTCATCATTCGATCAATGTGAACTCGAAGGTGACCGGACGGCTGGCATGGATCGGCGTGGAGAAGGGCGACAAGGTAAAAGAAGGACAGGTTCTCGTGCGGTTGGAAGACCAGGAGTTCCGGGCATCTTACGAGCAGGCCCAAGGCGCCGTCCAGAATGCTCGTGCCTACCTGGAGCAACTGCAGCACGGATCGAGACCAGAAGAGATCCAGCAGGCGCAGCACAATCTGGATGAAGCTCGCGCGACGTTGACGAACGACAAATTGAGCCTCGACCGCATCAAGGAACTGGCGGCGAGCGGGGTGGTTTCGCGGCAGCAGCTCGATGATGCCACTGCGAAGTTTGAATCAGATCAGCAGCGGGTGAATTCGCTGCAGCAAGGATTCACTCTGGCCAAGATCGGGCCGCGTCCGGAGGAACTGTTGCGAGCGCAGGGTGCGCTGACGCAGGCACAGGGGCAACTGGATTATGCCAGGTCCCAACTGGATGCGACGGTGATCCGGGCGCCGGTGACAGGGACCATTCTTGACCGTACCGCTGAGAAGGGCGAATTGATCACGGCGCAGTTTGCCAGCGCGGCGGCGGGCGGACCACAGGGTTCGGTAGTGTCGCTGGCGGACCTGAACGATCTGCAAGTGGAACTGGATATCGCACAGGCCGATTTCGCGCGGCTGGGGCCGAATCAGAAAGCGATCGTGACGACCGACGCGTATCCCGACAAGACCTATGACGGGCAGATTGCGCAAATTTCTCCGGAGGCCAACCGGCAGAAGGCGACGGTCCAGGTGAAGGTGCAGGTGTTGAATCCGGGGAAGTATGCCGATGTGCAGTTACGGCCGGAGATGAACGCGACTGTGCGTTTTCTGGCGAATGAGATGCCGAAGAATAGCCAGGAACCGGCTGGCGTTTTCGTACCGTCGACGGCGATTCGGGATCGCAATGGCAAAAAAATTGTATTGATCGCGTACAACGGAAAAGCCGTGGCGCGGGAGATTCAGATTACGAGCCAGCGCGCCGATGGGGCGCTGGTGAGCGGGCTGGTCGGAGGCGAGACCGTGATCACGACCGCACCGGCCACTTTGAAAGACGGAGACAAAATCAAAGTTAAGGGGCAATCATGAGCACAGTCGCACAAACCAACGTTGCTGTGGGCGCGAAAGTTGTCCAGGCTCGCGGCGTGAGCAAGATTTTCAAGCGCGATGCCTTCCATGTGACCGCGCTCGATGATGTCTCAATCGACATCGCGAAGGGAGAGTTTCTCGCTCTGATGGGCCCTTCCGGCTCTGGAAAAACGACGCTGCTGAACATGATCGCGGCGATTGACCGGCCGACGGCTGGCGAGTTGCTGGTGCAAGGGCAAGATATTTTCCGCTTCAACGACGCCCAGATTGCACGCTGGCGGAACGAGCATATTGGCTACGTGTTTCAGACGTTCAATCTGATTCCGGTACTTTCGGCGTTTGAGAACGTGGAATTGCCGTTGTTGCTGACGAAGTTGAACGCGCAGCAGCGGAAGGACCATGTGATGACGGCGCTCAAACTGGTCGGCTTGGAGGATCGCGTTCATCACTTGCCCAAACAGCTTTCCGGCGGGCAGGAGCAGCGTGTAGCCATCGCAAGGGCGATTGTGAGCGATCCTACTTTGTTGCTAGCCGACGAGCCGACCGGCGACCTGGATAGTCATTCGGCGACGGAGATTTTGGAGATCCTGAAGAAGCTGAATGAGGATTTTCAGAAGACGATTGTGATGGTTACGCACGATCCACACGCAGCTTCGTACGCGCATGTGACCCGGCATTTGGAAAAAGGGATGTTGCTACCACCGGCCTAGCGTTTTTATGCGCGAAGAAGGCTGGGCCTGCCGTGAGGTTGCCGAATCGGCTCCCTGTCCCCACGGCAGGTTGCTTCGGAGAGAAAGTTGTTACGCCACGTTGTGGACGGCGCTGGCACGGACGCCTGGGGCTAACGGAACGTCAGCTACCCAGCGCCACGCGCGGCGGCCATTGGCAGTTACCGCTTCAGCCTCGCCGTACTCTACGAGACGGTTCAGCACCGTGGTGACGGACGCCATAGGATCTTTGTGGCGCGCGAGCAGGTCGGGCATCTTGGCCTGGAAGTAGTCGCAAATATCGCGAGAATTCATGGCACGGCCGGACTCCATCAGGATCATGCGACAGGCCTTGGTGAAGCCAGGTTGACGGCCGCTGCTCTTGCGGTCGACCAGTTCCAACAATTCATCATTTAGAACGCTGTCGCCAAACAGGTTGGCCAGGCCTGAGATCGTCTGCTTGACGGTACCGATTCGCTTCATGATTTCGGAACGCTGGTGCAGCAGTTGGCGCAACTCTTCGTGCGCTTGCCGAATCACTTCCTGCACGTGACCGATGTCGTACCGTTCGGGCTGTGCGAATGAACCGTTCGTTCTCTGTACGTTTTCCATGCTTCCCCCCCAAATATGCCCTGACGCTGTGCAGGGTCAGCGTCGTGGAAACCTCGTTGCCTTCTAGTCCCAACTTACGCGGGCGAGAGCGCCCACGCCATACTTCCCGAAGGCACTATTGTGCCTGGAGTTTGATACGCACAATGCTGTGCCCAGGTTCCGTTCATCCTGTGCAAGTCAGAGTGGATCAGAACCTGTGGGATTAGACGGGGTGGATGGAATTTGGTTAACAAGGAAAACCGGGGACGTGTTCGAAGACGGGCTTTTCCTGGTCGTCCTCGGGCATTCTGCTAGCGGGTGATTCCTCTCTCCGCCTGAGAAGCGGCTCTGGTCGGCATGCCCCCGCGACCGCGACGACGAGGCCTGGGACCGGCATCCGAGGCATTCCCGTATGCGCCGGAGGAGGATGACAGGTATCGTACGGTCCCGCGCGCCGGCTTCGCCGCTGCTGAGGATGACAACCTTGCATCGTCGACGGGCCGACTGCCGCTATTGGAGGAAGACAACCAGGAGGCGGCCGTCGGAACTGTAGCCGTCTCCGGTGGCGTTTTTGGCGTCCTTCACCGGGTTTGGTGGCAGGTAGTAGGACAACGTTTTGGCTTTATTGGCTTTTTGGAGACTGCTGCCGATGTTGTCGCGCTCGCCATCGACGGCAGGATCGATCTTGTGGGTCACGCTGTTGTTGCGCTTGTCCTTGGCAAAACCAATGTCGTGAGTGCCGGCCCCGACCCAGACTTCTTGCCCGTTCCAGGTGAAAGGGGCTTTCCACAGGCGGAAGTGATGGCGGCTGGCGACCATGGCGATAGGTTCAGCCATTTCGTATCCGAAATCCTGTTTTCGGCCGAATAAATAGAGGATGCTCATGGGCATCGCCAGATAATCTTTGCTGCCGTAGGTCTGGGTGATGGCGTTGAGCACGGCATTGGTATTGCTGGTATCAGCTACATGCCAGGTAGCAGCGTCGAGAGCAGCCTGAACATCTTTCTGCGAGCCGACGATGACGAAATTGACCATGTCGCCGAGGTTGTTGAACTGATCGTTGACTCGGCGCGGCAAGCCATCCAAGTGCTTGCGGAAGTCGGCATCCAAGGGAGCATTCGAGATCTTGAGGACGGGCACAGCGGTGGTCGAGGTGGCGGTGCCGGTGGTCGCGGTTGTCGAGTTTGCGTCGGAGGCCCTCGCTTCCGGCTTATTGATTCCGAACTGGCCCTGCATGAAGATTTCCGCCGCGTTGCCGAGTTGAGACCTAAGCTGCGCGCCACGGGACTGAGTAGCTGCCGCAGCGCCCTTTTGTACGGTAACGGTCAAACCTCCTTGGCAGGGCGGGGTTCCAGAAATGTTCATCCCCAGCAACAAATGGGAGGCCTCATTGATGTGGAGTTCATTGCTGGCTCCGATTAAGACCGGCGTACTCCCCGGACTGAGGCGAGCAATTAATGCGCCCGTGAGCGCGGTAGGCAACGGCAGGCTTCCGGATGAAGCAACTCCAGTCGACCCTGCGGGGTCACAAACGGGAGCACTCGAAGATGTCGCGGGCGAAGATGCAGCGGAGATTTTCACGACATCTCCGGACTGAAGGTCCAGTCCTGTGTCGGTCCAAGCCTGCTCTGGGGTGACTTGAAATTCGAGGGAAGAGGGTGATGTCGATTGTGCGGCGAGGTAGAAGGCGGAAGGAATCAGGAGAAAAAAGGAAAGCATGAGGAGTCTGAACATAGGCACTCCCGGAACCGGTGGGAATGATTATCTTCTAATTGTCCCCCCTTTTGGCAAGGCAGGGCGGCAAAGGCGAGGCTGCGACTAAACTCCTGCAGCTATATTCCGATGGTAACCAGTGATGGAAGCCGTTGCCATGCCGAGCGTCGCCAAATCCGCCCCCCTCCGCTTGCGCATACTGCTGGTAGGAGAGAAAGAGGAAGACTTCTATGTAGTACGCGAAATTCTGGAGCGGAACCGAACCGCATTGGCGGCCGATCTGGACCATGCGACTTCGATCGACGAAGCCCGAGCAATGCTGCGGCAGCGGCCGTACGGCCTGGTGCTGTTCGAGTACGAGACCGGAAACACGGAAGCAGTTCGATTGTTGGCAGAACTCCACCATGCCGGAGTGACTGTACCGTTCATCATGCTCACCGAGGACGCCGACGAAAAGAGGCTCGCGGAGGTGATCGCGAGCGGCCAGTGGAACTGCATAGCAAAATCCCAGCTCGACGGCGCCACACTGGTACGCACCGTTCGCAACACGATTGAGGTGCATTCTCTGCGTCAGGAACAGCAGAGCGCGGAAGAATCCCTGCGCAAGCTGTCGCGGGCGGTCGAACAAGCCGCCGATACGGTAGTGATCACCGATCGCAACGGCGTGATTGAGTATGTCAACCCTGCCTTCGAGGCCTTGACCGGATATTCCCGTGTCGAAGCTTGTGGCAAGACTCCGCGGATTCTCAAATCTGGCGAGCAAGGTCCTGAGATATATCAGGAGATGTGGCAGACAATCCTCTTGGGAAATGTTTTCCGCGGAATCCTGGTGAACCGTAAGAAGAACGGAGACCTTTACTATGCCGAGGAAAGCATCTGCCCGGTGCGGGATGCTCGTGGCGAGATCACTCACTTCATCGCCAATGGGCGGGATCTGACCGAGCGGCTGCGGCTGGAAGCACAGCTTCTGCAGGCACAGAAAATGGACGCGGTGGGGCGCCTGGCGGGCGGAGTGGCACACGACTTCAACAATCTTCTAACCATTATTACGAGTTATTCGGAGTTGGCGCTGGATGCAGTCCCGCGTGAGAGTCCCTTGGAAGCGAAGATTCAGGAAATTTTGTTAGCCGCCCGGCGAGCCGCAGAATTGACGCGGCAACTCTTGGCATTCAGCCGGAAGCAACCACAAGCCCTGCGGGTGGTGGAACTGAACCATGTGATCGGTGACATTGCCAAAACCCTTCCCCGGCTGATCGGAGAAGATATCGCCTTCAGTTTTTCGCCGGGGCACGATATGGGGCGCGTGCGCGTCGATCCGGTGCAGATCGAACAGATCCTGATGAACCTGGCCGCAAACGCGCGCGACGCCATGCCCCAAGGTGGGCAGCTACGGATTGAGACCTCAGACGTCTGCCTCGACAGCGAGTACGTTCAGCAGAAACCGGCTGCCATTCCACTGGGACGCTACGCATTGATCACGATAACAGACGATGGCGCTGGAATTCCGCGTGAAATCCTGCCGCACATTTTTGAGCCCTTCTACACGACAAAGCCCTCGGGAAAAGGCACAGGGCTGGGACTGGCCACTGTCTATGGAATCGTGAAACAGAATAAAGGATTCATTTGGGCCTACAGCGAGCCTGGGGCGGGAACCGTATTCAAGGTCTATTTGCCTTGCGTTGCCGACCGCAGCCGTTCCATCGAGGTTGATCGTGGAAAAGCCGAGAGTCTGCCTCGCGGTTCGGAAACACTCCTGCTCGTGGAAGACGAGCAGGCGGTCCGACGGGCGGCGGCCGAGTTCCTTCGTCAGCAAGGGTACAACGTGCTCGAGGCCAAGGATGGGATGGACGCTCTCTCGGTTGCACGACGACATCCCTCGAAAATCGAACTGGTCGTGACCGACGTGGTGATGCCGAACATGAGCGGGGGCGAACTGGCTAAGGAGATGGGCCGAACGCGGCCGGAGGTGAAATTCCTGTTCGTATCCGGGTATGCGGGCAAGACCGTGCTGGATCACAAAGTGGTCGATCTGGAGATGAATTTCCTGCAAAAGCCGTACACGCTGAAACAATTTTCGATGAAGATCCGGAGCGCGCTGGACAATGCGAATCAGAAAAGCGCGTGTTTGCAGGCCAAGGCTGGGGCTGGCGACTAGGTATAATCACAAGCGGTCCCGGTTCGCTTAATGATTCCAGGCGCAAGAGCGCTACTGTTGACACTATCTTCCGCGATTCTCTTTCTGCATGCGGGCACAATTCTGGCCAGCATCCTTCTTCTGATTCTGTTTGGCTCGCTTATTACTTCGATTCTGCAGATCGTAGCGGCATTTCGATATCTGGCGGTTTCCGCTCCCGCTCTGCAATCCATCGAGCCCATCAGCATCCTGAAACCTCTTGCTGGGCTGGATCTCGACCTGGAATCGAATCTACGCACATTTTTCGAGCAGGAGTATCCGGCGTTCGAGATTCTGTTTGCGGTGCGGACAGAGAGCGATCCGGCAGTGAAGGTCGTCAGGAAGATGCAGCAAGAGTACCCGAAAGTACCATCGCGATTAGTGATCACGGGAGAACCGCCGTATCCCAATGCCAAGGTCTTTAGTTTGGATCGCATGCTTGCGGCCGCCGCGAACGACGTGGTTGTGATGAGCGACAGCGACATTCGGGTGACGCCGGACATGCTACGCACCGTCGCATCCGAATTTCAGGATAAGCATGTCGGAGTGGCTACATGCCCTTACCGCGCTGTTCCGGGGTCGAGTTTCTGGTCACGTCTCGAAGCGACTGGAATGAACACTGATTTCTGGGGTGGTGCGCTGGTTGCCCGAATGATGGAAGGGATGCGCTTTGCCGTAGGTCCAACCATAGCCGCGAGGCGGCAGGTTTTGCAATCCATCGGAGGCATGGAGCGCGTGAAGGACTACCTGGCAGAAGATTTTGTGATCGGCAAGTTTGCGGCCGAGGAGGGGCATGGAGTGATTTTGTCCTCCTACGTAATCGAGCATCACATCGGCAGCGCGACTCTCACGGAGAATATGGCTCATCGGTTGCGGTGGGGACGCAGCACGCGGCGCTCGCGCCCTGCAGGATACGTTGGACAGATGTTTACGATGCCACTGCCTTGGGCACTTTTGCTCTGCGCGTTTTCGCCCGCGTGGTGGCCGGTTTTGATCGTTACGATAGCCGTCCGCGGTCTTGCGGCTCACACCGTCTCAACCCGTGTCTTGCAAGACAGACTTAACTGGTTCTTTGTGCCGATTGAAGATGTTTTGGGATTTTGCTTTTGGATTGCAGGATTCTTCGGCAATACGATTTCGTGGCGAGGGCGGCGTTATCGGCTTTTCGCTGACGGCCGCTTTGCGCTGATTACGAAGTAGTCTCAGCCCGTCCGGAATCGAGGCGGATCAGTCTACCCTTCTTCAGTTCGAATCGGTCTCCGCGCCAGATCACGGTGTGTCCCGTGAAGCTAGCGATCCAGACCGCGGCGGCGATTAAATCCCGCACCGGGAGCAGCCACAGTTGCTCGACGGAATCTTCATCGCGCACAACATTTCTGCAGAGCACGAGCGCGATGGTAAAGCGCAGCAGGAGTACCAGCCCCAGCACAGCCCAGGACCAGGGTGCTGCGCCCGCCGCGATGAACGCTAGCAAGCCCCACATGGTTCCAAAGGTAGAGGCCAAACCGATGTAGCCTACGCGGCGAGCGTCACGGATACCGCGAAACCAGCGCAACTGGTGATCGACGAATTCACGCAGGCTATACGCCGGCAGATGAGTCTCGACGACGATATCGGAAAGCAAAACTTTCTTGCCGAGTGCTCCGATGCGACGCCCCAGTTCGTAATCATCGGCCAGGAAATCCACCAGCACCTTGAACCCGCCGATTCGCTGGAGGTCATCTCTCCGGAACGCAAGCGTGGATCCGAGCCCGAAATGCAGGCCGCCTTCCATTTGTTGCGCGACGAGGACGCCCGCGCAGAAATCTGTGCTGATGCCGAGCGCTTCCAAGCGGGATCCGATGGTTTCGGATGCAATGCCGCGGTACAGGCATGTGACCATGCCGACCTTATGGTCCGTCAGCGGGGCCAG
>Ga0070730_10004732_pt1 | contig 11855 bp, 12 predicted proteins | sample Coa_R1_3_FD_66447 | JGI IMG/M metagenome (GOLD analysis project Ga0070730, IMG submission 66447) | Surface soil microbial communities from Centralia Pennsylvania, which are recovering from an underground coalmine fire - Coalmine... | ecosystem: Environmental > Terrestrial > Soil > Unclassified ... | reverse complement strand
CGGATTCGAGAATAATCGCGGGGCAAGGCTCCCCGACTGATTGCGGCGTGGACGTTGTCGGAAGTATTGTAATCACCCACTGAACCATCAGGATTAAGGTCGAAACTGGCGCGCAATTGAGCTTCTGGGTAGGCGAAGCCAGTCTGCCGTACTTTGAAATCATGAAAGGCTTGAAAAGATCTTAGGTCCGAGGCGTCTGGCTCAAGGTGGTAACGGGCAGCCGCGGGCAATTTATTATAGAGGGCCATATAGGCGGCACTACTCCCCGGGAAATCCGTAGGGTCATCCGCCGCATCGAGATAGACCAGACCAGCCAAGCGATCCGAGTGCTCATCTCCCAAGGTTGTTAATTCCTCTCCAGACATGGAGTGACCAGCCAAGACAGGCGCAACAAGTTTCAGCGCGTCGAGGACATGGAGCACGTCGTCGGCCAGTCGCTGCTGGTCGTAACCCGAATCGGGATGAGTGGAAGCGCCAAACCCGCGTCGCGTGATGCCGTAGACGTGGCAGCAGGCTCCGGATAGTTTCTCCGCAAAATCGTCAAAAATGTGTGCGGTGTTTCCGGAGCCCGCCAGGAGCACAATCGGCCTCCCCGTTCCGCCCCAATCGAGGACCTCCAGCCGGACGCCCTCTTCCACCGTTACGAATTGCACGGTGTGTTTGGACGGATCATGCCAGGCCCCTGGTGCTTCTGTGCGAGCGAACGGGCCGACGGCCAGCAGTGCCGAGAGAAGAAAAATTGCAATTGAGTGCCGCATGACGAGTCTCCTTGCAGCTGTCACCCGAGGTGGGTGGGAATTCTGGAAACGGCGTGGGATTCACTGTGGGGTGCCCCGGGGTGCCCCAGGTCTCGCCGATTTTGCGAGACCTGGGACCGTACACCCACCGGATCCCCTCCGAAACTCACAGTTGTGCTTTTGGCAAAGCCGCATTGGCCCCGACCGAGCGGCAGACGTCGATCACATAGGCAAGGTCGCCGAAGGGAACTGCGCCGTCAGCTTTTACCATCACAACATGATTGCCGCTGTTCTGAATCAGTTGCTGCAGAGTGCGTGCTAGCGCATCCGCCGAAATCTCCGTATTGTTCACGCTAAGTGTGGATGAATTCTGCCGACGGCCGATGCTCACGACAATTGCGTTCGCGTCCGACGGTGCATCCAGCAGGACTATCAGCCCTTTCGGAGGCAGCATGGTTCCCGGCGTCTTCGGCTCAACCTGCGCAGTCAACAGAACCGGAGCGTCGAAACCCATAGCATGGCCAATCTCCAGAACCTTCTCCAGGTTGGCGGACGAAGCTCGAGCATCGGCCTTGATATACAAATTCGCCTCGCGGCTGCGCGGATGGGTCCTCATCCACTCCGCCAGTTGATCTGGCGTCATGGCCTCGGCCCCGAAATAAAGATCACCACCGGCCGTGACGGCGACGACCCAGGCATCTTCGTTATCGGCCTCCGCCATTGGCAAAGCATGATGAGTCACCGCCATTTGCACGCCGACGCCCTTTTGCAACGCCGGACCCTGCGCCCGGGCGGGCATTGCGACTGTTGTTGCGTACGTTACTGCAATCAGACACACGGGTAGTATTCGATTCATACGAACCTCCATTCCTGAGCTATTCAGGGGAAATTGTTAGGGTTTCGCTCCACCGAGAGCGGCGGTGGCGAGAGTGCCGCCGAGGCCCATGGTTTCCACTGCGGACGAGGGCACGATAATCATCGAGCCGCGTTCCTTGATGGCTTCGTAAAGCATGTTCATGGCACGCAGGTGCAAGGCCACGGGGTTCTCCGCGTACGACTCAGCGGCTTGCACAAAGCTGTTCGCAACTTCCTTTTCCGCCTGGCCCAGGATGATTCGAGCCTGACGTTCTCGCTCGGCCTGCGCCTGGCGCGACATTGCGTCTTCCAGGCCCTGCGGGATCTTGACGTCGCGAATCTCGACCGACTGCACGGTGATGCCCCAGGGATTCGTTTTTTCATCGAGAATCCGCTGCAGCTCGCGGCCCATGGTTTCGCGCTCCGTGATCATCTGCGCCAGTTCGTGGCGTCCGATGGACTCGCGTAGCGCGGTCTGCGCGCTAAGCGTGATGGCGTCGATGAAATTCTCCACCTCGAGGATGGACTTCTCCGCGTTCCACACCATCCAGAAGACGATCGCGTCAACGTTGACCGGCACCGTGTCACGGGTCAACGTAGATTCGGCGGAGACGCTCGCCACTCGCACACGCTGATCCACGTAGGGGCTCAGCGTCTCGAGAATCGGCACGATGTGGCAAAGCCCCGGCCCGCGCAGGCCGACGTAGCGGCCCAGGCGCAGGACGGCGACCTTTTCCCACTGCCGCACGACTTTGATGGCAATGAGAAAATAGAGCCCCACCAGCGCTCCGGAAATCGCCGGCCATTGCTGGTGCATGGCTTGCGCGGCCGCGAGTCCGGCCAATATGCACACTACGAACAGCAGCAAAGCGACGCCATTGACTCCCTGAATTCGAATTCTTGGCATGACGACTATCTCCTTTGTGTGGGGCTGGGCAATAGATCGCGCAGGCGATCGATCAAGTCTTCCAAGGTGAATCCCGCGGCTCCCGCACGGGCCGCGAAATCCCCCGCCATTTGGACGAGTTGGCGCTCTCGTTCGGCCGACTTCTTCTCCATCTTCTTGTTCGTAATGAATGTCCCCGTGCCCTGGTGAGTCTCGAGCAATCCCCCGAGTTCCAGTTCCCGGTAGGCGCGCATCACGGTGTTGGGATTGATCTCCAGGTCGACGGCCAGCTGGCGCACGGTCGGCAACTGATCGCCTGCCGTCAGTGTTCCCGAAGCAATTCCGCCCCGAACCTGATCGATGAGCTGACGGTAGACAGGAACTCCGCTGCCCAGGTCGATGGCGAACCGGAATGCTGCGTTGCTGCCATTCCTCGTCATGTGTTCCAGTGTACTATAATACTAGTACAATACGTCAAGTACTTTTTGTAAATTTTTGAGTCGGCCGTAAACATCGGATTGCCAGAGTGTTGACGACGAAATGACGAGCGAATGACCGGACCGTGACAACTGCAGCCTACGCGAGAGCTATCCTCCACTCAGCTCACGGGTAAAGCTCCCCGGGTTCGTGTCCCCTGCAAAACAGAACTGAAGCGGCCGCAAAAAACGTGGCCAAGCCTGCGCATTCGTGTTTCCTGGCGCGGCTGGAAAAAAGGAGGACGACCATGACGAAGACTCTCATCTGCGAACTGGCAGTTGCAGTCTCTCTGGCGAGTGGGGGAGCCATTTCGCGGATCGCACATCTGCCGACGGCGGGGCTCACAGACCACCAACAGGCCATCGACGGCGCATTCCGTGACGGCCTCTACGTCGGGCGGCTCACGGCCGAGAGCGGCCGTGCGTCTCGCCCTCCGATTGGGCGTTGGTCCACCAATTCCGATCGCGTGTCGTTTCTGGCGGGATATCGGCAAGGGTACGCCGGCGTCTTCTCTGGACCATCCGGTAATCGCAGCAAAACCGAATAGCGCGTCACGCCAAACATTGCATTTGAGGTGAAATTTTATGAAACGCAGATTGACATTAATGACTGTCCTAACGGCAAGCCTGTTGACAGTGCAAGGGCTCCGAGCCGGAAGCCCTCCACCAACGACTACCGGAGCGACGGTTCGCGGCACCGTGCATTTCGAAGGTAAGATTCCCGCTCCCAAGGCGATCAGCATGGCAGCCGACCCGGTGTGTGCGAAGCAGCATCCCTCGCCCATTATGGCGCAAGAGGTGGTTACTGACTCGAAAGGCGACCTGCAGAATGTAGTAGTGTTCGTCTCCGAGGGACTCGGCGATCAGAAGTTTGATCCGCCCGCCCAGTCCGCGACCGTCGAGCAAAAAGGCTGCATGTATGAACCACACGTCATGGCGGTGCGCGCCAACCAGCCGCTCGAGGTCGTGAACGACGACTCTACTTCGCACAACATTCACCCTACACCGGCGAACAACCGCGAGTGGAACAAAGCTGAACCGCCGGGGACGAAGCTCGAAGAGGCCTTTGCGCGCGAGGAGATCTCGATCCCGGTGAAGTGCAACGTACATCCCTGGATGCGCGGCTACATTGCGGTCTTCAAGCATCCCTTCTTCGCAGTGACGGGCAAAGATGGCGCTTTCGATCTCAGCAACCTGCCGCCGGGAAACTACACCATTACGGCCTGGCACGAAAAGCTGGGTTCCTCGACACAGAAAGTGACGGTCGGCGCGAACGAGACGAAAGAGATCAGCTTCGTATTCAAGGGAATGTAGGAACCTGGAGCTCGACAGTATTCGGGAAGGGGTGCCCCAGGTCTCGCCGATTTTGCGAGACCGGGATCTGCGAGCGTCAGCAGGCCACGCCGTGGAAGAGCGGCCCTATAGGGACGCGTCCGGCTGAAAATCCAGGGAAATGGGCTTCAGCCCCGGATGGGGGGACTAGCTCTTCGCAGCCTGAAATCCTTTGCGCCGCTGTTCGCTATACCGGTGCAGCGCATCGAGAATGATGGGATACGCTTCCCCGGGTGGCCGTATCTCGTCCACCTCGACGGCCTTTCCCTCCAGTTGCTTGTAATCCTGAAAGAACCGCCGCAGCATCAGAAGCCGGTGCGACGGCATTTCCGACGCCTCGTGATACGAGCTGAATTCGGGATCCTTCGTCGCGACCGAGATGATCTTGTGATCCTTCTTGCCCGAGTCAATCATCGTCATCAGTCCGATCACACGCGAGTGAATGATCGTCAGCGGCACGACTGCCTCCTGACATAGAACCAGAACGTCGAGCGGGTCATCATCTTCAGCCAGCGTTTGCGGGATGAATCCGTAGTTCGCGGGATAATAGACGGCAGAGTACAAGACACGATCCAGCCGGATCAGTCCGCTCGCCTTGTCGAGCTCATACTTCACGCTCGATCCGAACGGGATCTCAATCACGCACTCAAATTCTTGCGGAAGCTTGTCGCCGGGAGTGACGTCGTGCCAGGGATGGATCATAAGAACGAGAACGCGCGTTCGTGTAGCGCGTTCTCATTCTACGATTTATTCACTGTTCAAGAGAGCGCTTGCGAAGCTGCGACAGATGTTCCCTGAGCGCGCGATGCACGCGACCGTTGTGCGCGCGCATTTTGCGGCGGTCGGCTCCTGTCAGGTTGTACATGTCCATCGAAACTTCCACCAGTATCCGATCGAGGGCGAGGAAAAGATCCGCCACCTGGCTGTGGGCACTCGTGTGCGCGAGGTGATGTTTTGGCGCACAACGGTTTTGTTTGAATATCCGCGTTCTTGGCTTCATTGGGTTCTCCCCGTAGCTGGCTACTGCGCTGAATTAAAAATACCGGAGCCAGGGTGAAGAAGAGAAGCGCAAACAACCGATACCACCTATCGGCGGATGCAGCCTCGCGTAACTGCATAAGAACAAACGCTGCCCGGGCGGGTAAACATACGTTTGCCGATCACGAGGATCAATTTTTTGAATAGGGCACTCCGGAAAGGTCGGAGAAGCAGGATTTTCTCGGTTGCCTCGTGCTGACTCAAAAGCTGGTCAGTCGGTGATGATGTGCACGATGGCGAAGCAAAGAATCGCTCCCGCCAGCAACGTCGCTGTGGTTGACACAACGATCGCACTCTGACGCCGTACGGCATCCCAAGCCAGGCTGACGTCATGGCGCAGAGTTTCGTCCTCGCGCCAGGCTCCTAGCAACATCACGCAACCCACGATTGCGGCAATGGCAGGAAGTGCGACAAATAGCAGCGCAGCGCCGAGTCGGGAGATGTGACTTCCGGCCCACTCGAAAACAATCCAGGCAGTATGGGCCGGTTCATACTGACGCGGCTGGAGAAGTCGGACGGCCGCCGCTCCCAGCAATAAAGCAGCGGGCAAGGTGAGAAGCTATTCGCACAGCGCGATCGCTGGAAAGGGGTGAGGGCTGGAAGAGTTCATGGATACCTCCATAAGCTTTGTATTACAAAGTACACTTCAAAGTCAAGCATGACGCGAGCCGTGAAGGCATGCCGGGCACCGGCTTCAGTCGCTGGCACATTGAGCCCCTGTGCTGTTGCTTCCCAGCCTTCCCACGCGTAAATTCTAGGTACGGAGTCCTATGTCGAGCCAAGCCAAAACCTATTTGAAGTTTGGGGGTGCCACGGCATTCATTCTGCTGTTGCTGGGCTACCTCGCTTACACCGGGGTGCAGGACAGCAAAAGCTACTACGTCACCATCAAAGAGCTGCACAAAATGGGCGAGGGCGCCTATTCCAAGCGCCTGCGTGTCGCCGGCAATGTGCAGCCGGGATCGATCCACCGTTCCGGAACGCACGTCCAATTTGTGCTGGTGGAAGAAGACCAGAACCTCGCCGTGGACTATACCGGAGCCGAAGCGCCTCCCGACACGTTCAAAGACGAGTCTCAGGCTCTCGCCGATGGCAGCTTTGGGCGGGACGGAGTCTTCCACGCCAAGCAACTGCAGGCGAAGTGTGCCTCGAAGTATGCTCCGCAGCCGGGCGCAACGCCAGCTAGTCAGCCGGTCAAGACCATGACCCAGGTGCAGAATCCGTCGCCGAGCCGAGCGGACTGAGGTCTTTCAACCAACAACTCAGTTTCGCGTGAGTCATCCGGCGCCCTGACCAGCAGGCGGAGGGATCTCCCCGGCAAGGTCCGCTTGCAGCGAGATCCTTCGCTTCGCCTTGCAGCTCCGCTCGGGGTGACGCCGAAAACGAATTGTTTACCGGAAATTTTCCACCATCATGATGTCGCTGACGATGGAGTCCGGGCGCGTGTAGACCAGCCAGCGCCCATCGGCCGAGATATCGATCCCGCGCGTTCCCGCGACCAGAGAGCCGGCATCCAGCCGCACTACCGTGCGGCTGGTTTTGGTCTCGGGGTTATAGCGAACCAATCGGCCAAGACCAGTCGGCGGGCTCTCCAGATAGCAGAGTTCGCTTCCACAAACGCGCAAGTCGTCTGGCCCGCTGGACTGCGGATCGAACAAATGAGTCTCTGTGCCATTGGCGAAATCGTGCCTCCGCACGTCGCCATCCGGCCCAAGATAATAAAGGAATCTTCCATCTTCGCTTTCGTTAGGGTATAAGCCGCCATGAGCCGTTACTTGAACCGCTTGGCCGCCGCCCGAAGGTACCTTCCAGATCTGGTCAGTCCCCGAAACCTCTGAGGTGTAATAGACCCAGCGGCCATCGTGCGACCAGTTCGGCGTTTCATTCTCGTTGGGACCGCTGGTCAGCCGGCGCGGTGTGCCGCCATCAGCGCTGATGACAAAAATATCGGAGTGCCCTTCAAGGCGAGAATCGAAGGCGATCTGCTTCCCATCGGGCGACCATCTCGGTGTACCCGTGTCGGGCGCCTTCAGAGAAGTCAGTTGTATCGGGTTCGACCCATCGGCGCCGGCGACATAGATTTGGTTGGCGCCAGTGCGGTTCGAAGAAAAAACGATTCGCTGTCCATCGGGAGAGAGCGATGGGGCACCGTCTTCCTGGGTAGAGCTAATAATCTTGACGGGCAACGCATGCGCAGTCGGGCTCAATGCAACCTTCCATATGTTGGTGTCGACTTGATACTTGATGAAAGCGAGGCGATTGCCGCTCAATGCAACCGAGGGCAGAATGGCGGAATCCGCGGCTGTGGAGATGATTTCGGGCTCCCCACCCCCGACTCCGATCTTCCACAGGCTCAACAGGCCGGTGTGATTGGAACTGAAAACGATATTCCGGCTGTCGGGCATCCACGCCAAGCCCAGCAGAAACGCGTGCACCGTTGTAATAGCCCGCGGCTTCCCGCCCGTCACGGGAGCCACAAACACGTCATCGGAAAAAGCTCCCGGGCCGGCAATGAAAGCAAGGTACTTCCCGTCAGGTGAAAATGCGGGAAAAGTAAAAAATGGTTCCGGGAACTGAATTTTGGAATCAACCCGTTCTCCGCTCTCGACAGAAATGAAGGAAATCTTGCTTTCGCCTGAGGGCCCGGTCCCGCGGTCTCCGACAGCCAGATATTTTCCATCGGGAGACCAGCTCACTCCGGCGCCGAATCTCTCTGTGTCTCGATCCGCCACCTTCCGCTCCGGTCCCCCCAAGGCGGGAACCACGTAATAAGCTTCTTCGTTTGGCCCTTGCCGAGAAAAGGCGATGTAGCGTCCGTCGGGCGACCACGCGGGTGATTGGTCATTAGTCTTGGCCTGGGTGACTTGGAGGGGACTTCCTGCGCCCAGCAGTTGAACATAGATATGGGATATCCCCAGATCGTTGTTGTTCTCCCCTTGCCACGAAAATGCCAGTTCTTTTCCGTCGGGGGAGAATGCCAAATCGTTCTTGAAACCCGCAGTGCTAGTGAAAGGCGCCAGCCGGGGAGGCGGGCCCAACGTGGAACGAGAGGAGAGCATCCAGAAAGCGCCAATCGCAAGGGCGAGCACCGTGGCAGCTCCCGCCCCAATCAAGAGAGAATTCTTACGTCCGGGCTTGGCGGGTCTGAGAGCCGGTTGGGCTGCGGTCTGCCCGACGTCGTATCGCGGTGCAATCGCTTCAGGTCCGCCCGCAGATCAGCGGCTGTTTGATAGCGCAGGTCCGAATCCTTCTCCAGAAGCCTGCTGATGACGTGATCCAATCCTGGAGAAATTGACGGACTGAGGCGCGCGGCCGGTGCAGGGCTGCTGTGCAGGATCGCGTCAAAGATCGCCGCTGAGGTCGCCCCGGAAAACGCCTGCTTGCCGGTTGCCATTTCGTAAATCGTGAGCCCGAGCGAGAACAAATCACTCCGCGCATCCAGCGGCTTACCCAACGCCTGCTCGGGTGACATGTACGCCACTGTTCCCAGCGCCGTACCAGGACTTGTCAGGTTGGGATTCTCCGAGATCGTCCGCGCGGAGGTTTCCGCGCCCAGCCGCGATGCCTCATTAATCTTGGCTAGTCCGAAGTCCAGAACTTTGGCGTGCCCGCGCTTGGTGACGAAGATGTTCGCTGGTTTGATATCGCGGTGAGTAATGCCCTGAGAATGCGCGGCATCCAGGGCATCGGTGATTTCGAGGCAAAGCGACAGCAGACGCTCGGTGTCGAGTGGCCGGTCGACAATCATGTGCTTGAGCGTGATGCCTTCCAAATACTCCATGGCTATGAAAGCGCGGCCCTGTTCCTCGCCGATGTCGTAGATCGTGCAGATGTTGGGATGATTCAGCGCCGACGCCGCCTGTGCTTCCCGCTGAAATCGTGCGAGGGCTGCCGCATCGTGCGCCAACTCAGGTGGGAGAAACTTCAAGGCGACAAATCTATGGAGCCGGGTATCCTCTGCCTTGTAAACCACACCCATCCCGCCCCCGCCCAGTTTTTCGATAATGCGGTAGTGGGATATGGTTTCGGCGTCCACGTCGTTCTCGTTGGACGAGGATGTTAAGCTGAATCCGCTGGGCCGTCAACGCACGTGCAATGCTGTTCGCAAATGACGGTGCGGTTCGTATCAGGGCACGCCTTGCAGGCGTGCCGCATGCAATCTACCGAGAAACTTGGCTTTAGCCGCTGCTTGAGGCTGCGGCCCAGCGGCCTGAAGCCGGAATCCCAGGCGGCACTTCTCCGGCATTCCTTGAAGGCATGCCCTGATACGAATCCCACTTAGCAATCTGTACAGCTGGCCGCATCACGCTAACATCACTTCTACCTGTGACCGAAAACGCCTCGTCGAGTATTCGCGTCGAAAACCTGATCAAGCAGTTCGGACGCTTCGCGGCCCTGCGCGGCTTAACGGCCGAATTCGACGCCGGACGCTTTCATGCAATTCTTGGCGACAACGGAGCGGGAAAGACCACGTTGCTCCGCGCCCTCGCAGGGTTGGCACAACCCACGCAGGGATCGATTTCAATTTTCGGCAAGACCCCGCAGGCAGCATGCCGTGATCTGGGATACATGGCGCATCCCTCGCTGCTTTACGACGAGATGAGCGGCATGGAGAACCTGCGCTACTTCGCCCGCCTCTATGGGATCGTTGGCGACGATGCATGCGCGGATGCAATCCGTGCCGTCGGACTCGATCCTGAATTGACTCGCGGCGTCGGTCAGTACTCGCAAGGGATGCGTCAACGAATGTCGCTGGCGCGCGCCATCCTGCATGAACCGAGAGTCTTGCTTCTGGATGAGCCTTTTTCGAACGTCGACATTCACTCAGCCCGCGAGATGGTCGATCTGCTCGAGGGCATGCGCGATAAAGGCAAGACGATTTTCGTCGTGACACACCAGGCCATGCTGCTCGAGGGCGTGGCCGACGAATTCGTGTGGATGCAGGCCGGACAGATCGTCGATCGCACATCTACGGCCCATCGCGTTCCCGGGGGCGTTCCATGAATTCCTTCTGGGGGCTGACACTGGCGACACTTGTCAAAGATATTCGGCTCGAGTGGCGCTCCAAAGACGCGCTGAACTCGATGCTGTTTTTCTCTCTTCTGGTGGTCGTGATCTTCGTTTTCTCCTTCGACCCGCTGGCGGAAGAATCGCGCCACATCGTCGGCGGGCTGGTCTGGGTCGCGTTTTTGTTCGCGGCGGTGGTCGCTTTGAATCAAACCTGGGCTCGCGAGCTGCGCAATCAGGTGCTTGATGCATACCGTGTCTCTCCCGCGCCCGCAAACGCGCTGTTTCTGGCGAAGTCGCTGGGCAATTTTGTTTTTGTCAGCATTCTGGAAGCATTGATGACTCCGCTGTTCATAATTTTCTACAACCTGCATGTTCTGGGACCGGCATGGCAGTTGATTCCGGTCGCATTGCTTGGAACTTGGGCACTGGTAGTGAACGGAACGTTCTTCGCCGCCATGTCGCTGCGCACACGCAATCGCGAGATCATGCTGCCGTTGCTGCTGTTCCCAATTTCCATTCCCGCCGTGCTGGGTATGGTCGCCGGCACCACCGCGATTCTGACGGGCGAGAACTCCGCGCATTTTTACATCGTGTTGCTTCTCACCTACGATGTGGTGTTTACTACAGCTTGTCTCGCGCTATTCGGAACAATTCTCCACGCGGAATGAAACGCCTTTTTCCCATTCTTTCGATCATCACTGCGGTTCTGTTGGCCTATGCGCTCCGCCAGGCGCTGGTCGTGGCGCCAACCGACGCCCTGCAGGGTGACGTCTACCGCATCATCTACTACCACGTCCCGTCCGCCTGGACGGCCTTCCTGCTGTTCTCCATCAACTTCGTCGCGTCGATTCAATATCTGGCAAGGGCGAAAGCCGAAAAGCTCGTCAAATGGATCGTCATTGCCATCGGAGTAGCTGGAGTCATCGCGACGTTTCTGCCCCCGGTCCAGCAGCAGATCCCGGCAGGAATGCGCCCCAGTGCGGTCGCCACGACTTTCCTGATGATCCCCGCGTTCTATCTGCTCATCGGATGGCTGTTTCGTGGGGAAAAGCTCGACATCCTGGCGGTGACGTCGGCCGAGGTCGGCGTTGTTTTCTGCACCATCGTGCTGGTCACGGGCCCAATCTGGGCGCGCCCAGTCTGGGGAATCTGGTGGGCACCGGGGGACATCCGCCTTACCTTGACTCTCGTGCTCTGGCTCATCTACGTGAGCTACCTGGTGCTGCGCCGCTTCTCCAATAGCGCGCAGACCCAGATACTCGCCGCCGCGCTCGCAGTCTTCGGGGCCCTCGACGTGCCGCTCGTATATCTCTCGATCTGGTTCTTCCGCACCCAGCATCCGCAACCGGTCATCGGCGGCGGTGGCTCGATGGACCCGAGAATGTGGCACACTCTTCTGATCAGCTGGCTGGCATTTCTCTGCTTCGGATTTCTGATCTGCTGGTCGCGCTTCCGGCTTGAAACCTTGCACCGGGAAGTCGAGCACGCGCACGCGATGGAATCCCTGATCGGCGCCGAAGC
>Ga0070730_10004731_pt1 | contig 11858 bp, 7 predicted proteins | sample Coa_R1_3_FD_66447 | JGI IMG/M metagenome (GOLD analysis project Ga0070730, IMG submission 66447) | Surface soil microbial communities from Centralia Pennsylvania, which are recovering from an underground coalmine fire - Coalmine... | ecosystem: Environmental > Terrestrial > Soil > Unclassified ... | reverse complement strand
CAGTTCACCATGGCGCCGATGAATCTGTGCTTGCCGAACAAACCCGTCGACCTGATTCACACAGGCACGTGGACCGCAAAAGCGCTCGGCGAATTGAAAAAGGGAATTGCCCACCGCATTGCCGGGACGACGGAACCGGTCAAGTTCACGCGCGTGCCAAGCCAGAGCGACCTGTCGCTGTCGGCGGACGCTTCGTACGTCCATATGTGCACCAACAACACCATCGAAGGCACGCAATATCACACGATGCCTGAAACGGGCGACATCCCGCTTGTCGCGGATATGTCTTCCGACATCGCTTCGCGGCCAATCGACGTCAAGAAATTTGGCGTCGTCTTCGCCGGAGCGCAGAAAAATCTCGGCCCCAGCGGCGCAACCGTCGTCATCATCCGCAAAGATCTCGCCGAACGCGCCGACAAGAATCTCCCAACGCTGCTCCAATACCGCACGCACATCAAAGAAAAGTCGCTCTATCACACGCCTCCTACGTTCGCGATTTACATCATCGGCCTCGTGATGGAGTGGATCGATTCCCTCGGCGGCATTTCCGCGGTGCAAAAGCGCAATGAAGCCAAAGCCAAATTGCTTTACGACACGATTGACTCGAGCAGTGGCTACTTTAAATGCCCCGTTGAACCAGCTTCCCGCTCGCGCATGAACGTCGTCTTCCGTATCGCGGGCGGCGACGAAGCCGTCGAAAAGGAATTTGCCAAGCAAGCCGAAACAGCCGGACTCGTCGGCACTCCCGGCCATCGCTCCGTCGGCGGCATGCGCATCTCGCTCTATAACGCCGTCGAACTTGCGGCCGTCGAAGCTCTGACCAGTTTCATGAAGGAATTTCAGCGCAAGCGCGGGTAGCGAAGATTGGCAACGTTTCTCGCAGTATATCGTTAACGTAGCTGGCTCATTGGGAAATGTCTTGAAAGCCGTGCGATAGGCGCGTATTCTGTGGCCATGAAGGATACGAACAATTCGATCAGCCTGCCGCCTGCCGGCTCGAACGGATCGGTCGCCGCCGATGCCAGAAAAGCCGTGATTGATGCCATGGAAGACGCAAGATATGAGTGGCGCACTCTCGACGGTTTAGCGGAGCAAACAAAGCTCCCGATCGAGGAAATCCGACAACTAATCGATTATCTCCAGGATGAGATTATTCGATCTTCCGTACCCGATGAGAGAGGTCGCGATCTTTATACCACGCGCAAGCACTACCGGCAGACTCACGGACTTGGAACTCGACTTCTAACTGCCTTGTCAGACAAGGTAGCGTGACTTTCTGGGACCATCGCTTCTCTGCGTTCACCTTCGGATTCTTCGGTGGACTTGCTGTAAATCTTTTCCGTCTGTACTTGATCTCACAATCACGCAAAGTGGAAAGACCTGACTTTGATTGGATTTATTGGGCACAATTTGTAGGTCTGGCCTTACTAGGCGGAATTGTCGCTCTAGCACACGACCTTTCGAATCAGATTAGCCCTTTGATAGCCTTGAACGTTGGCCTCTCCATCCCTGCCATCATAAAAACTGCGGCTGAACTTCCCGCCCAGAGACGGCGACGAAACGCCAACTGATTCCAAAATTTTCACTGCAGGCAGCTCACAACCTTCAGTCGCGCGAGGTAGCTCGATGAGTCTTTACACTTTCGTCCTCTTCATCCACGTCGCTTCCGCGCTGCTGCTTTTCATCGCGTTCAGCATTGAGTGGGCCGCGGTCACCTATTTGCGCGAATCCACCACGCCAGAGGAAGCGCAACTGTGGCTGCGATTCGGCCGTTTTGCGCCGGTCTTCAACGGTCCCGCGCTCGCTGTGCTCATTCTTACCGGCGGTTACCTGGCGTCAGTTTTGGGCGCGATGAAATTCGGCTGGATTCCGGGCTCGCTCATCGGAATCGTCGTCGTGATGCTGCTCGGTATCGTAATCAACATGCCGAAGATGCGCGCGATTCGCCTGGCGATTCCGAAAGGCGGCGCTGCTCTTTCCGCGGCGCTTCAAAATAAGTCACTGCCCGTCTCGGTCCGGATTCGTACGTTCCTCGCTCTCAGCATCGTCTTCATGATGGCCACCAAGGTGAAATTCGAACATTGCCTGCTGGCACTTCTGAGCGGCCTGATTCTCGGTCTTCTTTTCTCTTTGCCAGTATTGCGCCGCAAATCGGCTTAGTTGTCTTCGGGCGATTCAGACGTCGTGGGCTGCACTTCCTGCATTTCGTCGAGCGCCTTCGAATAATCCTCAAGGTGCAGTTGCAGAAAGAACGCCGTCTTCGGCTCCAAATCCTTGTCGAGCGTTTCCTTTTCTTCCTTCACAACGTGGCCGTTGAACGCAACTTTCCATTTCAGCCAGTCGCCTGCCTTCGGGTGCTGCGCTTCCACTTCAATATATCCGCCCACCTGGTTCGGAACGCTCACGCTCCACGAATGAATTCCGGAAATGGTTTTTTCAGCCGTCTCCAAAATCGGCTGCTCACCGGCAGGCTTCGAATGATCCGCAAACGTAATGCTCATGGTCACGGGCGTTGAACTTTCCGTCTCAACTGTAATCTTCGTCGGTCCCCCGCCCCATACCGAGGCCGGAATCTTGTTGGAACTCTGCAAATGCGAAGGAGCGGGATGAACCGTCCACCAGGTCAGTACCGCCGCAATTCCCACAATGCTGAGCCCCGCGCCGACCAAAAGCTTTTTCATTTTTCGATGTTCCCCAGTAGAGGATGGAGCCCGAAATTATTTCCAGTGTACTGGGCTGTGCGCGCAGAGGACGCTCCGCGTTCGCCCTTGTGCCCAGACGGGCATCGCCGTGCAACAACAAAAGAGCGCGACCATGTACGAATGGCAGCGCTCCTTCATTCTTGTGTTTCAGTTTGCAGACTGGCAATCGTGTCAGAAGTTGAGCCGCGCGGTAATCTGCACTGCGCGCGGTCCGGCCCCTTCCGCCGACTGCAAGCCTGTCAACTGGCCGAAACCAGCCGTGTTCCCGTCTGTCACAAGCAAGCTCGGCGGCTCATAATTGCGATGATTGAAAAGGTTCGCCACTTCCGCTCCGAACTGGAGCCGCAATCCCTCCGTGAATCGCACGGTCTTCATCAACGACATCGAAACGGCGCGCGTTCCTGGTCCAACAATTCCTCCCACCGGAGCGTTGCCGAATCGCCCTATATTCGACGAAGGAACCGCGAACGCGGCCGGATTCAGAAAGAACCCTGTCGAACTCGCCGCGTACGGCGAAACTCCCGGCACGACGTCCGGACGCGTCGATCCGACAACGTTAATCATGTTCGTGCCGGACGGATCAGATGTCTGCTCGTACGGCGTCAAAAATGGTCCGCTCTGCACGACCACCACGCCGGCAACTTCCCATCCGCCGATGAGCCGGTCCACAAACTCGTTCGAACTGTTCGCGAACTTCTTGCCCTTGCCGAACGGAAGTTCGTACAAATACGTCGTCAGGAATCGGTGCCGCCGGTCGTAAGCCACGTTGCCGTAGTCCAAGCCTAGATGAAAACGGTCGGACACCCAGTTGCCGCCAGCGCCGACAAACGCCGTTGGCACCGCACCGCCTTCATTCGAAAGATCGCGTGTGAAAGAGTAGCTGCTCTGGAACTGCAGCCCTTGCGCGAAACGCTTTTTCACTTCGATGGTTATGTTGTGGTAATTGCTCTCCGCGCCGTTTTGCACGCTTTGGAGCACGCCCCAGATCGGATAAGGCACATTTGCGGATGCAACGCTGTAGCCTTGCGTGTTCGCAGGAACCTGGTTGAGGTCCGCCATTGTTTCGAGATTCGATCCGTGGCTGCCGGTGTAGGAGAGTCGCAACCCGGTTCCGAAACCCAGCTCTCGCTCAAACGTCAAATTCCACTCCTGCACCGTTGGGTCGTGGTACTTCACGGGGAACGCGTAGTAAAAACTTTCCTGTCCGACCGCATTGATGTTGGAAGGGAACGGCGATGGAAACGACAGCGCCGCATTTCCAGCGGAGTCAAAGCTCTGGCCGTAGTAGTTCACGCTGCTCGCACTGACCGCCCAACCAGACACCAATGAAAAACCAAGCGGCGCTTCGATAAATCTTCCGTAGCCTCCGCGGAAGACCGTCCTGTCGTTGTGAAACGGCCGCCACGCAAATCCGATTCGCGGGCCCAGGTCTTTCTTGTCCGTGTACCGCAGCTTGTCCGGCAATCCCGCTTGTTTCGCCGTCAGAATCGGCGTCGGCGCGATGGAAGCCGCAAACGCAGGCTCGGTCAATGCAAGCGTCTTGTCGTTTGGCACCACCACAGCGCCGTGAACCACTTGTCCGTTTACCGTTCCCGTCCAATCGGGAAGAAAATCGGCCGTGTTGTATTGCGTATCCTTCAGCGGAGGATGCAATTCATAGCGCAAACCAAAATTAATCGTAAGGCTCGGAGTCACTCTCCAATCGTCTTGCGCGAATACCGCATACGAATAGCCAAGTCCGTTCATGTTCGGATTGTTTACCTGGGAAAGAAAAACATAGTCCGGGTAGCCCAATAGAAATGCCGTGTATGGATCACCAATCACGGGCTTCGTGCCACTCGTGCTTGGATCATTCCCGTTCAAGTCGAGATTCGTGACCGCGCCATTAAACACGAATTGACCGAGCCGCTGATTTCCGAACACGTTGTCGTCGTGGTCGGTCATTCGCCGCACGTCGCCGCCAAACTTGAATGTGTGCCTTCCCTTGGTCCATGTCACGTTGTCCAGCACCTGCATGATTTTGCTTTGCTGGAACGAAGGATTCGCCCCGCCGGTCTGTTGAAAACCCGTGATTTGGAAATTGGGCACTTCGGAAGCGGTCGGCAATACGAGCCCCGTCGGAACAACGAGCCCCAGCTGCGCCAGCAGCGCCGCATTGTTATTGTTGAAGCTCGTCGACGTGTGCATTTGATTGAAGCCGGCACGCAATTCGTTAATCAGCGTCGGCCGGATGACGTAGTTGTACGCGATCGTGAGTCCCGAATCCTGCTCCGGAAGGGAGAACGGCCCCAGCGCCGTCGTTCCTTGCGTATTCCACGGCCCGGCGCCCGGTGCGGCGGTTACCTGCCGCGTTTTGAATGTCGCGCGTGCATAAATCATTTGATTCGGAGTCAGCTTTTGGTCGATGCGCAAATCTGCCTGATTGCTGGAGATTGGAGTCGGAAAATTGACGCGGTAATTGTTGGAGGTTGCGTCTGGCGCGCCTGTGTTCGGCGCGGGAACAAGATACTTCAGCACGTTGGCGGCTAGTGGCGAAATCGGAACCGCATTGCACGGGATGGAACTTCCATCCGGCTGATAGATTTGTACTCCATTCAGGTAGGCGCACAAATCGCCGCCGCGCATCGCCAGTGTGGGAACGTTTTCGGTTAACGGTACCTGCTTCGGCAAGCGAAGCCCTTCATAGCTCATGAAGAAAAACGTTTTGTCGCGCCCGTTATATAGACCGGGCATTCGCACCGGTCCGCCCCAAAAACCACCGAAATCGTTCATAACGATTTTGGGCTTCCCGGTAAACGGATTCCCCGCGTTGATCGCTGTGTTCTGATGATTTTCGAAAAGTCCGCCGTGAAAAGAATTGCCTCCGCTCCGCGAGATGGTCGTCACGTCGCTCACACCGCTGAACTCCGCGTTATTGTTCGTCGCGTTCACGCGGATTTCCGCAATCGAATTGAACGACGGAAAGAGCTCGTTCAAAGGCCCGCTGGCCTCCACGCTCACGCTGCTGATGCCGTCGATTGTGTAGGACATCAGAGCTGGCGTCGCCCCCGCCACACTCAGATTTCCATTGTCGTCCGTTTGCACTCCCGGCTGCGTCGTCAAAGTCGAAATCGGACTGGTGGAACCCGACGCCCGCGTAAAGATCGCGACCGGCAAGTCTACGAGTTCTCTTCCGGTCTTCGTCTGCGCGAGGTTGGAAACGTCCGTCGTAATGACCGCGCCTGCCGTGTCTTCAACCAGCACCGTTTGCGATTGCGAAGCGATCTTCAATGCCGAATCGATACGCTTCGTCTCGCGCGCCTGCAAATCCACGTTTGGATATTCGAGCTTCTGAAAACCTGCCATCTGCATCGCCAGCGAATAGATTCCTGGCTCGAGGCTTAGGAACGAATACGCGCCGTTCGCGTCGGTCGTCACGCTTCGTTCGATATCTGTTCCCGTGTTCTTCAACGTGATTGTGGCGCCCGTAACCACATTCCCGGATGCATCCTTCAACGTTCCAAAAATCGACCCGAACGTCGATTGGCCCGCGGCCGTGTCCGCGAGCAACAACAGCATGGCGACCGTCAACAACGCTACGAAGCTTAGGAACTTACCGGGGCCCCACTTCCCACTTTCGCGCTCACTCAACATAACCCCTCCTCTTTGACTGCACTTCTCCGGCACGGCCGGACACACTTCCGCACAAGCCCGCTCCCAGCGGATTGCAGGCGCTGATTTCGCGCTGGCAGTTCCACGGAGGCAGCGGATCGACTCGATCGCGTTGCCGGAGAAATTTTCCGTATCTTGGTCAATCGGCGGCGGAATGCAAACGCAAAATTTCTATTGCGACAATCGTTCTCGCGTGAAACATATGTTTCAAATTGCTTCTATCGAAATTTCCGGGGCGCACCGCGGCGCGATGAAGCAGGTTTCGCAATCGATCGCATTTCTTTTTTTGTGTTGTGTTTTGCTTCAGGGTTGGAAAGGATGAGCCGCACGGTTTCTGCCCCGGATTGCCATTCTTCACTGGAGGATGAAAGTGCGTTCAGTTTTATCTCGTCGTCTCTCTGCTTTAGTACTCGGCTTTCTCGCGCCCGTTTTGCTCTACTCTCAATCCATACCGCTGCAACATCCCCTCGAATCGCTCAAAACACAGGAATATTGGGTCGTCTATGACGTTTTGCGCGACGCTGGAAAAATTGACGCGGACACTTTCTACGCGAGCGTTCTGCTGAAAGAGCCGCCCAAGGACAAAATTCTTTCGTGGAAAGCCGGCGATCCCGTGTTTCGCGAAGCCGAGGTCATCCTGCTTCGCAAAGGAAAAACGCTCGAGGCCGTCGTGGACATCGCCGGACACAAACTCGAATCCTTCAAAGAAGTCCCGGGCGCTGTCGCCCCGGTTCTCGACTTGGAATTTCGCGAACTTGGGGAAATTGTGAAAAAGGATCCGCGCGTCATCGAAGCTCTCAAGAAACGCGGCATCACCGATTTGACTACCGTCGAGTGTGCCCCGACGCCCTTCGGCTATTTCGCGCTGCCCGAACTCGAAGGCCATCGCATCATGTTTGGCGGCTGCGCGGATATGCACGGCGTCTATCTCAATTGGGGGCGGTCCATCGAAGGGCTGAACATCGAAATTGATGCCGTGGAAAAGAAAGTTCTCAATGTCATCGATGACGGCCCCGTCCCGGTTCCAACTTCTCCCATCAACTACATGGACCTGCCTCTTGCGGCGCGCGCAAATACCACTCCCATCGCACTCTCACAACCGCTCGGCCCGAGCTATCAGGTGTCGGCGGCAAATGATGTCAGTTGGCAGAGCTGGCAATTCCGTTTCCGCCTGGATCCGCGTTTGGGCGCCATCGTGAATCTCGCAAAATTCAACGACGGCAAGGCCTTCCGCTCCGTCCTCTACGAAGGCGCCATGTCTGAGTTGTACGTTCCTTATATGGACCCAGCCACCGGATGGGCCACTCGCGTCTTCATCGACGCCGGCGAGTTCTATCACGGCGGCGTTCTGAAACCGCTTCGCGACGGCGTCGATTGCCCAACTACCGCGACCTACTTCGATTCTCTGATTCCAGACAGCCACGGCATGCCCGTCATTCGTTCTCATGTCGCCTGCCTCTATGAAAGTTATAGCGGTGATCCTGCATGGCGTCACTACGAAGAACACGAAATCTGGGGCAGCGGCGCGCGCGTGCTTGTCTTGCGCACCGCAGCCGTCATCGGCAACTACGATTACGTCATTGACTGGCGCTTCGATCGCGACGGTGCAATCCGCGTCGCCGTCGGCGCCACCGGTATCATCGAAACAAAAGCCGTCAAAGAAAAAATCTCCGCCGGCCACCCGATGTCAGGCTCCGCCGACGAATACGGCAACTTCGTCGCGGAAAATACCATCGGCGTCAATCACGACCACTTCTTTTCCTTCCGCTTGGACGTCGACGTCGATGGCCAAAACAATTCCTTCATGGCCGACCGGCTTGTGAAACGTCCGTTGAACAATCCCGCGCGCAAGACGATTTGGGTCGTCGAGCCATCCACTGCACACACAGAAAAAGACGCCATGATGAATATCAACATCGAAAAGCCTTCGATGTGGCACTTCATCAATCCCAATGTCAAAGGCCCGCTTGGCTATCCCACGGGTTACGAACTCATGCCCGGCGCCAACGCAGCCTCGCTTCTCGATCCTGACGATGGGCCCCAAAAAGTCGGCGCCTTCTCTTCTCATCAGTTGTGGGTCACTCCGTACAAGTCCGACGAGCGCTACGCTGCCGGCGTCTATCCGACCGACAGCAAAGGCACCGACGACGGTCTCGCCGTCTGGACGAAAGCCAACCGCAACATCGAAAATACCGACATCGTTGCTTGGTACACGATGGGCTTTCACCACGTTCCGCGCGCGGAAGATTGGCCCGTCATGCCCGTCATGTGGCATGACTTCATTCTTCGCCCATTCAATTTCTTTCCTCACAACCCGTCGCAAACATTGCCACCGGCTCCGTAATTGCGCCGATACAACCTTGCAAAAAGAAAAAGGGCAGAAGCATTCCGCTTCCGCCCTTTTCTTCTTTCCATTTCGTTTTACGCCAGATCAAACAGCAGCACTTCCGCGTCGTCTACTCCGGCCAGCTCCAGCGACTTTTCTTCCGAAATCGCCGCGCCGTCGCCGACTTCCAGCTTCTTGCCGTTCAGCGTCACGCTTCCGCGCGCCACTTGTACGTAGGCATGTCGCTCCGGTTTCAGCTCGTGCTGCACTTTTTCTCCGGCGCCGAGGATCGTCGAGTACAACTCGTTGTCCTGCCGGATCTTCACCGAACCCTCGCGTCCATCCGGCGAAACCAGCAACCGCAGCTTCCCGCGCTTCTCCTCCGGAGAAAAATATTTCTGATCGTATGCCGGCTTGTATCCATCCTTATCCGGGAACATCCAGATTTGATACAGGTGCACCGGCTCGGTCTGCGATGCGTTGAACTCGCTGTGCGCCACTCCCGTCCCCGCGCTCATGTACTGCACGTCTCCCGGCTTGATCGTCGAGCCGTTGCCCATGCTGTCCTTGTGCGCCAGCGCGCCTTCCAGCACGTACGTCACGATCTCCATATCCCGGTGCGGATGCGTCGGAAATCCTCCGCCGCCCGCCACCCGGTCGTCGTTCATCACTCGCAGCGTTCGAAACTGCACGTGCTTCGGATCAAAATACTCCGCGAAAGAAAAGGTAAACCGCGTGTCCAGCCATCCATGATCGGCATGCCCGCGCTCGTTGCTCTTGCGAATCGTAATCATTTCCGCTCCTCCTGGGGTCCCTTCCCAACTCACAATCGCATTATAGTCGTTATAACGACTATTGTCAAGAGGAATGTCGCGCCTCCCCTATCCCCTTTCCCTTCTTCTCTTTACCCTCCTTCCCCCTTTTCCTCACCTGTACTTTCCCCCCGTCGCCCTCCTCTCCTCTTTTGGTGTAAAGTGAAAGGTGACTGAGGCTTATCCATGGATTCCGTCACTTCCACCGCCGAATCGAAAAAGACCGCCGACACCGCTGCTCCTCGCGAAACCGTCACCATCACCGACAACCGCACCGGCAAATCCTACGAAATTCCCGTCACCCACGGCACCATCCGCGCCATGGACCTCCGCCAAATCAAGCTCGACGCCAACGATTTCGGCATGATGAGTTACGACCCCGCCTTCAACAACACCGCCTCCTGCATCAGCCGCGTTTCTTACATCGACGGCGACAAAGGCATCCTTCGCTACCGCGGTTATCCCATCGAAGAGCTCGCCGAAAAAAGCACTTATCTCGAAACCGCCTATCTTCTCCTTCACGGCGAACTTCCCACCGAAACGCAGCTAAAAGACTGGTCCTGGCACATCTCCCATCACACTTTCATCCACGAGAGCATCAAGAAATTTCTCGACGGCTTTCACTACGACGCCCACCCCATGGGCATGATGATCTCCACCATCGCCGCCCTTTCCACTTTCTATCACGACGCGAAAGACATCCTGAATCCCGAGTCCCGCCAGAAACAAACGTTTCGCCTCATCGGCAAAATGCCAACGATCGCCGCCTTCGCCTACCGCCACACGCTCGGCATGCCCTTCGTTTATCCCGACAACGAACTCAGCTATCCGGGTAATTTTCTGAACATGCTCTTCCGAACCACCGAAGCGCGCTATCGCCCGAATCCCACTCTCGAGCGCGCCCTTGACGTTCTCTTTATCCTCCACGCCGATCACGAACAGAATTGCTCCGCCAACGTCATCCGCGGTGTCGGCAGCTCCCACGTCGATCCCTATTCCGCGACGGCTGCCGCCATCGCTGCTCTCTACGGCCCGCTCCACGGCGGCGCCAACGAAGAAGTCGTCCGCATGCTCCACGAAATCGGTTCCGTTGGCAAAGTCCCCGACTTCATCAAACGCGTCAAGGCCGGCGAAACCAAGCTCATGGGCTTCGGCCACCGCATTTACAAAAACTACGACCCGCGCGCTCGCATCATCAAGCGTGTCGCCTACGAAGTTTTCGAACTCATGGGCAGGAATCCGCTCCTCGAAATCGCCCTCGAATGTGAACGCATCGCCCTCGAAGACGAATATTTCGTCAAGCGCAAGCTCTATCCCAACGTCGACTTTTATACCGGCCTCATCTATCAATCGATGGGCTTCCCCATGACCATGTTTCCGGTCCTCTTCGCGATTCCTCGCACGTCCGGCTGGATTTCTCAATGGCAGGAAATGCTGCTCGACCCCGAGCAAAAGATTGCCCGTCCGCGCCAGATCTATCTCGGTCACGATACGCGCAGCTACATTCCGATGGACCAGCGCGTTTAGCCAACAGCGGCTTTCGCTCTGAACCGAATAAACTCTTTAGCCACCAGCTTTCCCGTTCGTGCAGTGCAACACCGTCTCTCTCGGTAAAATAGAAGTCAGCGAGAACGTATGTCCCAACCTCCCAACACGCACATTCATTCCGGTCCCAAGCGCCGCAGCCAGCGAGTCCTCATGCAGGTTCCCGTTCGCTTGCGCGGCAAAGACGCCCAGGGCGCCGACTTCGACGAAGAAACCGAAACGCTCGCCATCAACGCGCACGGCGCGCTCGTCCTTCTGCAAGCTCGCCTCACCAGCGGCAGCCTGCTCCTCCTCCAGCACAAGCGCACCACGGAAGAACAGGAGTGTTCCGTCGTTTTCCTCGGACCTGTTCGCGGCAACAAAGCCGAAATCGGCCTCGAATTTTCCGCGCCGCGTCCCCAGTTCTGGCGCGTCGCCTTCCCGCCCGAAGATTGGTCTCCCAAAAATCCCGAGTCCCGCACCATCTCTCGCTCGCGGCCGCAGGAAAAATAGCTCCGCAACGCGTCCAACCGTTGTCTTTCGCTGATTAATAAAGCTGGAAGAATCCTTCGTTTTTCTGCAAACGTACCGGGACACCGAAGAGCGCTTGCAAATTGGCTTCCGTCAAAACTTTGTCTTTCGCCCCATCTGCCATCACTTTGCCCGCCCTCAGCAAAATCACCCGCTCCATCTCCGGAATAATTTCGCTCACGTGGTGCGTCACCAGCAAAATCGCCAGCCCCGACTGCGCCAGTTCCCGCATCGTGTCCCGCAACTGAAACTGCGCCCCGATATCCAGCGCATTGCTCGGCTCGTCAAAGAGCAGCGTCTTCGGCTCATGCA
>Ga0070730_10004729_pt1 | contig 11860 bp, 17 predicted proteins | sample Coa_R1_3_FD_66447 | JGI IMG/M metagenome (GOLD analysis project Ga0070730, IMG submission 66447) | Surface soil microbial communities from Centralia Pennsylvania, which are recovering from an underground coalmine fire - Coalmine... | ecosystem: Environmental > Terrestrial > Soil > Unclassified ... | reverse complement strand
GATGTCTTGGTCACAGTCTCCCCGGTTACGCGCGATCCGGCTCCTGCTAACACGGGCGGGATGCAAGACTCATTCCTTCTCCTTGGGTTGCTCCGCAAGGGCAGCACAATCTTTTTGTACTTGTTCTAATGCTTCTTGGCAGGTTACTGACCAACGTTCGCCGGATTTAATGACCGAAGAGAAGAACCTAACTGTTGATCGTGCGTGGCGCAGGGCTTCCTCTAGCCGCGCAATTTGGGCCTGCAACTGGTCAATAACTTTCGACGCAGCAATATCCTTGGCTCGTAACATCGAATCTTTCAGCGAGTTCTCTTGCCGCAGGGAGGCGTTCTCGCGGGCGGCGTCTAATTGATGCCATTTCTCATCGAAGAACACGGCGTTACAGGTCACGCAGACGACTGCATCCTCGAATTCGTGGCTGCTCGTGTGCTCCTGTGGCGCTGGTGCTACATCAGCCCCAAAATCTTCGCCTTCGCACTCGTCAGCATGAGCCTCCCAACTGGTAGTAACTTTTTCGCCGCATGTCGCACAGATCGGGAACTCGCCCCCTCCCCTCACTTTCCCATCTTTTGTTATCCCTCCGGTGGAGTCACCGACATGATCGCGTGGCGCTGCATCAGGGCGTTGACCGCTAGATTCGCTGGCTGGCGTGGCGGGAGCGGAGTGCCAATGATCGTCGCAGTAATGACCAACACCAATTTTGTAAACGTCTCCCGTTATCGGCCTGATTCCGCCCCACCATTCACTTGTTTTGTCGTTGCTTTCGCATGTCGGGCAGCACCGCGGCTCTTGGTCGCTCATCGTTTCACCTTTTGGCCTTTGAGAAGCATCTTGTGGAAAGTGAGGAGCAAGTCCGAGGCATCGGCGCAGGTAATCGCGCTTTTCCATGTTGGCGCGTCTGCGGTCGGAAAACGTGCGAACCACCACTTCTTGATTACATCGTCATAGCTCATTGTGGGTCTATCTCCCCTCTGTCAAACTTGCCCACGGCATTGCGGCAGGTCTGCACCACTGTTTGTTGACTGCTTTCCAGTCGTCTCCGTAGCTTTTCGTCGGCATGTCTGCGGTTGGCGGTTGGTACAGTTGCGAGAATGGCAGGAATCCCATCTGGAACACTCGCTCGATTCTTTTCTCCGCTTCCTTGAGCGTTTCTTCGTCGTAGCCGATCATGGTGTAGCAGCGCATCTTCCGTTGCGGGTAGCCGTCCATAATTAGACGCGCCTTTTCGAGAGCGGCCATGTCTCCCGCCTGATCGCAGGCAAACCATAGCTCTCCAACCGCGATTGAATCGAATAGCTTGCGGTGCCACGGTCTCAGGTAGTGCTTATCAAGTCCGCCATTGAAAAAGATGTTCCGCTTCTGCTCCCGCAGCATGTCGAACACCGCGCACAAGTGCCGCTCTGAGCAGGCCAGAAGATTGTTGTCTTGTACGATCCATCCGGGCTTAATCGGCAATTCCCGCAACGCGCCTTCGGAAAACGGAACCTTGCACCATCCGCACCGCTTCGGACAGCCACGGCTCGTAATCGTCGAACCTGCCTTGAGATACCACCCCGGAAAGAACTCACCGCCCGGATCGTCATAGGCAGGCCCGCCGACTGACACGTTGCGGTAATACACGCTCCACGCATCCGCCAATTCGCGGGCAATCTTGCGGTGCCAAGTAAACGTAACGCTCACATGAACTGGCGTAAACGGATCGGCAGGCCGAAACTGCTCAAATGGCGGATGACCGACAAAGGCCAAATCGTCAGATGGAGTCCACTTATTGCGCTCGGGAAACACGCGGATTAACGTCTCCGTCGCTGGCGCAATTTGAACCAAGCTCACTTTTTGACTCCCTTCTTATCCCTCAACTCCCAGATAGAACGCTTGTTTTGTGTTCTCCGTTTTCGTCGCAGTAGCCGATACAATGGCGATTCTTAATTGTCCCTTCGCCGCCGCATTCTACGCACGGGTCATTGCCGAATGGGTCATCGCCGTAATCGTCAAATCCGCCGCAAAGCCAGCACGTTGCGTCATCGTTTACCACTTCACAACAAAAACATCGGTTACATATTTGATGGCCTGAACCTTCCATCAACTGCTTAAGACTAGACTGCTCGTAGGCTGCTTTCTTTTCCGCTTGCGTCATTCCCTCAACTCCACAAACTCACTGGCCATATTCAATCTCATCGCAGATTGCTTTGGCGGCATCATAACGCTCTAATTCCTCTGGCGTTTTCAAAACCCTCCAGCAATCGGAGTCTTCATCATGAGCAGCCATTACGGAGCCGCAAGCAAGACAGAAATAATCAACGACTGAGCCTTCGGGATAGTTGGAATTAGCGGGCGCGATCAAAGGATCACCTCTCAAGCTGCCTTGCTTTTTAGCCCGTTCAATGTCAATGCGACGTGTCTGCAAATCGCCAAAATATAATTCCATTTTCTCAACTCCACAAACTCAGACGATGCTCAGTGCGTTGGCGGCTGGACTCGCATCGTCATGCCCAGCTATCGTGAGATTGATTTCAGGGTCAACACGCTCCGATGGTCCTTTTCTTCGCGTTCGGATGACGTACTCACGCATAAGTTACACCCTGTTTAGCGTGTTCCTCTCTCCACGCCGCGCCAACGCACTCAACACCGCCAAGTCAACTCCACAAACTCAAATCGCGTTCAGTTAAAAGTTCTCTTCCGGTTCAGGTTCTTGCTCTCCAGCTACTTCCAAGATTGCTTCCAGTGAGCAGTACGTCCGGTTGTTTGCTCCCTTCTTCTCTGAGAACTCCAAGAGGCACGTCTTGCTCCCGAGAGTCGCCGCTGCCTCATGCAGATTTTTGTCCCACACGTACAGGTCAAACTCCAGGTTCTTGTTGTCGATTACCCCGAGAACGAGGTAGGTCTGCTTTTTGCCATCCTTCGTCTGCCTACTTCGTTCATTGATCGTCTTGACCAAAAGAGCCATTTTCGTCGTTTTAGGAGCTTCTGCCGCTTCCGGGGTACTCTGAGCCGTCTGAGGCTCTGGCTTCGCTTCCTGGTTAGCCGTAGCAGCGGCAGGAGAGGGTTTACGCAAGGAGCAGGAAGGTAGGTGCCCCCCCTCTGCTTTACACTCGCTGCATTTGCCATTCACAACCCCTGCCTTGGCACCGTGGATGCAATCAGGAGCATGTTTCCCAATCAGCCCGCAGTGGCCGCACATGGTTGCATCGGTCTTTTTCTCGGTTTGATCCATCCCCGGTTGCTTGTCCAAATTTGGACTTTTCGCCATGCCTTCATTCCCGTGACCACGATTAGGTTCAGGACTGGCGGTCATGGTGGCGATCTCCCGGTTCACGTCCAAGGAACCCGCTTCCCGCGCCGTCTTGCCGGTATCAGGCGGGAGGTCCATTGCTTCCTCTGCCAGTTTCAGTCCCTTGAGAGCGTCAGCGAACTTATCCCTCAGACCGAATCCACGAGCACGCATCTGGAGCATCCGGTCAGGGTTCGTGATCCAAGGCGTATCCTGCCCGTTGTACCCACGTTTCCCCCAAAGTTTTGCCGTTTTTGCATCCTGCACAGAGAACGTGGACTGGTGCCACTCTTGGCCCCTACGCTTGATCTGGAAAATAGCTCGACGGAGATCCCCAGAACCGTCCATCCATTCCTTGTGCGCTTCATAGTCGGGATGAGCTTGAACCAAAGCCAAGGCAAGATCGCCCCAAACAGAAGGTCGTCCGTTAATGACGGCCACGTTCTGAATTGCCTGCATCGGCGCTACACCCAACTCTGCGCCAAGTTGCATGGCAATTAGGACGTTCCCAGGCTTGCCGCGATAATCCTTCGGCGCAAGGTCGCTTCCAGCAATCAGCTTCGCCAGTGCAACCGCTTCGGTCAGGTTCGTGGGAGTAAACGCAGCAAGCCGCGTGAGTTTGTTGGACTGCGCTTCCTGGGTCTTAACTAGGATCGTATCGGTTGCTTGCGGAATTGCGAGTGCTTCCTGTTTCTCTGACATGACATCTCCTTTTTTCGCAGCTTCAGCCCTGCGAGGCTTGTACTTCTACCACTTTGAAACCTGCTGCTAATTGTTCCACGCGAGCATCGGATTGCCTACAAGATTTTAACCACTGCCGCGTCTCATTCTTCCACCGATAGCCGCGATCCTTCGCCTTCTGACGGTTTGCGCGTCGTGATCGTCGCTGGGTACTTTAGGTCCGTCGTTGTGTCAATCCACGGCGCATTCTCACATTCGAGTTGCGCCAACTTCATTTCCATTTCGTAAAACGGCTTATCGAACTGAATGCAGTTGTGGCCCACGAAAGCATCCAAGGGTGGCAGCATGTTGCGAAGTCTGCCGAAGACCTCACGCTGCGGTTGCCCATACGTCGAAAGCAGCGTGACGTTCAGTCCGTGCGCGGCCAGTGCCTCCGGTTCGATGATAGGCATGTTCTCATCCCAACAAAACTCGGAGAATATTTTCAGTGGCATCGCTGTGTGTGTATCCCAGAGCACCGCGCCAACTTCAATAACTCGGGCCATCTTAGGATCAAGGCCAGTCGTTTCAAAATCTATGCCAAGGACAATCATTTCTCCTCTTTCCCAATATCAGCTTCTTTGATCTGCACAAACTGCGGAATCGAAATCTCAGTCCGTTTGACGTGCGGACAGATCGAGTGATAGCCGCAATATCTCTGATCGCACCACCAAGCCTGATCGGGAGCCGGAACAAAAATCCCGCTCCGAATCGACGCGATAGCGTTCACTATCCGGTTGAGGTATGACATCACTTGCTGATCGTCTCGCCGTGTTTCCAGCGTCATCGTTTTGGTGGACTTCTTGAGGTCAATCAGGTAGTCCAGTTTCATCGACGTTGGCAATTTGCCGTCAAGCACTTGGGACGCGATAGCGTAGGCCGTCAACTGATTGCTCTTGTCCGCCGTGTCCTCTGACGGGCTTTTCTTGGAAGTCTTAACATCACGAATCACAAGGCTCGACTCGCTCTTTTCCACGATGTCTTGCTCGCCAACGAAGTCGAAGCCATCTCGTGCAGCCGCATTCAGGTATGCCGCTTGCTGGTGAGCAATTTTCTGAAACCCCTTGACTTCCATCGTGTCCGCGAGGGTGTGAATCTCTTTCGCCCTTTTACGCAGCCATGCGTCCATGTTGATTGAGAACTTACGATGCGTAGCCGTAGGCTGGACAAGAGGCGCAATTTCGCCATGATGCGCTGTAACCAACCGAACGGCTTTGTCCGTAACCTCTCCCAGAATGTCCGCATTGGACTTTCCCTTTTCGTCGTCCTCTGGCTCGATGTTGTCGCGCTCAGGATGATTCGCTACCGCATCTCGCGCCACATCGAGGATCACGGACTCTTGCTCAAGTTCGCCAGTGCGAATCTTGCAGTCGAGGTCCGTACCGACCGCTGCATCCGTAGCGGTGCCGCAAATCAGGAACGACTTTGGCTTGCGCTTCATGCCCTTGAGGTAGCGGAACTCAAACTGAATTCCGCACTTCGAGAGCATCTCCAAGCCGGACTGATGGAGTTGCTGTCTGATCTTGGGCGTAATCGACTTTAGAGACGGGACGGTGGTCATTTCCTGAAATCCTTTGCCTTCGTACACGTTGACCAGTGCGAGACGCAGTTACCGTCTGGGTCAACGTCCATCGGCATCTTCTTGTGGTTTGGCGTTTCCCACCATTCGATTCGCTCGCCACAACCACGGCAGGTCGCGTCATTCTGGAAAACGTAACCTGCCTTGACCAGTTCATCTACTGTCTGCGGGAACGGCATGTTTACGCCTCACTGTTTACCGCAAGCGATTCAGCACTGACGTTGGGGCCGGGAGCCGGAGTGATGTCGGTCGGGAGATCATCTTCCGACTTGACACGGACTTTCACGTTCTCGCCTTCCGGCACAATCTTGACCGAGATTCCATTCCGCTTGTACTCGGTCTTTCCTGCCTTGTGCATCAGGTCGAGCAGTTTTGTTTTCAATTCAACCTCACGCAAAGTCAGTTCTTGCCGTTCGTCCCTGATCTCCGCGTAATCCATCGCGGCATTCTCAATCGCGGTGATCTTCGTGTTCTCCATCCCTGGCAACGCCTCTTGCCGGGGAATCTTCTTCTTGGCTACGGGTTTGTGATTGACAGGGGACGGGTCTTTCTTCTTATGGTGACTACGCTTCTTTTCGGCCATTTTCTCTCCTCTGCACGTACTCTCTAAGAATCGTGATGATGAGATTGGAAGTCGTCCGGTTATCGGCCTGAGCCAGTTTTCGCAAGCGTTCAATGATCCGTTCGTCTATCCGAATCCCAAATTGGATTTTCATACGGCGCGATTCTTGCATGTTTTACAAATGCTTGTCAAGTGCTATTTGTTGATTGACAACTGCTGAGAGTGATGTTAGTGTCGCAATCTATGGCAAGGTCAGACTCGGCAAGCCAAGGTCAGGCATGGTGCGGTCTGGTCAGATTCGGTAAGGTGAGGTCAGCCTCGGTGGTGCTAGGCGCGCCAGGGCGAGCAATGGATTGGTACGGTGAGGATAAAAATGAAAACAGCAATTGCAAGCGTTTCTAATGATGCCGAATCCACGATACTAGCGCCATTCGTGGCATCTGTTTCGGTTGAGGGCACAGCGGCTTTTTTGTTCCATCGCTGGTCTGTTGATGGCGTAGAAGCAAAGAGCAAAGCCGCCAAGGGGAGCAAAGCCAAGAAAGAGGATGATCTTGAATCCTATGTTTACCGCACATCTAACGGCAATTTGGCAATCCCCTCTGAATATTTCCGCATGAGCATTATCAACGCCGCAAAGTACAAACAAGACCCCCGTTCCCCCCGCAAGAGTGCTATGGACTTGTTTAAGGCTGGAATTGTTGCTTTGGATGAACACTGCGATCTCGGAATTAAGGATTGGAACTACATCGACCGTAGGCGCGTGACTATCCAGCGGAACGGGATCACTCGTTGTCGGCCCGCTCTTACCGCTGGATGGAAATGCACGGCGCTTCTCCAAGTTCTGCTTCCTGAATACATTTCTCCTGCTCTACTGAATGAAACAGTTCAAGCCGCTGGGAGACTTGTTGGAGTAGGAGATTTCCGACCAACATTCGGACGATTCGCTGTCATTAACTTTTCGGTGCAGGAGTAGCCCGATGGCGAGACTCAATAAGAATCAGGTCGCATTAGAAGCCAACCAGCAGGCGCTAGAGAAAGCCAAAGCCGATCTCGCCAAAGCACAGAAAGCCGTCACAACCCTCAGTCAGAAGATTCCAGAACTGGAAAGAGCCTGCGAAGCGCTCAGAGTGTTGTGTGGGGAAAAGAAAACTCACCTTCCAGAAAAAGAAGTGCAATCTATTAGAGACAAAAACATTCCCGATGAGGTATTCAAAAGTACACCGTCCATCCCGCCCGACATCGCCTCGAAACTCCCAGTCCAAGACTTGACCGGATTTGGTTCCATTCCAGCAACGAAGCCTCCAGCAAACGAGCCGGAACTGGTTGTCGATCCAGACGACGAGAACGCCTTCCTGCCACCCATTACCGGAGAGCCGGTGCTATGAGTCAAATTCCTCTTCTTATTCTTTCCGATGCTCCGACAAGCGTGAGTGGCTTAGGAAGAATCTGCCGCGATCTCGCGGTGCGGATCGCCACGCAGCTTCCAGAGTTCTTTCGTGTAGCCACAATCGGCTACGGTGGACCGTACTCCAGCAAACTCCCCTTCCACCAGTACGACGTAGATATGGACGACTGGAATGTATTCAACCTGCCGGACGTTTGGGAAGATTTTGCCGGAATCGATCACGGCGCAATTTTTACTATTTGGGACAGTTCGAGAATGTTGTGGTTCGCACGTCCTGAGAATTGCAAGAATGACAAGCTCAGAAAGTTTTTGACCACTGCTCGCTTTCAGTCTTGGGGATACTTCCCGATGGACGCTACCGGACCGAATGACCGCTTGACTTCCGTCTTGGGCCACACCATCGAAGGCTACGACCGAGTTCTCGCGTACAGCAAATGGGCAGAGGACATTCTTCGGCGCACACTCACTGACCGTCCAATTTTGGACAACTTGACCAACCTCCCTCATGGAATCGACACAGACATATTCCAGCCTCGGCATCGAGTTATGGCCCGCCGTGGGTTTGGAGAGAAAATGGGAATCAAGACTGAAAAGGGAAGATGGCTGTCAATCCCGGATGATGCCTACGTGATCGGCATAGTCGGAACGAACCAAGCGAGAAAAGATTACGGCTTGGGTCTCCAGGTTGTGCAGCGCATTGCCCGAGAGAAAAAAGTGTTCGTGTGGATTCATACAGACGTTCCCGGTCGGACTTGGGGAATCCCAGCACTCTTGAACGATCTAGGCATTCTCACCAGCAGCATCATTACCAGCCTGCCGTTCTCAGACGAAGTGATGTCATGGTGCTACTCCGCTTGTGACGTGACCTTGGGGATAGGACTAGGGGAAGGATTTGGTTATCCAATTTTCGAGAGCCTCGCGTGCGGGACGCCTTGTATCCACGGGAACTACGGAGGAGCCGCAGAGCATCTCCCGGAAGAGTTCAAAGTCGAACCGTTAGCCTACCGGATGGAAGGACCGTACTCTTGCATCCGTCCTGTGTTTGATCCGAAGGACTGGGTGGACAAGATCCTCGCTCTGCCGAAGAAAAACTGCCAATCACTCTTGCCTGAGTACCTCAGTTGGAACATGAACTGGCGGAAGTGGAAAGAATGGTTTCTGAAAGGACATGCGGAATGCCAACCTCCAGTCATGGATAAAAAAACTGAAGGTATCTTGATTGAAGGGTTTAAGAAATTTAGGGAGATGAAGTAATGCCAATCTCACTCGTAACCGGAGGGGCAGGCTTCATCGGGAGCCATGTTGCTGAGAGCCTGATAGCGATGGGCCATGAGGTTGTAGTGCTGGATGACCTGAGCGGAGGTTTCCGAGAGAACGTGCCAAACGGTTGCATCTTCGTGGAAGGGTCAATCTTGGATCACGAGATGCTGGAGCGGCTGTTCGACAAGTTCAACTTCGACTACGTGTACCATCTCGCAGCGTATGCGGCAGAAGGTCTCTCCCACTTCATCAAGCGGTTCAACTACAAGAACAACCTGATCGGCTCGGTGAACCTGATAAACTGCGCGGTCAACTACCGCGTGAAATGCTTCGTGTTCACTTCCTCGATTGCGGTGTACGGCACGGCTCCAGTGCCGTTCACGGAGTATATGGAGTGCAGGCCGGAAGATTCCTACGGCATTGCAAAACTGGCCGTGGAAAAAGAACTATATATCAGTTACGAAATGTTCGGCTTGGACTACGTGATCTTCCGTCCGCACAACGTGTACGGAGAACGCCAAAACATCGGAGACAAGTACCGCAACGTCGTCGGCATCTTTATGAACCAGTGTCTCAAGGGAGAGCCAATGACGATCTTCGGAGACGGAGAGCAGGTTCGAGCGTTTACCTACATCGGAGACGTGGCACCTGTGATTGCGAAGTCGGTTGAAAACAAGAACGCCTACGGAGAAATGTTCAACATCGGCGGTGACTACACGTTGACCGTCAACGAACTGGCTGGCTTCGTGTCGAGCGCGATGGGAACCGATCCGAATGTTTTGTACCTCGATGAGCGCAACGAAGTGAAGTACGCCTACTGCAATCACAGCAAGCTCCGAGAAGTTTTCCAAACCAATGCTCCGCTTCCGATTCAGGATGGAATCGAGAAGATGGCGGCATGGGTCAAGCAGCACGGCTCACGAACAAGCCGGGAGTTTGAGAACATCGAAATCAGAAAGAATCTACCGCCAAGTTGGAAAGGAAACTGAAAATGTACAACGTCGAAATCTATCCGTACAAACCCTACCGCCTAGAGCAAGTTCCCAAGAAACCTCTACCCTCAGTCCCGACAAGCTGGAACGGTCTGGAAAAGATTATTCCCGACCTGATAGAACGCGCCGAACTAAAGACTGACCTTGCTATTGAGTTTGGAGTGTGGCACGGGTACTCGACTGCTGCTCTGGCAAACAATTTCAAAAAGGTCATTGGCGTGGACACGTTCAAGGGAGATGTGATTCCAGGGACAGAAAAGCAGCCGATGTTCGTGACTACGAGTGAGACGCTGAAGCCTTGGCCGAATATCGAACTCGCGCAGTCTCGATTTCAGGACTGGTTCCGCAACTGGTCACATCTACGTCCCGACCTCATCCACATCGACATCGTTCACACCTACGAAGATACCTACGCCTGCGGGATTCTCGCCCTGAATATCTGCGACACGGTGATCTTCCATGACACGGAAAGTTTTCCCGAGGTCAAGCGTGCTCTCTGTGATTTGACAAGATTACACATCCCCGATCTTCCTTTCCGCAACTACTACGAGTGCTTCGGCCTTGGCATTCTGACCTGGAGGTTCGTCCGATGAAAACGATGGTGCATTCACTCGCTACGCGCCACTGGGACGGCTGGGGAAAGTGTGTTGCGAGTTGGTACGAAAACGCCTACGCCTCCCGGCCAGCCTACATGGTTTACAACCGTCCGCTCATGGAAGCCTACAACAAAGTCTTGCACAACACGCAGTCTGACATCATCGCCTACATGCACGATGACGTTATGATCTACGAGAAGGACTGGGACATTCGAGTGCTCACAGAGTTTGAAGATCCGACAGTCGGAATGGTCGGATTTGGCGGAGCGCGAGGTCACGGCGATCCTCAGATGTATCAAAAACCCTACGAACTCGTTCAACTTGCCCGCAGAGGCTTTATGTCGAATATGCGGACAGCCGAAGCGCACGGAGTGAGATTTACTGGAAACCGGGACGTAGCCGTGTTCGATGGCTTCGCTCTGTTTGTTCGTCGTCCAATTTTGGACAAGTGGGGTGGATGGCCTGACTCAGACAAAACCGGGATAGGTTATTGGGTGTACGATTACGCCATTTCCTGCGAAGTTCGCCGCCAAGGATTTCGCAACCGACTTGTCGGAGTGGACTGCGAACACCTTGGCGGAAAGAGTCCTTCGATTCGCCAGAACGAAAACATCGAAGCCGCTCACGAGTGGCTGTATAAAACCTACCGGGACGTTCTCCCTTACGAGGCAGTATGAGACATCCAGTTCTCACTCTCACGCACAACGGCCTAGAGCGAACGCAGAGAGCAGTAGCCTCAGTCTTTCAGCAGGACGTAAAAGCGCGTCCCTACGTGATCGACAACGGATCGACCGATGGCACGCATGATTGGTTGAATAACAGAGGGATTTTCATGTGCGGCTATACAGACAATCACGGAGTCAGCGCGGGATGGAATCTTGGCCTGACGGTGCTTTTAGCGGAGTTTGACCACTGCCTTGTGATCGGCAATGATACGGTACTTCCGCCTTGGTTCTACAGTGAACTGCTCTCCTACGATCTTCCGTTCGTGACAGGCATAGCAGTAAACAACATGGACGCAATCAAGGAACCTGCACCGCGAGAGGTCTTGCAGCCTGCTCCCGATTTTTCGGCATTCCTGATTCGCCGTGATGCTTGGGAGAAAATCGGCCCGTTCGATGAGCACATGAAGTTCTACGCCTCAGACGTTGACTACCACATTCGCGGAGCCAAGGCCGGAGTACCGCTCTGGAAAGCCAATGTCCCGTACTTCCATGAAGGGAGCGCCACAATCAAAAATGCTCCCTCAGAGGAGCGATTCCAGATTGAGCGTCAAGCGGAAGCGGATCGTGCATTCTTTTACGAGAAGTGGAACTTTGCAGTAGGCTCTAAGCAGCATCACCAAGCGGTCGGATTTGAATGAATCCGTTTTTCTCCGAAGGCTCCCGCTCAGGACTAGAATGACAACATCGTAGGAACTGGCATTTCACCGGCCAGTAACAACCGGAGAGTTGGAGGTCAGGCTTTGTGCGAATTTG
>Ga0070730_10004728_pt1 | contig 11861 bp, 9 predicted proteins | sample Coa_R1_3_FD_66447 | JGI IMG/M metagenome (GOLD analysis project Ga0070730, IMG submission 66447) | Surface soil microbial communities from Centralia Pennsylvania, which are recovering from an underground coalmine fire - Coalmine... | ecosystem: Environmental > Terrestrial > Soil > Unclassified ... | reverse complement strand
TCGCGCACCAGGTGGTTGGCCGCGGCCTTGCTGGTGTCGTAGGCCAGGCTGCCCTTCTTGGCCACGGCCGCGTTGGCCGAGGTGGTGAGCACCAGGGTCGCGGGCAGCCCTTGCGCGCGCCAGACCTGCGCCGCTTCGTCGGCCACCAGGTAGAGCCCGGTCACGTTGACGGCAAAGGTCAGCGCCCAGCGGTCGTCGGGGATGTGGCCGCTGCTGTCGGGCGGGACGAAGATGCCCGCCGTGACCGCGACCGCGTCGAGGCCGCCATAGGCCAACGCCACCTGCTCCAGCATCCCGCGCACGCTCGCCCGCTCGGTGATATCGGCGGGGAGCCCGATGGCCGGGCCGCAGTTCGAGAGGCCGCTGCCGGCCACCCCGATGCCGGCGCCTTGCCGGTCGGCGATGGCCGTCGCGGTGGCCTGCGCGCCCGCGGCGTCCTTATCGACACAGACAATGTGGGCGCCCTCGCGTGCCAGGCGCAAGGCGGTCTCGCGCCCGATGCCGCTGCCCGCGCCGACCACGGCGATGATCTGGCGCGCCAGCTCCTTCTCCGGCGGCATGCGCTGCAGCTTGGCCTCTTCGAGCAGCCAGTACTCGATGTCAAAGGCTTCCTGCAAGGGCAGCGCGGTGTATTCGTCGATCGCTTCCGCCCCGCGCATCACTTCGACCGCACAGTTGTAGAACTCCGCGGTGACGCGCGACTCGCTCTTGTCCTTGCCCCAGGCGACCATCCCCAGGCCCGGGATCAAGATGACGGTCGGATTGGGATCGCGCATCGCCGGCGAGTCCGCATGCTTATGTTGGGCGTAGTAGCGCGCGTAATCCTGGCGGTACGCGTCCAGCCCCGCCGCCAACTTCTGCTTGAGGATCGTGGTGTCTTCGGTTTGCGGGTCCCAGGCGACGTAGAGCGGCTTGATCTTGGTGCGCAGGAAATGGTCGGGACAGGAGGTGCCGAGGGCGGCCAGGCGCGGGGCGTCGTGGCTGTTGACGAAGCGTAAGATGGCCGGGTCTTCCTGCACCGTGCCGACGCAGCGCCGCTGCTGGCTGACCTGGCCCCGGAGCCAGGGCAGGATCGCGGCCCAGACCGTATGGCGCTCCGCCTCCGCCAACGCCTGGTACCGGGCGCCCCCGAACGTCGCCGCGCCCTGATCGTGGTCGGCAATGTACCGCGCGGCGCGTTCGATCAACTCCAGGCTCAATTCGTAGCAGGCTTTGTCCTCATGGGCCCAGTTGATCAGCCCGTGGCTGCCCAGGATCACCCCTTGGGCGGCCGGGTGCGCGCGCACGATCCCTTCCAGCTTCAGGCCGAGATCGAAGCCGGGGCGTTGCCAGGCCGTCCAGATCACCGCGTCGCCGTAGATCTCGCGGGTCAGCCGCTCGGAGTGCCGGGCGGCGGCGACCGCGATCACCGCGTTCGGGTGCGTGTGATCGACGTGCCGATAGGGCACAAACCCATGCAGCGGGGTGTCGATGGACGAGGGCCGTGGGTTCAGGTTGAAGGTGCAATGGCTGTAGAGCGCCACGATCGCATCTTCAATCGGCGTTTTGGGGCCCCGGTGCGGCGCATGATGATAATGCTGCTGCAGCGCGATCAGTTTGTCCAGATAGAGCGCGGCGAAGTGCTCGCGTTGGGCGGTGCGCAGATCGCCGCCCGAGCCCTTGACCCAGAGCACCTCGACCGGCGCGCCGGTGAGCGGATCGACCTCCTCGATCTTGGCCGACGTGTTGCCGCCGCCGGTGTTGGTGATGCGGCCGTCGGCGCCGAGCAGGTTGGAGCGATAAATGAGCCGCCCGACCGGGTCCAGCCCGGCGGCCACGGCGTCATCCCAGCCGAAATGCACGTACTGATACGTTGTGGCTTCCGTCGCCATTAGGGTCTCCCTCCTGATGCGCGCTTGCTCAGTTCCTGGGTCTCGTAGGTCTGCACTTCGTCCAAGAACGCGAGGCCGACCGGCACATCGTGTTGCCGGCAGTAGTAGTCCCAGACGGCGGCCCAGGGCAGCCCCTTGAGCTCTTCCAGCCAGGCGAGCCGCGCGGTGTAATTGCCGGCCTCCTCCTGCTGCTGCAACCGGGCGGTGGGTTCGAGCAGCGCCAGCAGGGCCGCACGCAGGACGTTGCGCGCGCCGATTGTCCAGGCGGCCAGGCGATTAATGCTGGCGTCAAAGAAATCCAGCCCGATCCGCACCCGGTCCAACGCCCCTCCCGTCACGACCTCGCGCAGCAGCGCTGTGGTCTCGTCGCTCAGCGTGACCACATGGTCGCTATCCCAGCGCACCCCCCGGCTGATGTGCAGCACGACGCCGGGCACATACAGGAGGACCGCCGAGAGCTTGTCGGCCACGGATTCGGTGGGATGGAAGTGGCCACTGTCCAGGGTCAACAGAATCTGCCGGCGGATGGCGTAGCCCAGGTAGAATTCGTGCGAGCCGGCGACATAGCTTTCCGAGCCGAGCCCGAAGAGCTTGCTCTCGACGGCGTCCAGGTTGTAGCGCGGATCGATGGGCGCGGCCAGGATGGCGTCGAGCGAATCCTGGAGCCGCCGGCGCGGGGCGGCGCGGTCGACCGGGGTGTCTTTGAAGCCATCGGGGATCCAGATGTTGGTGGCCGCGGGCGTGCCCAATTCCCGGCCGAAGTGCGCGCCGATCTGGCGGCAAGCCTGGCAATGCGCGACCCAGAACGCGCGGATGGCTGGGTCGGGGCTGGCCAGGGTCCAGCCGCCGGCGGCCAGCGGGTGGGAGAAGAGGGTCGGGTTGAAGTCCAGGCCATGCTGGTTCGCTTTCGCCCAATCCACCCAGGCGGCGAAGTGCTCGGGCCCCAGCGCGTCGCGTGCCACCGGGTGGCCGGCGGTCTCGGCGTAGATGGCGTGGAGGTTGAGCCGGTGCGTGCCGGGGATCAGGCGGTAGGCGCAATCGAGATCGCGGCGCAGCTCCTCGGCATTGCGCGCCTGGCCGGGGTAGTTGCCGGTCGCGGCCAGGCCGCCCCCTAGGACGGCGTCCGGCGACTCAAAGCCGGCCACGTCGTCGCCCTGCCAGCAGTGCAGGCTGAGGGAGATCCCGGCCAGGGCCGCCAGCGCGGCGTCCGTGTCGACGCCCAGGCCGGCATACCGCTCTTGGGCCAGGGCGTAGGCGTCGTGGAGGTGCTGAGAGGTCGGAGGTGTGCCGAACATGGTGCGTCCTTCCTGGGATCAGTCGAGATGAAAAATCTCGGTCAACTCCGCAAACATCGTATCGGGCCGCGCGTTGCTGGGCGACTCGAAAAAGGGCGCCATGAACTCCTGCCAGCGGGTATTGATGTCGGTGGCGGCCATCCGGGCCTGGGCCGCGGGCAAGCCGTCCGGTGTTTCGACATAGCCGAACAACAGGCCATCGTCGCGTAGAAATAAGGAATAATTATGCCAGCCCGCATCCCGGAGGGCCTGCTGCATTGCGGGCCACACCTGTTCGTGCTGCCGCTTGTACTCCTCCAGCCGGTCCGGCCGGACCTGGAGCACAAATCCTGCGCGCTTCATGGCTATCCCTCTCGATCGGCGTGTTGCGTGCAGCGTCGCGATGGCACGCAACACGCAACACGCCGGCCGGCTAGAAGTTGAAGTTGTCGATATTGGTCGCGTCGAAGACCGTGGGGATGCCGAGCAGCACGGTCCCATCGGCGGCGATCGTGTAGCTGCCGAGCTTCCCCGCGGTGAAGGTATCGCCGGGGCTGCCTTTGATCTTGCCGCTGGCGATGGCGTCGAGCGTGTAGATCGCGAGGTAGCCCAGGTCGGACGGGTTCCAGAGCTCAAAGGCCGGGGCCGCGCCGCTCTTGACGTAGGCGCGCATGGTGTTGGGCGTGCCCAGGCCGGTGACCATGACCTGGCCGATTTTCTTGGCGTCCGTGACGGCGCGGGCCGCGGCGGCAATGCCGACGGTGGTGGGCGCGATGATCGCCTTGAGGTCGGGATAGCTCTGCATCAGGGCCTGCGCCTGGGTGTAGCTCTTCTCGTCTTGATCGTCGCCGTACACGGTGGCGACCAGCTGGAGGCCGGAGTTCGCCGGCTTGCTCAGCTCATCTTTCATGAAGCCGATCCATTCGTTCTGATTGGGCGCGGTCGACGTGGCGCTCAGGATGGCGATCTTGCCCTTGCCGCCGATGAGTTTCGACACCAACGTGATCTCGCTGCGCCCGATGTCCTCGGACTTCGCCTGGTTGATATGGACGTTGCGCCCGCCCGCGGCCACGGCCGAGTCCCAGCTGACGACGGGGATATTCTGGCCCATGGCCGTCTTGCCGACACCGACCAGGGCGTCCGAGTCGTCGGCCGAGATGGCCAGGCCCTTGACGTGCTGGGCGATGAGCGCATTGATCAACTGAATCTGCTGCGTGGCATCGGCCGTGGCGGGTCCCGTGTAGGTGACCTGCACGCCCAGTTCTTTCGCGGCGGCCTGCGCGCCCTTATTGGCCGTATCGAAATACGGGTTGCCCAGGTTCTTGGGCACCAGGACATAGGTGGCGCCGCTGCCGGTGGTCGCCGCCCCGGTGGTGCTCGTCGCGGCCGCCCCGGCGGCTCCCGCGGTGTTGGTGGGGGCCGGGCCGGCCGTGGGCGTATCCGTGCCGCCGCAGGCGGCCAGCAAGGGGAGCACGAGGCTCAGGAGCAGTAAAGCAATGGTCTTCTTATACACGGGAAGGTTCCTCCTATGGCGATAATTTACGCGGGGCAAAGGTCGCAATTTGTTGGTAGGCGGCCGCGCGACTCGCGGCTTATCGGCAATAGGCTACCTCCTTGCGGGTGCTCGGCAAGATTTTGTATTCCGGCGGGGCGGCTGATCCGCGGGCGCGGGCCGCCCTCTCCCCCTGCCCCTCCCCGACGCGGGGAGGGGAACGAACCGATTGGGCAGGCACCAGGGCGTCGGTGCTGGGCCATGGCCTGCGCTTGAAGCGTCTGTGGGAGAGGGCTCTGCCCTCGAAATACTCGCCTCACGATCTGGCACGGGATGGCGGCCCACCCGCGCGGCCAGAGCCTCGAGGGCAGAGCCCTCTCCCACAGTCCGCATGACTACTCATCCACTCCTGCCACCACCCATGCCGGCGTACTTGTGTTCTACGCCGCTTGCCAGCCACGATCTGTCCGCGCCCCTCCCCGCGCCGGGGAGGGGCGCGGGGAGAGGTGCGTTCCCGCGCCGCCATCTCGCTGGCTGCCGCCGGTGCAAAAAGCTGATGCTCATGGGCGGGCCAGGATGAGGCCGCGCGACCAGAAGAAGAACAGCCCAAACAGCAGGGCGACCAGCACCGCCCCGGCCGTCGGCCAGAGGGCGGCGCGGCGCCACTCTAGCCGGGCGGCCAGGCGGCTGCCCAGCCAGGGCAGCAAGATGGAGAGAATGAGCAGCAGGCCGATGACCGTATCCTGCACCGGGCCTTGCAGGTTGACGAGGCCCATGCCGAAGCGCAGGATGCCCACCAGGATAAGCGCCAGCACGGCGCCCACCATCGTTCCGCTGCCGCCGAAAATGCTGACCCCGCCCAGCACGGTGATCGTGATCACGGTCAGTTCTAGCCCCGTGCCGATATCCGGGCGTGTGCTGCCGTAGCGGGCGGCGAGGATGAACCCGGCGAGCGCGGCCATGACCGCCGACAGGACGTAGAGGGTGATTTTGATGCGGGCGACCGGCACGCCGGCGTAGCGCGCCGCGGCCTCGTTGTTGCCGATGGCGTAGAGATAGCGGCCAAAGGTCGTTTTGTGCAGAACCAGGCCAAAGATGAGGGCCAGCACGACAAACACCAGCAGCGCGAAGGGGACCTGCGTCTGGCCCAGGGTGCCTTGCCCCAGATAGGCGAAGGCGTCGGGATAGCCGCGCGCCGCCTGATCGCCGAGCAGCACGTAGGCCAGGCCACGGTAGAAGGAGAGCGTGCCCAGGGTGACGGCGAGCGCGGGCAGCCGCATCCGCGCAATCAAGACGCCGTTTAGCAGGCCGGCGCCCCCGCTCACGAGCAGCGCGAGGGCCGCCGCCAGCCAGATGTTCCAGCCGGCCATGAACAGCCAGCCCATGAGCGAGGCGGACAGCCCGAGCGTGGAGGCAATCGAGAGGTCGATGTTGCCCGTGACGATGATAAAGACCATGGGCAGCATCATGATGCCCAGCTCCAGGAAATCGGAGGTGGACCGCAGCAGGTTGGTGCCGTCCAGGAAGTAGGGCGACAGCCGGCTGTTGAGCCCGGCCACGACCAGGATCAGCAGGATCAGGAGGCCTTCCCAACGGACGGCCCGGCGGCGCAGCGCCCCTATACCTCGTGCCATGTCAGATCCCCTCGTTGCTTAGCGACTGCGGCGGGTCAGGAGGCCCTGCAGGCGCCGGGCGATGGTCGCATCGGAAATCACGGCCAGCAGGATGAGCAGCCCTTGCACGGCCAATTGCCAGAAGGGGTTGATCTGCCCGAGCGTGAGCGCGTTGTTGATGATCCCGAGCAGGAACGCGCCCAGGATGACGCCGAGCACGCTGCCGCTGCCGCCGAAAATATTCACGCCGCCCACGACCGGCGCGGCCACGGTTTGCAGCTCAAAGCCCTGGGCGGTGTTGGTCTGGGCGGACTCAAAGCGCGAGGCCCACAACACACCGGCCAGCCCGCAGAGCAGGCCCGAGATCAGGAAGACCAGGAACACGACCCGCTCTTTCGGGATGCCGGCGAAGCGCGCGGCGTCCGGGTTGCTGCCGACGGCGTAGATGTCGCGCCCGGTGCGGGTGTAGGTCAGAAAGTAGTAGACGGCGGCGGCCACGACGACCGCGAAGAGGATCAGGTTGGGCACGCCGAGCGGGGTGCCTTTGGCGATCTCGCGAAAACTGGGCGGCAGTTTGTCGGCCGTGATCCACGTCCCGCCGCTGTAGAGAAAGATCAGGCCGCGATAGATGCTCAGCGTGCCGAGCGTGGCGATGATTGGCGGCACGCCCCCGCGTGCCACGATCAGGCCGTTGACGCCGCCGAGCGCGGCCCCCAGCGCCAGGCCGAGCGCGACGACCAGGGGGGCCGGCAGGCCGGGGAAGGCCACGACGGTGAAGGCGACCATCATAGCGGTCAGCCCGATCATGGAGCCGACGGACAGGTCGATGCCGCGCGTGATAATCACCAGGGTTTGGGCCAGGGCGACGATCACCAGAATGGCGATGTTGAGCAGGATATCGTTGAAATTGCTCGGGGTGAGGAAGGCCGGGCTGCGCAGGCTCACCAGCGCGGACAGCCCCACAATAAACAGCAGGATGCCGACTTCGCGGAAGCGGACGACGGCCTGCACCAGGCGTCCGCGCGGGCGAGCGGGAGCTTCCGTATTCGCGACCATGCCGTCTCCCCCTTTGGCGTGCGAGGCTGCCCCACCGGGCGCGTCGTCGGGCCTATGCCGTTGTCGCGGCGGCCATGATTTTTTCCTGGGTGGCTTCGGCCCGGCTGAACTGGCCGGTCAGCCGCCCTTCGCGCATGACCAGGATGCGGTCGCTCATGCCGAGCACTTCCGGGAGCTCGGACGAGATCATCAGGATCGCCAGGCCCTGCGCGGCCAGCTCGCCCATCAGCGCATGGACGGCGGCTTTCGTCCCGACGTCGATCCCGCGCGTCGGCTCGTCGAGGATCAGCACGCGGGGCCGGGTGCCCAGCCACTTGGCCAGCACGACCTTCTGCTGGTTGCCGCCCGACAGCTGCCCGGCCGGCTGGTCGATGCCGGCCATCTTCACGGCCAACCGCCCGGCCTCGGCGGTCGCCGCCTGGCGTTCGCGGTCCTCGTCCAGCCAACTCAGGCGGGCAAAGCGGCCGAGGACCGGCAGGGTGATGTTGCGGCCGATGCTCATCTCCAGCACCAACCCGTGCTCCTTGCGGTCTTCCGGCACGTAGCCGATGCCCAGGGCCAAGGCCACCGCCGGCCGGTCGATGGTCACCACCTGGCCGGCGAGCTGGATCGTGCCCGCGGTGGCCGGCTCCGTGCCGAAGAGGGCGCGCGCGACATTGGTGCGGCCCGCCCCGATCAGGCCGGCCAGGCCCAGGATCTCGCCCCGCCGCAGCTGAAACGAAACGCCGGAGAAAGCGCCCGCCACGCCCAGCCCGTCGACGGCCAGGATCACCTCGCCGGCGGGGACGGTGGGTTTGGGGAACAGCTCGCCCAGCGGGCGCCCCACCATCATCTGGATCAACTCGTCGCGTGTCACGCCCACCAGATCGCGCGTGCCCACGTAGGTGCCGTCCCGCAAAATCGTCACGCGGTCGGCCAGCGCAAACAACTCTTCCAGGCGGTGGGAGATGAAGACGATCGCCGTGCGCGCCGCGCGCAGCTGGCGCACGATGGCGAACAGCTCTTCCGTTTCGTGGAGGGTCAGCGACGAGGTCGGCTCGTCCATAATCAGCACTTTGGCCTGGATGGAGAGGGCGCGGGCAATCTCCACGACCTGCTGTTGCGCCACGCTCAACTCCCGCGCTTTGGTGCGCGGATCGACGGTCAGGCCCAGGCGTGCTAACAGGCGGCCGGCTTCCCGGTACATCCGGGGCCAATCGACCGCGCCCCGGCGGGTCGGCTGGCGCCCCACGAGGATGTTTTCGGCAATATCCAGGTCCGGAAACAGGCTCGGCTCCTGATAAATCGCGGCAATGCCCTGTTCCTGCGCGTCGCGCGGCCCGGCAAAGCGGATGGGGCGCTCCCCCAGCCACACCTCGCCCGCGTCCGGCTGGTACACCCCGGTGAGGATCTTGATCAGGGTCGACTTCCCGGCCCCGTTTTCGCCCAGCAGGGCATGCACTTCCCCCGGGAAGATCTCGAAATGCACATCCTGGAGGGCCTGCACCCCGCCAAACGCCTTCGCGATATGCTGGACTCGCATCACGGGCGTGGATTCGCTCATGCGACCTCTCCTGGTGCTGGGGCGCTGCCCTGTGGCTGCGGCGGGGTCTGGCGCAATATCGAAAGACGATCGAAGTCACTAGACTTCAATTCGGTTAGCATAGCACGGATGGGGTAGAAAGTCAATAGGATCGGTAAACTTCATTTTCAGATCCATTTGGGATCCTTGATTTACCGGCCTTGCTTGTGCTATCATGGTAGCATGACAGCCTGCGGAATTACGAATCTATTTTGAGGGAGGCGGCGCTATGTCTGTGGCGGACCCCGTCCCGTCCTTAGAGCGACGGCGCGAGCAGATTCTGGCGTATTTGAGTGCCCATGACCGGACCTCCGTGGTGGAGCTCAGCCAGGTGCTGGGGGTCTCGGAAGTGACGGTGCGGAAGGACCTGGATCAACTCGAAGGCCAGGGCTTGCTGACCCGTGTGCATGGGGGCGCTTTGATTTCCGGCCGCGGCCGGCTCGAGCGCTTCTTCGCCGCCCGCGAGCAAGAACACCTGGAGGAGAAACGGCGCATCGCCCAGCGGGCGGCGGCGCTGATCCAGTCCGGCCAGCGCATCTTTCTCGACGCGAGCACCACCGCGCTCCAGGTGGCCCACCTGATTAAGGACCGCGAAGATCTGGTCGTCATCACCAATGGCATCTATACCGCCCTCGAATTGACCTTCTGCCCCGACATCACGACCATTGTAGTCGGGGGCATTGTGCGCTACCGCTCGTGCTCCCTGGTGGGCAGCTTCAACTACAGTTCCCTGCAGCGCCTGCGCCTGGATCTGGGCTTCTTCGGCGCCCGCGCCGTCACCGCGCGAGACGGGCTGATGGAGGCCGACCTCGACGAGGCCCAACTGAAACAACTCCTGGTCGGCGAGTGCGCGGCGGTCGTGGGCATCGTCGACTCCAGCAAATTCGACGATATGTCCTTCAGCGTCTTCGCGCTGCCGCCCGAGATCGACCGCATCATCACCGATACCCGGCTGGCCCCGGCGACCGTCGCGGACCTGCGGCGGGGGGGCATTATCGTGGACCTGGTCTGATCGCGTCATGTACAGGGGAGGTACAAACTGAGTTGGCGACACACGATATAAAGTCTACAAACCCCGCGGGTCCTAACCTGATAACATCCTGGCAACAGTGCCGATTAAAGGCACCGCCCTATCTGTTTCCCGACGATCATATTCTGCGTAAGCCGGAAGCACGCAGCTATATCGCTAAGCACCGGACCTTCGAGAAGTTTATCGCTAGCCGCGACTTCGATCCAGCAAGGGGGCACAAGCTTCAGTTGGGGTTACTGCCGGTGCCGTATGTCGGGAACCTCCAACAGGCCTCAGTGTTCATCCTCATGTTGAATCCGGGCTTCGACCTCGGGGACTACTTCGCTGAGCAGGTCAGTCCGGCTTTGCACGCCACATTGATTCGGAATCTGCATCAGACGAATGACAGCGATCAGTTCCCGTTCTGGTGTCTTGATCCTCAATTTGCCTGGACCGGTGGATTCCAATACTGGCGCCCCAGGCTCGACCCGATCATCACTCGGCTGGCCGAACAGAAGCATTTGTCCTATCCGAAGGCGCTTGAACACGTGGCCCAAGCAGTGGCCTGCATTGAGTTGATACCGTATCATTCCATGTCGTTTAAGCTTCGCGCGCAGTTCAGTAGGCAGCTAGCGTCGAGGTCCAAAGTCATTGAATATGTTGCCGACGTCCTGGTCCCCCGCGCCCGCAACGGGGAAGTGGTCATCGTGGCCGCCCGTGGCGGCGCAACATGGAATCTGCCGCAGCATGAAAACATTGTTGTGTACGAAAAATCGGAAACCCGTTCGGCCCACTTGAGCCTTAAGAGCTGGGGAGGCAAGCTCATCGCCAGGCAGTTAGGAGTGTAGTGGGAGTGAATCTCAACGAGCCGATTGTAGTCACGGTAAATCCGGTGTCCTGAACTACGGGAGCTACATTGGGCGCGGGCCCGATCGGGCGGGCCGGTTTGCGGTGGGGATGGGGGATTCATTCAGTGCCGGAGTTGCCCGGGTTACGCACGATTTCCCGCTGTATCTGGCGCGTTGGTGGCGGGCCAGTTGACCTTGCGGTAAACCTCGGCCAGGGGCAGGTCGCAGCCGATCGCCGGTAGCCGCACCACCGCCGCCGAGTCCGTGGTCGCGGTGAGCACCCAACTGGCGTCCGCGCGCCGGTAGTGTTCGAGGAGCATTTGATCCTGGGCGACCAGCAGATACTCCTGCAACGAGGGCAAGGCGCGGTAATAGCCGAACTTCGCGCCGCGATCGTAGGCTTCGGTCGAGGGGGAGAGCACCTCGACGATGACCGTCGGGTTCAGCAGGGTGTCTACGTGGGCATCTTCAAACTGGGGCGCCCCGCACACCACGATCAGGTCAGGATAGGTGTACATCCCGTGCGCCCGGACTTTGACCCGCAGGTCGCTGGCGTGGACGGTACAGGGCCGGTCCCGCAGTTGCCCATGGAGCACCGTGAGGAGGTTGCCGGTGATCAGGCTGTGTTCCCAGCTGACCCCGCTCATCGCCACGATCTGCCCGGCGAGATATTCGCTTTTGTACGCGGCCTGGCGCTCGTGGGCCAGATATTCTTCCGGCGTGTAGGTGGGGGGGCGGATGGGTGCGGCCATGGGGTCTCCTCTCTGGTGATCCGCTCCTATTATACTATAGCCCCCTCAGACCCGAGCGAGTTTTTCCGGGTTCGCTATGATGCGAATCGTCTGCACCTGCCCGTCCTCCACATCCACGGCCACGACACAGAATGCCTGGTCGCCCGCGCGGACAATTATGGCGGCTTGCCCGTTGACTTCCTCTAGCGCGACCCGGTAGTTGGCCGGCCAGAAGCGCCGGGACCAGAGGCTGACCCGGGCCACCGTCGCCCGCCCGCGAATCGGCCGCAGCACGGCGGCGACGGTTTTGCCGCCGCCATCAGCCCACAGCACCACATTTTCGGAGAGGAGGCTCGTCAGTGGGACCAAGTCCCCCGTTTCCACCGCCTGGAAGTACGCTCGGAGG
>Ga0070730_10004727_pt1 | contig 11862 bp, 12 predicted proteins | sample Coa_R1_3_FD_66447 | JGI IMG/M metagenome (GOLD analysis project Ga0070730, IMG submission 66447) | Surface soil microbial communities from Centralia Pennsylvania, which are recovering from an underground coalmine fire - Coalmine... | ecosystem: Environmental > Terrestrial > Soil > Unclassified ... | reverse complement strand
GTCGTCGTCGAGGCCGCAGCCTTCCTGATCGCGCGGCCGGCGGCCGAGACCGCGAACCACTTCCCGCCGAAGAAGTCTTTGCCCTGACCCTCGATCTCGCCCGCATGCTTGTCGAGCTTGAAGCCGTAGAGCGGGTGTCCGGCGTAGGTCACCTGGCGTGTGCCGCCCTTGCGCTTCGTGGTGCCGAGCAGCTTCGCCTCGAGGCCCGTGCCGGCAGTGAGCTTGCCGTTCTTGATGAGCGGCGGCCAATACGTGGCGCACTGGCCGTAGCACGAGCTCCTTCCGCTCTTGTCTTTCTTGAAGAGGTAGAGCGTCATGCCGCGGCGCGTGGCGAGCACGTTCCCGAGCTTCGTCTTGTGGAGCGTGAGCGTCCCGCTCGCGCTGCCCGCGGCGAGCGTGCGGAGGCTCTGGGGATTCGTGACCGCCGCCGCTGCGGCGACGCCGGCGACGGCAAGGGCGAGGGCAGCGATGGCGGCCGATACGACTTTCTTCGTGGGCATCGTCTCCTCCTGCTGGGTTCGACGATGTCTACGCACCGCGTTCGGCCGCGGATTTCTCGAGGGGCTACTCCGCCGCGAGCTCGCAGATGACCTGGCCGGTCGTGACCGGCTGGCCGGGCTCGACGGAGAGGCTCCGCACGATGCCCGCGTGCTGGGCGTGCACCTCGTTCTCCATCTTCATCGCTTCGACGACGCAGATGACCTGGCCCGCCTCGACGGCGTCGCCCTCGGCCACGGGTACCGAGAGGACGGTGCCCTGCATCGGCGAGACGATCGCGTCACTGCCTGCGCCGCGTCCGCCTCGCCTGACCCGCTCCCTCCGCCGCTGCGCAAGCGCGCGCCACTCGGGCTCGGGCTCCGAAAGCCGAACCTCGAACCGGCGCCCGTCCACCTCCACGGTACGAGCGCGCTCCGTCGTCCGAGCCGGCCCTGTCTTTCCTTGTAACAGACTGTTACTTGGAGCGGCGACGGGCGCCGCGCCGGCGAGCTCGGCGGCCTGCGCGGCCAGCTCGTCCGACTCCACGATGCCGTGACACGTCTCGCCCGCGACGAAGCACGGGTGCGAGAGGAGCGCCCGGTGGAAGCCGATCAGCGTGGTCGGCCCCTCGATCCAGAACTCGCCGAGCGCACGCAGCATCCGCTCTCGCGCATGCTCGCGGTCGCCCCCGTGGACGATGAGCTTCGCGACCATCGGGTCGTAGGCGGCGGAGACCTCGTAGCCGGCCGCGACCCCGGAGTCGACGCGCACGCCCGGCCCGGAGGGCTCGCGGTAGCCGGTCACGGGGGCCGGCGCGGGCAGGAACCCGCGCGCCGCGTCCTCCGCGTTGATCCGGCATTCGATCGCGTGGCCGCGCAGCTCGACGTCCTCCTGCCGCACCGAGAGCGGCTCGCCGAGCGCGACGAGAATCTGCTCGCGGACGAGATCGAGCCCCGTGACCATCTCGGTGACCGTGTGCTCGACCTGGATCCGCGTGTTCATCTCCATGAAGAAGTAGTCGCCGTCGCGCGTGAGCAGGCCCTCGATCGTCCCGGCCGAGCGGTAGCCGCACGCTCGTGCCGCCTCGACGCCGATCGAGCCGATCCGCCGCCGCAGCTCCGCATCGACCGCCGGCGAGGGCGTCTCCTCGATCAGCTTCTGGTGGCGGCGCTGGATCGTGCAATCGCGCTCGCCGAGATGGACGACGTTGCCGTGCGAGTCGGCGAGCACCTGCACCTCGACGTGCCGCGGGTCGACGATGAGCTTCTCGACGTAGACGTCCGGGTTCGCAAAGTACGACTGCCCCTGGCGCCGCGCACGCTCGAACGCCTGCTCGGCGTCGCGCGGCGCCTCGACGACCTCCATCCCCTTGCCGCCGCCCCCGGCCGCCGCCTTGATCAGGAGCGGGTAGCCGATCTCGTCACCGAGCGAGAGCAGCTCCTCCACCGATCCGACCGGATCGGTCGTGCCGGGGATGATCGGGACGCCCGCCGCCTGCATCGCGGTGCGCGCCGCCGTCTTGTTGCCCATCAGCTCGATCGCGGCCGGAGGCGGGCCGATCCAGACGAGCCCGGCCTCCTCCACGGCGCGCGCGAACGCTGGGTTCTCCGCGAGAAAGCCGTAGCCGGGATGGATCGCCTGCGCGCCGGCGTGCTGCGCCGCGTCGAGGATCCGCTCGACCGCGAGGTAGCTCTCGGCCGCCGGCGTCGGCCCGAGGAGGAACGCCTCGTCCGCATAGGCCACGTGAAGCGCACCGCGGTCGCCCTCGGAGTAGACGCCGACGGCGCCGATCCCGAGCTCGCGGAGGGAGCGGAAGACGCGGATCGCGATCTCTCCGCGGTTGGCGACAAGAACCTTCTCGAACATATGGGCCCGTATTCTCTCCACGTCATGACCGCGGCCGATCAGCTCACCATCGCGCGCGCCGCATCCGTGCCGCTCGTGGTCGTGCTCTACGCGTGGAGCTTCTCCGACCACAACTACTGGGCGACGGCTGTCTTCTGCGCCGCGATGACGACCGACTGGTTCGACGGAAGGCTGGCGCGCAGGCAAGGCCGCACCTCCTCCCTCGGCTCGCTGCTCGACCCGATCGCCGACAAGGTGCTCGTGCTCGCGGCGCTCGTGATGCTCGTCGGGCAAGGCATCGTCCCGGCCTGGATGGTTGCGGCGATCGTCGTGCGCGAGGTCCTGATCACCGGCCTCAGGCAGGCGGCGATCGAGCGCGGCGTCGTCCTCGCAGCGCGCGATCTCGGCAAGCTCAAGACGTGGGCTCAGGCGGTCGCCGCCGCAGTCGCGGGATTCGCCGCCGCCGGCGCCTGGACGCATCGCGCAGCCTGGTGGACGCTACTCGTGGCCGTCGTCCTCACCTGGCTGTCGGGGCTCGACTACGCGCGCAGCGCACCGCGCCTGTTCAGTCGCGCTCAGCCCGAATAGCGGGCCACCGGTCGATCAGACCGGAATCCCGCGATGCTCGCACCACTCGTCGAATCGGGCCCACGCGCGCAGGTACTCGCGGAGGGCGTAGAACCCCTCCTCGACCTCCGCCCGAACGGCCCAGTGACAGTGGCCGCAGTAGCCCTGATCGTCGACGGCCGGTGCCTGCCGGCAGCGGATGCACTCCTCCCACATGCGGAGGGAACGCCCGAACGGCTCCTCCGGTTACGGCGAGCCGTCGTCGCCGTTGCGCGCCGGAAGGAGCAACGCAGCCCAACCGGAAGCCTCGACCTGCGCTTCGGCTTCGGCTTCCAGGGCCGCGAGAATCGCCTTGCGCTCGTCCTCGTCGGGCTCCGGCCTGATCTCGACGGACTTCACCACTCGGATGAGGGTAATTCCCCGGCGCTGACCGGCCGAGGACGGGAACGTGGGGCAGCGTTTGAGCATGCTGGCAGCCGCCTGCACGGTGGCGTGCTTCGCCGTCGGGTCGGCCCCCGGCGCGGCCGGGCGCGTCCCCAACTGGGCGGCTCCGCAGATCTCTACGGTCGTCTCTCACGGGCTGATGGCCAAGAGTGTGAGCACGTTCCGGCCCAACGCGAACCTGACGCAGGGCACGCTCGCAACGCTCGCGTCCGGCCTGCAGGCTCAGCTGGCTCCTCCGCCGCCGTCGACGGCGGGCACCAAGTCGACGGACAGCACCCCGGGCTCGAACGATCCCAGCACCGACCCGGGCACCAGCCCCGATCCCACTCCACCGACGACCACGGGCGGAACGACGACCGGTGGGACGACGACCACGCCCACCGCCGCGAATCCCAACGCGCCGACGACGATGACGCAGCTCGACCGCACGCTCGTCACGATGCTCGGCCTCGACAAGGCGGCGAAGGAGTTCACCCAGGGCGCCCGTGCCGACGGTCTCGCCGTGCCCGGCCGCTTCGGCACCGAGGTGGTCGCGCGCCTTCTGGGCCTGCGCATCAACCATCCGGCCCCAGAGGACTTCCTCGAGCTTCGGCCGCAAGACCCGGCAACGCGGGCGGAGGCCGCCTACTCCGCAGCACAGATCCTGGGCTTCGGCCTCTTGTCCGACAGCTGGCAGGTCGCACAGGTGCAGAGCCTCGCCGACACGTTCGCGCTGCCGACGCTGAACGACTGGCAGAAGCAGATCCTCACAGTGGCCTTCTCGAAGATCGGCATGCCGTACGTCTGGGGCGGCACGAGTGACGGGACCGAGACCGACTTCGGCGTCACCGCGCGCGGCGGCTACGACTGCTCCGGCTTCATCTGGCGCGTCTACAAGCTCCAGAGCTATCCCGACGAAGGCACGCTCGCCTCGACGATCCAGGGCCGCACGACGTACACGATGAGCATCGAGGTCCCCGCCTCGCAGCGGATTCCCTTCAAGAAGCTGCAGCCCGCGGACGTGATCTTCTTCGGCGACAACGGCGCCCACTCGACCGGCGCTCAGGTCTTCCACACGGCGATCTACGTCGGGAACGGCTGGTTCATCCAGTCCTCCGACGAAGGCGTCGCGCTCGCGCAGCTCAGCGGCTGGTATCGCAAGAAGTTCGCCTGGGGCCGCCGCCCGCTCCACGAAGCGGGCCTCGACTAGCCGATTTTTTACCCCGTTCGAGTGAGCGGGCTACCTCCATCGGGTGATACCCGCACGCGACGGTCGCACCCACAATTTCGTCTGTCTGGCGTCCCTCTACCGACTCCCCGGAGGCACATAATGCTCGAGTGGAAGTTTCGCCTGGTGACTCTTCTGGCCATCGCCGGCTCGGTTGCGGCAGTGCTTGGACGTGTTGCCGCGCTCCACAATTACGGCTGGTAGACACCGGCTCGAAACCTCGTAGGGGAGGTCATGGTGTCAGGTAGCGCGCTGCGGTGACCCCTCCCGCTGCGGTTCAGGCCAAGGTGCTGGCCGTCGTGGTGCCCGTCATCGTCGCGGGCACCTGCGCCATCGGGCTGGCGTTGTTCCGATATGCCGACACCCCGAGCTCGGCGTCCGATCTCGCGGGCCTCTTCGGCCTGATGGCGAGTATGGCGCTCGCCGAGCGCTTCCCGGTTCCTGTCGAGGGGATGGGAGCCGGCGGGGTTACGCTCGGATTCGTCTTCTCGATCTCGGCGATCATCCTGCTCGGCTGGCCCGCAGGTGTCCTCGTTGCCACGGGCGGCCCCACCTTCACGCATCTGCTCCAACGCAGACCGCCGCTTCGCGTCGCCTACAACGGCGCGATGTTCGCGCTCTCGGCGCTCGCGGCGGGGCTGGTCGTCGAGCGCCTCGAGGGACACTCGGTGGGCATCCTCGTCGCGCAGGTTCTCCTCTGCGGGTTCGTCTACTACTGGATCGTCAACCTCGTGTTGATCAGCGCGGTTCTCGCGGCCGACTCCGACCGCTCATTCTTCGCGATCGCCTGGGAGAACGTCACCCAGACGACGGCTCCTTTCGCGTTCATGGCCTCGACGGCGCTCATGCTGATCGTGCTCTGGCAACGCGAGCCCTTCCTCTCGATCGCGCTCGTCGGCCCGTTGCTCGCGATCGCTCTCTATCAGCGCTCGACGCACAAGGCGATCCGCGCGATGCGGCTTGCGTTGACCGACCCGCTCACGGGTCTCGGGAACCACCGGAGCTTCCACGAGAGGCTCCAGCGTGAGCTCGTAGCGGCGGAGGAGGCCGGCACGTCACTCGGGCTCTGCCTCGTCGACTTCGACGACCTGAAGAGCGTCAACGACCGGTTCGGTCACCCGGTCGGCGATCTCGTGCTCGGCCAGGTTGCGTCGCGACTGCGCCAGGGCGGCGAGTCGTTCCGGCTGGGCGGAGACGAGTTCGCGGTGCTGCTGCCGCGACAGGACGAGCGGCAGGCGATGGCGGTGGCCCACTCGATCGTCGAGCGGGTCGCAGCGCTCCACGTAGAAGACGTCGGGGAGATAAGCGTGAGCGTCGGCGTCGCGACCTACCCGATGCACGGAACCGGCCGGGACGAGCTCATCCGGCTCGCCGACAGCGCCTTGTACTGGGCGAAGAAGGACGGCAAGAACCGCGTTCGCGCCTACGCCACCGAGACGATCGTGCGCTCCAACCTCGAACAGATCGCGGAGACGCCCGACCGAGCCGCCCAGTACAGGGCGGCGGAGAGCCTCGCAAGGGCGGTGGACGACCGCGACGCCTACACCGGCAGCCATTCGCAGCGCGTCGGAGACTACTCGGCACTGATCGCGCGCCGCATGGGAGCCGACGAGCCGGCGGTCGAGCTGACCCGGCTCGCCGGGAATCTCCACGACCTCGGCAAGCTCGCGATCCCCGAGGAAGTCCTGCGCAAGGCGAGCACGCTGAGCGAAGCGGAGAAGCTCATGCTCGAACGCCATCCGCAGATCGGCTTCCGGATGCTCGAAAGCCTCGGCGTGCAGCCGGTCGCGGAGTGGGTGCTCCACCACCACGAGCGCTGGGACGGGGCGGGCTACCCGAACAAGCTCTCGGGCGAGCAGATCCCGCTCGGAGCGCGAATCATCTTCGTCGCCGACGCGTTCGACGCCATGACCTCCGACCGCGCGTACCGCCGCGCGATTCCGGAGCGGGACGCGCTCGCCGAGCTCGAGCGCTGCTCCGGGACGCAGTTCGACCCGGCGGTCGTCAAGGCACTCGGCGACGAGCTCCGGCCGACGCGCGACGATCTCGTCGCCGTCTAGGCGATCTCTTCCAGGAGCTGGATCAGCTCGTCGCGCCGGTAGCCCTGCTGCCGTGCGAAGCGGACGAGCTCGCGGGCACGGGCGATCACGGCGCCCCTCTCCGGCGTGCCGGCGACGGTGACGCCGCGTCCACGCCGAAACTCGAGCAACCCCTCGTCGCGTAGAAGCCGCAACGATCGGAGGACGGTGTTCGTGTTCACGTCGAGGACAGCCGCGAGGTCGCGGGCGGGCGGTAGCCGCTCTCCCGGCTTCGCCTCGCCGTCGGCGATCGCGCGCCGGATCTCGGCCGCCACCTGCTCGAAGAGCTCGGTCGGTTCCTGGCGATCGATCTTGACCTCGAGCATCGTGCTGTTCACAATAGCACTAGATCCTGGCGCCGCCAAGGCCGCCGTCGCACGACGAGCTCGAGGCTCTGATCAAAGAGGCCCGGGAACCCAGTCGCGAGCCGCGTGCAACCGCACCCACCCGCAAGCTCAGGCTGACCAGCTCTCGTGGTTCGACACGCGCTCGCTACGCGTCGGTCCTTCACCGTCACGCGTTGATCAGAGCGGGATGTTGCCGTGCTTGCGGCGCGGCCGCGGCTCGGCCTTCGTCAGCGACGTCTCGAGCGCGTCGATGAGCACGGGCCGGGTCCGCCGCGGCTCGATCACGTCGTCGACGTAGCCGCGCTCTGCCGCGCTGTACGGGTTCGCGAACTTCTCCTTGTAGTCCGCGATCAGGTCCGGACGCTCTTCGACCGGACGATCGCGGTAGATGATGTTCACGGCTCCCTCCGGCCCCATCACCGCGACCTCGGCCGTCGGCCAGGCGAAGTTGAAGTCGGCGCGGATGTGCTTCGAGCTCATGACGTCGTACGCTCCGCCGTACGCCTTGCGCGTGATCACCGTCAGCTTCGGCACCGTCGCCTCGCAGTACGCGTAGAGGAGCTTCGCTCCGTGGCGGATGATCCCGCCCCACTCCTGCGCGGTTCCCGGCAGGAAGCCCGGGACGTCGACGAAGGTCACGAGCGGGACGTTGAACGCGTCGCACGTACGGACGAAACGCGCCGCCTTGTTCGAGGCGTCGATGTCGAGGACGCCCGCGAGCGAGCGCGGTTGGTTGCCGACGACCCCCACCGGATGCCCTCCGAGGCGCGCGAACCCCGTGACGATGTTCTCCGCCCAGTGCTCGCTCACCTCGAGGAACTCGCCGTCGTCGACGACGCGACGGATCACCTGGTGCATGTCGTACGGCTTGTTCGGGTTGTCGGGGACGAGCGAGTCGAGCTCGGCGTCCTCCCGGTCGGCGGGATCGGTGGGAGCGCTCCAGGCCGGCTGCTCGGCGTTCGACTGCGGCAGGAACGAGAGGAGATAGCGCGCGTCCTCGAGGCACGTCTCCTCGTCGGGCGCCGTGAACTGCGCGACGCCCGATTTCGTCGCGTGCGTCGTCGCGCCGCCGAGCTCCTCGAACGTGACCTCCTCCCCCGTCACCGTCTTCACGACGTCGGGACCGGTGATGAACATGTACGAAGAGCCCTCGACCATGAAGACGAAATCGGTCATCGCGGGCGAGTACACGGCGCCGCCCGCGCACGGGCCCATGACGAGGGAGATCTGCGGGATCACGCCCGATGCCTGGACGTTCCGCCAGAAGATCTCCGCGTAGCCGGCGAGCGAGACCACGCCTTCCTGGATCCGCGCGCCGCCGGAGTCGTTGATGCCGATCACCGGGCAGCCGTACTTCACGGCCAGATCCATGACCTTGCAGATCTTCTCGGCGAAGACCTCGCTCAGCGAGCCGCCGAACACGGTGAAATCCTGCGAGAAGAGAAAGACCTTCCGGCCGAAGATCGTGCCGTAGCCGGTCACGACCGCATCGCCGTAGGGCCGCCGATCCATCATCCCGAAGTTCGATTCGCGGTGGCGGACGTACCGGTCGAGCTCGACGAACGAGCCCGGATCGCAGAGCTTCTCGGCGCGCTCGCGCGCGAGGAGCTTGCCCTCCTCACGACGGCGCGCGACAGCCTTCTCGCTGCCCGCGTGCAGCGCCTGCTCGCGCACCTCCTGCATCCACTCGAGCTTCCCCGCGGTCGTCTCGTGCGTCTCGCTCACCGCCGCGGAGCCTAACGTTCGAGCAGGGGCAGCCGGTCGGAGCCTAACGTTCGCGCTCGTGAGGTTTCGCCGTCCGCCTGCGCTCCACCTCCGCGACTTTTCGCTGCTCTGGAGCTCCTCGCTCGCGAACGGTCTCGCGCTGCAGATGCTCGTCGTCGCGATCGGCTGGCAGGTGTACGCCATCCACCGCAACCCGCTCGACCTCGGATTCGTCGGGCTCGCGGAGTTCGTGCCGCTTCCGATCCTCGCTCTGCCTGCCGGTCAGCTCGCCGACAAGGTCGAGCGCAGACTGATCGTCGCGGCCGGGCTCGCGGTGCAGGTCGCGATCGCCGCCGTGCTCGTCGTGATCACGCTCTCCGGAGCGCACGAGCTCTGGCCGTTTCTCGCCATCGCGGTCGCGACGGGGATCGCCTCCGCGGTGACGAATCCGGCGGGCCGGGCTCTCACGCCCGAGATCGTGCCGCCGGAGCTCCTGCCGGGCGCAGTCGCGCTGCGCAGCGTGGCGAGTCAGGCGGGAATCGTCGTCGGCCCGGCCCTCGGCGGCATCATCTTCGCGGTCGAGCCGGTCGCCGTGTACATCACCGCGGCCTCGCTCTTCCTCGTCGCCTGCGTGACGATCCTCGGCGTCACAGCCCGAGTCGCCGTCGCGCCGGCGACCGAGCTGAACTGGAAGAACCTCTCCGCCGGCATCGGCTTCATCGTCCGCACGCGGATGCTGCTCGGCGCGATCTCGCTCGACCTCGTGGCAGTGCTGCTCGGCGACTCGATCGCCCTCGCCCCGGTGTTCGCGCGCACCATACTGGACGTCGGGCCCGTGGGGCTCGGCGCACTGCGCGCCGCGCCCTCCGCGGGCGCCCTCGTCGCCGGACTGCTCCTCACGCGCCGCCCGTTGCACTACCGCGCAGGCCCGACCCTGCTCGCGGTCGTGGCCGCGTTCGGCGCGATGATGATCGTCTTCGGTGTCTCGCGCTCGCTGCCGCTTTCCCTCGCTGCGCTCGCGGTCAGCGGCTTCGTGGACATGATCAGCATGAACATCCGCGCGACGGCAGTCCTCCTCATCACGCCGCCCGAGCTCCAAGGACGGGTCAGCGCCGTGGAGTGGGTGTTCATCAGCGCCTCGAACGAGCTCGGCGCCTTCGAGTCGGGCGCCATGGCCCGCCTCATCGGGACGGTTCCCGCAGTCGTCGCGGGCGGAGCCGTGATGATCGGTGTGGCCGGCTCCTGGCGCCGCCTCTTCCCGGCGCTCGCACGGATGGGTCGCCTCGACGAGCTGCGGCCCGAGCCCACGTAGGATCGCCTCGATGGAGCCCCTCGACAGGTCGACACGATGGCCGTACGACGAGCGTGGCGAGGTGCGGGAGTTCAGCTACCAGCGCTTCAACAGCCCGACGGTCGCCGCCGCCGAGGCCGCTCTCGGCGAGCTCGACGGTGGCCCGGCGCTGCTCTTCCCTTCCGGCGCCGGCGCGACGACGGCGCTTGTCCTCTCGCTCCTCGATCCGGGAGACACGATCGCGCTGGCCGAGGGTTGCTACTACGGCACCGGGCTGACGTTCGCCGCGCTCGCACGCTGGGGTCTCGCGGTGGTCGAGTTCGACCAGACCGGAGCGCCGCCCGAGGGCGTCCAGCTCGTCTGGCTCGAGGCGCCGTCGAACCCGTTCCTCACCATGCCCGACCTCGAGGCGGCGGCGGCCCATCCAGCGCCGGTCGTCGTCGACGCCACCGCCGCGACGCCCGTCCACCTGCGCCCGCTCGAGCACGGCGCCGACTTCGTCCTTCACAGCGCGACGAAGTACCTCGCCGGGCACGACGACGCGCTCCTCGGCGCCGTCGTCTGCCGTGACGACGCCTTTGCAGAGGAGCTGCGGACGTTCCGGAGCCGGACGGGAATCGTCGCCGCGCCGGACGCCGCATGGCTGCTCCTGCGTGGGCTGAAGACGCTCGACCTGCGTGTGCGGCGACAGACGGAAACGGCCGCGCTGATCGCCGAGCGGTTGGGAGCCCATCCGGCGGTCGAGACCGTGCGCTACCCCGGCCTCGGAGGTCTGCTCTCGTTCGACGTGGCGGACGCCGACACGGCGCGGAAGGTCGAGACCTCGACGCGGGTCGTCGTCAACGCGACATCGCTCGGCGGCGTGACGAGCGCTATCGAAAGCCGATCGCGGTGGGAAGGCGACCGTGTCCCGCCGGGCCTGCTGCGGCTCAGCGTCGGCCTCGAGGATCCCGAGACACTGTGGGCCGACCTCGAGCGGGCGCTGGGCTGACCCCGCGATTCACGTCTTCAAGGGACGGGAAGCAGCCCGCCGCCGATGGCAACCCCGTTCCGGATCCTGATCGCCGAAGACGACGAGGCATTCCTCGAGGTGATCGCCGGCCTGCTCGAGCAGGACAGGCGATTCACCGTGTCCGGGCGAGCGCGCGACGGACGCGCGGCCGTCGATCTCGCCGAGCGATCGGCTCCAGATGCGGTCGTGATGGACATCGAGATGCCCGTCCTCGACGGCGTCGAGGCGACGAAGCTCTTGCGTGCAGCGGCACCGGATCTTCCGATCGTCGCAGTCAGCGGCCACGACTACGAGGAACGCGTCCTCGAGATCCGCCGGGCCGGCGCGGACGACTACGTCCGCAAGGCGCGCCTCGCCAACGAGCTGCCGCGCGTGCTCGCGGTGCTGCTGAGCAGAGCGAACGCCTAGAAGAAGCCGGAGGTCGGACTCGAACCGACGGCCCACGCCTTACAAGGGCGTTGCTCTACCAGCTGAGCTACTCCGGCGACGCCCGGATGGTACCGACACCGTCCGCTACGTATGCCACCTTGACAACATGAGCACCCTAAACACATCGGGGATCGTTCGACGCTGGCGATCATTGATTGCCTTGCGCGAGGCCGGCCACGCGCTCTACTTGCCGTTCGGCGAGCACACACGTTGCGACCTACTGATTGAAGGTGGAGATCAGATCTCTCGCGTCCAATGCAAGACCGGGAGGCTCCGGAAATGGCGCCGTGGTCTTCGCCGTCTATCCCAACATGGGCCACCGCGGCCCTCCGCGTCACACTGCCCCGCAACGGTCGACGGCGATCGATCCGGTTCGCCTCCGCTTACGAACTTGCCACGATCTAGAGGAGGACTTCGCGGCCCTTTTGGTGGGCAAGGATCTTCCGTTTCACGCGCTGGAG
>Ga0070730_10004725_pt1 | contig 11864 bp, 6 predicted proteins | sample Coa_R1_3_FD_66447 | JGI IMG/M metagenome (GOLD analysis project Ga0070730, IMG submission 66447) | Surface soil microbial communities from Centralia Pennsylvania, which are recovering from an underground coalmine fire - Coalmine... | ecosystem: Environmental > Terrestrial > Soil > Unclassified ... | reverse complement strand
GTCGATGTCGAGATGGTTGGTCGGTTCGTCGAGCAACCAGAGGTCCGGCTCCATCATGAGAAGCCGGGCAAAGGCGACGCGCCCGCGCTCGCCCCCGCTGAGGGTCGCCATCATCTCGTCGTGCCTTTCCGAGGGGAAGCCGATCCCCTCGAGGATCTTGTCGGCCCGGTGCTCGACCTCATAGCCGCCCCGCGATTCGAAGCGGGTCTCGACCTCTGCGAGGCGGGTCAGGAGGCGGTCGGTCTCGTCGCCCGCATGCTCCAGCTTGTGATGGATGTCGCGGATTTCCCGCTCCAGCGCGGAAAGCTCGGGGTCGGAAGAGACGACGGCTTCCCGGACCGTGCAATCCTCGGGGAAGTGCGGATCCTGCTCCAGGGCGGCGATGCGGAGTCCGCGCTTCTTCGAGAGCGTGCCTTCATGGTCGTCGTCGCCGAGAATGATGCGGAAGAGGGAAGTCTTGCCCGTGCCATTGGCGCCGATCAGTCCCACCCGGGTTCCCTCCGAGAGGGTGAACTCGGCGTCGCGGAAGAGGAAGCGGGCCCCGTACTGCTTGCCCAGCTTCGACGCGGCCAGGAGGCCCATGGGGGGACATTGAAGAAGGGCGCGCGTCGGAAGTCAAGGAGGGAGATGGGGATTCCGGGATCGCGGGCGCGACGGGCCGAACCGTCCGGGCTACTTGCCGCCGGACGGCGCGGAGGCCCGAAGGAGTCCTCGGGCGCGCATCCACTCCTCGCAGCGTGCGGTCCATCCGCCGAAGGTCTGGTCGCTCTTGCGCATCCCCCAGCCGTGACCGCCGGTGGCGAAGACGTGCAGCTCGGCGGCAACGCCGGCCTCGCGCATCGCCTGGAAGAGCTTGAGCGTGCCCGGCGCGGAGCCCTTGTCGTCGCTCGAGACGGCCAGGAAAGAGGGGGGCGTCTCCTTCGTGATCCGCATCTGCGCGGACAGTTTCTCCTTGTCCTGGCGGTCCAGGATGCCTCCGGGATAGATGAGGACCGCGAAGTCGGGGCGGCAGCTCGCCTGGTCCGCCGCGTCGAGAGGATCGTACGCGCGATGGTCATAGTTGGTTTCGGCGTTGGCCGCCAAGTGCCCCCCCGCCGAGAAGCCCAGGATGCCGATGCGCGCCGGGTCGATGCCCCACTCGGCCGCCCTGCTGCGCGTCAGGCTGATCGCCCGCTGGGCGTCCTGCAGCGGCGCCTTGTTCTCGCCGTCTCCGGGGCGTTGGGGGACGCGGTACTTGAGCAGCACCGCCGTGACCCCGATCGAGGAGAGCCATTCTCCCACCTGCGTCCCCTCGTGCTCGAAGGCCAGGACGCGATAGCCTCCGCCCGGGGCGACGATGATCGCCGCTCCGGTGTTCTTCTCCTTCGTCGGAGAGTAGAGCGCGATCGTGGGATGGCCGGTGCTGGCGACCTGCTTGATGCCGTGCTCGCCCGGGGTTGCTTTCTCCTCGATACCCTCCGGGTCGCCGGGGGGCTTCCCGGGCCAGAGGTCCAGGGGTTTGGGGGGCTCCTGGCCCTGGAGCAGGCAGCTGAGGGAGAACGCGAGCGGGAGCAGGTTCATGGGCGGATTCCTCCTGCTATCCTACACGCGTCGGATGAGAGCGAAACCCGAAAAAAAAGAGGGCGCTCCGTGAGGAGCGCCCTCTGCGGGATCTTCGCTTGGAAGGTCTACCAGTCGCGCCGGCCGCGGCCACCGCCGCCGCCGCCGTAACTGCTCCGGCCGCCGCCTCCGCCGCCTCGGGCTCCACCCTCCGCTTTGGGACGGGCCTCATTGACGGTAATCGCGCGGCCGCGGACTTCCTGCAGGTTCAGCGCCTGGATGGCCGCGTTCGCCTGGTTCTTGTCCGACATCTCCACGAATCCGAATCCCCGCGACCGGCCCGTCATCTTGTCCTTGATGATGGCCACGGACGTGACCTCGCCATGCGCCTCAAAGGCCTGACGCAGATCGTCCTCGGTCGCCTCGTACGACAGATTGCCCACGTAGATGTTCGTCATCTACTACCTCGAAAAAAAAGAATAGAAACAACCATCCTGGGCGGGAGGTTTCGGAAGAGCAGACGTGTTTCGCGCCTAGCAGTCGAACCAGACTCACCCAACAACGTAATTTTAACGCGGGCCCGGGGGGACTTCAATCCCAAAAAATTCCGGGGACTCAGGCCTCGTCGCCTTCGTCCTCTTCCTTCTCGTCTTCCTCGTCCTCGTCCTCGTCCCCCTCCGCCTTGGCCTCCTCGCCTTCCTCCCCCTTGGGGGCGGCCTTGGCGGCGGCCTTCTTGGTCGGGGCGGCCTTGGTCTTCTTGGGCTTGGTCACCAGGACGCCCTTGGCGAATGCCTCAAACGCCTTGTCCCGGCCTTCCGGAGTCGGCTCGAATTCCAGGACCGCGGCGTCCAGGTCGACGGGAATGAGGTACCAGCCATCCTTGCCCTTGTAGGTCTGGCGGGCGATGCGGACGCCCGTCTCGTGAATGAAGAGCTTGTCGGAATCTTTTTCCCAGCCCTTGGGAACACCGCTGGCCATGGGTATCTCCTTCGCGTGAGGCCGGGATTATAACGGGCGGCGCGTCAGACGCGTCCAGAAAAACAACCTGAGAAATCGGGGGTCGAGGCCTATTTCCTTTGCCAGGAGAACTTCTTGCGCTTCGGAGCCTCCTCCGCCTGGACCGGCCCGGGCTTGGGGGCCTGCTCATCCGGGGGCGAGATCAGGGGGATATCCTCCTCATCGCTGGCCGAGGGGGTCGCCGGACTTTCCGGCACCGGACTCGCGGCGGGGAGGAGGCCGGACGGCTCGTCGAAGCGGCCAATCGGTTCGGTTTCGACGAGCGACGGCTCCGGCGACGGTTCGGTCTCGATCGAATCGGGCAAGGGTTCGACATAGGGATTGGGGGCGGGGGGCCCCCACGCGGCGGCGCTGGGCGCGGGGGCTGCGGCCCCGGATTCCGGCGAGAGATCGTCCGAGGCGGTGACTGCTGAGGATTCCGGCTCCGCCGGCGGTACGGTCGGAAGCGAATCCCAGACGTCCGCCTGCGAGAGGGCGGGCCGGGAGGTCTCAGGGTCGGCCTCGGGCTCCGGATCGGGCGCCAGGCTCGCCGACGCCAGGGACGGCCGTGAGGGCTCGGCCTCGGGTTCCCTCTCCGCTTCCTGCAGCGTATTCTTGAGACGCCGGGCGCGGTCGCGGATCGCCGCAATCGACGCATCGATGGAGTCGAGGCTGTGGTCCAGGTCGACCGCGAGGTGGCTGGCTTCGTCCACGCGGCTGCGGATCGTCTGGCGTGAACTGTGCTGCCTGGCGAGTTGGTCCTGCTCGGTTCGGCGCAGCTGCTCGAGGCTGTCGATGCGCCTCTGGAGCGTTTCGATTTTGGCCTTATAGGAGGATAGCGTCGCCTCGACGGCGGCCAGGGCGGTGGTCTTCTCAGCGACCTCGCGGTCGGCGTTCTCCTGGAGGCGCTTGAGCGTCTCGCTCAGGCGGCGGCGTTCCCCCGCCTCGCGATCGAGGCTCTGGCGGCCCTCGGTGATGAGCCGGTCCTTTTCTTCGATCTTCAGTTCCATCTCGGCACGAAGGTCGGCGACGGCCCTCTGCTGGGTCTCGGTGGCCCGGTCCAGCGCGGCACGATCGGATTGCTCACGTTCGCGGAGCCGGCTGTCGAAGGCGTTGAGGTCGTTCAGTCGCTGGATCTCGACCGCGTCGAGCTTCTTCTGGAGCGTCTCGACCTTCGCCCGGTAGGAGGCCAGGGATGCGTCGAGGGCGGCGATGGTCTTGTCTTTGCCCTCGATGGATCGGGCGTGGGTTTCCTCGAGACTCGAGGCGCGCGTTTCCTGCTTGCGGCGCACCGCGGTTTCGCGGTCGGCGCCTTCCTTCAACTGGGCGATTTCCTCGTCTTTCTCCTTCAGCCGACGTTCGGATTCGGAGCGAAGCGACATCAATTCACGCTCCAGGCGGGCGGAATTCTCCGCGGCGGAGCGAAGCTCGGCGACCGGAGCCGAAAAGCCCGAGAAACCGGGAGCGGTCTCGACGGAGAGCGTGGGCCGGGCCGATCGCGTCTCCTCGAGCTCCTTCTCGAGGTTCTGGATGCGCGTCTCGAGCTCTTTGACTCGGGACGCCGAACTCGTCTGGGCTCCGCCGCCTGCGGCGGAAAGGGTCCCCCCGCAGGTGGGACATTGGGTGGGCTGTTGCGACGCGTCGTCGCGCACGCGGTACATCTTGGAGCACTTGCCGCATTCGAGAATCATGACCGATCTCTCCTCACTGCTCCCGTCACCCCACCGGCGAGTCTGCTGAGTCTAGCATCCCAAAACCATCGGGCTATGGATTATTTTGCTCAGGATCGCCGTTCCCGGAGCGTTCCGGATGAGTTCGGGGAACTGCGGGAGAGCCTGAGCCGAGGCTTCTTCTCTGACGCTTCTCCGGGTTCCGGACACTCCCTCGATGCTCCTCCGACCTCCGGGGTTCGCCCCTAGAGCGCGGCCCGGTACTTCTGCGCGATGGCATACGCCATTTTCATGTACTCCGCGGCCGCCTTTCGGTGCGGCTCGGGCTCTTCGACCCACTTCTCGGCCCGCTGTCGGCCGCGAGAGGCCTGGAGGATGAACCCCATCGCAATCTCCAGGATCTCGCGGCTCGGTGCCTTCACCGTCAGGTCTTCCAAGTAGGCCCGGAGGCGCTTCACAAAGGTCCCGTACTGGGCGCGGATCTTCAGCACTTTGTCGAAGAGCTCGATCGCGCCTGTCGTGAAGGCCTCGGCGTTCCCCTGGTTCTTGAGGCGGAGCACCAGCTCCATGGTCTTGCGCGTCTCGTAGCCTTCTTCCGCGATCAGCGTCAGCACCTCCCACTCCTCGAACTTCTGGGCCGTGCCTTCGAAGAGGGCACGGAGCTGTTCGACGCGGCGCAGGTCGAGGAGTCGCTCCAGGTCGATGCCCTGGATCTTCTTCCCCGCGGGCATCGGGATCGATTCGAGCGTCGGGACCTCCTCGGTTCGCGCCGGGGTCGCCACCGGAGTCGGCTCCGGCGCCGGAGAGGCGATTGGGGTCGACGTGATCTCGGCGCAAGCCGGGCTTTCCCCCCCGGCATTGACGGCGCTGACGACGTAGTAATGCGGAATCCCGTTTGTGAGAGGGCCGTCGGAGTAGATCGGATCACGCGGGCTGGCCACGAGGAGGTAGGGGCCGCCGGCCGCGGCGGACCGCATCACGCGGTAGCGCACCGCCGAAGGCACCGCCGCCCAGGCAAGGTCGATCTTCGAAGGGCCGGGCGCGGCGCGGAGTCCCGTCGGGGTCGCCGGGACGCCGACTGGCGTCGCGGTGGAGGGGAAGGAGTCCAGGCTCTCTCCATGGACGTTGAGGGCGCTCACGACATAGTGGTAGGCCGTGCCGTTGGCCAAGCCCGTGTCCGAATACCGCGATTCCCCGGGCTGGGCGATCGCGACGAACGGGCCTTCGAGGGAGAGCCCGCGCTTGACTTTGTAGTGCGTCGCGCCCGGGATGGCGTTCCACGAGAGACTCACCTCGCCGCTCGCCGGCACGGCATGGAGTCCCGTGGGGACCGCGGGGGGCGCGACCGGCGACGCGACGATCTGTGCGGAGTCGGCGCTTTCGCCCCCCGCGTTTTCGGCGCTGACTTTGTAGTGATACGTAGCGCCGTTCGCCAGGCCGATGTCCTCCCACAAAGGGGCTTCCGGACTCCCGACGGTCTCGAAAATCCCGCCCGCAGTGGCAGACCTCTTGACGTGGTAGGAGGTCGCTCCGGTGGCGACGTTCCAGCTCAGCGAGATTACTCCATGACACGGAACCGCGATGAGGCCGGTCGGCGCCCCGGGCGGCGCGGTCGGCGTCGCCTGCATCGTCGGCGTAAGGGGACCCTTGACGACTCCCGTCGCGGAGCGGACTTTGTAGTAGTAGGTGCTGCCGTTCGTCACGTCGAAGTCGAGATACGAGGTCGGGGTTACCCGCGCCACGGTGACGAAGGGTCCGCCGGGGTTGGTGGCGCGCTTCACCGTGTACCCGGTCGCGGTCGTGACAGCTTCCCAGGTGAGCGAGACGCGGGAGTTCCCGGCGAGCGCGATCAGGTTTGACGGCGGGGGCGGTGGGGGGACCGGCGTCACCGATACCCGGGTCGAGTGTCCGCTGCGCCCGCCGGCATTGAGCGCGTGCACGACGTAGAAGTAGGTCTTGCCGTTCTCGACGGTATTGTCGAGATAGCTGACGCGGGAGACGTTCGCCGTGGTGACGTAGGGGCCCCGCTTGTCGGTCGCACGCTTGACCTGGTAGTGCGTGGCGCCCGGGACTGCGCTCCAGGCGAGCAGCACCTGGTTGTTCCCCGCCGTGGTGACGACGTTCTCGGGGGGGGCGGGCGGATCGACGGGCGCGGCTTTCACTTGGGCGGACAGCGCGCTCTCGCCACCGGCGTTGACGGCGGTCACGACATAGAAGTAGACCGTGCCATTGGTCAGGCCTGAGTCCTGATGCGTCGGACCGACCGCAGTCGCGACTTCGGCATACGGCCCGCCGGGCGTGCTGGAGCGCTTCACCAGGTAGCTCTGGGCCCGGGGCGACGGCGCCCACGTGAGGGTGGCCTCCCGGTTGCCGGGAGAGGCGCTCAGGCCGGTCGGAGCCTGCGGCGGCGCGATCGGCGAAGCGGTAACGGCTGCGGACTCGACACTCTCGCCGCCCGTGTTCACCGCGTTCACGCGGTAATGGTAGGGGGTCCCGTTCGTCAGACCGGTGTCGACGTGCGTGTTCGAGGACGGGTTCGCGATGATTGTGAAGGGGCCTTCGGGCGCGAGCGCGCGCTTGACGACGTAGCCCGTGGCTCCGTCGACCGCGGGCCAGACCAGCGTTACCATCGCGTTGCCCGCGGTGGCATCGAGTCCGGAAACGGTCGTCGGAATGGCGACGGGTGTGGCCGAAGCCTCGCTCGAGGGCGGACCCTCGCCGCCGATATTCACCGCGCTGACCGTATAGTAGAACGCCGTCCCGTTGGTCACGTCCGCGTCGACGTACGAGAGGGCGGCCGGCGAGGCGATGTCCACGTAGGGTCCGCCAGGGGAAGTCCCCCGCCGGATCGTGTAGCTCGTCGCGCGCGGAGCCGCCGACCAGGACAGAGTCACGCGACCGCTGCCCGCGGAGAGCTGCAGGCTTGTCGGCGCCGGCGGAGGCGCTACCGGGGTTGCGGCCGCCGGGAGGCTCGCCCCGCTTTCTCCTCCGGAGTTCTGCGACGCAACCGTGTAGTGGTACATCGTACCGTTGGTCACGCTCGGGTCGGAGAACGCCGTCCCCGGCACGTTGCCGATCTGCTCGAAGGGCCCGGTCGGCGACAGGGCACGGCGGATCACGTAGCTGGTCGCACGGGGCGCCGCACTCCATGCCAGGGAGACGACTCCGTTTCCGGGGGTGGCGGAAATGCCCGCGGGCGCCGTGGGAGGGGCCAGGGGCGACGCCGGGACTGCGCCGGACCGGGCGCTTTCGCCCCCCGCATTCCGCGCCGACACGGAGTAGTAGTAGGTCGTGCCGTTCGAGGCCGAGGCATCCAGGGCCGACCCGCCCGCCGACGTTGCGATCACCGTGAATGGGCCGTCGGCGCTCGAAGCGCGATGCACGGCATAACCCGTGGCGCCCGCGATCTCGGGCCAGCTCAGCGTGACGCTGCTGTTGCCGGGGACGGCCGTCAGTCTCGCCGGCGCGGCCGGTGGTGCGACGGGGGTGGCTTTGACTTCCGGGGAATACGGGCCCTTGCCTCCGTCGTTCATCGCGCGGATGACGTAGTAGTACGTCATTCCGTTGGTGATTCCGGCGTCGAGGTACTCGGTCTCCGGCGGGTTCGACACGGCGGTATAGGGCCCGCTCGGCGTCGTCGACCGCATCACCCGGTAGAACGAAGCATTGGGCACGGGGCGCCAGCGCAGCGAGACCTTCCCGTTGCCGGGGGCCGCCTCGACTTCTGCGGGCGCGCCGGGAGGGCCGACGGGAGTGGCGGTGACTTCAGCGCTGGGCGCGCTGATGCCGCCGTCGTTCTTGGCTGCGAGCGTGTAGTAGTAGGTCGAGTCGTTCGCCAGGAGCAGGTCCGTGTGCGACGTCGACTGCGGCGCGGCGATCGTTTCGTACGGCCCCCCGGGCGCCGACGAGCGGCGAAGCACGTAGGTCGCGGCGCCGGGTGTAGGGTGCCAGGTCAGCGTGATGCGCGAGTTTCCCGCCGAGGCGGCCAGGCCCGACGGCACGGGCGGCGGGGCGATGGGCGTTGCGGCGATGGGGACCGACGGCGCGCTCTCGCCGCCGGCATTCTGCGCGGCCACCGCATAGAACACGGCGAGGCCGTTGTCCAGGCCGGTGTCGGTGTAGGCAGCCCCGGTGGGATTGGCGATCTTCGTCCACGGCCCGCTTGCCGAGGAGGAGCGGCGCACAGAATAGGAAATCGCTCCCGGGACCGGAGTCCAGCTCAATTGGATCTCGCCATTGCCCGCGGTGGTGCTGAGGCCCGACGGGGCGGCCGGGGTCGGGAGCGGCGTGGCGGTGACGGTGGCGCAGGGCGCACTCTCGCCCCCCGCGTTGAGTGCGCTCACCGCGTAATAGTACGTCCGTCCGTTCATCACCCCGGCGTCGACGCAAGGCGGGGCGGCCGGTCCGGAGATGATGTCGTAGGGGCCGGTCGCGCTGTCCGCGCGGCGCACGGTGTAGGCGGTCGCTCCATGAACGGCGGTCCATGTCAGCGAGACGCGGCCGTTGCCGGGCGAGGCGCTCAGCCCCACGGGCGGGGGGGGCGGGGCGACGGGCATCGCTTGGGCTTGCATGGACGCCGGACTCTCGCCCGCGCTGTTCTGCGCAGCGACCGTGTAATAGTACGTGGTCCCGTTGGAGACGGCGGTGTCGGTGAAGGCGAGGTCGGGTGTCGAGGCGATCGGCGCGAAGGGCCCGGAGGGCGTCGTCGAGCGCAGGAGCCGGTAAAGGGACGCGCCTTCGGCAGCGTTCCACACGAGGGAGACGCACGAGTTACTCGGGGTCGCCTCGAGGGAAGATGGCGCGACCGGCGGCGCGATCGGCGTCGCTTCCACCTCAATTGAGGGGGCGCCTTCGGCTTCGAGCGAGTCGACGGCGACGACGGTGTAGTAGTAGGTCGTTCCGTTCTTGAGGTCGGTGTCGGAATAGCAGTCCTGGGCCGGGCGCGCGACAATCGTGAACGCCCCGCCCCGGAGAGTGGACCGCTTGACAGCGTAATGGACCGCGCCGGGAACGGCACTCCAGATCAGGGAGATTTCACCGTTGCTCGCGGCCGCCTCAAGGCTCGTGGGAGCCGGCAGCGGAGGCGCGGCCGGCATCGGGGGCTTCCGCAGGATCTGCGTGACTGCGCCGACCGCCGGGACCTCGGGGGGCGTCTCGGCCGGAGGGGGTGATGCCGTCATCTGCGCGTCAATCTCGGCGCGGAGCGCTCGGCGGTAACGGTCGACCACGACGCCGATTAGATGGAGTTTCTGGATGGCCTCGGATTTGAAGCGATCCGGGTCGGCGATCCATTTGGCGGCGACGTCGCGGGCGGTAGGCGAGACGGTGATGAAGCCCAGCACCATCTCCTGCCGCTCACGGTCTTCGGCGATCGCCGGCTCGGGCGGCAGGAACTTCCGGAGCTGTCCGACCATGGGATCGAATTGAGCGCGGAGCGCCTGGAGCCGCTCGAGGACTTCCGGATGAATTTCCTTGGCGCCGCGGCCCTCCTGGATGCGATGCACTTCCCGACGGAGGAGGTTGCGTTCATTGAACGCGAGGCAATAGGCTTCCCACGTGCGAAGTGGAAGGCCGGCGGCCTCGAAAAGTGGCCGGCTTCTCTCCGCGACCTGTAAATCTTCGAAGACTTCGGGATTGAGTTCCGCCATCGTTAGGGCAGGGAGCAGCTTTGGCCTCCCCGATCCGCACTGAGAGGATGAATCAAATCGCCTCCGAAGTCAAGGGGCCCCATCCGGGAAATGTTGTTAAAAAATTGAAACATGGATGCGTCGCATAGCGCGTTAGGTCTCGGGTCTAGATTGCTGGAAGCCACGAGCCTGAGGTCCCAAACCTGGGAATCCCGCCGCGCGGATCAACAAGCTCGGGCCTTCCCCGGTACCCTTCGGGGATCCGGAACACGGTCGACGGTAAATCTGTCAAACATTCCGCCTGCTCCCGGGATACCATATTTAGTTCGTGGTGCAGGAGGCGTCAACGGCAGATCGGTGCACCTTTGAGGAAACCATGAAGAATTTGGAAATGTGGATGCGCGCCGGCCTTTTTCTGGGATTGGGACTGGTCGTGCCGGCCTGTAACTATGGCAACAACTACTACAATGGGCCGTATTCCGTCGCCTGGTACGTGGATCCGGTGGGGGGGACGGACGCCCCCGGCTTCGGAAGCCCCGGCTTCCCGTTTCGCACGATCCGTTTCGCACTCCTCCAGGCGCTCTCTGGCGACACGATATTTCTGGCGACCGGCACCTACAGCGCGAGCACCGAAACCTTTCCGATCCTCCTGAAGCCCGGCGTGACCGTGATCGGAGATCCCGCGAGCAGCGGAGCGACCACCTCCATCGTCGACGGGGGAAACTACACGATCAGCGGGGGCTCGCAGGCCGGCAGCATGATCAACGCCGGGGTTGTCATGGCATCCGGATCCAGTCTCTCCGGAGTGAAGATCTCCGTCTCGGGGGTTGGCGCGGTGTTCGACGGAGCCAACGCGAGCCTCACCAATTGCACGCTGACGGGCTGCGGCGTCTCGGGCGTCCAAGTCTTTCAGTCCGCCTCCCCGACGTTGGCTTCGAACATCATCACCCAAAGCGGAGGGGCCGGCGTTGTGACCTTCGACACCTCGGCTCCCATCCTCCGTCAGAACAGCATCAGTTCCAACGCTACAGACGGGGTCCTCGCCAACGACAGCAGCATCCCCAATCTGGGAGATCCGCTATCGCCGGGGGCGAATACTCTGCAGTCCAATACTCAGGAGGGTCTCGCCAATAACACCGCCGCCTCCGCGATTCCCGCCGCAGGGAATACCTGGAACTCTTCCGTCCAGGGGGCCGACACCCAAGGACATTATGCGGCGGGCGCCGCCAACCCTGCGCTTGTGGGGACCAATTACTCGATGACCAACAGCCCGGCGGCGTCCATTCAGTTCTGAAGTGCGACTGAGGGGGATCGTGGGCTCCACCTGGCCGTTTGATCTGATGGCGGAGAGGCAGGGATTCGAACCCTGGAGACAGGTTTACCCCGTCTAACGGCTTAGCAAGCCGCCGCATTCGACCACTCTGCCACCTCTCCGTGGTGCGGCGCGCCGGGAAGTATAGCAGGCGGCAACGCGGAGGTCAGCGGTTTTTTTCGGCGCTGGATGTCGAAGCGTCTGAGCTCCCGCGGATTGCATCCTCCGGCCTGCCCGCTCCAGCTAGAACCCGGACGGATTCTGCAGGAACTGCTGATAGGTCGAGCTCCGTGCGTACATTAGACTCCTGGAAAACGAAGCATGGACTCGGATGAGATCGATCGTGCCCTGGCGGCCGTCAACCGGGGGGAGGCGTGAGGCCTACCGGACCGTCATCGAGGCCTGCGAGTACCAGGTGCGGCCACGTTGGCCGCGCTGCTTCCCGACGGCGCGTCCATGGAGGACGTGGTGCAGGAGACATTCGTCGTCGCCGACTCCAGGCTAAGCGAATATCTGATCGGGACCGATGTCGCGGCTTGGATTCAAGTCCTGGCCCGGAACCTGGGCCTCAACGAACGGCGTCGCTGGATTCGGAAACAATCGTTGCTGCGCCGATATCGGGCACGAATCGAAGAGACCGTGGGCCCTGGGCTGGAGGACCTGTCGGGCCGGATGACGCAGGACGCCTCGAGCCGCCTGTCAACCCGGGGGCCGGGAGGA
>Ga0070730_10004724_pt1 | contig 11865 bp, 7 predicted proteins | sample Coa_R1_3_FD_66447 | JGI IMG/M metagenome (GOLD analysis project Ga0070730, IMG submission 66447) | Surface soil microbial communities from Centralia Pennsylvania, which are recovering from an underground coalmine fire - Coalmine... | ecosystem: Environmental > Terrestrial > Soil > Unclassified ... | reverse complement strand
GATCATGGTGGAGGCGTTCGAGTCGCGGATGGAAGGCCAGGCGCGTTTGAAGCCGATATCCACCGCGGCGTTCATCGTTCTACCCGCGCGTAACTCTTCTTTCACACGCTCAAAGATGAGCACGTTGGCGTCCACCGCCATGCCGATGGTCAGGATGACGGCGGCGATGCCAGGGAGCGAGAGCGTGACGCCGAGGAACTTGATGACCGCGAAGAGGAACAGGGCGTACAGCAGCAGGGCAATGTCGGCGAGGAGGCCGGGCAGGCGATAGTAGATGAGCATGAACAGCACAACCATGCCGAGGCCGATGATGGCGGCACGGATGCTGAGCTGCAACGCTTCCTGGCCGAGGGTGGGGGCAAGCTGCTGCTCACTGGCAACCGTCAGCGGAGCGGGCAGAGCGCCGTACTTGAGCTGTGTCGCGAGATCCTGCGCGGTTTGGGTGTTGGGAAGGCCGGTGATCTGGCCGTTGCCGTCAATCTCGGACTGAATGGTGGCCGATTCGATGACAGCGTCATCGAGGGTGACGGTGAGGAACTGCCCGATGTGGTTGCGGGTGTAGGTGCCAAACTGACCCTTGGCGTTACCGGCGAAGGCGAAGGTGACAATCGGCTGGCCGGTCTGGGAGTCAAGTCCGGCGCTGATCTGATTGGCGTCGAGCTGGCTGCCGGTGAAAACGATTTTGTACTGGCCGGTGCCGCACTTGACGGTGCAGGTCTGACCCTTGACACTGGTGCCAGGAGCAACAAACTGGCCGCCGGTATCAATGATATTCATCTGGCCGGTCTTACCGATCAGCTGAATAGCCTGCGTGTCGCTGGTGAGGCCAGGCAGATCTATGAGGATGCGGTTGCCGTTTTCCTGGCGGACGACGGCATCGTTGACGGCGAGACCCTTGGCGACGCGCTGCTGCACGTTGTTGATGAGCGCGTTCATGTACTGCGATGGATCGCACTTGGGCTTGTCCGACGGACATCCGGCCTGCATGACAAGCTCGATGCCGCCCTGGAGGTCTAACCCCTGCTTGACTGTGAGGTCGTTGTGGTAGCCGCCGATGGTAATGCTAGGGCTGCGGCCAAAGCCGAAGTCCACGAACCAGGCGCCTGCGCCTAACAGTACGATGAACAGGAGGAAGACAACGGTGCCACGACGCATGGAAAGCCTTCCCTCACTTTTCCTCCTGGGATCCGGCGAGACTCAACCCCACCACCACATGCCGCCCCAGGGATCTGCCAGCCGGCATGTGCGCCGCATCAGAGAAGAGGCGACATGCAAGATGCGAAATAACGGACGATATCAAACGCAGTATAGACGACCTCCGTACCGGTGTCAATTTTGCCGGTACACGCCGAAACCGCTTGTTATCAGGACCGAGGGCATATTGTCGCGGCGATACCAGTCTCTTCCGCGATGGCGAGAAGGGCCGGGCAGATGGGGACTGTACCAGCGAATACGCGCGCGCCTGATGTGTGCGGGTGCTATGGGGTTTCTCGCGTCTATGCCGCACCTGATGCAAGACGTGCGAGCCGGGACGGCGGCTACATATCGCGAAGAAGTGTCCCTACGCATGGCGCCAGCGGAGTAGTGTAGCGCCGGTTCTATCACAAACGGGCGTCCGCCGGACGCCCCTACGAGATGGGGGCAAGCGGGGATGGAAGAAGTTGCGAATCCATGCCACAATTTGGGGTGCTGATGTCTGTTTGAGAAAGGATGAGAACGCCGATGTTCTTCCGACTCACCGATGAGCAACAAGAGATACGCGATCTGGTGCGGAAGTTCGCGCAGAATGAAATCGCGCCCAACGCCGAGCGATGGGACGAAGAGGGCATCTTTCCCGAAGGATTGCCGCGCCAGATGGGCGAGATTGGACTGGCGGGCATGTTCGTCCCTGAAGAGCTGGGCGGCTCTCAGCTTTCGCGCCTCACGGCGGCGCTGCTGCTGGAGGAGGTGGGGAAGGCGGACATGTCAACCGCCGTCTGGCTCTCAGTACACAATATGGTCACGGGATTGGTCAACAAGTTCGGCAATGAGGAGCAGCGCAACCGCTGGGTTCCGCGGTTGAGCGCGGGCGAGCTATTGGGCGCGTTTAGCCTGAGCGAGGCCCACGCCGGCTCCGATGCCGCTAATGTTCGCTGTCTGGCGCGACGTGAAGGCGATACGTATGTCGTGAATGGGTCGAAGTATTGGGTGTCGAGCGCGGGCGTCGCGGATGTGTATGCGGTTATGGTGCGCACCGACGAAAAAGCGGGATCGCGCGGGATCACAACGCTGCTGGTGGAGAAGGAGACGCCGGGGTTCAGCATTGGCAAGGTTGAGCGGAAGATGGGGCTGCACTCCAGCCCGACCGGCGAGCTGGTTTTCGAGAATTGCCGGGTGTCCACGAGCAACCGTCTTGGAGAAGAAGGTGACGGGCTGCGTATCGCGCTTTCGTCACTTGACGGTGGACGCATCAACATTGGCGCAATCGCTACGGGTGTGGCGCAGGCCGCACTGGATGTTGCTATGCGCTATGCCCAGGAGCGTATGGCGTTCGGCAAGCCCATTGGGGCATTCGAGGGCATGCAGTTTCTGCTGGCGGACATGGCGATGAAGGTGGAGGCGTCGCGGTTGATGGTTTACGAAGCGGGCTTCAAGATGGATGAGGGTGAGTCGCCCAGCCTGTATGCCGCGATGGCCAAGTGCTTCGCGACCGATGCCGCCATGCAAGTGACCACCGACGCCGTACAGGTGCTCGGCGGCGCGGGCTACGTGCGTGATTGGCCGGTCGAGCGCTACATGCGCGATGTCAAGGCGGCGCAAATCTTCGAGGGCACAAACCAGATTCAGCGGCTCGTGGTTGCGCGGGCGCTGCTGGGAGAGGTAGCCACGCAGCGCTAGGTCGTTGTGCGAAGCTGAGCGTTCCGGTATAATGGCGTGGATTCGCGTGGGACGGCGGCGCGACTGCTACCAAGTCTGGGTAGGTGCTCGCGGCCTTGAAAGGTCGGCGCACGGGACGGGAGGCGGGCTGAAGCCCGTGGCGAAGGCCAACGTCCCACCTGGAGCTGGTATGAAACGGTCGTGGCGCCATTCCACCGGGAGAATGTGCGCCCATGACGATAGAACCCATTCCAGCCAGCCTGCCATTGGAGGCTGTCACGCTTATCGCGCAGCTGCGCCGGGAGAATGAGCGGCTGCAAAGTCGCAACAGCCACCTCGACGACCAGGTGCGGGCGCTGCTCGTGCTTCAGAGCATCGCGAATACACTGAGCGCGGAGCTGAATCTGGCGCCATTGCTGCGCCGTGTGGCCGCAGCAGCGCTCAAGCTCACCTCCGCGCAGGCGAGTATGGTCTATCTGCTCGATTCCACCCGCACGTCGCTGATCGCGGAAGCCGTTGAAAACGAGCAGACGGCGGCGACCAGTGGGTCTTTCGCCGCACTGGGGCATCCCGGCAACTCCAGACCTGGCGCGCTCACGGCAAACGAGGATGATGGGTATAAGCCGCGCATCGGGCTGGATAATGGCGTGGCGGGCTGGGTCGCGGCAACGGGGTCGGTCGTGCTCATCGCCGAAACAGCGGGCGATCTTCGCTTCTCACCGCAGGCGCTCGCTGTGGATGCCGGATTGCTGGGGGTGGTACCGCACAGTCTCGTCGCCGTGCCGATGGTGTTCAAGGGCGATGTGACGGGCGTGCTGGAGGTGGCGCAGACGACCGGGGGGGCGGGGTTTGACGCCAGCAGCCTGGATCTCATGCGCACCCTCGGCGCTCAGGCCGCCACCGCCGTCGCCAATGCGCAGCTCTACCAGGGTTTGCGTGCGGAACGCGACCTCATCATCGAGACGCAGGAGGATGAGCGCAAACGCATCAGCCGCGAGCTGCACGATGGTCCCGCTCAGGTGCTCGCCCAGATTGCGATGTCGCTCGAATTCGCGGTACGGCTGGCCGCCGAAGAGCCGGACCGGCTCATTCCTGAGCTACGCGAGCTGCGCGAGCGGACCATCAGCACGACCCGCGACATTCGCAACCTGCTCTTTGATCTGCGTCCGCTGGTGCTGGATGCGGAGAACGGCGGCCTGGTCGCCGCGATGGAGCATTTCCTCGAACGCTTCCAGGATACCTCCGGTCCGCAGATACATCTGAATGCGGAGTATGCGAGCCGGCTTTCGCACAATGCCGAGCTGACCGTGTTCGCCATCCTCCAGGAGGCGGTGAATAATGTTCTGAAGCATGCCCACGCGCAGAACTGCTGGATCGAGATTCGCGAGCCGGAGGGATGGTTTGTCGCGACAATTCGCGACGACGGCGCGGGGTTCGATGTCAATCAGGTGCGTGATGACTATGCGAGCCGCGGTAGCTGGGGGTTGCTCAGCATGTCGGAGCGCGCGGCGCTGATCGAAGCACGGCTCAATATCGCCTCGCATCCCGGCGGCGGGACCGTCACGACGCTTGAGGTGCCGCGTTGACCGGCTCAAAGCGCCTATGCTACACTTCGTTGTAGTCTCGGCGTCGTACGCTCACTTGCACATGCATCGCTTACGCATCAGGGGCCGGGTGATTAGCCCCGGACGCTGTTCGGTACAGTACACAGACAGGAAGTGGATCCGTGCCAAAGGTCACCTTCGTCAATGAGAAACGCACTATCGAAGTGGAGCCGGGCGCTTCGCTGCGATACGCCGCGCTCGAAAACAACGTGCCGCTCTATTGTATGTGGTTTGGTCTTTCGAAGATTGCCAATTGCCACGGCAACGGCCTTTGCTGGACGGATCGGGTGCGAGTCTCGCCCGCCAGCGCCATTACGCCGCGCACGCCGCTGGAAAAGGCCATGAACAATGTCGGCACCCTCAAGAAGAATCGCGACCCGCGCGTTCGCCTTGCCTGTCAGGTGCAGGTGTGGGAAGACTGCGAAGTCGTGACGCGCTGCAAGGTGCGTAAGTAGGCACCCATCACAGGAGTACAATTCTATGCGTCTTGATCGCGTGTACAGCGAAGGCGAGGCGCAGGTAGCGCTCCAGCGGATGGGCTTTGACGTTCATCCCGCGCCGATGCGGCCTGGTCTCTATGAGATTGCGCATCCGGCGCTCGGCGGGGAGCGAACCTGCACGGTTGACCAGATGTGTTTTTTTGCTGAAGGCGCCTCCGCCGCCGAACAGCTTGTGCGTCAGGGTGCCGCACGGCCGGTGTAGGAAACCTCACCCCCGACCCCTCTCCCATAGGGAGAGGGGAGCTACGGACCATCACCTCTGGCGGGCGCGGCAGACAGCGCCCCTCCCGCATCCACGGCATACGGCGGGCGCAGCGGGCAGCGTAGGCGGAAGGCCGTCGGCGCCCCTATGAAGTCGCGGGCGATGGAGGGGTCGAGATGAATGGGTCACGCATCTACCGATTTCCTCCGTCTGTGATGGTCCAGATGGAGGCTGGCGACACATTCTCCAGCCAGCCAGCCGGCGCGGGGCAGCCACTCGTTGCCGAGTCTGCCGAAGTGGATATGGGCAGACAGGCGCAGGCGAAGCGGTACGCCCGCCAGCGGCAGATGCTTTCGCTCGTCAATCTCGCCGTCTCCGCGGCTCTCGTCGGCGTGCTGCTCGTTACGCCGCTCGGCTTCGCGCTACGTGACGCTCTGGCCGGCGCGGCTGGCTGGCAGCCGCTACACGGCTGGCATCCGTTCCAGGTCGGCGCGTACTTTCTCGTGTTCTTTGTCGCTGCCACACTTCTGACACTGCCCGTCTCATTCTATAGCGGATTTGTCCTTGCGCACCGTTATACGCTCTCGACCCAGACGGTCTCTGGCTGGACGCTCGATCTACTCAAGGGGCTGCTTATCTCGCTGCCATTCGAGCTGCTCGCCGTCGAGCTCGTGTACGCGCTGCTGGCGCTGACGCCCGATACGTGGTGGGTGTGGGCTGGCTTCGCGGTACTTGGCGTCACGGTGCTGCTGGCGAACATTGGGCCTATCCTCCTGCTGCCGCTCTTCTACAAGCTTGCGCCGTTGCCCGATGGTGAGGTACGGCACATGGTCCAGATGCTGGCCGCACGCGCCGGTACGCGTGTGCGCGGCATTTACACGATGAACATGAGCAAGCGCACGACTGCCGCAAACGCGATGGTGATGGGGCTGGGCAACACGCGGCGCATCGTCATCGGCGATACGTTGCTGGACCGCTATACGCTGGATGAGATCGAGGTGGTGCTGGCTCATGAGCTGGGCCATCAGGTGCATAAGGATATCCCGAAGCTGATCCTGGTGGAGGCGGTGACGATGCTAGGCGGCCTGTTCGCCGTCAATCTCGCGCTGCATGCCGCTATCGGCGCGGTGCCGGGCTACGCGGGCCTCGCGGACGCGGCGACGCTGCCTCTGGTGGCGGCGGCGCTAGGAATCTTCGGGCTGGTGACGCTGCCGATCACGAACGGTTACAGCCGGCACATCGAGCATCAGGCGGATGTGTACGCGCTGGAATCCACCGGCAAGACAGCGGCCTTCATCAGCGCCATGACGCGGCTGGCGAACCAGAATCTCGCGGATCTGGAGCCAGCGTGGATTATCGAGTTTTTGCTGTACAATCACCCCTCGACGGGGAGGCGGCTGGCCTATGCACGGAGGCGGGAGGCGCGGGATAACGCATAATGCGTCTCCGGCTGCTTGAGCATAGTCAAGCAGCCGGAGACGCTTGCCGATGTCGGCAACGTGGCTGTTTTCGCCGCCTCTGACCTGGCGCGCTCCATGACGGCGACGGCGCTCAACATCACCTATGGTCGCCAGGCCGACTAGGTGTATCGGGCAGGTGGGGCGCAGAAACTGTACATCCAGATCGTCGCGCTCGCAAGGAGATGTGCAAAGCGGAGAAGTGGACCCGGCCGTCTGGGTTCCCAGGCGGCCGAGTCTGGGTTGCTATGGGGTTACTGACGCCGTGTAGATGTTCTGGTCCAATCCGCCGGTGTGGTCGAAGCAGGTAGAGAGCGACGACGTGCACGAGCCGCCGGTCTCAGGGTCGCCGGACACGTCCGCGGCGTCGTTGTCACTGCCAGCATCGGACGCTCCGACGGTGTTCCGCTGGTCGGTCCACACGGCACCGATCGTGTCGCCCTGAGCGGCCACGGTGATGTAGTCACCGAAGAATGGCACCCTCCGGCCGCCGAACTGCTCGTAGTCGGGGTTTGTCGGCGCGTCGGTCACCTGGATGCTCGTTCCCCAGGTCTTACCGCCGTCGGTGGACTCCGCGTACCGGACGTTCAGGCACGCGGACGTCTGTCCGCTGGCATTGTTGCACGGCGCACGAGTGGGCGCGTAGTTCGCATCGCCGCGCGAGTCGTACCAGATGGCGCTGACTCGCCCATTGGAGGCCGTCAGGAACGGGAAGAACTGGTGACCCGTGGAGGCTGGCGCGAGAAGCGCCGGAGAGTTCCAGGAGCTCCCACCGTTGGTCGAGACCAGGACTTCGATCTGTCCCTGGCCGGAGGATTGGGCTGCCTGGAAGGCCATGACCAGCGTTCCATGGACGTTGTCAGCAGCAAGATACGGGCTAGCAAGGTCGAAACGTGGGAAGGTGAATCCAGTCGAGCAGTTGAACGGGGCATCGCCGCATTCCCGTGCGCTGCTCCCAGAGAACTGGCCAGAAACGAACGGCGTATACGTAACAGGGATCCGGGCCTTGCTGAATGTCTGCCCGAAGTCCGTGGAGGATACGAACCCCGCGCCGTTCACCGCACCCGGCGCCGAGTTGAACGCCCCACCGGTGTTCGCTTCCCATGAAACGTTCACCTGCCCCGATGGCCCGATCGCAATCGAAGGACCCTGGTTGCCGCAGATCCCGGAAGAGATCTTGAGTGGGGGGCTGAATGTCGCGCCGTGATCGGTTGAGCGGCTGAAGAGAATCTCGTTGCAGCCTAAGCCGTGGAAGTCCGACCATGCCGCATACACGTTGCCGGTGGCCGGATCCGCGACGACGTTGGTCTTGTCGTTGAACGAGCCCTGGCCGAACGTGTTGGAGGCCAGAATGACCGTCCGCACGTACTTCGCGCCGTCCGTGGAGTTGTCATTGGGGTTGACTGGAGCGTAGGTCGCCACCCACACATCGCCGGTATTGTCTCGCGTGAATCCAGAGCCGCCATCCGAGATGCCACGGTTGAAGTTGTTGCCCATGAAGAAGAGGTCGCCGTTGCCGTCCCAGGACATCACAGGGTCACCAGCAGCGACGGCGCCGCCAAGCACCATCTGGTGTACTGGTGAGGCCAGGCCCTCGGCGGACGCGTCGCCCTTGTAGCCGGGCAGGAGGCTGTCGGTCCAGTGCGCCCCCGAATCGTGGCTGCGGTAGAAACCCGCCCAGGCGTCGCCCGCGGTTGGCACGGTGCAGTAGTCATTGGACCCCGCGCTCCACACAGATGCGTTGCGAGGGTCTATGGCGAGGGTCGGTTCGTTCTGCATGCGCCGGTCAATGCCGCAGCGTGTCAGGACTCCGTCGCTGTAGCTGCCGCCGGCCAGCTGGTCGGCACTCTGGTATGTACTGCCAGTGTCAACAGTGACGCGCACGTTGGCGCTCGCGCCAGGCGCGGCTGCCGCAACTCCGCTCCGAAAATACAGGGTCGCCGCGAACAGGGACATCAGGGCCAGGCCCGCCACACCAAAGATGGCGACCCGCTTGGGAATTCGCATAGAAAACAGCACCCTTTCGTCTAGTGACTACATCGCCGTAGTCGCAACGACACGGAGGAACTACTCACGGGAGGTGCCCAGATGGGCATCTCACACGTAGTGGAAGGTGGGTGGCTCCCGAACGTGGGGTTATCCGCAGAGTGTCTCGTCCCCGATCAGGAGACGCAAAGCTCGCGGTCGGGTCTGTCTTTCCTCCTTCTAGGCGCTAGGAGCCAAACAACAAACGATCACCAAATTATAGCAGTGCCGAAGCTACATGCACTACGGCGCCCGTTACACAGCTCTCACGGGCATCTTCCTCCAGTATCCAGGATATGACAAGCACTGGATCGTAACATCCTACATCTACGGAGGTAGCGCATTGGTCGCAATAGAGACAATAGTCATCGCTCATCGAGGAGTGGGCGAGGCGATACACCCGCTCGTGACAGTGCGGGCAGTTGGCGAAACCCACATGCGGCCAGTTAACGTCGTCTTGCATGTAACCACCCATCTTACAAGAAACGTAACTACTCCAGTGCCCCATGCACCAGCTCGCCGCCGACGAGGGTGGCGGCGACCTGCGCGCCGGCCAGCTGGTCGGGTGGGATAGTGAAAGGATCGTCGGCGAGGACAACGAGATCGGCGAGCTTGCCGGGCGCGAGCGAGCCCTGGTGCGCCTCCTGGCTGCCAGCGTAAGCGGCACCGGCGGTGTAGGCCCAGAGCGCCTGCGCGATGGTGAGCGCCTGATCGGGCAGCCAGCGTGAGCGGTCGGGTGTGGTGTCGTCGCGCCGCATGACGGCGGCGTGGAGGATGCGCAACGGGTCGCAGGTATCCACCGGGACATCTGAGCCGAAGGCCAGTGGAATGCCAGCCTCGCGCATGGTGTTGTAGGCGTATGCGCGGGTGTGGCGGCGGCCCCAATAGCGCTCGGCGGTGTCGCGGTCTACGACGGCATGGAACGGCTGCACCGAGGCCACGACGCCCAGCCGCGCCATGCGGGCGATGTCTTCTGGCGCGGCGAGCTGCACATGCTCCAGGCGAAAACGCCGGGCGCCGAGTGGCAGTGTGGTATTCTCGCGCAGGCCACGCCGGACCGTCGCTTCGATGCCATCCAGCGCGACATGGACCGCGCGGTCGCCGATGGCGTGGATGGCGACACCAACGCCGCCATCCGCCGCCGCCGCGACGGTTGCCGCTGTTTCATCTTCGCTAAGCGTCAGCAGGCCGAGGTTGTCAGGCTCGCCCTCGTAGGGGTCGAGCATCGCGGCGGTGTGCGGGCCAAGCGCGCCATCCATGAAGAGCTTGACGCCCGCGAAGCGCAGCGTATCGTCGCCGAAGCCCGCCCGCAAGCCCAGCTTCAGCGCGTTGGGAAGTGCCTGGCGCTGGATGTAGACGAGGACACGCGGCGAAAGCTCGCCCGCCGCATGCAGCCGCTGGAGCAAGCGTAGGCTGCGATCATCCTCGATATTGTGGATGCCTGTGAGGCCGCGCGAGCGCATCTCCACGAGAATGCGCCGCAGCTCGGCCAGCAGCGTCTCGTCATCCGCTGGCTCGATCACGGCATCCATCAGGTTCATGGCGCCGGCCTCGAAGAGCATGCCCGTCGGCTCGCCGTCACCGGCCCGCCCGATGGTGCCGCCCTCTGGGTCGGGAGTCTCGGCGGTGATCTTCGCACGGCGAAGCGCCTGAGAATTGGCCCAGAGCGCATGGTGTGAATGGTGCCAGAGCGCGACGGGGTGGTCCGGCACGGCGGCGTCGAGCGAGGCTTTGGTGGGGAAGCGCTGGCCCGGCCAGAGGTTCGAGTCCCAGCTTTGGCCCATGATCCAGCCGCCATGCGGAGTTTGCGCCGCGCGCTCGCGCACGCGGGCCACGGCTTCGTCCTCCGAGCGCACACCGCGCAGCTCCACATTTAGCCGCGCCTGCGTGTAGCCGAGGATGTGCGTGTGGGCATCAATGAAGCCGGGCAGGACGGTGCGGCCCTTCAGGTCTAGGGTACCGGTCAGGGGGCCGGCGAGCGCGCGGATATCGGCGTCGTCGCCAACGGCGAGAATCCTGCCGGAGTCGCGATCCACGGCCAGCGCCGTTGCGCGCGGCTGGTCGGGATTCATGGTATGGATGGCGCCGTTGAGCAGGAGCAGCAGCGGGCGGCGTGACAGGGGCATAAATTTTCCTCCTAGCGGGCATGTGGAATGGGTGGAGCGCGGTGTAGCTCTATCCATTGTATCCAGTCGTCCAATGCCGCATGTGGAGCCGCGCCATCGGAAGATGTTGCCTGGCGCTCCGTTCCAAGCAGGTCCAGCAGCTCATTCCAGGCATAGGCGAGCGGCTGGCTGGCATAGGAGTTTCCACCTGGGTTCGTATGCACCGTCAAATCGCGCGGGATCGGCCGCCAGCGACCGGACTTCGTGCGCAGAGCCAGATCGCTCCGCTGGGCATAGGCGAGGTAGCGAGCGACGGTGCGGCGCGTGGAGCGCGGATTGAGGAGCGCGGCATCCACGTGGCGGCCGGATATTGCCAGCGCCATCGCCAGCCGGTGGACGGCGATGGCCATCTCGGCGAGCGTGAATTCGTCCCGGTTTGTCTCGGCCGCCCACACGAGATAGCCGCTGGCGAGCTGTGTGCAGGTGAAGCGCATGGCCTGGAGCCAGGCGCGCCGCAGATCGGCATAATAGTGGAGTCGCTCCAGGCGCGCGGCGACATGGGGCAGCGACGGCGCGAGGTCCACGAAGACGTGCGGGCGGCCGGTCCGCATGAAATCGTAGACGATGACAAGGGGCAGGATGCGTGTATCGGCGGGAGCATCGCGCAAAATACGATGCAGCCCGCCGGTGATCGGGAGCACATGCCCATCCGGCGAGAGGTCGCCTTCGGGCGCGCCCAACAGGGAGCCGCTGGATCGCAACGCCGCCACGAGCGCGCTCAGCTGCGCCCGCACCACCATCACGAGACGCCGCTGCGCGTTGCGGCGCCGGCGACCGGCCAGCAGATCCGGTCCACGTAGTATGCGAAGCTCGGCGAGATAACGCCACGCGAATAGCGTGGAGATGGGCCTGGCGGCGATAACTGACGCGCGCTCGCCCGACGCGGCGGCGAGCCGCTCCAGTGCGCGCGGCGAGAGTACAGTACCGGCGGGTCCGTCGCCGTCCAGGCGCAGCGTGTCGCGCAGCCACTCTTCGACGGGGCGTTGCAGGCTCTCGATAGGCAGCGCGCCCAGGCCGCGTATCACACCGCCGAGCGCGAGGGGACGGAGCGCCCAC
>Ga0070730_10004723_pt1 | contig 11866 bp, 9 predicted proteins | sample Coa_R1_3_FD_66447 | JGI IMG/M metagenome (GOLD analysis project Ga0070730, IMG submission 66447) | Surface soil microbial communities from Centralia Pennsylvania, which are recovering from an underground coalmine fire - Coalmine... | ecosystem: Environmental > Terrestrial > Soil > Unclassified ... | reverse complement strand
GTCCAGCAGCAGTAAGCTGGGCTCCAGCACGACGGTGCGGGCCAGGGCCAGGCGCTGCTGCTGCCCGCCGCTGAGCTGCCCTGGGTAGCGATCGGCATAGCCTTCCAGATGCACCAGCGCCAGGGCCTGCGCCACCCGTCGGGTGCGCTCGGCCCGCGGCACCCGGCGGATTTCCAGGCCATAGCTCACGTTGCGCGCCACGGTCAGGTGGGGGAACAACGCGTAGCTTTGGAAGACCATACCAAAGCCCCGCTTTTCAGCTGGGATCTGCACGATCGGCCGGTCGTTGAGCCAGATCGTACCCGCGGTGAGCGGCAGCAGGCCAGCCAGGCAGTTCAAGGCCGTCGATTTGCCGCAGCCGCTGGGCCCGAGCAAGGTCACGAACTGGCCCCCGGCGATCTGCAGATCGAAGTCGACCAGCGCCGGCGTCGTGCCGAAGTGGCGCGCCACGCCACGCATTTCCAGCTTCTCGATTGGCTCCGTCCGGTCCATAGCGCCTCCCGTCTCCTGCTGCCCGCTACGGTATCGTCTTCAACTTCGCGCCGCCGATGTCGGTTTTCCACTTGGCAAAGGCGGCCAGCAGATCTTTGGCCGCCAGCGGCATCTCGACCGGGACGCGCTGGGCCATGTCGTCGTATTCGGGGCGCCCGAAATCCTTCAGCGCAGCCTGGCTCTTGGCGGGGGCCATGCTCAGCGTGACGCCCTTGACCGCCGGGCCGGGATAGAAGTAGCCGCTGTCATACTCGACGGCCTGCTGATCGGGTTTCAGGATCCAGCTCATCAGGTCGAGGGCCACCGCCAGGTGGTCATCGGACAGGCCCTTGGGGATCATGACGAACTGCGAGTCGCTGACGAAGGTGGTGCCGTCCAGCAGGGCGGTCTGGTCGCCTTTGGGCACCTGCGCCTGCACGCGCGGCGAGATGTCCCAGCCCATCGTGCTGGCGATTATCCAGCGGGTGCCGTCGGCGAGCTCGGTCATCGTGGCGCTGGTGCGGTTCGGGTAATAGTCGATCGAGCCGTCGATGTCTTTGAGGAAGGCCCAGGTGTTGGCCCAGCCGTTGATCGGGTCTTTCGGATCTTTGTCGTGCAGCAGGTAGGGCAAGCCCATCAATAGTGTACGGCCGGGGCCGGAGTTGTCGGGCTGGGCATACTCGAATTTGCCCGGATTGGCTTTGATCCAGGCCTTCAGATCGTCGATCGTCTTGGGCGGGTTGGGCACCTTGGCCGGGTTGTACTCGAACAGGGGGCCGCTGGGGGTGTAGGCCAGCGGCAGGGCCATGCCCTGCGTCGCCGCCAGGGCTTGCTGCGACTGGGGCAGGTAGTTATCCTTGAGGCCGGGGAACTTGGCGTCGTAGTTCGGCGTGATCGGCACCCAGAGGCCCTGCTCGACCCCGGCGTACATGGCGTCGAACCCGCTCAGGGCCACGTCGAAGGTGACTTTGCCCGCGTCTTGCTGGGCCTTGAGCTTGCCCGGCAGGTCGGGAGCCAGGGCCTTGACCACCTGGATATCGCTGACTTTATCGGGGTTGGCCTTTTTGTAGTTGTCGAGTACGGGCTGCAGCAGGGTGACGGTGCCGCCGACGTCCACGATCTGCAGCTTGATGGGCTGGGCCGGCAACGCGGGCAGGCCATTCGCGGCGGGGGCCGCGGCGCCCCCCGTGGTGCTCACCGGGGTGGCCGCCGGCGCCGCGTCGGCGCCGCAGGCGGCCAGCAGCGGGGTCACCGCCAGGAACAGGGTGCCCAGGGCCAGGTAACGGGTGAAGGTCTGCTTCTGTTTCACGATCTACCTCCTTGTGCTTCTGCTTCTGCTTCTCTTGGCCGGCTAACGGGGCCCCCCGACGCGCGCGCTGGCGCGCCACACGACTCGCGCACGCGCAGCGTGAGGCTGAGGGTGAACCGCCGGGGGCGCGGCGGCTTGCCCGCCTTGATCCAGGCGACCACGATCCGGGCGGCCAGGCGCCCGGCACGCGGCACCGGCAACACCAGGGTGGTCAGAGCGGGAATTGTATAGGTGGCGAACGGCGGATCGCCGATGGCCGTCACGGCCAGGTCCGCGGGCACCCGGACGCCCGCGGCGTGGCAGGCTTTGAGCGCGCCGAGCGCCATCTCATCGCTGGCCACGAAGAGGGCCGTGGGCCCGCCCGGCTGGCCGAGGCCCTGAGCCAGCAGGCGCTGGGCGGCGGCGTAGCCCCCGGCCGGGGTATAGCCGCCATCGGCGATCCACGCCGCGTCCGGCTCCAGGTCCCGCGCCAGCAGGGCCTCGCGCCAACCTTGCAGCCGGTCGAGCGCGCTGCGGCGCGGCACGGGACCGGCGAGCGGTCCGCTAATCGTGGCGATCCGCGTGTGGCCCAGGCTCAACAGATGCTCGGTGGCGCTCCGTCCCGCGCCGAGATCGTCAAACTGGATCTGCATGATGCCCGGGTCGTCCAGGGTGCGGTTGATGACGACAAAGGGCACCCCTTCGTCTTTGAGCCGGGTCAGGTGCTCGCTGGGATAGCGCAGCGAAAGCAACATGAAGATGAAGCCGTCGACCTGCTGGGCGCGCAGGGTCTCGATCGCGCGCACTTCCCCCTCCAGATCGGGGGCGCTGGCCAGCACAATATGATAGCCCTGGCCGCGCAGCACCTCGTTGACGCCGTCGATGACGGGCACAAAGAGAGCGTTTTCCAGCTCGTTGATGATCAGGCCGATGGTCGCCGTGTTGCGGGTGATCATGCTGCGGGCGATGGCGTTGGGCCGGTAGTTGAGCGCCTGCATGACCTCCAACACATGATCGCGCTTGGCCGGCCCGACATGGTCGTCGTTGCCGTTGAGCACGTGGGAGACCGTGGTGACGGAGACCCCGGCCTGCTCGGCCACGTCGCGGATGGTGATCTCTTTCTTACGCATGGGCGGTTGGCTCGCTACGGGTGCCCCTTGACAGGGAGTTAAAAATCGTGTAAAACGTTTTACGTAAAACGTTTTACACACTATAGCAGAAGCGCGCCCGGCTGTCAATAGGGTGGCCGGAATCCGCTGGCCGGAATGGGAGGAGACGTATGGCCCATAGCCCCTGGGTGCTCGCGCCCGATCGCTGTTTTGACGCGGACCCTGCCCAGCGCACGGTGGCCCGATCGCTCTATACGGCGGTGCAAAACCTGCCGCTGATCTGCCCGCACGGCCATGTGGCCCCCGCGCTCCTGGCCGACCCAGCCGCCCGGCTGGGCACGCCGGCCGACCTGTTCATCATCCCCGACCACTACGTCTTTCGCCTACTTTACAGCCAGGGCGTGGCCCTGGCCGATCTCGGCGTGCCATCCCGGGACGGCACGCCGGTCGAAACCGACCCCCGCCGGATCTGGCAGCGCTTCGCCGAGCACTTTTACTTGTTCCGCGGCACGCCGACCGGCCTCTGGCTCGCCGCCGAGCTGGTCGAGCTGTTCGGCGTGGAGGAGCGGCTCACCGGCGAGAGTGCACAACGCATCTACGATCACCTGGAGGCGCAGTTGGCCCGCCCGGCGTTCGCGCCGCGCTCCCTATTCGATCGCTTCCAGATCGCCCTGCTTTGCACCACCGACGCGGCGACCGACCCCCTGGTCCACCACCGCCAGCTGCACGCGGCCGGACTAAGCGACATCCGGCCGACGTTCCGGCCCGACGCCGTGGTGAACCTGGGCCATCCAAAGTGGCCGGCCCAGATCGCCGCCCTCAGCGCCGCGTCCGGCGTCGACGTCGTCGACTATCCGACCTTCATCCGCGCCCTGGAGGAGCGGCGGGCGTTCTTCAAGCAAATGGGCGCGCTGGCGACCGACCATGCCGTGCTCACCCCCTATACGGCGCGCCTGAGCACCGGCGAGAGCCACGCTATCTTCGCCCGGGCCCTGCGCGGCCCGGCCGCCGCCGACGACGTGGTTCGCTTCACGGCCCATATGCTGCTGGAGTTTGCCCGCATGAGCGTCGAGGATGGGCTGGTGATGCAGCTGCACGCCGGGAGCCTGCGCGACCACAACGCAGCGATCGCAGCGCGCTTCGGGCCGGACAAGGGCGCGGACATCCCGGTAGCCACGGAATGGACCCGCAACTTACAGCCGTTGTTGAACGCCTATGGCAGCGATCCCCGCTTCCGGCTGATCCTGTTTACCCTGGACGAGAGCAGCTACAGCCGCGAGCTGGCGCCGTTGGCCGGCCACTATCCCGCGCTGCTGCTCGGGCCCCCCTGGTGGTTCTTCGATAGCGTCAACGGCATGCGCCGCTACTTCGAGCTCGTGGTCGAGACGGCGGGCCTGTACAACACCGCCGGCTTCAACGACGACACGCGCGCGTTCGCCTCGATCCCGGCGCGGCATGACGTCTGGCGGCGGGTGAGCTGCAACTGGCTGGCCGGGCTCGTGGTCCAGGGCTTGCTGGCCGACGACGAGGCGGCCGCGATGGCCCACGACTGCGCCCTGGGCCTGGCCCAGCGCGCCTATCGGGTCCCGGCCGACTGATGGGATCGGGCAATGACCCGGGGCCATACTCAGGGCGATTACTGGTAAGGAGGCAGGGATGACCCGCTGGAGTGAGCTGTTCGGCCTGGACGGCCAGGTCGCGATCGTCACCGGGGCCACGGGGGTGCTCGGCGGGACGATGGCGCGCGGGCTGGCCGCGGCCGGCGCGCAGATTGGCGTGCTGGGCCGCCGGCGCGCGCCGGCCGACGCCCTGGTGCAGGCGATCGCCACCGCGGGGGGCGGGGCGCTGGCACTGCCCGCCGATGTGCTGGACCGGGGGCAACTGGAGGCCGCGCGGGACACGGTGCTGGCGCAGTGGGGCCGGATCGACATCCTGGTCAACGCGGCGGGGGGCAATCTGCCGGCGGCCACCCTCGGCGCCGGGCAGACGTTCTTCGACCTGCCGGCGGAGGGCTTGGACCAGGTGATCGCGCTGAACCTGCACGGCACCCTGTTGCCCAGCCAGGTCTTCGGGGCGGCGATGGCCCGCGCAGGGCGTGGCTGCATCGTCAACATCTCCTCGATGGCGGCGCAGCGGGCGCTGACCCGCGTGGTGGGCTACGGCGTGGCGAAAGCCGCGGTGGAGAACGCGACCCGCTGGCTCGCGGTCGAGCTGGCCCGCGCCTTTGGCGCCGGGCTGCGGGTCAACGCGATCGCGCCCGGCTTTTTTATCGGCGATCAGAACCGCGCGCTGCTCCTCCAGGAGGACGGGACGCTGACGGCGCGCGGGCAGACGATCGTCGACCACACGCCGGCCGGCCGGTTTGGGGAGCCCACGGAGCTGCTGAGCACGCTGATCTGGCTCTGTGGCCCCGGCGCCAGCTTCGTCAACGGCGTGGTCGTGCCGGTCGACGGCGGCTTCAGCGCCTTCAGCGGTGTCTGAAGGCGGCCGGCCGGGGCGCCCCCCGGCCGCCCGCCTTCAGACGACGATATTGACCAGCTTACCGGGCACGTAGATCACCTGACGCGGGGTTTTGCCGGCCAGGTAGGCCCGGACTTTATCGCTGGCCAGGGCCTGGGCGCGGGCCGCCGCGGCGTCGATGCCCACAGGCACCGCCAGGCGGTCGCGCATTTTGCCGTTCACCTGCACCACCAGCGGGATCGTCTCGGCCGCCGCCAGCGCCGCGTCGTAGCGGGGCCAGGGCTGCTGATGGATGCTGTCCCGGCCGCCCCGCGTGTGCCACAGCTCCTCCGTAATATGAGGCGCGATAGGGGCCAGCAGCAGCAGCAGGATAGCGGCGACCTGGGCATAGATCGCCGTCCCACCCTGCCCGTCCCGGTACGCGATCATGCCGTTCACCAGCTCCATCGTGGCGCTGACGGCCGTGTTGAAGTGAAAGCGGGCGATATCGTCCGTCACGCGGCGGATCGTCGTGTGCGCCAGGCGCAGCAACTGGCGGTCGGCCGGGGGGTAGTCCGCCGGGTCGCGCGCCGCGCCGCTGCCGGCCGCACCCAGCGTCACACCGTCATACAGGCGCCAGACGCGGTTCAGGAAGCGGGCGGCCCCCTCGACGCCTTTGTCGCTCCATTCCGCGTCCAGCTCGGGCGGGCCGATGAACAGGATGAAGACCCGCCCGGTATCGGCCCCGTACTGGTCGACCAGGCCGTCGACGGGCACAACATTGCCCTTCGACTTGGACATTTTGATGCCGCCTTTGTTGATCATGCCCTGCGTAAACAGCCGCCGAAACGGCTCGTCGACCGAGCTCAGGCCCATATCGAACAGGACCTTGGTCAGGAACCGGGAATAGAGCAGGTGCAGAATGGCATGCTCCACCCCGCCGGTGTACTGGTCGACCGGCATCCAGCGCGCGGCCAGGGCCGGGTCGAACGGGGCCGCCGCGTTATGCGGGTCGCAATAGCGGAAGAAATACCACGCGCTGTCGACAAAGGTATCCAGCGTGTCGACGTCGCGCGACGCCGGGCCGCCGCATTGCGGGCAGGTGGTCTGCACAAAGGCCGCGTTGCGCGCCAGCGGGCTCTCGCCGGTCGGCCGGAAGTCGACGTCATAGGGCAGCACGACGGGCAGCTGATCCTCGGGCACGGGCACCTCGCCACAGTGCGCGCAGTAGACGATCGGGATCGGCGCCCCCCAGTAGCGCTGGCGGCTGATCAGCCAATCGCGCAAGCGGTAGATCACCGTCCCCTGGCCCATCGCCTGCTCGGCCGCCATGGCGATCACCCGCGCCTGGGCCGCGGCACTGCTCAGGCCGTCCAGCGGGCCACTGTTGATCAGGGTCCCCGGGTCCGTATCCGGCGCGACGACCGGGATGATCGCCAGGCCATACTTCTGCGCGAAGGCGTAGTCGCGCTCGTCGCCGCCGGGCACGGCCATGATCGCCCCCGTGCCATAGGTGGCCAGCACGTAATCGGCGATGTAGATCGGGATATCCTGGCCCGTGAACGGGTTGGTCACCTGGGCGCCCAGGAAAACGCCGGTCTTTTCCCGGTCGGTGGCCAGCCGCTCGATATCGCTCGCCCGGCGCGTCTGCGCGACATACGCCTCGACCGCCGGCCGTTGGGCCGCGCTCACCAGTTGGGCGACCAGGGGATGCTCGGGCGCCAGGACCATGAAAGTGGCGCCATAGACGGTATCCGGGCGGGTAGTGAAAAAGCGCACCGTGTCCGCCGTGCCCACGACCGGCCAGGCCAGCTCGGCGCCTTCCGAGCGGCCGATCCAGTTGCGCTGCATCACCCGCACCCGCTCCGGCCAGGTGTCCAGCCCGTCCAGGTCGTCCAGCAGGCGCTGGGCATAGGCCGTGATGCGGAAAAACCACTGATTCAGGTCCTTGCGCGTCACCAGGCTGCCACAACGCTCGCAGCGGCCGTCCACCACCTGCTCATTGGCCAGCACCGTCTGATCGGTCGGGCACCAGTTGGCGGCGGCCAGCTTCTTATAGGCCAGGCCGCGCTGGTAGAGCTGCAGGAACATCCACTGTGTCCAGCGGTAATAATCGGGCAGGCACGAGGTCACCTCGCGGGGCCAATCGTAGACGATGCCCATCTTGAAGAACTGCTCTTTCATGCGCCCGACGTTGGCCAGCGTGCGGTCCTGCGGATGCCGGCCCTCTTTGATCGCCGCGTTTTCGGCGGGCAGGCCGAACGCATCCCAGCCCATAGGGTTCATCACCTGGTAGCCCAGCATGGTCTGGTAGCGCGCGATCACGTCGCCGATCACATAATTGCGCATATGGCCGACGTGCAGGTCGCCCGAGGGGTAGGGAAACATGACCAGGGTATAGAACTTGGGCTTGTCACTGCCCGCGCCCGTATAGTATAGTTGGGAGTCCTGCCAGAATCGCTGCCATTTCGGCTCGATGCCGGCCGGGCGGTAGCTGGTATCCATCGGATAGCCTCCTTGTAATGGCGAGTGACGAGTGACGCCCGAGATGGGTCGTCGAACAATTCATGAAAGGGGTCATGCCATGTCGCCGGGAATCATTCTCTTTGTGGCGCTTGTCGCCCTGACGCTCTTCAGTAACGGCGTGCAAGCCTACATCCACTACGAAGCCTACCCCCTCTTCGCCTACGTGGGGAAAGCGGATTTCGCCGCCTACATTGCCGAATACGAAAAGCGCCTGACCATTCCGCTGTTGCTGCCTTACGGCCTGACGATTCTTAGCAACTTGATCCTGATTTTTGTGCGCCCGGATAAGCTGTCTGTCGTCGGCGTGATTATCGCCCTGCTGCTGAACCTGGCGCTCGCCGCGACGACCATGCTGATTGCCATACCGGTCTATAACCGAGTCAAGGCGGCCGGGCAGGCGGCCGGCGAAGATATGCGCCAGTTGATGCGTATTAATCTGCTGCGGCTGCTGCTCTCGACCGCCAGCAGCCTGGTTGTCCTGGCGCTGCTCGTCATGCTCCTGTCGGCCTGAGTAATCCAGTGATCAGTGACAAGCTAACGACAGTGCCAGCGCCGGCCACGCCCCAGGACGTGGCCCCCGGTAAGCAGCGGGCCGTCCCAGGCCCATCCATCCCCATCCAAGATCCCAGATCCAAAATCCAAAATCCGGCGATCGTGGCCGGGGCCGTGGCCCTGCTCTACCTGGGCCTGCTGGGCTGGCTCTGGGGCCATTTTCAAGGCGACCCCCTGGGCTTCGTCCACGAGGGGACCGTCTGGCTGCATCCCGAGCGCCAGGGCACCAACGGCTACGATGGGCAATTCTATTTGTATATCGCCCAGCACCCGCTGCATGCCGTCCCCTTTCTCGACCTGCCCAGCATCCGCTTGCAGCGCATCTTCTTCCCGCTCCTGATCGACCTGGCCGCACTGGGCCAGCGCCCGCTGATGCCCTACGCCATGTTGCTGCTCAACTGGCTGGCCGTGGGGGGCGGCACGCTGCTGGTGGCCCGGCTGCTACAGCGCTGGGGCCGCAGCCCCTGGTTCGCGCTGAGCTATGCCCTCGCCGCCGGCATCCCCGTCGCCCTCCAATTCGACACCCCCGAACCTCTCGCCTTCGCCCTCGTCGCCCTCGCCGTCACCTACTGGGAACCCCAATCCCCCGAGAGGCCAGATTCGACCAATCCAAAATCCGCAGGCGAGAGGTTGGCGGTTGGGAGTTGGGGGGCAGGAGACGATATCCGGATCGCCACTGACGCCGTCTCCAATCCAAAATCCCCAATCCAAAATCCAAAATCCGCTGGTCCAAAATCCCCAATCCAAAATCCAAAATTCCTCGCCTGGGGCGCTCTGGCCGCGGCCGCCGCCCTACTGACCCGGGAGCACGCGCTCTACTTCGTGGCCGCCTATGCCGGCGCCGCCCTGTTGCGGCGCGACGGGCGCGGGCTGCTCGCCGCGGTGGCCGCCCTGGTGCCGGTCACGCTCTGGGGCCTCTACCTGAGCGCCCAACTCGGCAAATCGAGCGTGGCCGAGCTCCCCCCCCTGGAATCCATCCCCTTTATCACCTACTGGATCCAGGGCAACCTGGTCGACCCAACCTGGCGTTCGGCGGGCTACGCGGCGCAGTATATCGCGCCGGCCACTGTCTTCGGCATCCTGGGCCTCGCCGCCGTGCTGCGACCGATCGGCACCTGGCTGCGCACCCGGGTCTGGCAGGCCCCCGCGGCGCTGGGGCTCGCCATGGTCGGCAACGTCCACTTGTTGGCCTTTATCCCCCGCGCCGGCTACCAGCACCAGATCGCCGCCAGCCGCTACGCGCTGGGCCTGGCGCTGGCCGCGGTGCTCTGGACCGGCGCGAGCCGCCCCCGCTGGCTGCTCTGGCTCACCCCCCTCTGCGCCCTCGGCCTGCTCGCCTACCTCTACGGCCTCCTCACCCAGGACCCGGCGTACCTGTGGTAGTCGTCAGTCTATAAAAAAGGCCTCGCGTCCCCGGCACAGCTGTGCAGCTAGGGACGCGAGGCTTCGCAGCTCGCGCGGTACCACCCATGTTGGCCAGACGATCCTTGCAGGGAAGGCCGGCCCACTCGGCACGCGATAACGGGCGCACCCGGCCCGGCTCAGGGCGGGATGGACGGGGCGATCCGCCCGCGCGCATCCGGCGCGTTCACCGGTGCGGCTCCCAGGTGAGTTCAGCCTTACGGCCCGCGGCGCGGACCCTCCGGGCAGGGCTTCCACCATCTCCTGCTCGCTGGCGCGGAACGGCCTACTACTCCTGTTCGCAGCCTACTGGTATACAGTTGGGGCCCGAAAACGCCACAGGCTCCTCGATCGGAGCCTGGCGGCGCTGCGGTGTGGTGGAGATGAGGGGGCTCGAACCCCTGACCCCGACACTGCCAGTGTCGTGCTCTCCCAGCTGAGCTACATCCCCATGCCTGCGCATTATACCAAAAGCCGCGCCGAAATGCAAGCGGCCATCCGGCCGGAGGTGCGCGGCAACGGGGTGCAGCGGGCGGCAGCCCGCCAGATTATCTAATCATGGCACTATCTTTGCATAGGGATGATGGCGCGCGCCGGGCGGCGCAAAGAGCCACGATGATACTCGTTAGCCAAACCCATATCTGAGGAGGTTTCTTAGCTATGCGCCATCTAGTTGCCTGGACCCTGCTGCTGCTGCTGGCGGCCACCGCCGTGGGCTGCGACGCCAGCACGGCCAATATCCAGAGTGCCGATCTCGCCCATGATTTTAAGGATGGCAAAGCGGTCAATCCGGCGACGACTTTTGGCCCGAACGATACCATCCATTGTGTCGTACAATTGGCCAATGCCCCCGACGACACCAAAGTCAAGGCGGTCTGGACGGCGGTCGACGCCGCCAATGGGCAGGTCAAAGACCAGAAAATCGATGAGACGGAGCTCGCTACGGGCAGTGCCCCGCTCAATTTTTCGCTGGCGCCGTCGAAGCCGTTCCCGGTAGGCAAATACAAAGTGGACCTCTATCTTAACGGGGCGCTCAATAAAACGCTTACCTTTGATGTGCAGTAGCGTCCGGCACGGCCCCGGCGGCACGGCCGGGGCCGTGCCGTCACTCGGGGCTCACCTCCAGGCGGCCGCCGCTGACGAGCTTGAAGACTAAGAGCACGGTGAAAGACGTCAGGACCAGGATCGCCGCCAGCACAATGGCGGCGTTCACATCCGACTCCAGCGCCGTATAGATGGCCAGGGGCATGGTCTGCGTGCGGCCCGGGAAGTTGCCGGCGAACAGGATGGTCGCGCCGAATTCACCCACCGCGCGCGCCCAGCCCAGGATGGCCCCGCCGGCCAGGCTGGGCGCCGCCAGGGGCACAACCACATGGCGGAAGGTGGCCCAGCCGCTAGCCCCCTGGGTGGCCGCGGCGTCGAGCAACTCGCGGGGGACGCCTTGAAAGCCGGCGCGGGCCGACTTAATGTAGAATGGGGCGGCCACAAATGTCTGGGCCAGCACGACGGCGGCCAGCGTGAAGGCCACGTCCAGCTGCCAGCTGTGCAACAGCGTGCCCAGCGGCGTCCGGCGCCCGAAGGCAAAGAGCAACGCGACCCCCGCGACCGCCGGCGGCAGGATCAGCGGCAGCTCCAGGACCGTCTCCAGCAACGCCTTGCCCCGAAACGTGCGGCGGCCCAGCAGATAGGCGAGCGGCGTGCCGAATCCGACCATCAGCGCCAGGCTGGCCAGGCTACTGAGGGCGCTCAGCCGCAGGGCGTCCCGCACTAGAGGCGTGGCCAGGTAAGACGCCAGGCTCGCGAGCGGCACCCGCAGCAGCAGCGCGAGGAGCGGCAGGCTCAGGAAGGCGACCCCGACCGCGCTCGCCGTCGCCAGGGCCCCGCCGCTCACCACCGCCGGCCAGCCCGGCCGCTGACTGGCCGGCGGGGCTATCGGCCCTCCGGGGTGATCGCGGCCGGCCGGAATCCGTACCGCCCCAGGATGGCCTGCCCGGCGTCCGAGAGCACGTAGCTGATCCAGGCCTGCGCCGCCGCGGCGTGCGCCGCGCCCCGCACCGCGGCGATATAGTAGACCGCCACG
>Ga0070730_10004722_pt1 | contig 11867 bp, 10 predicted proteins | sample Coa_R1_3_FD_66447 | JGI IMG/M metagenome (GOLD analysis project Ga0070730, IMG submission 66447) | Surface soil microbial communities from Centralia Pennsylvania, which are recovering from an underground coalmine fire - Coalmine... | ecosystem: Environmental > Terrestrial > Soil > Unclassified ... | reverse complement strand
CGGAGGCACGTGCTCTATCCATCTGAGCTACAGGCGCGTTGGAGACGCTTCACCGCCGGCGAGTGAAAACGCCTTACTGCTGATTCCGCGACTCCCTCGTTCATTCTAACGCTTGTGGTGATTTCACGCCACATCACGCTCATTATGGCGCTCTTCACGAGCGCGAGTCTTCCAATTCGTTTTATTCAGTGACTTTCAGCGCGATTGGCGCCCCGCGCTCAGCCCTTTGCCCGCGACTTGATGTCGTGCGCCAGCCTTTCAATTTCTTCCGCTTTTCTCACCAAACTTAGCGAGAGCACCTGGGAAGAGTCTGTCTTCTCCACTTCCGCTTTCAAATCCGAGGCAAGTTGAAAGAGCTTCTCGATACTTTTCTTGATGTCTTTCTGGTTCTCTTCCAGAATCGCTTTTGTAGCCGATTTTGCCGGCATGACTTCCGTATTGTCCGGTTCCTGGGTGGGATCGGTGGGTATCGGATTGCTCTTGGGTTTGCTCTGCCCGCTCAGCATTCCGGTGCTTGAAAGGAGTAGCGTGCCGGCGCCCGCCAAGCCGGTCAAAAATCTGCGTCTTGTCTCAGACATATCCACCTCGCCCTGGAAGCCGCCGCCCGGCAACTTGGCTCGCTCCGGTAAGCGCCCTCCCTCTTCCAATGTTATACTTTCACTCCCGAAAAAACGATGACCGGTCTCTCCATTCACTGGCCCGAAATCACGCTCACCAGCTTGCTTGACCTTGTGGCCATCTTCATTATCGCTCTGCTCCTCAATCGCTTTCTCCGGGTGATGACCAAACTGATGATCAAACCCGCGGCCACGCAGAGCCGCACCGCGCAGGTTCGCGAACAGCAAACGCGCACTCTCGCCACCGTCCTTTACAGCACTGGCAGCAAGGTCGTCTGGTTTGTCGCCCTCCTGACCGCCGTGGACAAAATTGGCATTAACCCCACGCCGGCCCTGACCCTCGCCGGCCTGGCCAGCGTCGCCGTCGGTTTCGGAGCTCAAAATCTCGTCCGGGACGTGATTACCGGCTTTTATATCGTGTTCGAAGACCAGTACGCCATAGGTGATACAATCCAGGTTGGAGAAGTCGCAGGACGCGTCGAGAATCTCACGCTGAGGCGCACGGTTTTGCGCGATGCCCGCGGCGCGCTGGTTACCATCGCCAACGGTGAAATCCGAACTGTGAGCAACCTCAGCCGCGACTGGTCGCAGGCCTTTGTGGACATATCTGTCGCCCCGGAAGTATCCCTCGAGAAGACCATGCAAGCCTTGGAGTCCGCCTCGGCCGAGATGCGCGGCGACCCATCCTGGTCCCAGGCGCTTGTAGATGGCCCCCGGATCTTAGGTGTTCAGGCTTTCGATCGGTCGGTTGCGACAGTGCGCATACAGGTGCGTACAGCGCCCACCAGGCAGGACGAAGTTTCCCGCGAACTCCGGCGCCGCATCCAGATTGAATTTCAACGCCAGGGGCTGCCCCTTTCGAGCCCGCAACGAATCGAACTGGCTAGTGCCTCTCCTTCTCCGCAAGAGATACCCAAGCCAGCGGCCGAACACTGAAGCAAGGAGATCCGGAAATGAGCCAAGTGACCTACGAAGAAGTGAATTTGATGCTGAAGCTTTACGAAATGAGACGCGAGCCGAGGCTGCGGCAGGCCCGTTCCTGGTTTCTGGAGCATTTTCATCCCGTAAACCCGGACGACATGATTCAGAAGTTTCCACAAGGCGGCGAAGAGAACACTTTCATACGAATGGTCATCAGCTACTGGGAGATGGTGGCCAGCATCGTCAACCGTGGTCTGATTAACGACGAGCTTTTCTTTGAGAGCAATGGTGAGATCTGGGTGGTATGGGACCGCATGCGTAATATCGTGCCGACTTGGCGCGCCGCATTCAAGAATCCTCAGCTCTTTTCGAACATTGAGGACACTTGCAAGCGGCTGGAAGCGTGGCGCGAAAAAAAGGCGCCTGGTTCGACGGTGGCAATGCGGCAGATGATGGAGCAATCCCGGCAAAAAGCGTCCGGCGCCTGAGACGGATACCCCCTCGAATCCGGAGACTGTGATTCCGCTATTTGCCGCGCCGTACGGGCTGGGGCAATGCGGGAGTTGACGTTTCAACTCTTGCACCGGGTTTAGCCATCCGAAGGCAATCGCGACCGGCTGCCTTGGCCTCATAGAGCGCCATATCCGCTTCATGCAACAACTCCTCCACGGACCGCGGACCCCAATCCGCGCTTTGCAGCACTCCAAAACTCATGGTGAGTTCGATGGGGCCCTTCGCAGTCTGTATCGGCGGATTCGAGACCAATTTGCGAATTTGCTCGGCGCGGCTGGGCGCATAATCCGGGTCACAGCTGTTCAAGACAACAAGGAATTCCTCTCCCCCATAACGCCCCACGAAATCATAGGAGCGAACGGCGGCCAACAGTCGATTGGCTACTTCCGCGAGGACTTCGTCACCGATGACATGCCCCCAGGTGTCGTTTACTTGCTTGAAGTGGTCTATGTCACCCAACAGAATCGCGGTGGACTTCCGCTCCCTGGCCGAGCGATGCAGTTCTCGCCCGAGCAAGTCCAGGATGGCTCCGCGGTTGAGCAGCGAAGTCAGCGGGTCATGCGTAGCCCTGAATCGCATGTTCTCGCGGGCCTCAACCAGGCGATCTTCCAGCAGCAGAATTCGTTCTCCCACGCGCAAGCGCGCCCGAAGCTCCTCGGCATCGAAGGGCTTTGTCAGGTAGTCATCTGCTCCCGACTCGAGGCCCAACACCGTCTCCTGCTTGGAAACCTTGGAAGTCAGGAGGACCATATAAACGTAGGTATGTTCCTTACGTTTTCGTACCGCGCGGCAGACGCTTGGTCCGTCCAGCTCGGGCATAATCCAGTCCAGGAGCGCCAGGCGAGGCCCCTCGAGTTTGCAGAGTTGTTCCAGCGCTTGTTTCCCGTTTTCCGCGCAGATGACTTCGTAGCCGGCGCGTTCCAGCGATTTCGCCAACATTCGGCGAGAAACTGCCTCATCCTCTGCTACTAGAATCTTCAACCGCGCACCTCTGGTACGTACGCTTTCAGTTCCGGCAAGAGGCTGGCGGCTTCCCGTTGAAAGGCCCCCAGCGCGTCATTCAGAGCCGCCTCTTTTCCCGTGCGCGCCAGAGATTCAAGCTTGGCGGCCGCTGCCGCCGCTCGCTCGCCGCCGAGATTCAAGAGCATTCCCTTTAGCGTATGGCTCAGCGTTCCTGTGCTCTTTAGGTCTCCGTCGGCCACCGCTGCTTCCAGAGACTTGGTCATCCGCGGAAAGTCTTCGTCGAAAATTGCGAGCAGCTCTCGCAGGAGCTCCTCGTCGTGGTCTACCCTCTCGCGCAGCGCTGCTTGATTCCACACGGCCTCAGCCAAGGGGCTATTGTTTTCATTCATGGTTTCACGTCCATACTGGTCGTCGCCACACGTGATTCGGGCGGATACGATTTGGATAACCTCATTCCGCCGGGCGGAGAAGTTGAAAATCTTGTCGGATACGACGCCTGGTTCTTGGCAGCGTCCGTACTTGTGACCACGTGCCGCGCCAGCGCGAGCATGCTCGAACTGATCCGGAGGTGGGCGTCTGCTGCCGCGCCAATGTTTACCTCAAACTCCAGCCTATCCTCCTCATATAGAAAGTCGATGGCGCCCCCGCTGGCCAGAAAATCAGGAGTTTCGCCGACGGTAAGCACGCTGGCGCCCTCGATGGCTTTCAATATCTTTGCGTATCGTTTCTCCTCCGAGTGGCTCACGAAAAGAATGTGGCAGGTGCGCAGCGATTGCTGATCACGCTCCCAGCGAACCTCCAATCGGCGGCCCCGGATAGTAATCCCACGGGATATCTCAGCCAGCGATGTCCCGAAGTTGAAGTTCCCAAAGACGCATAGGTTGATGGGGGCTTGTGGAGACGGAAAAGCTTCCGAAGGCCAATCGATAAATTTGGGAAAAGCGGCCAGAAAATTGGCCTTTGCAAGGTACTGGCTCTTGCCAAATTGTTGGGCGCTTGTTGGGAACAACTCCGGCACGAAGGTTGCCAACAATACAAGACCAACGGCAGCCCGGATCAATTTGCGGCCCAGAGAAAATCCGCCCCCGCCCCCTTTGTGAGAATGCCGGCCGGCGGAGCGCGTTCGACGTACACAGTTCAAGTGCAAGCCCTCCCCAATTCGACCCATCAGTGGTCCGCGCTCGAAATACACAGAGACATCCGCATTCTTCGGGCACGAGAATGGCCAGACGCACTCGCCTGCGGGACGGCTAAGCCGCTCAAAACAAGATTGTTATTTAGGGATGACCTGCAATCACTGGCTGGGGATTTCCCACGTCGGTACAAACAAGTTGAAACGTTTCAGGTCGGAACAGATCGGCTTGTTCTTATTCAAACGCCCTTGGCGTGCGGCCTTAGGTTTTCTCTGCCGGGAGACCATTCGGAATCATGGGCAGGTCTCTCAGGCGTGTCGCCGACGCATCGAAGATGGCGTTCCCCACGGCCGGCGCCACTCCCATGATCGGCGTTTCGCCCGCGCCTGCGGAAGGAAGGTCTTTGCGATCCACCAGGACCGCCTCAATCTCCGGGACATCTCGGAATCTTGGAACTCGATAGCTCGAAAAATGAGGATTCACGATGCGGCCATTCTCGAATGCAATGGCCTCGAAGAGCGCTCCGCCCAGTCCCTGAATGTTTGCGCCAATCACTTGGTTGCGCAGTCCATCTGGATTTACGATCGCTCCGCATTCGAATGCCGTTGTCATTCGTACGACTCGAACGGCCTTGGTGGAACGATCCACCGCGACCTCAGCGCACGTCGCTACGTATCCACCCTTTTCAAGACCGCCCGCTATCCCGAATCCTTGCCCCTCCTGCGTTTTCTTGCGTGGCCAGCCAAAGGATTTGGCCGCGGCCTCATACACGGCGCGCAGCCGTGGCTCTGCCAGATTCTTGAGCCGAAACTCCAGAGAGTCCATCAGAGCAGCGCGAGCCAGTTCGTCCATATGGCTCTCTCGAGCGAAAAAGTTTCCTGTTGCCGCCAGGCCGCGATAGGAACCGCTCCGCAGAGGACACTGCGTTTTGTGAAATTCGATGTGTTGATTGGCGACTACATAGGGCGTTTCCATCGCGGACGTGCCCGAGTTGTAATTGTGAAACTCCCATGCCGTCAGTCTGCCGTCCGCGTCGATCCCGCTTTTGATCTCAATCACCCCGGCAGGACGAAAATAAGCCCACGTGAACTCTTCTTCTCGCGTCCAGACCACTTTGACGGGGTGTCCGGCAGCCCGCGCCAGCCGGGCCGCCTCCAGAGCCGCGTCCCCCGTATGCTTTCCACCGTAGGCGGCGCCAGTGTCCGGGACAATCACGCGCACATTATTTTCAGAAAGGTGAAAGACACTGGCCAGTTCGTCACGCACTGCGAACGGCCGCTGCGACCCCGTCCAGACCGTGAGTTTTCCGTCTGACCATTCGGCGAGAGCCGCGCGCGGCTCGAGCGGCGCATGGGCGATGAACGCGACCGTATAAGTTGCTTCCAGACGACGCGCCGCGGCAGAAAGGCCTTCCTGGACCGAGCCTTTCGTCCGCCGGGAGCGATTGTCATCGCTCGCCTTCGCGTTCTTTTTCAGATAGGAAAAGAGCTGCTTGCTGGAAGTTTGCGGAACTTCCTTCCATTCCGCGTGAATTGCGCTAATCGCCTTGCTTGCTTCCTGCTCATTGCCCGCGGCGGCGCCGACAAAGTCCCCGTCGCGCACGACGACAACGCCGCTCATTGTCTGCGCAGCCTTCGCGTCATAGGAAGTTAGCGTTGCTCCGAACGACGGAGGGCGAAGTACTTTGCCGTACATCATTCCGGGCCGGCGAAGATCTGGAGTGTATTGGTGTTTGCCGGTTACGAAGTTACGGCCATCCTTCTTGGGGATGGGCTTCCCTGCGACGGTCCATTGATCCGCAGGCGTGACGGGATCTTCCGCCGGCAGATTCTGCGCCAGGGTCTTGCCTTGAGCCAGCTCCGCATATCGCAGCGAACGCCCGGTCGCCGGGTTGGTAATTTTCCCATCTGCAGCAGTAAGTCCTTCCGGAGATACGTTCCACTCTTTCGCCGCGGCCGCAACAAGCAGATCGCGAGCCGCTGCGGATACCCGGCGAAGTTGCGGAGACATCGTCGGCATGGATCGGCTCCCGACAGTCCCGAAATCGAATGGCGTCAAGGCCGTATCGGCCGTGACCATGGTTACGCTCTCAAAAGGAACGCGCAATTCATCGGCGACGGTTTGCGCCAGTGAGGTCCGGATGTTTTGCCCAATCTCGACCTTGCCAGTAAAGGCGGTCACTTTTCCGTCTTCGCCTATGTGCAGCCATGCCGTGATCTCCGCGGGCAATTCTTCGCCATGGAAGCCGCGAGTGGGAGCTGTTTCCTGCCCGGCCAGCGAACCTTTTGCAACTGCGAACACTGCGATTCCCGCGCCGAAAAGTTTGAAGAAATCGCGGCGCGCCAGCTCAAAATTATGGATCGGCCCCGCGCTGAATTCGTAGCGCTCCGGCTCCGGATCAAATCTCACGAATTGGCTGCTCATCGCCCGCGCTCCTTCATCGCTGCAGCCGCATGCTGAACGGCTTCGATGATTCGGGGATGTGTCCCGCAGCGGCATAGATTGCCCTGCAAGGATTGAGCGATTTCCGCGGCACTCGGATTGGGATTTGTTGACAGCAGGCCTATGCTGCTCAAGATCATCCCCGATGTGCAGTAGGCGCACTGAAAGGCTCCCGCATCCAGAAATGCCTGCTGAACAGGGTGAAGCTGCCCGTCTTTTTCCAGGCCTTCGATAGTTGTTATGGGTTTTGCTGCGGCAGCGCTGACGGGAATCTGGCAAGATCGGCGTGGCGCACCGCCAAGCAAGACGGTACACGCGCCGCATTGCCCTTCGCCGCATCCGTATTTGGCGCCCGTCAAGCCCAGTTCGTCGCGCAGGGCGGAGAGAAGCGGCGTATCCGGTTCACACTGCACCGTGTAACGCTTGCCATTGATTTCAAGGCCGATCGGCTTCGCCATGATGATCCCTCAGGCTCTCAACACAGATTTTCTTGCGTCGCCGTCCCAACATCTTACCACTGGAATATCTCACAACAGAATAGGACAAATCGGAAAACTTAAGGCGCCCCTTAGCATCACGGGAGTCCCAGCGTTTCTATTTTCAAAAACTGTGTCGTGCGACGAGCTTCATTCCTTCTCATGGAGGAGCGACTCGCGCACATCCTCCAATTCTTTCTTTTTCCCTTTTTCCAGATCGGGGAAGGCGAGTTGGAGCTCGTCCAGCGCACTGATGATCGCCGAACCCACGATTAATTGCGTGTACCACTTGTTGTCCGCGGGAACCACGTACCAGGGCGCTTCCTTTGTGGCCGTACTCCGGATCATTTCTTCGTACGCTTCCTGGTAATCCTTCCAGAAACCTCGCTCCTTGATGTCGGCCATCGAGAACTTCCAGTTCTTTTTTGAATCTTCAAGACGCTCCAGAAAACGCTTTCTTTGTTCTTTCTTCGAAAGGTGCAGGAAAAATTTGCGGATCACCACGCCATTGTTCGTCAAGTATCGTTCAAAGGCATTGATGTCTTCATAGCGCCGCTCCCAGATATGCTTGGAAATCACGGCGTCTGGCAGCTTCTGGGTTTGTAAAATCGCCGGATGCACCCGGACGACCAGCACTTCCTCGTAGTAGGACCGGTTGAAGATCCCTATCTTCCCGCGTTCTGGAATCCGGCTGTGAGCCCGCCAGAGGTAATCGTGGCTGAGTTCTTCATAGCTGGGAGCCTTAAAGGAATGAACGTCGCATCCTTGCGGGTTTACTCCGGACATCACGTGCTTGATGACGGCGTCTTTCCCGGCGGCATCCATGGCTTGGATGATGAGCAGCAACGCCCAGCGGTCTTGCGCGTAGAGCTTCTCTTGCAGATTGTTCAGCAGCCCAGCCCGGTTATCCATGATTCCTTGACTGTGCTGCTTGTCCTTGACTTCTCCGGTGTCACTCGCGTCGTAGTCTTTCAATCGGAAATGTGTGCCTTTTGAGACGCAATAAGGCGCGGCCAGTCGCGTGCATTCCTTGATCTCTTTTCGGAATTTCATACCGCTCGGAGTTTAGTACAACGTGGGCCGTTCAGAACAGGCTTCCAAGCGCCCAGCCGAAAGCGAAAAGCCGGTTGTGCGCGCGGAATAGAGAGCCGTCCGGTAAGAGCAAACGACGATTCAATCGCAACACATTCACCGCATAATAAGCGCGCACAGGCACTTGAACTCCCGGCACCGTCCACCTTAGTTCCAGGCCCAACGAGCCGTGCAGCATGCCGTTTGTCGAACCCAGAATCGTCGGCCGTGCCTTTCCCAGCCAGTTTGAAAGAAGCCAGCCCGATCCAAGATCAAAAAACCCCGCGGCTTGCGCGCCCGCGCCGAGTGGAACGCGGTACTCCGCATTCATGGCCCCGACCACATTCGCCCCCGCTGGGAGAACTGAGTAAGTTTGCTTCGCGGAACTCGACATGGAAGGAATCACCGCGTAAGGTCCCAGCTCGCCCGAACTCAGGCCGCGCACTTGTGCGTCGCCGGGGAATAAGAGCGCGTGCAGAGGCATGGGGCCCCGATAACTTCCTGCGCCGCTCCATGTTGTGCGGAATGCCCATGCATTCTCATGATTCAAGATCGGGTCCGGAACGATTCGCGCATACTCTTCGTTTGAGCGAATCACATTTTCGTCCCCGCCCAGAATGCCGCCCGACACGGAATTGTCGAAAGACACGCGCTCGCTTCCCGTGTCGCGAATCCAGCCGAGACCAAACGTGCTGCTGGAAGTTCTTGCGCGAAGATCCGGTGAAGGCAACCCGGTGAGCGAAGATGGCAGCGCGAGGGAATAGGCCGTTTCGGAATGCGAGAGACTGTAGTTCAGTGCCAAAGAATCGGATTTGCCCACGGCATAGCTCCACCCTGCGTTCAAGCCCTCCGTCTGCGACGTGTAGAATGGGCCCTTCACACTTTTTGTAAGGCGCGGCCGCAGAACGGTATCGAGGACCGAAAATGCGAGCGAGCTGCGCGAACCGAGAAATCCTTCCATGACTAGGCCGAGCACGAGCTGCAAGCTCTCCGGCCCTCCATCCATGTGCGCCGAGAGCAACTCCTCTCTCTGGAGCAGGTCAAACAGCGTGTAAGCGATCCCCAAAGTGCTGCCAAACTGCCCGAGTCCTCCAGAAAATGACACGCGCTGCCGGCCGGCCTCCGATACGCGAATCGTCACGTCCGCGGTGCGGTGGATGTCGTCGGTGCGGACCTGGATGTCTTGTTTTCGGATTGGGTGAAAATAACCTGTCTTGCTAATCCGCGCGAGCCCGGATTCGAGTGCGCGCTCGTCGAACGGCCGCCCCTCCTCCAACCCGATGCGCCGCCGCAAGTACCGGTCAGGGAATCGTTGCAGGCCGCGAAACTCCACATGCCGCACTAGGCTCGGAGGCGAGTCCCCAAAACTGATTCTCTCCTGCACCAGGTGCGTCTCTGGATCAAACGTACGCGACGTTTCGACAGCCCGCCCCACTTCTGCATCGCCGTGCACGTGTTTTGCATGCACGCCCGCCACCCACGCATGCCGGAGATCTTCCAGTGCTTTTGCCGAGTACGGTGCGCCGGCCTGCGCCTTCGCATACGCCAGCAGTTTCCTGCCTTGCTCTCCGCTCGCTTTGACGAGTTCCTGGCTTACCGCCACTGATTCGGTGCGATAGAAGGGCCCGGCTTCGACCGGCACGGAGATCGCAAGGCGTCTCTCCGTTGCTCGGTGTGGCCACGGAATCCAGCGGTTAGTCTTCTCTTCATGAGCAGAAACGTGCAGCGTCCGAATGCGCGCCTCCGGGTATCCATGATCTTGATAGTAGATAAGGAGTCTCGCTCGGTCCTCTTCGAATCCCTCTCGCGTGTAAACACCACGGCTACGCCAGGAAGCGAAAAGTCCCCCTGGAGCCGTTCGTTGCATCTGATGCCGCAACAATTCAGGTGAGAATTCCGGATGTCCTGCAAAATCAATTCGCCCCACGGGCAAGTGCGGTCCTTCGTCGATTTGGAACCGCACGCAGATAGTCCCATTCGGGATCTCGTCGCGCTGAATCCCCACGTGCGGCCATGGGTGCCCCAGCTCCTTGATTGCCGACTCAATTGCTTTTGCGATGCGTTGTAAATTGTCCGGAGCGGCTGGCTCGCCAAGCCTCGGGGTTAATTGCTGATCGCTGAGAATTTTTTCGATCTGCACGGTCGTAAGCAACCGCGATCTCGTGTACTCCACCTTCGCGAGAAAAGGCAATTCCTCGAGGCGGAACACGAGCCGAACACGCTGCTCAAGGCCGCTGGCGCGTGATGTGGACTCCTCTGCCGGCTGGGTCTCTACTTCAATTTCTCCGAACCATCCCAGCCGTCCAAGCGTTTTCACATCCCTCTGGATCTTGTTCGAATCCAGGATCGTGCCCGGCTGCGTTGAAATCTGGGCTTGCACTGCCTCCTGGGCGATGTGGCGCAGCCCTGTGAAGACAATTCGATCTATCGAGGGAGCTGCAACAGTGAACAGCTCGTCTGTCGGCTCGCGGCCGCCGGAACGAGCTTCATTTCCCGAAGCCGCCGTTGCGCCGAGGGCGACGCACAGCACTACGCTATCGCAGGCCATCAGGAGCCAACGCACGATTGTCCCTCCTTGCACCAGGAGGACGCATGAAAGGATGTCGCCGGTCAGCTCAAGGTTGTCCAACACCTGCAAAAGAAAAAGGCCCCGCTCGCGACCTTGTAAGCTCGTTCGGTAGTTCGCGCGTGAATGGCGCGTCAAAATTTTGTGCGCGCCACGGTACGCCAGAGACTTCGTCGCGTTGACTTCCCATCTTCAACGCACCTAAGATGCCTCGCTGTGCCTAAACCACGCCGCACCTTTTCCTTGCCACATCCTCAGCCGCTTGATGCACTCGCTTACGCGCGCTTCACCGGTATCCCCACCTTTATGCGCTTGCCCCACATCGCCGATCCAAACGAGCTCGAAGTCGCTCTCATCGGCGTTCCCTTTGACGGCGGCACAACTTACCGGCCTGGCCCGCGCTTCGGACCTCGAAATATCCGCGTGCAGTCCGCCATCATTCGCCCCTGGAATCCCGTCCTGCACGTCAACCCTTTCGCGAAGTATCGCATCGCGGATTTCGGCGATCTCCCGGTCAACCCGCTTTCCATCCAGGACACCTTTCTTCGCATCGAGCAGGGAATTGCCCCGCTCCTCGAAGCGGATGTTCGCTGCGTTTGTGTCGGTGGCGATCACTCCATCAGCCTTCCGCTCCTTCGCGCCGTCGCAAAAAAGCACGGCCCCGTGCATCTCATCCAATTCGACGCGCATAACGATCTCTGGGACGAGTACTTCGGGAGCAAGTATTCTCACGGCACGCCCTTCCGCCGTGCGTTCGAAGAGGGCCTTTTAATCGATGGGGGCGTCTTGCAAGTTGGATTACGCGGTCAAGTCTACGGCGAGGATGATTTCGATTTTGCCCGCGCCCATAAAGTGAAAATGGTCACCGCCGAAGAGTTTCACAAAAAAGGCCTGCCTGCCGTCCAGCGCCATCTCGCCGCCTTCCGTCGCAAACCCGTTTACGTCACTCTCGATATTGACTGTGTCGATCCCGCGTTCGCTCCCGGCACGGGCACTCCTCAAGTGGGCGGCTTTTCCAGCATCCAGATCATCGAACTCGTTCGAACACTTCGCGGCCTCAACATCATTGGCTGCGACCTGGTCGAAGTCTCGCCTCCTTACGACTCCGGCGAAATTACTTCGCTTCTCGCCGCCAATCTTCTCTACGAACTGCTCTGCGTTCTCT
>Ga0070730_10004721_pt1 | contig 11868 bp, 9 predicted proteins | sample Coa_R1_3_FD_66447 | JGI IMG/M metagenome (GOLD analysis project Ga0070730, IMG submission 66447) | Surface soil microbial communities from Centralia Pennsylvania, which are recovering from an underground coalmine fire - Coalmine... | ecosystem: Environmental > Terrestrial > Soil > Unclassified ... | reverse complement strand
CTCCAGGAATTGATGCCGGTCATCAATGCCACGCAGTTGCAGGGATTGCAGAAGCTGGTCCGCAAAGTGCACGTGGATCCCAGCATGGAGAGTTATATCGTTGATCTGGTACGCGCGACACGCTCACATAATGGGGTGGAACTGGGAGTGAGCCCACGTGGCACCCTGGCCCTCTATCGCGCCAGCCAGGCCTACGCAGCCGTTCACGGTCGCAGTTATGTTACCCCCGACGATGTGAAACACCTGGCCCGCCCGGTGCTCTCCCATCGCATGATCGCAACCAGTCAATCGCGTCTGCATGGGCGCGTGATGGAGAATATTGTAGAGGACGTTTTGCATAGCGTCCCGGTGCCGGTAGAATCATGAGATCCACCAGAGGGTTAGACGAGTCATTTTTTAACGGGCCACAGGCCATCAAGCCCAAAAGAAGGATCCAGACGACGGGCGAAGGGATGGATAGGCGCTGGTATTACCTGGGTCTGGCCCTGCTGGTCGCGGGCGTCATTTTTCTCCAGGCCCTGCTGATCGTAGGCGGGCTCTTGCTGCTCCTGGTGCTCAGCATCACCGATATCTGGGCTCGCTATTGCCTGCAAGAACTGAGCTATCAAAGGACACTTTCGGAGCGGCAGGTGACATTTGGCGAGGAGATTACGCTGGCCCTCGCGATGGAGAACGCCAAACTGCTCCCCTTGCCGTGGATAGAGCTGGATGATAGGATGCCGCCCGGCCTGACGGTCAAAGGTGAGACCTTGAGCAGCGCGGGCATGCGCCGGGACATGAAAACGCTGGAGTGTCTGTTTAGTGCGCGCTGGTACGAACGTGTGACCAGGCGTTACAGCATCTCCTGCACCACGCGCGGCGTTCACACCTTTGGGCCTGCGGTCCTCCGCAGCGGCGACATCTTCGGCTTTATCAATCGAGAAGTCCATTTCCCCGATTATCAGTATCTGCTCGTCTATCCGCTGGTGGTGCCCATTACCAGCTTCGGCCTGCCAGCTCGTCATCCCTTTGGCGATCGCCGCGCACCACGCCGTCTGCTGGAAGATCCATCACGGGTAATTGGTGTGCGTGACTATGTCTACGGAGATAGCCTGAGACGCGTCAATTGGAAGGCCACCGCCCGCACCATGCAGCTCCAGAGCAAGGTCTACGAGGCCACCACTACCTATACTCTGACGCTCTTCCTCAATGTCTACTCTACCTTTGATGCCCATTATGGCATTCACCCCGAACTGCAAGAGCTGGCTATCTGTGCCGCGGCCTCTGTCTCGCAGTGGGCTATCGATCAAGGCTTCGCAGTAGGATTGTACGCCAACACCATCATGTCTATTCCAGATGAAGAGGAAACCCGGCAGGATGGAGGGGGCGTGGAGCACCAGGGGGTATCTGCGGAATCGCAGATGAATCGCCGGAGAGTGCATCTGCCGGCCGCCAGTAGCGCCGAGCAGCTCACCCGCATCATGGATGTGCTGGCGCGTATCCAGACCTATTTCGGCACCCACATAGAAGATGTCTTGCTGACCGAACGCTCACGCTTACCAGCCGGAGCAACCGTTGTGGTGATTACCAGCTCTGTCAGCGAACGCCTGGTAGACACGCTCAGCCGTATGCGCCAGGGAGGCCACTCTGTGGCAATCCTCTTCGTAGGGGATAATCCTCCGCCGGTATCGCTGGCAGGCATCACCGTCTATCATCTAGGCGGCGAGAAGACCTGGGAAGCATTAGTTGCCAATTATAGCCGACCCTCCTCCGAAAGCCTGGAGCGCACGGTAGAGAGTGTGTCGAGCTTCAGCCTCTAAAACAAATCGCTCTCCATATGGTACAATGAGCACGTTAGAGTCCCGTTGAGCTGTCAGCCATCCACTACCTTAGATCAAGGACTGTCCATGAGCAAATCTTCAGAAGCGCCAGACGATGACTTCTCAGTGACAATTATCGATCTTCCCTCTGATAAAACTCAGGATAACGTCCCTGTACGACAACAAGAATCTCGGCGGTCCGGGCGGCTCCGTCACGGAGTCTTCCTCTCGCTACTCTTGATCCAATCCCTGATCTTCGCACAAATTCTGCAGAGCACATCCCACATCGCTAACCGGTTCAACTACTTCGGCCAGTTGCTAACCCATTCGCCCATCACACCAACGCCACAACCATCCGCCCAGATACTACTCACTGACACTCGACCCTTCACCCCACCGGACAGTGTACACATCGTGAAAACGACAACGGGTCACGTGCTTTCCATCATACCTGCGCAAGCTCCCGGCGACTGCCCCGCAGGTCCTCCAGTGGCTGGCGGCCATGCTATCGAACGCTATCCTCTGATCATCACTGGTTTTGATGGGCCGCATGCCACTCTGCATCTTCCGCGCCTGAGAATCCCCTTGCCGCAGCAAAACTGGAATGGCTGGCAGATCCCCCTCCAAATAAGGCTCGCAACCAGTGATTTTAAAAGGGCGAAAATGGTGACGCTCAGCGTCGGAAACCTCTGGGATGGCATCGACCCCACCTTTACGACGAACAGAGGTGAGTCGCTCTCATCGTTCCTCTATCTGGATTCCCTTCATCCAATTAATACGCTTGAGCAGCCGGTGAGCACACATCCGGGCGTGTGGCAGACGACGCTCTATATTCCTGCCAGCGGCTGCTACTACCTCAATGCCTCCTGGCCCTCGGGCAGATGGCATATCATCTTCTCCGCTGGCCGCTAACCCCGCAACTACAATCGCCAGACCTTCGCATTGCTAAAGGCGACATCGGTAGAAGTAGTCCAGCCCACCGCGAAGACGCCAATTTGACCGGAGAGCGAGGTGCTATCGTTGACAGTAGCAATATACTGCCCGTTTATATACACATAGATAGATTGATTATGCGCGACAATCGTAATCACATTGGTCTGGTTCACCCCTGTATTGATGGCCCCCGAACTGGCATTGGGGATTAAGGGGACCGTTTGATTGACCAGATCATAGGAGCCATTGACCCCAACTCGCAGTCGATACCATACATTGCCATTCGAGCGGAACAGCAACCCACCGCCATCAGCTTGAGCGCCAGAGACAACCGTCATCTTCACCTGATAGGCAAAGTTACTGAAGTTGGTGGCCTGAGCGGGACAGACCGACACAAAACCTGACTGTGGCATCGTCGCATGATACGCACCACCACTGAAGCCACAACTTCCCCCGCCCGCAAATGTTGTCTCATACCAACTATTCCCATTCTGACTGGCAAGCCCGTCATTGAGCGCAGGCGTCCCACTGGTGGCAAACGTATAGACCTGCTGAGGTGATGTAGGAAAAGTGACCGGCGTAGGGGTAGGCGGTACCGGGGTTGCAGTCGGCGGTACTGCGATAGGAGTTGCAGTAGGTTGCGGGTGCAGAGACTGTACAGCAGTAGCGGTAGGTTGCGGGCGAGGAGTAGCTGTCGGCTGGCTGGTAGCAATGGGCTGGCCCACTGGTGTAGTCGAATTTTCGGCTATCACAGTTGTCTGATTGGGACCCTGAGGAGTGGCGGTAATAGTGGTCTGCACCTGCCCGGCCTGATGCGCCATCACAGAGTAGACTAGGCCGCCTCCCGCCGTGAGGAAGAGCACCACCAGGACGACAAACAGCGTAAGGAGCACCCATGGAGAACGCAGGCGCTGTGGCAGACGAGACTGGGCCGTCTGCCACAGCGGGCTGGCCAGGAAGCCAGTAAGCACAGAGGGAGTCTGCGGTTTGATCAGACGTCCCTGAGCCACGGCCTGAGCCGCCGGCATTAAGCTGGGAGGAGTAGAGGCCACCTGGGTTGCAGGGGACATGTCGGATTGCAAGAGAGGCCCCTGGGAAATTGGCAGGATACCAGGTTGCGACTCAGGCCGTGGCATAGCAGGAGGGATGCCGGGCTGTGATGATGGTCCCTGCAGAACGGAAGCCAGACCAGGCTGTGAGATGGGCTGGGGTGGAGCAGTATTGAGAATATTTGGCGGCTGCATACCATCCGATCCTGTAATATGTGGTACTGTACGATGCTGATCAGCAACCCCGACAGATTGAATCCTGCCAGAAGAGATGGGAGGGAAAGCCATTTGGCCGCCGGGCCAGGACGCCGGGTTAGCCGAAGTAACCGGGTCAACGCCACAGGCCTGCACGAAGGCAGTCGCGAAAGCCTGCACACTGCCAAAGCGCCACATAGGCTCTTTCGCCAGGGCCGTCATCACCACCTGCTCAATTTCTGGCGAAAGATCTGGCTGCCTGACACGCAATGGCTCCGGGGACGCATACATATGTTGAGCACAGACCTCGGTGAAAGAGCCTTGAAAGAGGTAGCCGCCACTTAACCATTCGTAGACCACCACGCCCAGAGCATACTGGTCGCTACTTGGCCGTGCCTGACCGCGAATTTGCTCGGGCGCCATATAGGTAGCTGTCCCGATAACTCCCTGACTGCCCGTCATATGTGTGCTCTGGGCAATCAATGCCACGCCAAAATCACTCAATAGGACGTCATTATTGGCCTGAAGCAGCATATTTTCCGGCTTCACATCGCGATGAATCAATTTCTGATCATGGGCATACTGCAGCGCGGAGGCGAGTTGCTTCACATATGGTACCACCAGGGAAGGGCTCAGAGGGATACCTCTGGGATAACGCTGACGCAGCGTACCGTTGGGAGCGTACTCCATCACCAGAAAAGGCACATCCTCTTGCATACCAAAGTCCAGGATACGTACAATATGAGGATGGTGCAAAGCAGCCAGGGTACGCGCCTCCGCCCGGAAACTGGCGGTATCATCCTTTCCCAGTTGGGTGAGCAGCACTTTAATCGCAGCCTTGCTCTTCAGATACAGATGTTCACCCAGGTAGACTTCCGCAAACCCACCTTTTCCCAGCAAACGCGTCAGTTGATAATTGCCAAATTGTTGTCCTACACGATCAACCATCAGAGATCTCCGCAGTCATGTCCATCTTACAATATATATACATGAATATATAGAGGGGTATCACTTTTCTAACTCTAGTGTAAGCCTTGCCTATCTACTTGTCAAATGCATGGTCCTGGGTACTAGAGCATAAAGCAGGATATAGCAAATAGAACATTACTTATTGATTATGTGTTTTTTGGCTCGTTCCCCTTATACGATCTTCGTTATAAAGAGAGACAACCCAAATTGTAGGGCCATCCCTGGAACTTATCGCATCCGTCTCTATCAATCAATAAGGAGAAAAGGAACCGATGAGATTGCATGCCGCTGCCGTCGTGATTGACAACGGACAGATCCTACTTATCCAGCGTGAGGATTTCAAAGTCTGGGCCCTGCCAGGCGGACAGATCGAAGCGGGGGAATCCGTAGCCCAGGCCGCCATCAGGGAGGTACGCGAGGAGACCGGCATCGAGGTAGAACTAACAAGCCTGGTGGCATCGACAACCCATTCGCGACGCATTGCAGGGTGTAGGTGGCAGCGCGGTCTGGCAACAGGATCTACGCTGGCCCTTCGCGGATGTGACGCCGCAAGAGGTGTTTGCGCTACGTGATCGGGGAGAACTACCAACCGATCTCATCCATGAGGCATGGGAATTGTGGTGCCGTGAGCCGGAGCCGGGCGAACAGTGGCGAGAAATTCGTGAGCGATGACCAGGGGACAGCCTGCCCCCTGGCACGGCGCTTGAAAAAAATGAATAATAGCGATACTAGAAATTGGACATCCAATCCTCAGCATGAGGCAGTTGGGTAGTATCCTGTTCCGCGGAGAAAGACTCAGAGTCACTACTGGGGCGCACCTCTAAGAGCGCCTCTAGTTCGGCCTGCTTATAGAGCCGCTGTCGCTTAATCCCCTGCTTGTAGCTCTTCAGGACTCCCCGACTCACATACGCATAAAGTGTCGAGAGCTTCACCCCCAGCAGATGCGAGGCTTCATGCCCATCCAGGTAATTCTCCCCGTTCAACTCGATCACAGCTTCCCTCCTTTCCGTAGATCTCTCAACCGTCAGAGAAGCACAAATCTACCTTAATCATAAAAGGCAGCAGCATATTTGTCAATTGCGCCCATCATCGCACTTTCACCGTCGAGAGTCAAGCAATATATAGTATAATCAACTACTATCAAGTTTCATGCAAGTAGTGTCCAGTTTCATTGACATCCATCATTCTTAGTGGTACAACTTAGATAAATCACATAGTTTGTGATAATTTGAAATGCAAAGGAGCACTCAAACATGTCAACGGCGATGTCAGATCCGGGCTCCCCTGCCACCAGAGTAAGCGGGCTAGAGGGAGTTATTGCCGCCACTACCGCGCTGAGCAAAGTGGATGGAGTGGCCGGGCGTCTGACCTATCGCGGGTACAATATCCATGATCTGGCCCAGACAACGACATTTGAAGAGGTCGCGCACCTGCTGTGGTTTGGGCATCTGCCCAATCGTAAGAAGCTGGCCCGCCTCTCCGCACGCTTCGCGGCGGAACGCACCATCCCCGACAATGTGATGCAGACTATTCGCGCCCTGCCCGCCAGCACAGAGCCAATGGACGCCCTGCGCACCGCCGTTTCGGCCTGGGGAGCAGGCGCCATTACTGGTAAGCCTACCATTGACCAGGCTATCGCCTTAACCGCTCGTTTTCCCCTCTTCCTCGCCGCCTTCCAGCGTATCCGCCACGGACATGAACCTCTCCAGCCAAAGCCCGAACTGGGGCAGGCTGCCAACTACCTTTTTCTCTTGACTGGAGAAGTACCAAAGGAGGAGCATATCAGAGGACTCAATTCCTACCTGGTCCTGTTAGCAGACCATGGGATGAATGCCTCCACCTTCACCGCGCGTGTAGTTGCCAGCACAGAATCAGACATTGTGTCAGCCGTTGTCGCCGCAATCGGCGCTCTCAAGGGACCACTACATGGAGGCGCACCCTCCAAGGTTCAGGATATGCTCAGGGCTATCGGCACAGTAGACAACGCTGAAAGCTGGCTGCGCGCCGCGATTGCCCGGGGCGAGCGGTTCATGGGCTTTGGGCATCGCGTCTATAAGACTGAAGATCCTCGCTCCGAAGCGCTGCGTGAGATGGCTCGCGTCACCGATCCGCAGGGCTTCGTGCTGGCGCGCCGCGTCGAGGAACTGGCGTTGGACCTCTTGCAGCAGCAGAAGCCGGGACGCCTCCTCTATACCAATGTAGAGTATTACTTTGCCACCTTGATGAGTTCGCTCGGCCTCTCCGGCGACCTTTTTACGCCAACGTTCGCAGTCAGCCGCTGCGCCGGTTGGACGGCTCACGTTCTGGAACAGGTCCGCAATAACCGCCTGATCCGTCCCGACGCCGAGTATACAGGACCAGCAGAACAACGCTTTATCCCCCTGGAGGAGCGCTCATGATCATACAACATCGCGAGAGGTCAGGGCGACCGCAAGGGATCGCCCCTACTATAGGACGAGATCCGTTGCCTGTGTATAGTAGGGGCGATCCCTTGCGGTCGCCCTGGGGTAGGGAGCCGCCACTCAATGAAACAATGCACAGCTTAGTGTGGAGGCTCAAACTCCTCCCATGAAGAGAAAGTAGTAGATATATGAGGAATACCATGGTTGAGATATCACGAGGATTACGCGACGTCACGCTGACCGAGACCCGCCTGTCAATGATCGATGGTATGGCAGGAAAGTTAGTCATTGCCGGCTTTACGCTGGAAGAGCTGGCCCCTAAAGCGACCCACGAAGAGGTCATTTACCTGCTCTGGTACGACCACCTGCCCAATAAAACTGAATTGGAAGCCTTTCGCCAGAGCTTTATAGAGAATCGGCACCTGCCCGCTACCACCATGACCGTATTGCGTGCGGCTGCTGAACGCAAGTTGCCGCCCATGGATGCCCTGCGTATGGGCGTTGATACGTTGAGCCTGGTCGATCCAGAGATCGAGAACACCTCAACTGAAGCCGATCTACGGCGCGCGGTCAGATTGCTGGGGCGTTTCCCCACGATCGTCGCCTCCTACTGGCGTCTCACCCAGGGACAGGAGCCAATTGCACCGAGCACCACGCTCGGCCATGCCGCCAATTTCCTCTACATGTTGGACGGGAAAGAGCCCAATCCCGCGGCTGTACGTGGCTTAGAGACCTACCTCAATACCGTCATCGATCATGGTATGAATAACTCGACCTTTACGGCCCGCTCGATCGCCAGCACGCGTTCAGATATGGTCTCGGCCATCGTCGGCGCCATTGGCTCATTGAAGGGTCCATTGCATGGTGGCGCGCCCGGACCAGCAATGGACATGGTCTTCGAAATTCGCCAGAACGCGGCCACATCAGACAAGAGCGTGGCGCAAGAGGCCAAAATATGGATCGATAATGCTCTGGCTCGCAAAGAGCGTCTGATGGGCTTCGGACATCGCGTCTACCGTGTCCGCGATCCACGCGCCGATGTGCTGGGTGGCGCCGCTGAGCAGCTATTCGCGCAGACCGGCGACATGCAGTTGTATACGGATGCCCGCGCGATCGAAGATGTCATCCTGCAGGCCCTGGAGGAATACAAGCCTGGCCGCAGCATCAAGACCAATGTGGAGTTCTATACCGCGCTAGTGCTGCACGGCGTTGGACTGGACTCACGCATCTTCTCCTCCGTCTTTGCCATTTCACGCGCTGGCGGCTGGGTTGCCCACATCCTGGAGCAGTACGCCGAAGATGAGCTGATCCGCCCCGCCGCCGCCTATAGCGGTGAGTACGATCGCAAATGGGTTCCGCTCGCGAAACGCGCCTGAGTACGCTTTTACCCCTTGCTCAAATCGTACAAGGGCAAGTCTGTTTTCGCCGCCACCAACTGGCAGAGCGCCCACACCTGTGTTCTGTGCTCTGCCAGAGCCTCTTCCTATCTGGCTTTAGCCTGCTTCCACAGCGCCAGCCACTCATCTATACTATAAGAAGAGAGCGCCCTCCCTTGCTGGTGCGCCTGCTCCTCCATCGACTGAAAGCGTCGGCGAAACTTTCGGTTCGTGTGGCGCAGCGCCTCCTCCGCGTCTAGCTTATAGAAGCGCGCCAGTTTCGCCACCATAAATAGCAAATCTCCGACTTCATCCAGTTGTTCCTCAGGGGTATTTGCCTGCTTGAACTCAGTCAACTCTTCTTCGATTTTGGCGTAGATCTCTTCAACATTGGGAAACTCGAACCCGGTTTTGGCGGCGCGCTTCTGATACTCCTGGGCGATCATCAGCGCGGGCGAGGCTTGTGGTACGCGATCGAGCACACTTTCCGCGTGTACATCCTGGCCAGCCTGAGCACGCTCCTGCCGCTTGATCTCTTCCCAGTTCCGCACCACCTGACCGGCATTCTCCACCTCGACATTCCCAAAGACGTGCGGGTGGCGGCGAATCAACTTGGCGTTGATATGCTCCAGTACGTCACCTATGCTGAACTCCTCGGCCTGGCGCGCCATCTCGGCATGCAGATAGACCTGGAGCAGCAGATCACCCAGTTCCTCCGCCAGTTTCTCCATATCATTTTCTTCCAGCGCCTCCACCACCTCGTAGGTCTCCTCAATTACGTAGCGCGTCAGGCTCTGGTGCGTCTGCTCGCGATCCCAGGGACAGCCATCCGGGTCACGGCGCAATCTCATCGTGATATAGCGCAGCGTTTCGGGGTGGCGTAGAGCCTGCAATTCGTCGAGCGGGGGCACGTAAAGCGTGCTGAGATGATTGGCATAGGTGTTGCGATCCAGCTCGTACAATGGCATCTCGATCACTGTCTCGTCAGCCGCTATTCCCGCGGCCCGCACCAGTTTGACCGGCCACTCATCGGGGTAGAACTCGCTCAGAATCAGTTTGACGGCGCTGGCCAGGCGACGGTTATAGACTTGCGCCACCAGCAGTGGAATAGTCGGGATGATCTTCCCGCCCACCTCGTCTGCTCGCAGGGCCGCCAGGCTCGTCGCGTCAACCAGTTGGGCGCCGCTGGCAAACGGATCAAGTTCCAGTGTAGTGCAAACCGGCTCTAGAAAGGAAAGGCCAGCTACAATGCTCGTACTCAGGCCACGCTGCCGGGCCAGTTGTAAGATCAATTGCACCGATGATTCGGCGATCAGGGGATGGCCTGGAACCGCGTAGAGTATGGGCTCATCCGCCGCGTGCTGGCAAATCTCTTCCGCGATCTGCTGGTAGAGGGTATCCCAGTTGGCCGATTCATCATAGAGACGGTCGAACGATTGGATCTGCAGGTTGGGGATCTTTTGCTTCAGGGGCTCAACTGTGGGATGAATTAGCGTACGAAAGTAAACCATCCGCTGATCATTTGCTGCCTGTTGTAATAGATTGTACACATCTAATGTAAGGTCCTGGATGCCACCGGGACCCAATCCCAGGATCGTGATTGCTGCTCTCGTCATAGTATCTTCCATTGCACGCTCTGTAATTCTAGTTCTTCTGCTTTCATAGCTATTTGATTGAAACAGGTTAACCACGAAAAGTCAAGTTTTTGGCTCTGAGCAGGGCGACCCTACAGGCAGACGGTGATACAAGAATTAGCATGTATATACATACGATAATTATAATATAATAATAAGCAAATCACTCAATAATAAAGTTAAGAATTCAATAAGTAAAATATCTATTCTCAACTGAATCTTCATAGGTTCATAACCTATCAAAGACTTCTCTAAAGTAAACTACAAACATGGCCTGCTAACAAATGGAGTAGAGGGTCAGAGTGGAAAAATAGTGAAGGGAGTTCAGTAAGGTGAGAGATCGCCTCTAAAAATTCTTTAGGGGAAAGAATCTCGTAGACAGCCTGTATCGCGATAGTGAAGTGCCGGTGTGTGAACACAGCAGGTAAATCGTGTAACGCGAAGTGCCTGGTGGATAGCAGCTACTGTGTATACGCGAAACGTATGGAAGTTTGACACAAGTCGAGGCGTGAGGTCAGCTCATCCTGTATGGTGTGGTGGTGGGGTATGAAGTGGTCAGCGTTATGAGGCGCTGATAAGGGATGGGGGATCCTCTCATGGTGGGGTGGATGTTGTGTGGTGGTTTTTGCCGGTTTTGTGTCGCTCACAAACGGTGAACGCTTACAGAGTAGACAAACTGTAGTGTTACACATCAGGCGCTGGAGGGTAGCCGGTGTCATACCGGCACTTCAGTGTCGCGATGCAGGCTGGTGTTTTTTTAGCGCCTCAAAATGGATCGAAAAAGGGAGGAGGCCTCTGACCCAGCCACACAACAGAGTGATGAGAAGCAAATACACCCAAAAAGGTGATTGATGACCGGGGAATGTGTGGTGAGTGGGATGAGTGGAGACAATAGAAAACTTCAGCTTCTCAGGCAACATGTCAGTAGCGTGAGTCGGGCGGCATGGCCAGCTAGCATACAACATTGTGTCGCAACCAGTCGGGCTGCACAGCGTCGCCGCTCGTTGATGATCAAAAAGTCAAACTCTAAAAAGTATTTTCGTTTTTTACACTTCGCCTCTTTTTATATGCAGTACAAGCCAATACTTCTCAAACTCTATTCACATTTGCTGGTAGCTTTATTGACTGGCAGCCTGGTTCTGGGGGCGTATATCCTCTACCAATGGTCCACGCTGCTCATTTTATTTGCGCTGTGTATTGTGACATTTCTTGTGACCATTCAGCTCTTAGTAGAGGATCGGCCGTCCAAAGAAAGTACCGCCAACGCCTCACAGCCACCGCGCACTGAGCTTCCCCAACAACCACCGATGGCCCTCGATTTTCCTGAAACCCCTATGCCTGCTACACCGCTTATTCGCGTTCTGGAGACAATCGATCTCTCCACCAGCAACGTCGAGCATTTTATCACTCCTCCACCCAGCACACAGCTACCGGCAGAGCTTCAAAGAGAAGAGACGCTCTCATCGCGAGAGCAAGAATCATAGGTACCGATGCCCATCAACAAGTGAATT
>Ga0070730_10004720_pt1 | contig 11870 bp, 10 predicted proteins | sample Coa_R1_3_FD_66447 | JGI IMG/M metagenome (GOLD analysis project Ga0070730, IMG submission 66447) | Surface soil microbial communities from Centralia Pennsylvania, which are recovering from an underground coalmine fire - Coalmine... | ecosystem: Environmental > Terrestrial > Soil > Unclassified ... | reverse complement strand
AGGAACATGGTGGCGCGCCGTTCGCTGACAGGTCGATCCCGCAAGGTGCTGCAACGTCCGTCCGGGCGGCAGCTGTCGCGGCGAACAACGAGATCGGCGGCCGCTATTGTGAGGATTGCTATGTCGCGGAGATCGTGGACGGCGAGGGCTTCAGTGGCGGCGTCCGCCCCTACGCGCTCGATCGCGAGCATACGAAGGCGCTGTGGACGAAAAGCGAGGAACTGGTCGACGAGCGGCTCTGACACTCATCCTTGAACGCAGGAGACTATCATGAAGTATCGGACACTGGGCCATGGCCTGAAGGTATCCGCGATCGGCATCGGCTGCATGCCGATGATCCGCGAAGGCAACATCAACTACGGTATCGCCGACGACGCGGTTTCCACGCGCACTATCCACGAGGCGATCGATCTCGGCATCACCTTCTTCGACACCGCCGAGATGTACGGCCCGTTCCGCAACGAGGATCTGCTCGGCGCAGCGATCAAAGGGCGCCGCGACGGTCTCATCATCGCTACCAAGTTCGCGATGCGCTGGGATGGGGACACGCCCGTCGGCATCGACGGTAGTCCGGAGAACGCCCGCCGTGCTTGCGAGGGCTCCCTCAAGCGGCTCGGCGTCGACGTGATTGACCTGTTCTATCAGCACCGGGTCGATCCGAACGTGCCGATCGAGGAGACTGTCGGCGGCATGGCCGAGCTCGTCAAGGAGGGGAAGGTCCGTTATCTTGGACTCTCCGAGGCGGCCGCCGACACCGTTCGTCGCGCCGCCAGAGTCCATCCCATTGCAGCACTGCAGAGCGAATATTCGATCTGGGAACGCGACGTGGAAGGCGACATCCTCTCCGCCTGTCGCGAAAACGGCATCGGCTTCGTCCCCTACAGTCCGCTGGGGCGTGGCTTTCTGGCGGGCGGCATTCGCAGCCTGGACGAACTGCCGGCTGACGACTGGCGGCGCAACGATCCTCGTTTCCTGCCCATGAACATGCCGAAGAACCTCGCCATTGTCGACGCGATTGCCGAGGTGGCTGGTCGCCATGGTGTGTCGAACGCGCAGATTGCGCTGGCCTGGCTGCTCGCACAGGGCGAGGACATTGTGCCGATCCCCGGCGTCAAGCGCAGCGAAACATTGCGTGACAGTGCCGGCGCGCCGGATGTGACGCTGAATGCGGACGATCTCGCCAGGATCGCGGCGGCGGCGCCCACAGGAAGTACGGCCGGCCCCCGTTATGCCGAAGCGGGGATGGCCCGCGTCAAGCTTTGAAGCCAGCGCAGTTCGTCCTTTTTGATGCCGATCGCCTGAAACGGGACGGACTGCAGCGGGCAATGCCGGTCGTTCCCGGGCTTCTTGTCGGCTCCTGAAGCCCGCCCTTCGTTCATCTTGCACCGGAACAGCTGTTCTCGCCCAGATGATGTCGTTGGATTTGGGGTAAGGGCTGGACGTCGCTGACTTATCAGAGGGTAGCAAACGGTCGTTAGCGGAATGGAGTATGTCGCTCATTCCAAGAACCGAGCAGGTAGCCACGATCAACTCTGGAGGCCTGACGTCGATTACTGGCCTCGAACTGGACATTCCGATCGAGATAACGTCACCGGCGCCCGGTAAACAGATCCTTCGCGGGCGTCACCATCATGGCCGGCACTGACGCGGGCTTCCTCAACTCCCTCGACTATCCAGCGCTCGGCTTGCATCAGGAGCTCGCGCTCTATGTCGAGAACGGCCTGATTCCCGCGCAGGCGCTCTCCGCCGCGCCGCGCGCCGGTCCAGCCTGGTTCGGATTGCTCGATCGCTATGGCGCGATCGAGACCGGCAAACAGCGTTGGAGGACATCACGGCGACTCAGACCGTCAACACGGTCATCCTGCGCGGGATGGTCGAGGATCGCGCGGAGCTCGACGGCTGTTGGCGGAGGCGCGCAAGAGGGTGGCAGGCTGGAACGCCGAAGCGTCGAAGTGAGCATAGGCAACCGAACCGCACCCGAATCCGCATGTGGGCGCGGACGTGGGCCTTCGGTCTTCGTCGCTGTGTGCACCACGCCGCGGGACACGACCGGGCCGGCTCTAGCGTAGTTTAGCGTATTCTGGCGTAGGAACCGCAGCGAAAGGCGGTGGCTCCCCGGGCCGGATTCGAACCAGCGACCATTCGATTAACAGTCGAACGCTCTACCACTGAGCTACCGGGGAACGACGCCCTCGCCGGGCGTGGCGGGCCTATGCATCAGCATTCGGGGCCTTGCAACCCTCTCTGTGCATTATCCACAGCTAAACTGCGAATTGCTCCATCGTGATGCGATCGTCCAGCGCATGCTCGGGATCGAACAGCAGCGTGAGCGCGATCGAACGGTCGATCGAGATGCTCACCGACGATACGTCGCGGATTTCGCGCTGGTCGGCGACGGCGCTGACCGGGCGTTTCACCGGATCGATCACGCGGAAGGTGATGCGTGCGGTCTCGGGCAGGATCGCACCCCGCCAGCGGCGCGGGCGGAAGGCGCTGATCGGCGTCAGCGCCACCAGCCCCGAGCCCAAAGGCAGGATCGGACCCTGCGCCGACAGGTTGTACGCGGTCGAGCCCGCCGCGGTCGCGGCCATCACGCCGTCGCAGACCAGTTCGGGCAGCACCACGCGATTGTCGACGCTCACCTCGATCCACGCCGTCTGGCGGGTTTCGCGCAGCAGCGACACCTCGTTGATCGCGGGGCTGGTGAAGCGTTCGCCATCGACGGTCTCGGCGTCCATCCTGAGCGGTGTCACCGAGAAGGCGCGCGCGCGCGACAGGCGGTCGTGGAGCGCGTCCAGCCGCCATTCGTTCATCAGGAAGCCGACGGTGCCGAGGTTCATCCCGAACACCGGGCGGATCTCGTGCTCGTCGAGCATCGCGTGGAGCGTCTGGAGCATGAAGCCGTCGCCGCCCAGCGCGATCACCACGTCGGCGTCGGCGATCGAGCACCATTCGTAGCGCCGGCGCATCTCCACCTCGGCGGCCTGCGCGGCAGGCGTCGGGGAGGCGAGCAGCGCCAGCCGGGGTTCGTGCCGCTCGGGGCGGCCGGAATAGCTGTTCATCCGCCGGTGACGCTCATGTGGCGGGCGACGGCGGGTTCGGCACCCCGCTCGGCGATCCGGAAATGGTGGCGCTCGGGCTTGAGCCGCAGCGCGTCATCGATCGCGGCATCGAGCGCCGCGCGGCCGCCGTTGCGCAGCGCCTGCTTGAGGTCGACCCGGTCGTCATGGCCCAGGCACATGTAGAGGCGCCCCTCCACCGTCACGCGCATACGGTTGCAGCCTTCGCAGAAATTGTGGGTGAGCGGAGTGATGAAGCCGAGCCGGCGCCCGGTCTCCGCGACACGGACATAGCGCGCGGGGCCGCCGGTGCGATGCTCGTCGGGCCGCAGCGTGAAGCGCTGCTCCAGATCGCGGCGCACGCCGTCGAGCGGCAGATAGCGATCGGTGCGATCCTCGTCGACGACGCCGAGCGGCATCGTTTCGATCAGCGTCAGGTCCAGCCCCTGCTGGCCGCACCATTCCACCATCGGCGCGATCTCGTCCTCGTTGAAGTCCCGGAGCGCCACCATGTTGATCTTGACCGCGAGGCCGGCGGCCTGCGCGGCGGCGATTCCGCCCAGCACCTCGTGCACGTCGCCGGTGCGGGTGATGTGGCGGAAACGATCGGGATCGCGGCTGTCGAGGCTGACATTGACCCGGCGGACGCCCGCGTCGACCAGTGCCGCGGCATGGTCGGCGAGGCGCGTGCCGTTGGTGGTGAGAGTGAGTTCGTTGAGCGCACCGGTCTCGAGATGACGCCCGATCATCCGAGCAAGATCGGTCAGCCCGCGCCGCGCCAGCGGCTCGCCGCCGGTCAGCCGGATCTTGCGCACGCCGCGCGCGACGAAAGCGTCGGCGAGCTCGGCGAGTTCCTCGAGCGAGAGGATGGCATGGCGCGGCAGGAAGCTCATCGCCTCGGACATGCAATAGCGGCAGCGCAGATCGCAACGATCCGTCACCGAAATCCGGAGATAGTCGATTCGCCGGCCGAATGTGTCGCGCAGCATCGTTTCGCCGGGCGACGGATCGGTGGGGGGAAGGTCGTCGGTCGCCATGCACCTGAGCTAAGCCTTGCCGCGGCTCTCGACAAGGGTGGGTCATGGGGGTGTGGGGCATAGGGGTGGGCCGCTCTCGCGTCGGGACAGGAGGAATGTCGAAGGCCGTTGGCGTCCTGCGCGGCGACGTCTAGCGTGGAGCGATAGTGTCCGGGCTTACCGGAGCATGGCCCGACGGAGGAAAATGCAGATTTCGAGCAGCGATGAAGCTCCGGCCGGTTCGACGCCGCTCTTCATGCTGTCGTTCCGGCAGAGGGATGAGCTCGCGCGGATGGCGCAGCGGGCCGGCTGGGCGCCGATCGCGGTGCGGCGAAGCGAGGCGCTGGAACGCCATTTCCTCGCCAGCGGGGCTAGCGTCGCGGTGATCGACGCGCGCGATGCGCTGGCCGAAGGGCTGGCGGCGGCGCGCGTGCTCGCCGATGCGGTGCAGGCCAATGGCGCGGCGCTTCTGTTCCTCACCGGGCGCCGCGAGGCTTCCGCGATCGCCGCCGCGTACGAGGCCGGCGCGACCCACTATCTGTCGTCACCCTTCGCCGAGGGCGAGTTCGTACAGGCGCTGCGGTTCGCGGTTCGCCATGCCGATCGGCTGGCTGGCGGCGTGCGGGCGACGGCGGGCGGCACCGGACTGCCGGTGGCGGAAGAAATGAGCTGGCGCTGGTCGCCGGGGCGCCCGGCAGCGCTGGCGCTCAGCCCGGCGCTGGCCCGTGTGAGTGGCCTGCCGGAGGACGCGGCCGAGGTGTCGCGCGGCCAGGTGCAGCGCCTGATCGGCAGGGCAGGCATGCGCGCCGCGCTGCATGCAATCTCGCGCCTGCGCGAGGAGGGCGGCATCGCCCCCTTCGCCCACAGCGCGCTCGACGGTCGCCGCGTCGCGCACCATCTGAGGCTCGAGGAGGCCGGGCAGGGGACCGACGCCACGATCGTCGGCCATGTCGAGCCGCTCGACGGGCTGCGCGCGGGTAGGGCGGCGGTGCCGCGCGATCCGTTGACCGGGCTTGATGACGGCCATGGCGCCCGGCGCTGGCTGGAGGCGCGGCTGGCGCGCGGCGAGGGGCTGATCCTGCTGGTGATCGGATTGAGCCGGTTCGACATGATCAATGCCGCCTTCGGGCGTGCGGCGGGCGATTCGATCATCGGCTCGGTCGCGCGCCGGATCGAGCGGCTGGCGCAGCCGACCGGCGCGCGGCGGTTGGTCGCGCGACTGGCGGGGGCTGAGTTCGCGATCGGGCTGCCGGCACCGGCAACGCTGGAGGAGGCCGAGCTGCTCGCGGGCGAGCTGCTGTCCGCGATCGGAAGGCCCTATGTGGCGGCCGAGCATGTCGTGGCGCTCACCGCGCGCGCAGGGATCGCCGTCGGGCTGCCCGGCGAGGCGGATGCAGGCAAGCTGCTCCGCCATGCCAGCCTCGCGCTGGCCGATGCCCGCGACGGCGAGACAGCGCGGGTGCGCGTCTTCACCGAGGGGCAGGAGAGCCGCCATGTCGAGGATCGGCAGCTCGAGCACGACCTCCGCCTCGCCCTCGACGAGGATCGCATCGACATTCTGTGGCAGCCGCAGGTCTCGGTCTCGAGCGGCCGCATCGTCGGCGTCGAGGCGCTGGCGCGCTGGCGCCACCCGGTGCTGGGCGAACTGGGCGCCGAGGCGCTGTTCGCCGCCGCCGAGCGATCCGACTATCTGGTCGAGCTTTCGACCCATGTGCAGGACAAGGCAATCGGTATCGCTGCCGGTTGGACGGGCGCGTTGGGCGCCTTGCGCATCGCGGTGAACGTCACCTCCGCCGACATCGCCCAGCCCGGCTTTGCCCAGCGGATTCTGGCCCGGGCCGAGCAGGCGGGGTTGCGTGAGCGGCTGACCGTCGAGGTCACCGAAAGCGGGCTGATCGAGGATCTGGCGTCCGCCGCCGCGCTGCTCGCCGAGCTGCGATCGGGGGGCTTGCGCGTCGCAGTCGACGATTTCGGCACGGGCTATTCGAGCCTTGCCTATCTGAAGGCGCTGCCGCTCGACACGATCAAGATCGACCGGCGGCTGGCACAGGACATTGCGGGCAGCGCGCGTGATCGGATCGTGGTGCGCTCGGTGATCGACATGGCCCGCTCGCTGGGCCTCGCGGTGGTCGCCGAGGGCGTCGAGACCGAGGAGCAGCTCACCCTGCTCGCGCGTGAGGGGTGCAACTTTTATCAGGGCTTCCTGCGTGCGCCGCCGGTGGATGTGAGCACCCTGGAGGGTCTGCTCGCCGCCTAAGGCGGGACATTCGGACATTGGCCATGCCTCGACTTCGCCGCACTCACGCGGCAAAGCGTCGCGCCATGACGAAGCCCCGTTTCTCCTTCTCGATCGCCGCCACCGACGGCCGTGCGCGCACCGGCACCATCCAGATGCAGCGCGGCGCAATCCGCACGCCCGCCTTCATGCCGGTCGGCACCGCCGCCACCGTTAAGGCGATGAAGCCCGCCGATGTACGCGCGGTGGGCGCCGACATCATCCTCGGCAACACCTATCACCTGATGCTGCGCCCCGGCGCCGAGCGGGTGGCGAAGTTGGGCGGGCTGCACCAGTTCATGCAATGGGATCGCCCGATCCTGACCGACAGCGGCGGCTATCAGGTGATGTCCTTGTCCGCGCTCACCAAGCGCAGCGAGGAGGGCGTCGCCTTCGCCAGCCATGTCGACGGATCGCGTCACATGCTCTCGCCGGAGCGTTCGATCGAGATCCAGCGGTTGCTCGGTTCCGACATCGTGATGGCGTTCGACGAGCTGGTGCCCACCACCTCGACGCGCGAGGTGCAGGCCAAGGCGATGGAGCGCTCGATGCGCTGGGCCAAGCGCTCGCGCGATGCGTTCGACGGCGGCGGCGAGCATGCCGCGCGCGCGGCGCTGTTCGGCATCCAGCAGGGCGCGCTCGACGAGCAGCTCCGCAAGGCGTCCGCTGACGCGCTGCTCGACATCGGCTTCGACGGCTATGCGGTGGGTGGCCTTGCGGTGGGTGAGGGGCAGGAGGCGATGTTCGCCTGCCTCGATTACGCGCCTGGCCAGCTCGATCCGGCCAAGCCGCGCTATCTGATGGGCGTCGGCAAGCCCGACGACATCGTCGGAGCGGTCGAACGTGGCATCGACATGTTCGACTGCGTGCTGCCGACACGCTCGGGGCGCAACGGGCAGGCTTTTACGTGGGATGGCCCGATCAACATCCGCAACGCCAAGTTCGCGGAGGACACCAGCCCGCTCGATCCCGAGAGCCCGACGGCTGCGTGGAGCAAGGCCTATCTCCACCACCTCGTCCGCTCGGGCGAGATGCTGGGTGCGATGCTGATGACCGAGCATAATCTCTGGTTTTATCAGCGCTTGATGCAGGGCCTGCGCGATGCGATCGTGGAAAAGCGGCTGAAGCGTTTCGCGGACGATTTCCGCGCGCGTTACCGGGCGCGGGGGAAATAACGTTCAGACGAGCGCGGTTGGAGTGTCGGGGATGGTGATCTCGGTCGGCTCTTTTTGGGGCGCGGAGCCGCCGAAGCTGACATTTCTCACTCGTCGCCTGCAACCGACGAATGAAGTAGTCAGCTTGGCACGTCATTCCTGAAACGATCGAGTTGATGCATCCGCTCGTGGAGAATCGTCACAATGCCCACGGCACCATCAGACAGTATGCGCCAATAGATATAATGATGCTCGTAGCGGCAGTAGAAACCGTCGACGCCAAGATCTTTGGGAACAGCTCGCCAGGCGACCTGGCGCGCAGAAATTTCCTCGAACCTTGCGAAGAGACCGCGAATGTAGCGCTCAGCCTGTGCGTCGCCCCATGTCGCTCGCGTATAAATGTAGATGTCGTCGATCTGCCGACTGGCAGCTTCTTGCACACGATAGGTGGCCATGGCCGTCAGGCGCGCGCGTTCCGCGCGATCACAGCGTCGGCATCAAGTGTTTGGTAGGCTGACTCGGGTGCCGCGAACGCTGCCGTCAATTCGGCTCGGAGAAGGACGAGCCGCTCGGCGTCGACCCGCTCCTTGTCGCGTCGGATCAGATCGCGAACATATTCGCTGACATTTTCATAGGTGCCGATGTCACCCACATTCGCTGCAACGAACTCGCCAAGCGCACCGCTGACGCGCACGTTTAGGGTCATAGGCTTAGACATCGGAATCTCCTTCCTGTCATCAAAATAAGGAATATTGTGGACAATGGCAAGAATCTCGAAGGATGGCGCCTTTTTGGGGCTTCGCTGATCGGCCCTCAACGGATGAGGCCGAGCGAGAGTGTCACTCGCCCGATCTCGCGGCCCGACTGGCGCGAGCGCACCGCGCCGTACCGATGAACTGGCGGAAACGCTCGGCGAACTGCGTCGCCTCGTCGGCCTTGTGCAGAGGCATGACCACGACGAATTCCTCGCCGCCCCAACGACAGGCGAAGCCGCGGCCGTGGAAGAAGCGCTCGAGGCTCTGCGCGACCAGCCGCAGCACTTCGTCGCCCATGCGGTGGCCGTAATTGTCGTTGAACTTCTTGAAGTGATCGATGTCGAGGAAGATCAGGCTGAGCGGGCGCCCCTCGGTGGCGGCGCGGGCGATCCGCGCGTCGAGATAGTCGCAGCAGGCCTTGCGGTTGGAGAGGCCGGTCAGCGCGTCGCTGCGCGATTCGACGCAGGCGATCTCCAGATCGGCCTTGAGCATCTCGATCTCGTGCGAGGAGGCTGCGAGCTCAGCCTGCAGCTTCTCGGTGGTGGCCAGCATGGCGTTGGTCGCCTCGATCATCTCGGCGAGCATCGCGCGTTGGCGCTCGAGCGTGGTCGAGGCGTCGATCTCGGAGCTGGCCTGCGCGACAAAGCTCGAGCGCCGCACGCCCAGCCGCGAGGCATGGCTGCGGGTGTCGGCATCGGATCGCTCGATATACTCGTTCATCCGCGCGGAACGCGATCGCGGAAGGCCGACTGAAGAGCTTCGCGGACGATTCCCGCGCTCGTTACGGGGCGCGGGGGAAGTGCGTTCAGACGAGCACCGGTGCGTGTCGGGATGATGGATAGTTCTCGGTCGGCTCTTTGGGGGGCGGAGTCGCCGAAGCTGACATTTCTCAGAGACCTCTTTGATGGGGGCTTCTCGGGTCAAGCTGCCTCCTCGTATCGTGACCGTTCCCATGGATCATTCGCTCCTCTGCGCGGTCAGCGCTGGGCTGCCACCGCGTGGGCGTGGACGGTCCTCGGCCTTCGCTTCTGCATCCGCTTCTGTTGCAGAAACGATACATCAGCAGCCCACACACTCGCCCGGATTAATGGACATTCCAATTCGTGAGCGTCGCGGCTTATAGCCAGTCGCCAGCCGGGGGGACTGAGTGCTAGCGAATCATCGAGACATTGACGGGACATCGAGCCTGTCCTCCGTGTTCATGGCGCACCGCAAAGGCTTGATCCGCTTTCTGCAGGCTATTTGCCGGGGCGCGGCTGCGACCGAAATCGAGGATGCGCTGCAGGATCTCTGGTTGCGCTGCAGGGACATAGACACGCGCAACATCAACGATCCCAAATCCTATCTCTATCGGATGGCACAAAATCTGGTTCTCGATCGCGAGCGCCGCGTGACGCGCGGACTCTTATGCGAGGCAGATTGGGGATATGTGAATGCTCGCGTCGCGGACTCCGTCGAAGAAGCGACAGCCGAGCGATCACTGATCGCTCGGGACGCGCTGGCAAAGATCGACAGAATATTGAAAAAAGTCGGCGAACGGCCTTCGTGGATTTTTCGTCGTTACCGGCTAGACGGGGTGCAGCAATTCCTCATAGCGGCCGAACTCGGTGTCAGTTTGAGCACCGTGGAAAAGGATCTCCACAAGGTATACCAAGCCATTCTTCGTATCGAGAAAAGTTCCAATGAGGAATGAACGACCTGCGCACAACTCAGGGCTATGGGTGTTGCCGTGAACGACAGGGATGACAGGATCGAAGCCGAAGCGCTCGATTGGACGATCCGCGTGCAGGGAAGTGAATTCGCCGAGTGGGAGGCGCTCACCGATTGGCTGCAGGCAGATCCGCTGCACGCGGACACGTACAAGCGATTTGCCGTGATGGATCGTGCATCGGCGGATCTTGTGCGCCAGTTGCCCTCGCAATCGCGGCCGGAGAGCCAGCCGCCGGTGAGTCAGCCGCCGGTGAGGCAACTCACGTCGATGGCTCTGCCGGGGCGACGCTCCATACGTCCCTATTCTCGTCCGCTTCAATTGATGGCGGCGAGCCTGCTGGTGGCGACGGTTGCCACCGCCGGCTGGATTGCGCGGACGCAGCTTCAGCGGACACCAGATTCGACATGGCTCGCGGTCTCGACCAGACCGGGTGAAACGCGCTCGATCCATTTACCGGATGGCTCGCAGATCGCACTGGCGAGTGCGACGACCATGTCGTTCGATCCGTCAGGCCGGCAGGCGAGGCTCGATCGCGGGCGAGCCATGTTCAGCGTGAAACATAATCCGGAACATCCGTTCAGCGTCCAGCTCGGCGAGATGACGGTTACCGACATTGGCACGGTTTTCGATCTGCATCGTCAGGGCCCGTTGGTCGACATCGGCGTTTCTCAAGGTGAAGTTCGCGTCGTTTCCGGCGATCAGGCCGTGCCCGTCCCGGCAGGACGCTCTCTCCACCAAAGACATGGAGTGCTGCGGATCGATCCAGTCGACCGATCGGCGGTCGGAAGCTGGCGCGACGGCCAGTTCAACTATAGCGATGCGACGGTGGCTGATGTCGTTGCAGACATCATGGCTGTGACGGGCGCCTCGATCCGCATGTCGCCGGAGGCTGCCACCAAGCGCTTCGCAGGCCTGGTTCAGATCGAAGGCGATGCGCAGCACGTGCTTTCAACAGTGGCGCCCATGTTGGGCGTTCAGATGGCACGCGACGGTGGAACCTGGATTGTGAGTTTGCCGCCGAATGCGGCCAGCCGTTAGAGGCATAGCTTTAGTCACGTGTTTGGGATGCGCCGCACAGGCCGCAGCCGCGACTGTGCGCGTCGATCTTCCTGCTGGGCCATTATCGGCAGCCGTTGCAGCCGTTGGCCAGCAGGCAAAAATCAGCATCGGCACGTCCGAACCACGCCTGCTCGAAATCCAGCTCCCCGAGCTCCATGTGCATGGATCACTGGAAAGCGTCATGGAGGCCCTGGCTCGGCACGCCGGAGTGAAGGCGCGCCGAATGAACGCCGGGAGCTGGCAATTGAGCAGCAAGCCCTTCCCGCGCAAGCCTGCACGACAGACGTTGGAGCAGACACCGGTAACGACAGCTATTATTGTTGAGGGCACGAAACGCCCCCAGTCACTCCTGGATGATCCATCCGAGATATATCGCATTTCCGGCGACCTGGAGCGCTTTGGGCGAACACCCGACAGCCGCACAATTGCCAACCTGGTTCCTACGCTGGTCTCTACCGACTGGGGTGATGGCCATGACAAGCTTTTCCTGCGGGGTGTCGCCGATAGCAGCTTCCCCGGAAGCAGCCCCTCGCTGGTCGGGCAATATCTAGGCGACCTTCGCCTGAACTACGACGCCCCGGATCCCAACCTGCGCCTCTACGACATGGCATCTGTGGAGGTTATGGAAGGGCCACAAGGCACGCTCTACGGCGCAGGAGCGCTGGGGGGGCTCGTGCGCATCGAGCCGCGCGCACCGGCGCTCAACATCCTGACCGGAGCCGTGTGGTCGGGCATCACCAGCACGGCGCACGGCGGCAGTGGCATCGATGGGGGCGCCATCCTCAACCTGCCGCTCGTGGAGGATCGGTTGGCGCTGAGGTTGGTCGGCTATACCGCCCTC
>Ga0070730_10004719_pt1 | contig 11871 bp, 10 predicted proteins | sample Coa_R1_3_FD_66447 | JGI IMG/M metagenome (GOLD analysis project Ga0070730, IMG submission 66447) | Surface soil microbial communities from Centralia Pennsylvania, which are recovering from an underground coalmine fire - Coalmine... | ecosystem: Environmental > Terrestrial > Soil > Unclassified ... | reverse complement strand
ATAGGCCAACAATGCCTGCCACAGGGTGCGGTCTCCGGCAACGCCCCCAGGCTTTTCATTCAGAATGGCGGTGTCGCCAGTGAGGCGGACATATTCTCCGACCAGCGAGCCTTGCACGGGAACGCCCTGCGTGTCCCTTTCAGGGCCCTTCGCCGCAAAGGTGTTCCCGCCCGAGGGAAAGATTGTCCACGCGGACGTTCCGTCGCCCTGAGCGTTCACGGAGTAGCGGAACCAGTTCAGAATCGCACCTCGCGCAAGATCTCTTCGACCGGTTGCGGCCATGGCCTGCGCCTCCGCAATCCCATCGTTGCTCCACATACCCATGAACACATTCCAGTCCGCGATCATGAGAGGACTGGCAGGCAAATAGCGGGCCTGGCACGTCGTATTGAGAAGACCTCGCCAGAACCAAAGCTCGCTGCACACCAGTTCTTCCGGCGCTATGCTCTCTTGCTTTCCTGTTGTCCCGATGGTGAACGTCACCGGATCGGCAGGCGCAACCAGGGGCGCTGACGCCAGATACTGATTCCAGTCTCGATGGGTCGCCTGGTCGTAGAGGTCGGGTGAGGCGCTCAGCTCTGTGAGAGCGGCTTCGGCTTCCTTCTCCGTTCCGTCGAGGGAGATCATGAGCGCGGCCTCGGCTCCGGTGCGCAGGCTCCACTCGAAGCTTCCTTCGTGGATCGTTGCCTGGGGACGGGCAGCCATCAACAACCGATACGGCCAATGCTGGGCGCCGTAACTGACCACGCTTGGATTGCTGTTAGGAAGCACCTGAAAACCATCTTCCCAGGTATGCAGACGCACAAGCATGGGGTCTCGCGACTGGACGATCCTGATGCGAAGAACTGCGTCGGGCTTGCCGTAGACGGGATAGACCGTCAGCGATACCTCGGGTCCGTCATCGAATGCGACCTTATAGACCGTGCGGTCCGCAAAATAGGTCATGCTGCGCTTTGCCGGGCTGTCGGCCATGCTGTAGGTTCGTTGGGACGCGTCGACGAAGACAGGAGGGTCGATCTCCAGCGCCGCCAGGCGATCGCTGCTATTGGAGGGAATGGTGGATCCGGCCACGGGAATAATGATCTTCTGCCCGCCAAATCCTCTCTCCTGTAGCGCCATAAAGCCGTTGGATTGGTAAATGACAGTCTTGGGCGGCATGGCCGCGTCGAAGCGGGTGAACGTAGCGTAGTCGAACCCGTCGCTCAGGTACGGAGGAAACGGCGCAGGAGTGCCGGCGGCGAGCGCACATACGGAACTGCTCATCCACAATATCGAAAGGCGTATAGGCCGAGAAATTTTCATGGCACTCCGTTTGTAAGGGCCGATACAAATTGTAATGGCCCTTACAAACCATCGGCACGGTGGTATCAGGTTGCTGCAGCGATGTCGCACGGGCCGAGCTCAAAGAATGCCACCGCAGGATCTATTACTTCAGCAAACACTTTCAACGGCCGTGACATTCCTTTGTCTTCAGATTGGGATTTGGCAACGTTGCCAAATAAGTCGTTTGTTTCACGAAGATGGCCAAGGTGGCCAAGTAATTTAATTGGCCATCTTGCCTGGTTGACGGGCGGGATGGCTTGCTCCAGACTGAAATGCTCCGCGGTGCTCATGGTGCAAGAATCGGCCGATGCAAAGGAGAGAAGCCCCGTCGCCGGCGGAGCTGAGTCCTGGAGCCGGAAAGCTCGATGGAAGAAACGGTTGTTGGGCTGTTTGATGGCCATCGATTCACCATTTTCGCGGAGCAGGTCTCCGCGTTCCTTGACATTGATACCGCGCGCGGCCGGGCGCAACGCAACAATGGTTGCCTCCATGCGACCGGCTTGGCATAAGAATCTTGTCTTATGGCCAAAGTAATACGCTCGGGAGCTGCCGTCCATGGCCCTGGGAAATAATCATGTGGAAGAGCGGGCAGTAAACTCGTGATTACTCCCCGCTGGCCAAAGATAACTAAGTAGTTAACTCAGGTTTCTCAACGGACTCATTGGGCAGGAGGTGAATAAGTATGACGTCGACGAATGAGACGCGCGCAGAACACCGAGTGTGGGGACTAAATTCGTCTGCTAAATTTCCGCCACCATTTTTCGGAAGGGGTAAACTCTCAAAGGCCGCAATGGAGGGGATCGATGACAAGAGTTGCGCCGATACTGCTTCTAAGCATGCTTAGCCTGCAGGCTTGAGCTACCTGTCCGCGAAACTTTCGAGGGGGGTCCTTCGGTCTGTCCCGCAAAATACTGAAGCTCTCACCGGAAATTCTTCACCAGCATGAGTTCGCTGCGGAATTGCAGTTCCGGGCTGTAGAGTATCCATGCACCATCCGGCGAAACCGAGATGCCATAGACGAACGATTTCTCAAACCTGGTGACGTCGCTTATGGTGTTCGTGCCGAACCGCAAAAACTGGATGGAAGAACTGATACCTATCACATTGTCAGCAGGGGTGAAGTATATTCCGCTCTTCACGACTGCGATGTTTTCGTAGTTACTCAAGTTGTCGATAACTTTGGAGGCTTCACCACCCTCGATGGAGACCCTCCAAAGGCTCGTGGAAGACAGTGCCTTGGTGTAGTAGAGCCACTGTCCGTCCGGCGATACCCGCGGCGCATAGCCGCCATCTTTCGTTACCTGGACCGCCTCACCGCCGTCTGAGGGCATCTTCCACACCTGCTGCGCGCCGGCTCGCGCGGAGTCGAAGTAAATCCACTGCCCGTCCGGCGACCAGCTCGGGTTGCCGTCGTTTGCGGGGTCCGTCGTCATGCGTTTCGGCTTCCCGCCGTCCGCGCCCACCACATAGATGTCGTACTCTCCGGCAGCATTCGAGTCAAAGGCAATGCGCTTACTGTCCGGCGACCAGCGCGGAGTTGTGACCTCGGGACCGCCAAAAGAGGTCATCTGCAAAGCATTCGATCCATCCGCATCGGACACCCAGACTTCCGTGTTTCCCGAGCGAGTCGACTGGAAAGCAATTCTCTTTCCGTCTGGGGAGATCTGAGGAGAGTTATCGTCTCGGGTTGAAGAGATAAGCAAGGTAGGCTGATTGGGAGACCGCTGCCTCTTACCTTCAAGGCCGGGCGCGGCCACCCGCCAGATACTGTTATGGCTAAAACGATGTGCATAGACGAGACGGTGCTTGCTGCGAGAAATCGCGGGTTCAGATGCTTCGTCGCCTACAGATGGCAGACGCTGCGGTTCGGCTCGTGCTGCAGCGTGCGCGAAGCTCGAGACTCTCCACAGGCCCTTCGGATAGATCGATCCGGAAGCATAGATGATCTCGCGCCCATCGGCGGTCCAGGCCGGATACTGAACGCCCTTATTTCCGAACGTGACCTGTACCGGCTCTCCTGCAGGCGTCAAGCCGTCGGAGAATGCGAGCACATAGAGATCGTTTAATTCGGGTGAGTGGGCGTCGATGCTTCGTCTGAAGGCCAAGGAGCGCCCATCCGCCGAGAAAGCAGGATCGGAATCGCCAAAGAATTGCTTCGGCGGAGAGGTAAGTCTCCGCCTTTCCCCGCTGTCGGCCGATATCAGATAAAGCGCAAAGCGTTCTGGCCCGGAATCTGTGTCACTGATCGCGAGCCAGTTGCCGTCGGGCGACCACGTGGGACGCCCCCCGCCGGAAATCTCGGTAATCTTGCGCTCCAGGCCACCTATGGCTGGAATCAACAGTAACGCGTCCTTCCCCGAGGGTAAAAGCCGGAGGAATGCCACGAAGCGCCCATCCGGCGACCACGCGGGGTCATGATCCAGGGCCGGATCGGTTGTCAGCCGCAGAGGCAGCCCACTAGTGCCGATCATTTTGACGTATATGTCAAAGTTGTCCTGCTTTTCTCCATTCCATACAAATGCCACCTGGTTGCCGTCCGGCGAAAAGCTTGGCGACCCTTGAAACCCCGGATACGTGGTGAGTGGGACAGGGTTCAAGGCGGCTTGCGGAGTTCTGGTGGGAGATCGCATAAACCATAGCGCGCACACCCCCAGGCTGAAGGCCGCCAGCAGGCCCCCGGCCCAGATGAGCTGGCGGCCGGGCCGCCGCTGCCGAGGCGTTGCAGCACTCAACGTGCCCGAATCCGATTCCTCTTTCAGTTCCTCCAGCGCAACTTTGAGGTCGGCCATGTTTTGAAAGCGCCGCTCCGGGCTTTTGCGCAGGCAGCGTGCGATGATGCGCTCCAGCTCCCGCGGCAGACCCTCCACGATTTGACCGGCGGGTTTCGGCTCTTCACGCAAAACAGCGGAGAGCGTCGATAGTCTCGAGTCACCTTGAAAGGCCCTTCGGCCTGTCACCATTTCATAGAGCAGCGACCCGAAGCTGAAGATATCGGACCGTGCATCCACTTTCTTGCCCTCAGCCTGCTCGGGCGACATATACGAGACGGTCCCCACGATGCTGCCTTCCCCGGAAGCCGGCGTATCGTCCTGACGCATGGATGCGGTAAATTCCCGATCACTGCTGTCGGCCCTATCGGTTAGCTTGGCCAAGCCGAAATCGAGCACCTTGACGAAACCAGAACGCTCCGGTGAGCCACTGAGCATCACATTTCCCGGCTTGAGATCGCGATGGATAATTCCCGCCGCGTGGGCGGCTGCCATGGCGTCCGCGATTTGCGCTGCATACTTCAGCGCCTCAGCGAAAGGCAGCCCCCTGCGCGCGATCACCTGGTTCAGAGGCTTGCCCGGCACGTACTCCATGGCGATGAAATCGAGGCCGTTATCGCTGGCGATATCGTAGATGACGATGATGTTGGGATGATGCAGCGCCGAGGCCGATTTCGCCTCTTGTACGAAGCGCCGTTTGCGCTCAGCGTCCGCAACTTTCTCCGGCGGCAGGACTTTGATGGCGACAAAGCGATCGAGGTGCGTGTCACGGGCTTTGTAAACCACGCCCATCCCGCTCTCGCCAAGTTTCTCGACGATCTCGTAGTGCGAAACGGTCCGTCCGACCATGGGGCCACCCGCCGCCTTCCGAGGAGAAGTTCTGGATCCTGGCTGCTCGAATTCTAAGCCTAATCGGCTAGAGATCTTCTCGCCGCGAGGTTCTTGCTCGATTTGGAAGTCGATTCGCTTGAATTTTACTGTTTTTTTTCAGCTACTGAGTAGTGAACAGCTTGACGCTCATTCGGGACTATATCCAAACCTGGCTCAGGATGACCATCTTTGTTCAAGGGCCCTGCACCATATCACGAGTGCATTTCATGAGGGGTAGGGCCTGCGTCGGCCTCTTCTCAGTGGGAGAAGCACCTCTCGGTCAAGAGGCAACGCGGAAGTATTTCGGGCGTGTGCCTGTGAAGTCTTAGTGCAGTATCTGGCGCGCCCCATCGGATAGCAGTGCGCGGCCGCATGGCCTTAGAGGGCGCGCCTTGTTCAAGTCCCCTTATAGGTAGCTTCGGACCATCAAGTCTGCGCGAAACGTAGCGACCCGTCCGAGTTCGGTCTCGGAGGAATCTCGGGGACGGAAAACCCCCGTGCTCAACCGCATTCTCGGGAGTGGACCCTTGGCTGAGACAGCGAAAAAAGAGGGACAAACTGCGACCAACAGCGGTTTGGATCGGGGTTGAGCTATCTGGCCCCGAAATGCCCTGAAATATCACCATCTCTTTTGATCTGATTACTACGGCGCAAGCTTGAGTAGGTTGCATGACATGGAACCCGCGCATCATCGTCATCATTGTGGTGCCTGATCCGAACCCTGAAGAGGCCTCCCCGCTAAAGGCCGCATTGAAGGCATTGAAGGGACAGACGTCGCCTCAATGTCGAATGGGGGAACATTGCCGGGGCACGATAGCGAAGATGGCTCCAATGGCATTGATATTTGGAGCGGTGTCGAGATGTTTTTACTTCGTTCGCCCTTGTGGCGTAGCGCGAACGCCGCATGCCGGAGGCACTGATCGGCGCGTCCTCAATATTTGGTAGCTCCGATTGCGACCATTGCTCCGCAGCGCGCTTCTCAATGTAGAATAGCGGCGCTGCTCTTGAAAGCGTGACTATGCCTTCGAAAGATCGAGAGGTAGTTCTCATATCGGGTATCGTTGCTACGATACGAGTTGTCGTGCGCAGCGATGGAGACGACGAAAGGCTGTATGGGATTGCGCAGGAAAACAGACTGATCCTCACGAGGGAAATTAAGCAGCAGATCGCCGAGTTGCTAGGTGAAGAATACTTTCTATTTGATCTCAACATTCAACAGGGAAGCGTAGAGTTCTGGATCATGATCGGGACGCGTGCGGTTCAATTGCTGAATGGGTTCTCTCGCTATGATGCCCTGCTGAAAAGTTTCGACAAACTCACCGATCAGATCAAGAAAATAGTGCAAAGGCTGTTTTCTGACGACATACCAAACCGGGCCGCATCCAGGTTGCTGGGGGCGCAAGTAGAGCCCGACGCCGAGGCGGTTTGGATCCCAGGTGAAAGTGTCATCGCTTCTGCTGAGCGGTATAGCGCACAACGTACGGTGCCATCAGGTGTAAGCCGAATATTGCTTTATTACTTGATTGCAAGCCATTCCGTCTTGATGGCTGTTTTGATCTGGATTGTGATTCGTCTGATACATTAGTTCGCCGGGGCAAAGGCGAAGATTAGTCGCCAAAGGAAATACGAGTAAATACGCGGGACGGAGGGGGACGGAGGGACAGCATATCGATTGCAGCAATCATTGCAAAGGTACTGCGTTCCCTCACCTCACCAGAAACAAAGCTCTCGAGACACCGATGGCGCGTCAGTGGATGTACTTTACGTCAGCACAGGCTTCTTTTCACGTCGCTGAAATTTCACCTTCTTGGACGGATCTGAACACGCACTTCCAAGCCATCCCTCTTCCCGGACAAGTCCGCTTCAAGGGCATGTGGGTTTCTCAAACGGTGCTGAGGATCAAAAACAAAGCAGAAAAGCGCTTCGCAATCAGCATGGGCTCTATAGCGCGCGATGTCGATAATAATCTCCTCGCCTAACCTGCCGTCGTTCAAGCTGTCACGGGTCATCTTCGTTTCAACAACGATCTTTTCTTGTTTAATCACAAAATCGATGCGGGCTGATCTGCCAGCGTAGCTTGGAGTCCATTCTTCAGGGCGAACATCCCAGAAACGAGACAAAAGCAGCGCTCCCATCAGGTCCTGCAAATCGTATTCATCCTTGATGACAAAACCTTCTCGTTCGTTGTGGCGCTTTGTAAGGCGTAAAGCCACAGCGTGAAACCGGTCGCCCAAGTCCTCAACTATTGCCATTGCACTTTGCCGACTTCCAGGGCTTGGATTTGGCGCCCTCCTTTCCATTTCCTCCGTCAAGGCGGCAGTCAAGCGATAGAATTGCTGGGGATCCGCAACAGCCATTTGAAATTCCGCTTCAATGTCATCCAGGTGCCCATCAGTGCATACCGCGTTTGATATATAACCCAAACGTTCAAGAAAATCGACCGCCTTGCGTCGCAAATCCTTGTACTCCGCTGGCCGACGGACGAGACTTTGCGCATATTCCGGCGGACTCTTCCATAGAGGAATCGATGGCAACTGCTCGCCATAGTCAAGCTCGCCCTTGATATCCATTGCGACATCGTGAAGGCTGAAAAAGCGCTCGTCGTCAAAGGTCCTAAAATTAGGGCGGGTTATCACAATGGATCAATTTTACGCGTTCGGACGCCGCTACACTGCCACGCACCGGGAGAGTTTTGGGAACGGGAGAGTTTCCGGGGATTAACCCGGGGGGTTAACCCGCAGGCGGTCACCTCGTTTCGGAGGGAGTTTAGTCGTCAGAAGGGACTGCCACCTTGCTCGAAGGGTTCAGCCTAACCGGTGACATGATACCTATTCACTTGCTTTCCCGCGCTGCTCGAAACCTTTCGGAGACAGGCGACTAACCACTGTACTTTTGGATACTAAACCGCAGGGGATCTTTAACTACTTGGTGCCCTTATCTCTTTAGGGCGCTCATTCTCCCCCCACAGCCGACTCAAGTGTCCCTATCCGGACTGGCGCCAACGGGTATAACATACCAACCAATGGCCGCAGGCGACCACATTTTTGTGAGTGTCGGGACGACCGCCACCGAAGAGCAAGAAGCCTTCGTTTGTTCTGTGGAGGCACGCCTCCGTGCTGAAGGTCTCGTGCCTCACACGGTAGGCAGAGACACGTTCAGCTCCGACGCGCCGTTAAAGACGATCACCGATTTGATGAAGAGATGCACGGGGGTGATTGTCATCGCTCTTGAACGCACATACTTTCCCGCCGGTTTCGACAGGCCCGGTGGTTCTCAACAGACTCCTTTAGCGGAGGTCCGGCTTGCGACGCCTTGGAACCAGATCGAGGCAGCAATGGCATATGCGTCGGGTCTCCCTTTGCTTGTGATCGTTCAGACTGGTGTCAAGCGAGAAGGCCTACTGGAGCCTGGTTACGATTGGTATGTTCAGCAGACGCCCCTTGCAGCCTCTTCTCTGGCGACGGTTGAATTCAATGGAGTTCTAGCAAGCTGGAAACAGAAGCTGAAGGAAGGACGCCCAAGCGCGGAGCCAGCTGCGTCGAAAAGCATCGATGCGGGCCAAATGACCATAGGGCAAATGCTAAGCAGTTTCAAGGCGGCCCAGCTTTGGGCTGTTTTGACTGCAATCGTGACAATGGTCGTAGGAGCTTTCAGTTTGGGAGCCTATCTCTTCTCTAAGCACTGATGGGGAGTTTCGGGGACAGAGAACGCCGGGATAAACCGGCACATTGTTGGGGATGAGAGGGCCCACGGAAAAGGAGAAGCGACTCTATTCCCGGCCTCGAGTCTTGCCTGTGATTTCGTGAGGGATGGCAGCGAGACCGGATGGTCCTGTGGGTTTCAGAGTTCAAAAAGTACACGACTATTGGGCCAACCGTGCATGAGAGTTTCAGGACGGAACGCTCAACTGCGCCGAGAGACCATCACGAGCTACGTCCTGTCTGGTCACTAATTTCGGCCTCGACTTGCGCAATATAGGCGTCAACCGCTATTGAGTAAGCATGTGAGGTGTTAAAGAATGCGTCGCGGAGGTACCTTTTCCATACCATTCTAACCTTCGGCTCTTCGAGGAAATGTTGTCGGACCTCAGTCAATTTCGCTCGTTTCACGCCTGCGACGTGGTAATATGCGCTGCCTGCCTCCATATGGAGGTGAATGTAGTTAAACTCTGCCACGGAAAGGCCATTCTGAGCCAAACTCTCAGGTGTGATTCCATGTAGCTGAAGTAATTCAGGGTGTGTATCGAGCATGCAGTACACATTAAAAAAGAGATTGTGGTTTGCCACCCATCTGTCAGCCATACGCTGGCTGTGTATAGAATGCCTAGTGTAGAACGCAGCGAAAGCTGCAATTACTACCGCCACCACGCTTACTGACCAACTGATGACCTCTTTGATATCCATAGTGTCACCGGCTCCCCTTCGCTTACGGTCGATACAGACTACGATGCGTGTTCTGCAAAGATGAATAAACCTTAATGTTCCGTTCCGACCTGCTCTCTTCCTCCGTTGTCATATCTTGATCGGCTCGTCAGGAACCGACGGTGTTGAAGGCAGGGGCGAATCAGGAAGCTCAATGAGCATGTAATCGACTCCGTTCGCATATTCTTCAACTTCCTTCCTAAGTGCCGCGATCTGATCCACGCCCCACGAACCCATGACACCGGCCGTCGTCTTTCCGTTGCGATGGACGATATCGTGTCTATCGCGTATCCCATCGCGCAGGATCTGAGACGGCTCAGGAAGCTTGATACCGAAGGCCTGCCGATACAGCTTTTCCGCGTCTTGAAGCTGGTGCCAGAGATTCCGGCTGATCAAACTGCGAACTTCCGCTTCGAGCGTTTGAACCCTTGTGAAAATCTCGTTGAGATTGATTTTCTGATTTTGGAAATACGAGCTGTTGTGGACGAACCTTTCGAATAGATCCCTGCGTTTGAAAATGATCGCCGCAAATGCGTCCCCCAGGTACGTCTCTAGCGCGGTGATAACGTTCGCAAAAAGCAGTCTATAAACGATCCCGTCATCAGTCTTGGCGCGGTGCCTTTTCGCTGTGTCTTCGATTTGTGCGAGCGTGGCAGTAAGCACCATGTACGGATCGCGAATATGTTCGGGTACCCATCGGCGTATATCGTCATAGTAGCGATCCCTGTCGTCCGGCTTTCCCGACCAAGTCCAGCTGATGTCGCTTAGCTCGGAAGCGAGCGTTTCGATCGCTTCTTGTGAAGCGATACTCTCGAACTCCGCCTGAAGTTCATCCAGCGGTTCAAAGGGGCCGCCCCAAATCCATTGGTACCCGCCTTCTGATGAGTCGTAAGGTAATTCGTCAGGCGGGTCGAATTGACTCTCGAACCAAGCCCGCATAACGTCGATCTGCTGGCCCTCAGGCAGCTTCTTCACTTTCCCCGCGGTGACCATGTCGCCGGTACTCGGTAGGCTGTAGCGTCGCGCTCGTGGCATTAGGGTATTGTAAAACCTTGGGAAATAGCGGCCAGAAATTAGTTGTCATCCATGATAGGTAAAGGTCAACGGGAGACGGTGATTTCGCTTGAATCAAGATTAGTCGCCACAAGATTAGTGGCCAGACGGGAGTTTCGTGGACAGGAGTGGTCGTTATGACCGCCAGTCATTCTCGTAAGCATAACGCCATACCGCTCGATCACTTGCGCCGCTGAGTCCGACGTGCGGAACCGCCGCACCATAGCATCCAAGTTACCAACGCCGGCGAGAGATGTTCATCAAGAAGCAATCTCACACAAGGTTCATGCTGCTTTTCCGCGACCGAGTTCCAAACGCTTCCGCGGGCGGCCTGGAGGCGGAGTCATGCGAGCGAAAATAGAAGCGAAGGCCAGATCAAGTTCCCTGAGAGCGGGGTAATCTTCTCGAATTTCCGCCTCGGTGACTCCCTTGCGGAGCAAGCCTGCGATGTGTTCGAGCGGGATACGGGTCCCCTTGAAGACACGTTCGCCACCGAGTGTTCCTGGATCGGAGACAATCCGGCCGGCCCCCTTGCGGTACAGATTCACATTATGTGTAAGCTGCTTACGCAACGGGTGATAGTGTACCGAGAGGGAAAGTTCGCCCTTCTTCATCAAAAGACTGGGCCCGCGCATCTGCCATCGCCCTACCGAACCGGAGGATTTGCCCACAAGCTGACGGAGAGAGTGCTTATCCCCCCTCGGCAGCGAAAATGGAAACTCGGTCAGTAGTTTGATGAACAGCAGCTCGTTAAGATCGAACTCATAGCGGATGGACTTACCGACACGGGACGATGGCGGCCGAACGGACCGCTTCTCGATCGCCGTCCGAATCGTGCTCTCCGGAATTCCTGCAATCGCAGCTGCCTCGCGCAGAGAAAAGCCCTTCTTGTTCACGCCGACCGTCCTTAAATAAATATACCACTCTAGGTGGTGTATTTAATGAGGCGCCACACACCGAGGGGAGATAGACGGAAGGTTCACGTACGCTGGACATTGGCGGTCCCGCACGGGTAACCGCACTGCGGGACTAAAGGGGCCTCCTAGAGGGACCTTAGTCCCTCCCCCTTCCGGGAGCCCAAATCGGGGTGTCAATCGCCCCGGGCATTCCTTCTGGCAACCACCTGGGCAACCACCGCGTTGTAGGAATGCCACCCTTCCGTGGTCCGTAGGGCCCAGAGCCCAAAAAAATCTCCCTACCGTGACACTAATGACACCCAATCCGCACCTAAGTATCGTGACCTCAAACCCCACCCACCCCGCTGCCGGAGCCGGATGCCAACCAGGGTTCCATCGCGAGGTGCGAGAACGACTATGCAACGAGCAGAGGCGCCCAGCGCGTCCTTGTTAGATGAGCAGCTCTTTGACAACCTAACCCGCCGCCTTGCAACAGCTCATGTCGCTGGGCCTGCCAGCCCGGGTCTATTCACCTGTTGT
>Ga0070730_10004718_pt1 | contig 11872 bp, 12 predicted proteins | sample Coa_R1_3_FD_66447 | JGI IMG/M metagenome (GOLD analysis project Ga0070730, IMG submission 66447) | Surface soil microbial communities from Centralia Pennsylvania, which are recovering from an underground coalmine fire - Coalmine... | ecosystem: Environmental > Terrestrial > Soil > Unclassified ... | reverse complement strand
ACGCGCCGGAGGTCGTGGGTTTGCGCTTGCACGGGCGGGGAAGCGGTCACGGTGACACGATCATCATGCGGCGTCGAGGTTCGTACTCGACGGTCGAGCCGTCAAGGCTCGTCCTTGGCTGTGAGTCCATGCAGAAATTACCCGACGTCCCCGCGCGGGTGCACGCACTCGGTCACCGCCTCGGCAATCACACGTGGACGCATTACTACGGCGGGCTTGCCGCACAACTCAGAGATGGCGGCGACATCGTCGAGGAGATGACGCGAACGACGGCGCGGTTGGATGCAATCGTCGGCGCCGAGTCGCTCACCTTCCGTCCGCCATACGGCTACTGGGATGCGCAAGTCGCGGCAATGTTGAATGCCGCCGCGCCGTTGCGCGACAGGCACGTGGGGCCGTTCAATTGGCGGATCCCCACATCAATGGATTTGGCCGATTGGAAGGGTGGCGTGACGGCGTCGATCCCGCAATCGTGGCGAGCTGGTATCGCGCGCAGGCAAGTACTATGAAGAAGGGAATTGTCCTGCTACACGACTACACGGCGGAGGTGCACAACCGGTCCGAGCCGGAGTTCCGGATCATGGCGGAAGGAAATCGCAGCGCCGAGCTGACGCGCGCGCTGGTTCCCATGCTCATCGCAGAAGGCTTCCGCTTCGTGCCGCTACACCGCTGCGTCGATTTGTAAAACGAGCTGCGTATTCGCGCGCTGCGGTTTCGTAATCCCCTCGACCGCCTGGAATCGCTCCTCGCTCGATCGTGCGCGAGCGGGCGAAGCCGGTCTAGTCCGCCGTGGCGGCGAACATCGCCGGACCTGGCGAAAGTACGTTATTCGGATCGTACCTGTGCTTCGCGGCTGCCAGACGTTGCCAAACGTCGGGCCCGAAATGGGCAGCCCATTCCCGGGCCGACATCACACCCGAATACGGACTGTAGCGTTTGCCGCCCAGTGCCGTCATGCGCGCCAGAAGCTCCCGATTACTCTGTTGCACTCGCGCCAGCGCGGATGCGTCGTTCGCGGGCACGGTACGGAACAGCCAGACCACGAACACCTGCTCCGCTTGCGGTAGCCGCAACATCGGACGCGTGAACCGGGCGGTATTCAGCGCGTACAGACTGAAGCGTTCCGTCCCCCCGGCGCGATTGAGCGCGCGCTCTTCCGGCGACAGCGCCATGATAGTCGAGACGAACTCCTTTGCCGTAGATGCCGGCACGAACGCAGTGATGTACGCGCGTTTAGCGTCGAACACGCTCGGCTGCGGCGTCACGTACTGAAATAGGTTCAGGGCATACGGCATTCTTCGCGGTGTGCCCGCGGACGTGAACTGCAGCCCCCGCCGCAGTCCGGCCATATCCGGTAGGTTGGGCGCAGAGAAGTACTTTCCTACGTCCGCGCTGAACGTCCATTTGCCATCCTTGCGATACGCGCTGCCGCGAAGATGATCGTAGCGGCCCTCCTGCGCGATACGAATCTGATCGCCGAGGTATGCGTCGAGATCGTCGTAGTGGAGCTCCTGGATCAGCGCCTCGCTCGGCGCCGGCACGAGCGGGACCCGCGCGCGCACGATGATGCCGCACTGGCCTACGCCGCCGAGCACCAGGTTGAATAACTCACTCTCGTGTGCGGCGGAGCAGGTGATCAGCCGTCCATCGCCCGTCACGACATCCAGCTCCAGCACGTTGTCGATCTGTGCGCCATAGCGGTGGCTGGTGTTCCCGATGCCGCCGACGCTCAGCGTCCCGCCGACGGTGAGCATCATACACGTTGCCGGATAGACGCGCGGGGTCACGTGGCGACCGAGCGTCGCACCCGCAACGTCGGTCCAGAACGCGCCGGGTTGCACATCGATGCTTGCTTCCGTGAGCGGCTGAACAGCGCGGAGGGTCCGTGAGTCGATGACGATGCCGCGGGCAGCCTGCGTTTGGCCATATTGCGAATGGCCGTCGCCCTTGATTGCAACTTTCAGCGACCGCTCGTTCGCGTACTGCACGATCCGCAGAACATCCTGAACGGATCGGGGCTGCAGCACCGCGGCCGGAATCCGGTGATACACGTTGCTATAGTCGATAGCAATCGCCGCCCGCGAAGCGGAATCAACGAGCAACTGGCCGTCGAGTCTCGGGGCCCCGTGAAGGACCGGGTTCTGCACCTCCAAGCCCAGCATGGTCGCAGCGCCAGTCGCGGCTACGCTAACGAACTCCCGGCGGGAGAGTGAGTGGTTCATTCCTGAATTATCCCGATGGTCTTCAGCCACTTCTCGACGAGTTGGGGCCATTCCGTGATCGGATCTTTGGTGCGCCGCAGCCCAGACGTGAATGTCCGGATTGAAGCCGTACTGGCCGCGCGCCGGCATCCACAGGTGCCCGGGATATAGTGCCACTGCGAAATCGGGACGGCAACTCTGTGAGTTGGCGACATCGGCTATCGGGTAGAGCCGCTGCTGATACTGGTTGCTTATCGCCGCGACCAGATGCCCGCCCGCGGAAAAGCCGAGCACCCCGACCTGGTGCGGATCGATGTGCCACTCGGCGGCGTGCAACCGTACGATTCCCATCGCGCGTTGCGCGTCCTGCAACGCCGGCTGCGGTTTTGGGTTGATGTAACGCTTGCTGTCGGCGTCCCACGACGGCCCGGAGCGCGGCACGCGATACTTGAGCAGCACGCACGCGATCCCGCGTGAGGTCAGCCAGTCGCAGACCTCGGTCCCCTCGAGATCGATCGCGAGAATGTGATAGCCTCCGCCGGGGAAGACGAGGACGGCGGCGCCGGTGTTGTCTCCCTGCGGCGCGTAGATCGTCAGCGTGGGACGTGAGACGTTGCTGACGTAGAGCCAGGGCTGGTCGGCGACGCGATTGGGCGCGGTGGCGACGGATTCGCTGTCCGGCGTGCGCCGCGCGGCGGGGACGTTGCCCGGCCAGAGCGGGATTGCGTATGAGCAACAGCGCCAGGGTTAACGACGTCATTTGCCTTCCGTTTGGGCCGTTAGATTTTGCGGTGCGTCACACACTACGGAGAAATCGCATGACTGCCAAGCGGTCCGCCACGTGGTATCGCTGGGATCAGCTCGAGCGCGAGGAGCTGCACGACAAGCTCGCGCGCCGGCTCATCACCGGCGACCAGATGATGCTCGCGCACGTGTACCTGAAAAAAGGCTGTGTCGTGCCGAAGCACTCCCATATGAACGAGCAATTGACCTACGTGCTGGAGGGGGCGCTGCAATTCTTCATTGGCGATGACGGCGCCGAAGAAGTCATCGTGCACGCGGGCGAGGTGCTACACCTGCCGGGTAATGTGCCGCACGCGGCGCACGCGCTGGAGGACACGCTGGACGTCGACGTCTTCTATCCGCCGCGCGAGGATTGGCTGAAGAAGACGGACAGCTATCTGCGAGACGCGGGGACTGGAAAAAAGTAAGGGCGCAGCACGTGGCGAGTACGGCGAGGCTCAGGATCATTGCCTGCATCGGTGCTTAGCCCCGGCGATACACGCGTACGTAGTCCACGCGCATCGTCTGAGGGAAAACGGTCGTCGTGTCCGGTGCCCCGGGCCAGTCTCCACCGACCGCGACGTTGAGAATAATGAAGAAGGGTTGATCGAACACCCACGTGCCCGGCACATCGCTCGGGATGACGGTGTGGTAGAGCGAGTCATCGACATACCACCGATTGCCGTTCTCCACGTGCGCGTTCTCGGGACGCGCGGTGTAATCCTCGAGCTCGACGTTCCCCCAGCCACCGGCGCCCGTATCGTGGGCCCACGTCGTGGCATCGAGCGCGGATCCATTGAATTCGTCGGACCACATGAGGATCCAAGGCGTCCCGGAGCCCGAGCATGAATCGACCCCGAGGAGGAGAGCAACGGCACAAGCCAGTGAAACAGCTCTCACGGTGAAGCCGCGCGCGCGCCCCCAAATGCGATACCGCGTCGCTCGGGGCCGAGGGCAGCGACGATGCCGGCGACGATGAATACGAGTCCCGCCGACAGCGCCATCGTCTCGGCATAGGTCGTATGCGCCGCGAACAGCGCCTGCACGTGCGGAATTTGACTCGCGACTGCCACGCCGCACTGATACGCGAAGCCCGGCAGGAAACCGCGCACGCCGTCGGGCGCGAGCTCGTTGATGTGGGCCGGAATCACGCCCCACGCGCCTTGCACGAAGAACTGCATCACGAATGCGCCGAGCCAGAGGAGCAGCGTGGCGGGGGCAAAGGCCCAGATGGGGATTGCGAGCACCGCGCCGATCAGCGCGTAACCGATCGTGCGCCGTCGGCCGAGCCGGTCTGAGTAGAGCCCGCAGATCACTCCGCCGGCAAGCGCCCCGACCTGCGAGAACGCGGTCAAAGCCGCGCGCGTCTGTGGCCCGAAGTGCCAATCGCGCTCGAGGAACGTGGGATACATATCCTGCGTCCCGTGCGAGACCATGTTCATCAGCGCCATCAGCGCAGTCAGATAAAGGAAGAGCGGCCAGTTGCGCGCGATGGCCCGTCCCAGGTGCGACCAGTTCTCGTGCCTCGTCTCGCGCCATACCTCCGACTCTTGCACGCGCGCGCGCACGAACAGCGCGAGCAGCGCCGGGAGCCCGCCGATGAAGAACAGCGGCCGCCAGCCCCAGTGCGGGAAGACGAGCAGGTAGCACAACGCCGCGAGGAGGTAGCCCGCGGCGTAGCCCTGTTGCAGCAGCCCCGACATCACGCCGCGCAGCCGGGGCGGCACCTTCTCCATCACCAGCGACGCCCCCACGCCCCACTCGGCGCCCATGCCGATCCCGAAGAGCGCGCGCAAAATGAGGAACGTGGTGTAATTCGGAGCCAGCCCCGTCGCGACCTCGACCACGGAGTAGAACACGAGGTCGATCATCAGCGGCATCTTGCGGCCGTAGCGATCGGCGAGGAGACCAAAGATGAACGCGCCGACCGGGCGGAACGCGAGGGTGAGCGTGAGCGACAGCGCGATCGCGGCGTCCGACTTGCCGAAATCCTTGCCGATCGCCGTCAGCGTCATGACGACGAGGAAGAAATCGAACGCGTCGAGCATCCAGCCGAGGAAGCCGGCGGCGACGGTGGCGTTTTGGTCGGTGCTGGTGGGCCGTGGCGTGGTCAGTGACGCCGTCCCTGAACCCGCGTGTGCATTACTTGGCCGCGTCGAGCGCGGCCCTCAGCCCCCGCAATACGTCAGCGAGCGGCCCGTCCGCCCAGAAATGCATGTAGTAGAGCTTGGGCTCGTCCCCGATCAGATGGCTGTGCAGCGCCGTCGCCGTGATGCCGTGCGACGTCAGCGCGCTCAGCACCGGCGCGACTTTGTCGCCCGGAATCGAGAAGTCACCCGTCGCCAAGGCCCGGCCGCCATCGAGCACCTGAATGTTGATCGGCGTCCCGTACGCCAGCGCGGGGTTCAGTGTCTTGCCGTGGGCCGTCACGGCGCCGGGCACGAGCACGGTGGAGAGCTGCGCGACATTCCCTTGCGCGTGCCCATGTAAACCAAGCGTGCCAAAGATGGTCGCGGTATCGATCGTGACGGGCTGCGGCGCTGCGGCGGCTGGGGGGCGCGGCGTCTTCGTGCGCGCGAGCACGCGATCAAGCCGTTGTGCGACGTCGAGCGCTGCACCTTCCCCGTGAAAATGCAAAAACGTGATCTGCGGATCGCCCACGACGTGATTGTGAATCGCCGTGACATCGATGTGCTGATTCGCCAGCTCGGCGAGCACCGGTTTGAGCTCGTCCGGCGTCAGGACCAGATCGCCCATGACGGTGACGGCACTCGGCTCGCCCGCGAACCCCGCCCAGGCGCCGAGCGCAAGCGCGGGGGACACGGTGACATCGCCAATCCGCAAGGTGATGTCGCGCCGCGGCCAGCCGTAGCGGTAATACCCGCCCGTGAACATCCCCGAGGTCTTGAGAACCTTGCCGACCGAATCCCACGGTGCGGGGAGACTGGCCTGGGCCGCGAGGACGAGCGACTGGACCAGGAGGACAACCGTAACGCCGTACGCGCGCACGCGCACCGCCGAACCCTTCGTCATATTCTTTCCCTCCCGTGAGGCGTTTTCTGGTGGTATTGCTCCTGCCTGCCGCCGCTGCGGCGCAGCAAGTCGCGCGAGACAGCGCGGCGGTGTTGCACGTCGCCAAAGCGACGGGGCCCGTCCGCTTCGACGGCCGCATGGACGCCGTCGACTGGCACGGGGCCGACTCCATCACCGACTTCCGGCAACGTGAACCCGCCGTCGGCGCGCCCGCAAGCCAGCGGACCGTCGTCAAGGCGATCCGCGACGCGGACGCAATCTACATCGGCGTACGCGCCCACGACGACGAGCCGCGGCGGATCCGCGCCGTCCAACTGCGCCGTGATGCAGACCTCGCGAGCGACGACAACGTTGAGCTGCTGATAGACAGCTTTCACGATCGGCGCGGCGCCTTTGTCTTCGGCACCAACCCGAACGGCGCGCGCTGGGACGCCCAGCTCACCGATCTCGACGACCTCAACGAGAACTGGAACGGCATCTGGGACGTCGCCGTGTCGCGCGATACCGGCGGCTGGACGGCGGTCTTCCGGATTCCGTTCCGTACCCTGCGGTTTGAGCGCGGCACGGAGCTCCGCTTCGGTTTCAATGTGCGTCGCTTCATTCGGCGCAGGAACGAAGAGGATCTGTGGCGTTCCTGGGGTCGAGCCGAGGGCTTGTACAACCTGCTCAAGGCCGGCGAGCTGACGGATATCGGCGCGGTCGCCGAAGGTCGCACCATCGAAGTCCTCCCGTACGTGCTCAGCAGAGCCGTCGAGCCGGAACACGACAGCGCGGGCGTGCGGCTTGGCGGCGGCTTCATCGGGGCCAAGGCCGGTGTCGACACAAAGCTCGCGCTCACGCCGACCATGACCGCCGATCTCACCGCCGAGACCGATTTCGCGCAGGTCGAGGCAGATCAGCAGGTCATCAATCTGACCCGCTTTCCGTTCTTCTTTCCCGAGAAGCGCGCGTTCTTTCTCGAATCCAGCGGCCTGTTCGACTTCGGCACGCCCGAGCGAACCCAGGTTTTCTATTCCCGGCGCATCGGCATCGACTCGAGCGGGAATCCCGTGCCGATGATCGCCGGCGGCCGCGTCTACGGCAGGGTCGGCCCCTGGCGCCTCGGCGTGCTCGACACGCGCACCGGAGGCGTCGAGCCCGCGAACGACGCGGTCGTGCGCGTGCAGCACGACCTCTTCGCGCGGTCCTACATCGGCGCCATCGGGAGCATGCGCACGGTCTCCGACGGTGGCGCGCAAACCGCGGGCGGCATGGACATCGATCTTCCGCTCGTCGTGCACGGCAAGAACGTCGAGCCGAAGTTTTGGATCGCGGGCACTCGCACCCCCGGCGTTGCCGGTTTTCCGCTCGCCTGGCGTGTCTCGACCGATTATCCCAACGACCTGTTCGACAATTTCGTCTCGCTCTACCGCATCGACGCGGGATTCAATCCCGTGCTCGGCTTCGTGCGCCGCACGGGCATCTGGGAGACCACAGGGCACATCGATTTCATGCCGCGGCCGCACGCGCTCGGCATCCGGCAGTTCGACGTCACGCCCATTCCGAGCTGGGACGTATTCGCGCACGAGACGGGATCGCCGGGCCGGTCCGGCGATTGGCAGACCGCGTGGTTCGAATGGCACGTCCTCGGCGGCGATCGCGAGAACGGCGATCACTTCGAGGTCAACTACCAGCGGTTGCTGGACGCCCCCAGCGACACCTTCGACATCTTCCGCGCGGTGAAGATTCCGCCGGGGCGCTACTGGTGGTCGCGGTACGAGCTGCAGTACATCATGGCATCCAACCGGCCGCTCACGTTCGCCGCGTTCGTCAATTGGGGAAAGTTCTACACGGGTCGCAGCGCCGATCTCGAGCTGTCGGCCAACTGGCGAGGCGGCGGGCACCTGATCCTCGGCACCGACCTCGCGCGCACAGCGGCGCGTTTGCCAGGCGGCGGCTTCACCGCGTTGCAGACGTCGAGCCACATCGAGTACGATCTCGACACCCGCACCAGCCTTCTCGGATTCATCCAGTACACCGACGAGGACCAGCGCGTCGACTTCAACCTCCGCTTCCACTGGATTCCCACCATCGGCGACGACGTCTTTCTCGTTTGGAACTCGGGCTATTCGACGAACGCCGCGGCGCCGTACCGGTTTCCGTCGCTCCGTTCGCTCACGCAGCAGCTCAACGGCGCCTTCGTGCTGAAAATCGTCCACCGTATTGTCCGGTGAGCGATCGCCGGCTGTTGTTGGTGACGCGCTCCGTCCGCTTGTTCGCCTACGGCGCGCTCTCGGTTGTCCTGGTCTTCTATCTCAGTGCCCTCGGCCTCACGACGGCGCAGATCGGCCTGCTGCTGACGCTCACGCTCGTCGGCGATACGGTGGTTTCATTGATTCTGACGACGCGAGCCGATCGCGTCGGCCGTCGCCGCATCCTCATTGCCGGCGCCGCGCTCATGGCCGCGGCCGGTTTGATCTTCGCGCTAACGCGCAACTTCTGGGTCTTGCTGATTACCGGCACGCTCGGCGTGATCAGCCCGAGCGCCAATGAGGTCGGGCCGTTCCTTCCCGTCGAGCAGGCGGCGCTGGCGCACGTGGTGGCGCCTGCGGTGCGGACGACCGTGTTCGCCTGGTACACGCTCGCGGGTGCCATCGCGACGGCGGTCGGGTCGCTCGCCGGCGGCGGTTTCTCCGCGGCGTTTCACAGCTACCGGATCGTGGTGTTCGGGTATGCGGCCATTGGGCTGCTCCTGGGGATCGTCTTCATGGGCGTGTCGCCCAAAGTCGAAGTCGCGCCTCCGGAAGGAGGTGCGCCCTTCTGGCTCGGCCTCGGCCCGTCGCGCCGGATCGTGCTCAGGCTGGCCGCGTTGTTCGCCGTCGACGCATTCGCGGGCGGATTCGTCGTCCAGAGCTTCGCGGCCTATTGGTTCTACCTTCGCTTCGGCGTTAGCGCCGCGGCGCTGGGCGGGATCTTCTTCGGCGCCAACGTCCTCTCGGGACTCTCGGCGCTACTCGCCGCGCGTCTCGCGAATAGGTTCGGGCTCGTGCGCACGATGGTCTTCACGCATTTGCCGTCGAACGTACTGCTGATCCTGGTGCCGCTCATGCCGACGCTGCCGCTCGCGATCGCGGTGTTGTTCGCGCGGTTCAGCATCAGTCAAATGGATGTGCCGACGCGACAGTCTTATCTCATGGCGGTCGTGGGCCCGGAAGAGCGGTCGGGAGCGGCCGGCGTTACCGGGGTGGCGCGCACGACGGGCGCCGCGCTCGCGCCGGTGTTTGCGGGATTCATGTTTGCTCATCCCGCGCTCGTCAACGTGCCGTTCTTCATCGCGGGAGTGCTGAAGATCGTGTACGACCTGGTGCTCTATCGCGCGTTCGTTACGGTACGGCCCGCGGAAGAAATCGCGTAGCGCTTCAGCTGTTCTGCTGCCCGACGTGATGGAGTTACATCTCGCGCGTCATCTCGATCATCGTCCGCCGAAATCCCGCGCTCGCAAAGAGTTTCTGAGCAACGGCGTTCCCCGCGGCAGTGGACAGCACCACGCGCGGGACGCCGCGTGATTTCAGCTGGTCCAGGATCGCGCGCAACAGCAGCCGGCCAATCCCGCGACCGCGATACGCGGGATCCACGATGATGTCCTGCAGTACGCCCGCCGGCCCGCGCAGCGACATATAGTCGTAGCCTTCGACCGAACCGTACACGTATCCGATCACGTTGCCGCCGTCCTCGGCCACGAGGACGACGGCGTCCGGCTCGTCGAGCTGCGAGCCGATGAACGACGCGTAACGGGCCGGCGTCTGGTCGCCCGCGGCCAGGAACCGCTGCGGATCGAAGTCGTGATGCTCCGTCACGAGCAGGGCGCCGAGTGTGCCGATGCGCGGCAAGTCGTCACGCGTGGCGGGCCGGATGCGAGGTGCGGTCTGCATGGGGACGGATACATTACATGCCTTCGCGCAATCCCACGACCCGGAGGCTCTCATGACGGACCGCCGCACGTTCCTGAGCACAGTCGCAGCGCTGAGTGCCGTTGCCAGTCTCGATGCTCAGACCTCCGCCTCTGATACCTGGCTCGATCGACTCAAAGGCAAGCACCGCCAGTTGTTCGATGCGCCGGATCCGGACGGTGGCACGGTCTTGCGGCACACCCGCAGCTACCTCGACACGTGGCGCGACGCATACGGAGTGGCCGAGCGCGACGTCAACGTCGTCGTAGCGTTCTATGCGCGGACGATGCCGCTGGGCGTCCAGGACGCGATGTGGGCCAAGTACAAACTCGGCGCGGCGATCGGCATCACCGATTCAACCACCAACGCGCCTCTCGTCCGCAACTATTTTGCCCATCCGCAACCCGGCGATCCGGTTGCCGACGGCACGCCGGAAAGCTCGATCGAAGCGCTGCAACAGCGGGGTGTCGTGTTCTTGCTATGCAACAACGCGCTGAAACGGTGGTCGGCTCGGCTCGAACAGTCAGGGATGGGTACTGCTGCCGCCATTCATGACGATCTGACGGCGCACGCGCTACAAGGCGTGATCGTGGTGCCGGACGTGCTCATCGCCATGACCAAAGCGCACGAACGCGGCTTCGCATACGTGCGCTCGTAGGAGCGGCGTTAGCGGTTCGTGAGGCTCGGAATCTCCAGTTGCGCAAGCCGCCACGAGACGCCCGAGCGGTGGAACACGAAAGTGACGGTGTTGCGCGAGCTCTGCGGCTTGCCGACCGTGACGCCGAAATTGCTGGGATCGCGATAACCCATTGCAATGACGTCGACGGTGCTCGTCGAGTCGGTGCTGCCATAGCGTGCCAACGAGGCGATGCCTCGCGCCGAGACGAATCGCTCGACCAATCCGTTCACCATCGCACCGCCCGCCCGGGTGCCGAGCGCCGTGCCCAGCGGATCGTTGCGATCGGCTGTGGCCACGCGCCCCGCGACCTTGGCCGTCAGGTCGGCCCTCAAGTGCTCCCGCACCGACGGAAAGTCGATGACGTCGTTGAGTGTGGTCACGTCACCGGCAAGGGCCGCGTCGCGGAAGCGTTTCGCGGCGAGTCGCGGCGAGAGGTAAATCCAGGCGGCGGCAGCGATGAGCAGAACACCGAAGACGAAGACCTTCTTTCGCACGCCTCTTGTACACCACTGGCGCTGACTCGTTGCCGTAGCGTCATCTCGCGTCCGGAGCGGTACTCCCGCAAAACACGGCAGTCGAATCACGCGCGATGCATGACCGGCGTCTTGGGTCACCATGTCAGCCACATGCAGGACCGGTGGTTACCGCTGGGTGCGATGTCGAAGTACGGTTGTTGCAGCGAGCGGAGCCTGGGCGATTCGCCCGGAGGATCTCATGAATCGCACCGGTTTCACGCTGATCGAGCTCATGATCGTTGTCGTGATCATTGGCCTCCTGGCCGTGATCGCGATTCCGAAGTTTGGGAACACAAAGGAAAAGGCGTACATCGCGTCGATGAAGTCAGACCTCCGCAATCTCGTGACGGCGGAGGAGGCCTACTTCGCCGATTCGGTCGCCTACACCGAACAGACGGATTGCAACACGCCGCCTGCGCCGGGCAGCGCCGCGTGGTGCGCGTCGACTGGAAACACCCTGGACAAGCTGAAGGCCCGGCAGGGCGGTTGGACGGCGCGTATGACGAACGGCAATACCGCAATCGCGTGCGGGATCTATGTCGCCGGGGCGACGCCATTCCCCCCGGCGCAGAACTCCGACCCGGAGGGCTCACCCGTTTGCCGCTGATCGGTAGGGGCGCAGCATACTGCGCCTTTACCTACGCCATCCGCGTCCTTAGTGGCGCCCTCCCCTGAGCCGCCCCATGACGTCATTTTTCCCGTATGCGCGCGCAACGGCTGCGAATCTTCGGC
>Ga0070730_10004717_pt1 | contig 11872 bp, 9 predicted proteins | sample Coa_R1_3_FD_66447 | JGI IMG/M metagenome (GOLD analysis project Ga0070730, IMG submission 66447) | Surface soil microbial communities from Centralia Pennsylvania, which are recovering from an underground coalmine fire - Coalmine... | ecosystem: Environmental > Terrestrial > Soil > Unclassified ... | reverse complement strand
CCAGGGTCTCGCGAATCGGTTGGACCAGCGACTCGATCGCGCTTTCCCGCGCCTGCAAGGCGAGCGAAGCGTCGAGCTGCTGCTGTGTCAGGTGCTCACGAAGGGTTTGCGCGTCGACGCGCTGCGCAGACTCCCGCCCGGCGCGCCACAGCAGCGCCGCCAGCGTCCCGATCAGGCCGCCGACGCACGCGCCGACGGCGAGGCTGATCGCGACGGTCCACGAGACGCCGCCGCCGGTCACGGGCGGACGGCCGGCCCGCCCGCGCCGGCCGCGCAAAAATGCGCGAGGTAGTTGACGCTGGTATCCGCCGACAGACGGAACGCGCGGGTCAGCGGATTGTATGAAATGCCGGTCAGATCCTTGAGCTCGAGACCGGCAGCGCGGCCCCAGCGGGCAAGTTCGGATGGCCGGATGAATTTGAGATATTCGTGGGTGCCCCGCGGCAAAACCCGCGCGAAGTATTCCGCACCGACGATGGCGACCGCGAACGCCTTGAGGTTGCGGTTCAACGTCGAGACGATGATGTCGCCGCCGGGCTTCACGAGCGTCCTCAAGGCCGCCAACGTGACGGCGGGGTCGGGCACGTGCTCCAACATTTCCATGCACGTGACGAGGTCGAAGGCGGCCGGACGCTCGCGCGCCAGGTCCTCGGCCGACACGGCGCGATAGGCGACGTCGACTCCTGCGTCGAGGGCGTGCAATTCGGCGACGTCGAGAACCGCCTGCGCCAGATCGATGCCGAGGACGTGCGCTCCGGCGCGTGCCATCGACTCCGAAAGGATTCCGCCTCCGCAGCCGACGTCCAGCACCTCCTTGTGCGCCGGCGGAGCAATCCGCTGAACATAGGCGAGGCGCAGCGGGTTCAAGTCGTGCAGCGGTTTGGATGGGCCTTTCGGGTCCCACCAGCTCTGGGCCAGGGCGGCGAATTTCGCGAGTTCCGCCGGATCGGCGTTCACGGATGCGGTCTTCAAATTCCATCTCCGGAGGGCGGTGAAAAGCTTCGAGCAACCACGCGCTCCGCGGCGCGCGGCCAATCGAGCCGCGTGAACGCTCTCGAGTTCACCAAATGGCGCCCGGACACCCAGACGTCGCTCACCAGGTCTCGGCCGCCCTTCCGCAGCAACTCCTCCGCCGCGCCCTGCGGCGCGGCGAGCGCGGCCCATTGAAGGGCCGGACGCTGCAGGTCGATGCAGCACAGGTCCGCCCACTTATCCTTCTCCAGGGTGCCGATCTCCGCATCGAGCCCAAGAGCCGCCGCTCCGCCGCGGGTCGCCACGGCGAGTGCGTCCCAGGCGTCGAGAGCACGGTGCGAAAGGTTCGCAAGACCGTCCGGCGCCATCGATAACAGCGCGAGAAATCTCATCGCCGTCCAGAGATCCGGGCTGCCGTCCGGGTCGACGCCGCTGCCCAAACTCAAGCGCAGCCCGGTCGCCGCCCAGGACGAGACCGGCGGCGCCCCGGCGCCGGTTCGCATGCTCGACTCGGGACATAGCGTGACGGCGATTCCGCCGCGCTGCGCGAGTTCGAGGTCCGCGGCATTGACAGCCGCCATGTGCGCCGCCGTCAATGCCGGCGTCAGCAGTCCCAGGGCATGCAGCCGCGCGATGGGCCGTGCGCCGTGCCGTATCACGCACTCGTCCACCTCCGCGCGCGATTCGTGCAGCGCCGTCACGATGCCGGCGTCGAGTTCGTCCGCCAGCATGGCGATGCGGGCGAAGGTCGCATCGCTGAGGGCGGCCGGCGACTGCAGCGCGAATGCCGTCGCAATGGTCGGATGCCCGCGATACTCATCGCGGAAGCTCAAGGCACGAGTCAGATATTCGCCGGGACTCGCGGCCCAGGGACCGGGCGTTTCGGCGATCGGGATTCCGATGATCGCGCGCATGCCCTGTTCCGCGGCGGCTCGCGCCGATTCCTGCGGAAAGGAGCCGACCCCGCAAAAGCACGTGGTTCCCGCTTCGAGCATCTCGGCAATGCACATCCGTGCGCCGTCATGCAGGCGATCCAAGGCGATGGTTCGGCCGGGCGGCGGGGCGATCCGCGTATGAGCGTTCACGAGGCCCGGCAGCACGACATGGTGCGGCCGGTCGACGTGCGCTGTCGCGGCGTAGCGTCCGGCCGCAAGCGAGGTGGGCAGCAGGTCGAGAATACGCCCGTCACGAATCACCAAGGTATGATTCTCGAGGACGGCACCGGCAGAGGTCATGGGCCAAATCCAGCGGCAGCTGACGGTCAGATCGGCGGGGACGGTGGACATGGGGGCGAGTATATCGGCTAATGCACGTCCTGCTTAAGACCGAATGGCGATGTGTGCTAGAATGGTGGGATGTCGAGACCATGTCTCCCCGTCAATAATACAGTTTGAATTGAGCCCCCTAGGAACCTGTCGGACTTGCACTTCCTCCCGCTATGGAGCTGGCAAAAACCGCGCTTTTTGCCGGCGGAAACGACGCTGATGTCTGCAAACGCGCAGGAGCGCGTCGGGTCGAGGTCGACCCGAAGGGTGCCGTCCGGAGAGGGGCAGGCACGGCAAGCGCCCAGCCCGCGGCTTTTTTTATTGAACTAGGTTAACCCGGACTCTCGCAAAATGGCCGAGATCGCTCGCGAAATATTGCCCGTAAATCTCGAAGAGGAGATGCGGAAGTCGTACCTCGATTACGCGATGAGCGTGATCGTGGGAAGGGCCTTGCCCGACGTTCGCGACGGCCTCAAGCCCGTGCACCGGCGCGTGCTGTACGCCATGCGGGAATTGGGCAACGATTTCAACAAAGCCTACAAGAAGAGCGCGCGCGTCGTCGGCGACGTCATCGGCAAGTACCATCCGCACGGCGACGCCTCGGTCTACGATGCCATCGTGCGCATGGCGCAGCCGTTCTCCATGCGTTATCTGCTGGTCGACGGCCAGGGTAATTTCGGATCGGTCGACGGCGACCCGCCGGCGGCGATGCGCTACACCGAAGTGCGCATGTCGAAGCTTGCCGCGGAGCTGCTGGCCGATATCGACAAGGAAACCGCCGATTTCAACCCGAATTACGACGAATCGGAGAGCGAGCCGGCGGTACTGCCGACGCGCATCCCCAATCTGCTGATCAACGGGTCGTCCGGTATCGCGGTCGGCATGGCGACGAACATACCGCCGCACAATCTCACCGAAATCGTCGCGGCGTGCATCGAGCTCATCGAGAATCCGGACATCACGCTCGCGGAACTGATGCAGATCGTGCCCGGCCCGGATTTCCCGACCGCCGGCATCATCAACGGCGCGCAGGAGATCGTGGCCGCGTACAAGACCGGCCGCGGACGGCTGCACGTGCGGGCGCGCACCCACTTCGAGGACGTGGGCAAGGGCGACCGGCAAGCCATCGTCATCACCGAGCTGCCGTATCAGGTGAACAAGGCGAGGCTGATCGAGCGCATCGCCGATCTGGTCCGCGACAAGCTCATCGAGGGGATCGCGTCCGACGGCCTGCGCGACGAATCGGACAAGGACGGCATGCGGGTCGTCATCGAGTTGAAGCGCGGCGAAGTGCCGGAAATCCTCCTCAACAACCTGTACGCCCAGACCACGATGGAGACCGTGTTCGGCATCAACATGGTGGCGCTGGTCGACGGCCAGCCGCGGCTGCTGTCGCTCAAGGAAATGTTGGATGCGTTCCTGCGCCATCGCCGGGAAGTGGTCACGCGGCGCACCGTGTTCGAACTGCGCAAGGCCCGCGAACGCGGCCATGTGCTCGAAGGGCTCGCGATCGCGCTTGCCAATATCGACGCCATCATCGCGGCGATCAAGGCGTCGCCCTCGCCGGCGGAAGCGAAGGTCGCCTTGATGTCGAGACCCTGGGCTTCGGGCGCGGTTCCCGACATGCTGGCGCGCGCCGGTGAGATCAGCACCCGCCCGGAAGAGGAGGCCGCCCCGCTGGGTATCGTGGAGGGAGGGTATCTGCTCACCGAAATCCAGGCTCAGGCGATCCTGGACATGCGGCTCAATCGATTGACCGGTCTCGAACAGGATAAAATCATCGCCGAGTTCCAGGAGTTGCTGGCGCAGATCAGAGATCTCGGCGACATTCTCGCGCGGCCCGCGCGGCTGCTCGACGTGATCCGCACGGAGCTGGAATACGTCCGCGACACCTTCGCCGACAAACGGCGCACCGAGATCGTGACGAATCACGAAGATCTCAGCATCGAGGATCTCATTACGCCCGAGGACGTCGTCGTCACCCTGTCCCATGGCGGCTATGCCAAGGCTCAGCCCGTGTCCGACTATCAGGCGCAGCGGCGCGGCGGCCGCGGCAAAGCGGCGACCAGCGTCAAGGACGAGGACTTCGTCGACAAGCTGTTCGTCGCGAACACCCACGATACGCTGCTGTGTTTTTCCGATCACGGCAAGCTCTACTGGCTCAAGGTGTATCAGCTGCCGCAAGCCAGTCGTGGTTCGCGCGGCAAACCCATCGTGAACCTCCTGCCGCTTCAACCGGGCGAGCGCATCAGCGCGATGCTGGCGATCAAGGAGTTCGAAGAGGGCAAGTACGTCTTCATGGCGACCAGCCTCGGTACCGTGAAGAAGACCTCGCTCGCGCTGTTCTCCAGGCCGCGGACCAGCGGCATCATCGCGGTCGCGCTCGACGAGGGCGACAAGCTGGTGGGCGTCGCGATCACGGATGGTACGAAGGACATTTTGCTGTTCACGACGGGCGGGAAGGCGATCCGGTTTCTCGAGGACGAAGTGCGGGCCATGGGCCGTGAGGCCGCCGGTGTGCGCGGCGTCAAATTGAACGACGCTCATCGGGTGAACGCGCTGATCGTGGCCGAGCAAGGCTACATCCTCACCGCGTCCGCGAACGGATTCGGCAAGCTCACTCCGCTCGAGGAATTTCCGACGCATGGACGCGGCGGCCAGGGCGTGATCGCGCTGCAGGTCACCGACCGCAACGGCGGGATGATCGGCGCCCTGCAGGTGAGCATCGACGATGAGATCATGCTGATGAGCCAGGCCGGTGTCTTGGTGCGGACGCCGGTCAAGGACATTTCCGTGGTCGGCCGCAACACGCAAGGCGTGCGGCTGATCCGCCTGGAAGAGGGCGATCAATTGTCGGGTCTCGAGCGCATCGACGGCATCGCCGTCGGAGAAGCACTCCCGGGCGACGACCCGTCGGGCGCAGATGAAGCGGCGGGCGAACCCGCGGCCGGCGAACCCGAGGCAGGCGATACCGCGGCCGGCGAGCCGCCCGGCGGCGAACCGCCGCCTTCGGGTTAAGCATCGGAGCCGCGGTGCGCGCGTTCAATTTCTCGCCCGGTCCTGCGGCGCTGCCGACCGAAGTGCTGGAGCAGGCGCGCGACGAACTCTTGGACTGGAACCATGACGGGATGTCGGTCATGGAGATCAGCCACCGCGGCAAAGCCTTCATGGAAGTCGCCGCGCAGGCCGAGGCGGACCTGCGCGAGCTCATGGGTGTGCCGCGAAACTACAAGGTATTGTTCCTGCAGGGCGGCGCGGCGGCCCAGTTCGCTTTCGTGCCCATGAATCTCGCCCGCGCGGACTCCGTCGCCGATTACGTGAACACGGGCCATTGGTCGCTCAAGGCCATCTCGGAAGCACGCCGCTATTGCCGGGTGCACATCGCCGCCGACGCCGGCGGAGACTACCTGCGCGTGCCGCCCCAAAGCGAGCTCACGTTGAGCGGCGATGCCGCGTACGTCCATTACACGCCGAACGAAACCATCGGCGGAGTCGAGTTCGGCTACGTCCCCCAAACCGGCGGGGCACCGCTGGTCGCCGACATGTCATCGAGCATCCTGTCGCGGCCGATCGACGTGTCGAGATTCGGTCTGATCTATGCCGGCGCGCAAAAGAACATCGGTCCGTCCGGATTGACGCTCGTGATCGTGCGCGAGGATCTCATCGGCCGCGCCCGCGCGGGCACCCCGCTGGTGTTCGACTACAAGGCGATGGCCGACGAGCGATCCATGCTCAATACCCCGCCGACGTTCGCCTGGTACATGGCCGGCCTCGTGTTCAAATGGCTGAAGCGCAGCGGCGGCGTCGCCGCCATGGGCGAGCGCAATCGCGCGAAAGCCGAGAGACTCTACGCGGCGATCGACGGATCGCACTTCTATCGCAATTCGGTGGCGCGGGATTCGCGTTCGTGGATGAATGTCACCTTTACCCTCGCCAGGCCCGAATTGGACGTGCTTTTCCTCGAGCACGCGGCGGCTTCGGGCTTGAAGAATCTGAAGGGCCATCGGGTGCACGGCGGGATGCGCGCGAGCCTGTACAACGCCATGCCGCCGGCAGGCGTCGAAGCGCTGGTGGCGTTCATGGCCGAGTTCGAGCGCAGACACGCGTGAGGTGCGCATGGCGCGGCGTAAATTGACGGGGTCGAAAGACGCGGGCGCGCAGGGCGCGCGGCGCAGCGTCAAGGTCGCGGATCGAGGGGCGGGCGCGGTCGGCGTCGCGCCGCCCCCGGTTCTTTCGAACATTCGCGACCGCATCGACGATGTCGATGCGCGCATTCATGCGCTGCTGAACGAGCGGGCCCGTTTTGCCCAACTGGTCGGCATCTCGAAAACGGCGGCCGGCAAGGCCGTCGATTTCTATCGGCCCGAGCGGGAGGCGGACGTCTTGCGCAAGGCGCTCAAGCGCAACCAGGGGCCGCTGCGCGACGAGGAGATCGCGCGGCTGTTTCGCGAAATCATGTCGGCGTGCCTCGCCCAGCAAGAGCCCCTCAAGGTGGCCTTCCTGGGCCCGGAAGGCACCTTCACGCAGGCCGCGGTCACCAAGCATTTCGGATCGTCGGTGCGCGCCCTGCCGCTGGCCGCGATCGACGAGGTGTTTCACGAGGTCGAGGGCGGCATCGCCGACTTCGGCGTAGTGCCCATCGAAAACTCCAGCGAGGGGACCGTCAATCACACGCTCGACATGTTTTTGAGCTCTTCGCTCAAGATCTGCGGCGAAGTGGAACTGCGAATTCACCACTGTTTGATGGGCCGAATGACCGGATTTTCGGCCGTCAAACGCGTATGCGCGCATCCTCAGGCCTTGGCGCAGTGCCGGGGCTGGTTGGACGATCAATTGCCGGATGTGGAGAGGGTGGCCGTTGCCAGCAATGCCGAAGGCGCGCGGCGGGCGCGCGACGAGCGCGGCTCGGCGGCCATCGCAAGCCGCGCTGCGGCGGAGATCTACGGCCTCAACCTGCTCGCCAACGAAATCGAAGACCGGCCGGACAACACGACGCGATTCCTGGTGGTGGGCCGCAAGCTCTTCAGTTCGAGCGGAGCCGACCGGACCACGCTCTTGGTGTCCGCGATCCACACCGACGACGCGGGCGCGCTGTTCAGGCTGCTCGAACCCTTGGCGCAGCACCGCGTGAACATGACGCGCATCGAGTCGCGGCCCTCGCACAAGCGCAAATGGGACTACGTATTCTTCATCGATATCGAGGGCCATGTGAGCGATTCCAAGGTCGCGAAGGCGCTCACCGCTCTGGAGGAACGCGCGTCATTGTTCAAGATCCTCGGGTCCTATCCGCGAGCCGTGCTGTGATGCACCGGTCAACCTGATGCGCAATTTCGCGGTTCGACCGGCCCGCCGGGTGTCGGGAGCGATGACGGTTCCCGGAGACAAGTCCATTTCGCATCGATCGCTGATGCTTTCCGGACTCGCAACGGGCTCGAGCGAGGTCACTGGATTCCTCGCGAGCGAGGATTGCCTGGCGACGCTCCACGCGATGCGCGCCTTGGGCGTGTCCATCGAACAGCCGGCCGCCACCCACGTCGTCATTCACGGTTCCGGACTGCGGGGTCTCACGGGGGCGCGCCACGCGCTCGACATGGGCAACGCGGGCACGGCGATGCGGTTGTTCACCGGTCTGTTGGCGGCACAGGAATTCGACTCGACGTTGATCGGCGATGCATCGCTGATGAAGCGGCCCATGGAGCGCGTCGCCAAACCACTGCGGGAAATGGGCGCCGATATTCGCACCCGGGACGGCAAGCCTCCCGTGCAGATCCACGGCGGCGGCCGGCTGCGGGGCATCGACTACACGATGCCCGTGGCGAGCGCCCAGGTGAAATCGGCGATCTTGCTGGCGGGGTTGTATGCGGAGGGCCCCACCACCGTGACCGCGCCCGCCGTTTGCCGCGATCACAGCGAACGCATGCTGTTGAGCTGCGGCGTGCGGCTGACGAGTGCGGGGCTGTCGAGCACCATCCATCCGCCGCACAGGCTCGAGGGTCAGCGGTTGACTGTGCCGGGGGATTTCTCGTCGGCGGCATTCTTCATCGTGGCCGGATTGCTGGGAGCGGCGAGCGGCGGCTTGCTGATCCGGAACGTCGGAATGAATCCGACGCGCACCGGTCTGCTCGACATCTTGCGGCGCATGGGAGCCCAAATAGAAATCTTGAATGCGCGCGAGAGCGGGGCCGAGCCGGTGGCGGATCTTCTGGTCCATGCATCACCGCTCAAGGGCACCGCGGTGCCGCCCGCGATGGTGCCGCTCGCCATCGACGAACTTCCGGTTCTGTTCATCGCAGCCGCCTGTGCGCACGGCGAGACTCTGGTCACGGGCGCGGAGGAGCTGCGCGTCAAGGAGAGCGACCGGATCGCGGCAATGAGCGCCGGACTCGAAAATCTAGGCGTGGTTCACGAGGTTCTGCCGGATGGTATGCGCATCCAGGGACGCCCCGAAGGTCCGGCGTTCGCCGGCGGCGAGATCGACAGCCACGGCGATCACCGGGTGGCCATGTCCTTCGGCGTTGCGAGCCTGCGGGCCGCCAAACCGATTCTGATCCGGGACGTGGCCAACGTGGCTACCTCCTTTCCCGGCTTCGTCGGCACGGCACAGAGCGTCGGGCTCGATATCGCCGAATCCGCGGCCGGTCACGCAGGTTCCTGACCCAATGCACGCTCCCGCCCCCCTGCCGCAGGCGCCGGTCGTGACCATCGATGGCCCTTCGGGGTCAGGCAAGGGCACGGTTAGCCGCATTGCAGCAAAGTGTTTGGGATGGGCTCTGCTCGACAGCGGTGCGCTATATCGGCTGGTGGCGCTGGCCGGCCGACGGGCGGGGATCGATCTGAACGAAGCCGGGCGCCTGGCTCACCTCGCCGGAGAGCTCGACATTCGCTTCGATTCGACCGCCTCGGGAGACGAAATCGTTTATTTGGGCGGACAGGAGGTCACTTGCGACATACGCACCGAGTCCGCCGGCAGCGATGCATCCAAGGTCGCTGCGCTGCCGCCGGTGCGCGAGGCTCTATTGGACCGTCAGAGGCGCTTTGCGGTGGCCCCGGGTTTGGTGGCCGACGGGCGAGACATGGGGACCGTGGTGTTTCCGGACGCCCGGGTTAAGATTTTTCTTACGGCGAGCGCCGAAGAGCGCGCGGCCAGGCGCTATAAGCAGTTGAAAGAAAAGGGGGTTACTGCTAACCTTGCCGCCCTTTCGAAAGAGATAGCGGAACGCGACCAGCGCGACATTTCACGCGCGGTTTCGCCTCTTGTCGCAAGCGCTGACGCCGTCTTGCTGGATACAACCGGTATGCCCGTCGATGCGGTGGTCGAACGCGTCTTGAGAATCGTTCGAACACGTCTGTCGCTTTAGAGTTTTTTGAGTGGCCGCGGCGCATGGAATGCTGCCGTTGTTTTTTTGGCAACCCCATTGGCACACGGGACTCGCGCCAGGGAATCGGAATTTTAAGAGAAAACATGACTGAAAGTTTCGCGGAACTGTTCGAACAAAGCATCGCGAGCCAGCGCATTCGTCCTGGCACCATCCTCAACGGCCTGATCGTCGAAGTCGGTCAGGACTACGTCATCGTCAACGTTGGATTGAAGTCGGAAGCCGTCATACCGGCCGACCAATTCAAGAATGAAAAGGGCGAGATCGAAGTGGCCGTCGGAGAGACCGTCGAGGTCGCCTTGGACAGCGTGGAGGATGGCTCCGGGGAAACCCGCCTGTCCCGCGAGAAGGCAAAACGCGCACGAACATGGACGCGGCTCGAGACGGCGTTCGAAAAGCAGGAGATCGTGATCGGCATCATCACGGGCCGGGTCAAGGGCGGGTTCACCGTCGAGATCGACAATGTCCGCGCCTTCCTGCCCGGTTCCCTGGTCGACGTGCGCCCCGTGCGCGATCCGTCGTATCTCGAGAACAAGCCGCTCGAATTCAAAGTCATCAAGCTCGATCAGAAGCGCAACAACGTCGTGGTATCGCGGCGGGCGGTGGTCGAACAGGAGTACAGCGCGGAACGTTCCGCTCTGCTCGACAATCTCCAAGAGGGCGCGGCCGTCAAGGGTGTGGTCAAGAACCTCACGGATTACGGTGCATTCGTCGACCTGGGCGGCATCGACGGCTTGCTGCACATCACCGATATGGCATGGAAGCGCGTCAAGCATCCTTCCGAGGTGGTCAAGGTCGGCGAAGAGATCGACGTCCGCATTCTCAAGTTCGATCGCGAACGGCAGCGCGTATCGTTGGGCCTGAAGCAGCTCGGCGCGGATCCCTGGCAGAACATTGCGCGGCGCTATCCGGCCAATACACGGCTGTTCGGCAAGGTCACGAACATCGCCGACTACGGCTGCTTCGTGGAAATCGAAGAGGGCGTCGAGGGTTTGGTGCACGTCTCGGAAATGGACTGGACCAACAAGAACGTCAATCCGGCCAAGGTCGTGCACGTCGGTCAGGAAGTCGAGGTCATGGTGCTCGACATCGACGAAGAGCGCCGCCGCATCAGCCTCGGCGTGAAGCAGTGCAAGGCGAACCCGTGGAAGGACTTCGCCGAGAACTACAACCGCGGCGACAAGGTGAGCGGCCAGATCAAATCGATCACCGACTTCGGCATTTTCATCGGACTTGCCGGCGGCATCGACGGTCTCGTGCATCTGTCCGACATTTCGTGGGACATGCCCGGCGAGGAAGCCGTCCGCAGCTATCAGAAGGCCCAGCAGGTCGACGCCATGGTGCTGTCGATCGATCCGGAGCGCGAGCGCATCAGCCTCGGCATCAAACAGCTGGCGAAGGATCCGTTTTCCGCCTACATCGCGGAGCATCCGAAGGGCAGCATCGTCACGGGCGTGGTCCGTGAAGTGGACGCGAAGGGCGCGATCATCGATCTGGGCAACGGCGTCGACGGCCAGCTTCGGGCATCGGAACTGTCGCGCGATCGCGTCGAGGACGCCCGGCTGCTGTTGAAGGTGGGCCAGGAGGTCGAGGCGAGGTTTACGGGTGTGGATCGCAAGGGGCGCAGCATTTCACTGTCGATCAAGGCGAAGGACATCCACGAAGAACAGGAAGCAATGCAGAATTATCGGACCGATTCGCCAACCGGAACCAGCCTGGGAGATCTCCTGAAAGAGCAGATCTCCGGCCAAGACTGAGGGATGAAGGGCGCGCGCAGCGGCCGCCGGGCTTAAGCGCGCGCGCTCAAAAAAAATATGTCAAGCGATGTCCACGGATCGATAATGACGAAATCGGAACTCATCGAGATCATTTCGGCCAAACAAAAGCACCTGCCGGCGAAGGACGTAGAACTCGCCGTCAAACAGCTGCTGGAAATCATGAGCGATGCGCTGGCCACGGGCGAGCGCATCGAGATTCGCGGGTTTGGAAGTTTTTCGCTGCATTTCCGTCCGCCGCGGCAAGGGCGCAATCCGAAGACCGGAGAAGCCGTCGCCCTGGCCGGCAAGCATGTCCCTCATTTCAAGCCGGGCAAGGATCTGCGCGAGCGCGTCAATGACGGCGCGGATCAGCCCATACGTGACTAAGTCGGCAGGAAGCCGACTTGAACGCCGCGAACGCGGCGGCCCGCCGGGCGAGGCGCAGGAAGCGCCGAGTACTAAGTCGGCAGGAAGCCGACTTGAACGCCGCGAACGCGGCGGC
>Ga0070730_10004716_pt1 | contig 11878 bp, 7 predicted proteins | sample Coa_R1_3_FD_66447 | JGI IMG/M metagenome (GOLD analysis project Ga0070730, IMG submission 66447) | Surface soil microbial communities from Centralia Pennsylvania, which are recovering from an underground coalmine fire - Coalmine... | ecosystem: Environmental > Terrestrial > Soil > Unclassified ... | reverse complement strand
CAGTCCGTGCAGACCGTGACCACGGCGTCGGATGGCAGCCGCTCGGTGTCGTATTCCTGCCGATAATATGCGGGGAAGCCTCCCCCGCACCGTCGGGGTCGTCGCGATGCTCCTCCGAGCGGGATGAAGATTTTGATCAGTCGAATGTCATCCCGCTCCAAGCTCAGTACTCGATCTGGTAAGTGAGGCCGACCGAACTGCCCGGATCGTTGTCGATGGTGGTGCCGGTGGCGGGAGTCCCGCCGCCGGTACCCAGCGTGGTATCCAGTTTCAGATGCCGGGTGATATCGATCTGCACCCGGGCCTGCGTTCCCCCCGACATGCCCTGCCGCGTTCCGACATAGACCCCGGTCGCGACATATTTGCCGGCTTCCACCGTGGTGTTGGAATTGCCGGTGGCGCTGTTGCTGGTGCTGTTGACCGTCAGCCGGTCGATGCCCAGCGTCTTCCTCATCATCGCCAGCGGGTCGAACCCACCCCCCGCCCCGGTCATCGACGCCACCGCCTGCGCGATCGAAGCGATCTGCAGCGGGGTCAGCTGCGACATGCTCGAATTGAACAGCAGATGGGCCAGGATCTCATCCTGCGGCAGTTCGGGCGAACTGGTCAGTTTGATCACCGGATGATCGGCATAGCCGGTCACTGTCAAGGTGGCGTCGATGCCGCCTGAATTGCTCTCGCAGGTGATATCGAGGGTGGGGTCGAGCTTTCCCCCCGGACCGCGCCCGTCGAAGCCGATGTGACCCTTGGTGATGGTCAGGGTCTGGCCGGCCAGGCTGAAGGTGCCCTGGCGCAGATCGAAGCCCCCGCCGACGTCGGGATCGTCGACGGTGCCGCCGACCTGCAGCTTGCCGCCCATCTCGGCATCGAGCCCGCGGCCGCGCACGAAGATCTGCTGGGGCGCGTCGACGGTGACGTCGAGCGCCAGCGCCATGCCCGGCTGGGGCGGCGGCGCCGGCGGGGCGCCCTTCTTCTTGACGTCGAGCGTGGCCACCGAAGGCGGCAGGCTGTCGGGAATATTGATGTCGGCCCAGCTGACCTTGACCTTGCCGCCCACCGTCAATTTCTCGGTGGCATTGCCCTTCACCGTCAGATCGGCATCCATGTCGGCGGTCAGCAGATCGCTGGCCAGCGGCCGGATATTGCGCCCGGTGATGGCGAGATCGACCGGCATGCCGGGCGCCAGGATGTCGATATGGCCCTGCAGCGTGAAGGTGCCGGGGCCGGACTTGCCGGTGACGTCGGTAAGCTGGAGCGAGACGCCGTCGGTCTGCAAACCGCCGCCGATATGGGTGAAACGCAGCCCCTGGCCGAAATCGCGGAAGCTGACATTGTCCAGCTTGGCGCTGCCCGAAATACGGGGCGAGTCGAGCGTGCCCTGGACGCCGCCATCCACGCTGATCTTGCCGCGCGCCTCGCGCCCGTCGGCGGCCAGCAGCGGATCGAGCAAAGCGAGGTCCAACGACCCCGACGCATGCAGATCGAGCGCGGCATAGGATTGGATCGGCGCCGTGCCGGTGACGGTCAGGGTGCCGCCCTTGCCCGACTCCAGCAGGGCGTCGATATGGGCCATGCCGCCTTGCAGATGAGCCTTGACCTCCAGTGAAGCGGGTGGACCGCCAGCGTAGCGCAGGTCTCGGCCGGCGACATGGACGTCGCCCGAGGGCGCCGCTGGATCGCCCTGCAGATGGGCTTCGAGACCCAGGGTTCCCTTGGCGCCGACCAGAGCGAGATCGCCATTCTTCAACGTGACATCCAGGGCCAGGAGCGGCACCGCCTGCCCGTCCACGTCGAGTTCCGCATTGGCGATACCCAGACGCAGCCGCTCGATGCGGGTCTGCGCCCCGTAAGCGATGGCGGTGGGCGCCAGCAGCTTGATCGCCTGGCGGGCATAGACTCCCTGCAACGACGATAGCTGCACGACGCTCTTGTCGAGATCGGCTTGGCCCTCGGCCGCGACATTGGCCGGCCCCGAGGGCGTGCCGAGATCGGCCGACAGCTTGATCTTCAGCGCAGCGGTCGGGCCGTCGGCCTGGATCGCCGCCTTTCCGGTGATGCCCGAGACGGCAATGCCATCGAGCGCGAGCGACAGCGCCGCCGAAGGACGGGCCAGCGGATCGTCTATGGTCCCGTCGAGACCGAGATGGTCGAGCCGTCCATCGCCCCAATCGGCCTGGCGCGCTTCGGCATGGATCCGGGCTTGCGGCACCTTCCCTTCGGTGACCATCTCCAGCGCCGCCTCGGCCGAGCCTTTGAGGCTCATACCGACCAGCGGCGACAGATCGCCGAGATCGGCCATCTTCGCCGTCAGCGTGCCCGACGCCTTGTCGCCTTTCGGCTCGAGCGACAAGGAACCCGCCGCTTCGGCGCTCTTCCAATGAGCCTGGTCGATGGTGACGCGGGTCGCGCCGTTGGCGGCCAGTTCGGCCTTCGCCGACAGGGCCAGCGGCGCGCCGGCCAGTTGGCCATGCGCCTCGATCTTGCCATTGGGGTGTTTGGGCAGTCCCGAGGCTTCGAGCGACAGCGACACCGGTCCCTTGGGCATGCCGGAGAATTCCAGATCGCCTTCGGCCGTGGCGGTGGCCTGAAAATCCGTTTCCCGCCCGCGCAGGGTGCCCTTGGCGCTGAGGCTGCCAGCCACCGGCGCGCCCAGCTTGGCGAGATCGGGCGAGGAGACGCTCCAGCGCAAATCGAGCACATCGCCGATCGTACCGCTGGCGGCGATCTTCAGCCGCTCCGCTTCGCCTTCGACGATCTTGCCGTCAAGCGACACCGCGCCCTTGCCGGTCAGCTTGGCACTTACCACCGCCCTGCCCTTCAGCGGCGTGCCTGCCAATTTCGAGAACGGCGCCAGATCGGGCACGACGATATCGCCCGAGATGTCAGGCTTGTCGGTCGGGATCGCCTTGCCGGTCATCTGCAACAAGGGATGGGTCAACGAGAACTCGATCGGATGGGTCTTCGAATCGAGGCTGGTCTCGGCCTTGAGCTCGATCGGCGCCGCGCCCAGCAGATCCGGCGGCAGCCCGCCGGTCTGCAGATGGAACAGGCGCGCCTCGATGGAGGCCTTGCCGTCCTTGCCATGCAGATCGGCCTCGATCCGGTCCAGCGCCGCGCCGGCCGAGGCGATATTTTCCACGACCAGATGCCCGTCGGCGTCGGGGCGCTCGAAGCGGCCCTGCAGATGGGCATCCAGCCTGACCGATTTCCAGCTGAGATCGGGGCGCGGGGTCATGGCCGGTGCGGTGCCTGTCATATCGAGCGCAAGCGTGCGGTGATCGAGATCGATCTTACCCTGAGCCTGGGCGCGCAGATCGCCGGCCTCGATGTGAAGATCCAGCGTCTCGTCGCGGCTCGGTCCCTTGAGGCTGGCGCGGATCTGCAATTTGCCGAGATCGGGCAGATCGGCCAGTTGCGCGATCAGGCCCTGGGCCGGCTCGACGGCGGTGATTTCGAGATCGGCGCCGCCGCTGCCATACCCGCCTTCCACCCCATACTCGCCTTCGCCGTCGAGCCGCTTGGCGGCCAGCCGGGCGCTGAGGCGTTGCGGCGACGGCACATCGGCCGTGCCGGATACGCTCAGGCTGGCCGCCGCGCCGGCCACCGCTTCGGCCAGATCGAGCCTGGCGATGGTGAGCTGGTCGAGCGAAACCCGCACCGGCAGATCGAGCCCGTTGGAGGAGGATGAGGAGGAAGAGGAACTTCCCGCCTCCGCTTCCGGCTGGCGCAGGATCTGCACATGCTCTGCCGACAGGAGCTGGATCTTGGCCGCCCCGGTCAGCAGGGCCAGCGGCGACCAGTCGAGCGCCAGCCCGTCCAGGACGGCCCAGCTGCCCTTGGCATCGGCGATCTCGGCGTGGTCGATGCGCAGATGGTCGGGGAACCGCCCCTCCACTCCGCCGACCTTGACCATGCCGCCGCTCTTCTCGGCGACCAGTCGCTCCATCGCCCGATGACCGCCGTCGCCATTGGCCCAGATCACGACGCCGACCGGCAGCGCGACCAGCAGCACCAGGAAAACCGCCAGGACGGCGAGCAGTATCTTGGCCCAGCGTTTCATCAGAAAGCCTGCCCCAGCCCGATATAGAGCTCGAACGTGTCGCCGCCCGGCGGCTTGTTGAGCGGCACGGCGATGTCGAGGCGCACCACCCCGATCGAGGTGTAATAGCGCGGCCCGAGGCCGAAGCCGACGCGAAAATCGCCCTGGAACGGCAGATGGCCGGCATTGACCTGGCCGCCGTCGATGAAGGTGGCGAGGCCCCAATCCTCATAGAGGCGCTGGCGATATTCCAGGCTGGCGGCATCGATGGCGGTGCCGCCGATCGGATTGTGATCGGCGAATTGCGGACCGATCGATTGATATTTGAAACCGCGCACGGTGGCGCTGCCGCCGCCATAGAAGCGCTGGTCGGGCGGCAAATCGAATTCGGACGCGCCTTCGATACTGCCCAGCAGCCCGCGCACGGCCAGCACGCTGCGCCCCTTGTCGTCCAGGCCCCAATCGGACAGGTCGAAATAGGTCGAGCCGGAAATCTGCGCGATCAGGAATTCCCGCGTGCCGCCACCCAAAGACACGGTCGGGGTGAGGTTGAGGGCGGCGCGGATGCCGTGGGTCGGATCCTGCAAGGGACCGCCGAGGCCGGTGCTGTCATATTTCAGCACCAGCGGGATGCCGGTCAGCAGATAATGGGTGGTCACCCCCTCCTGACCGATGCGCTCGCGCTCGCCGGTGACGCCGATGGAGGCCCACCACTCCTTGTTGAGCTTGCGGTTGACCGCCACCCCGGCGGTCTGGGCGGTCTGGTCATAGGCTTCGAGATTCTGCTTGAGGGCGGCGGCATCGATCTGCAGCGACTGGTCGCGATCGAGAAAATCGGGCCGGATGAATTGCGCGGTGAAATCATAGCCCAGCCCATTGACGTCCGACCCGCCCAGCCCGGTGGCGGCGGCGCCGAGATTGAGCTGCTCGGCGCCGCCGAACAGATTGCGGTCCGACCAGGTGGTCTTGAACAGCCCGCCGAGATCGGTCGAATAGGCGCCGGTGATCCCCACCACATGCTTGGGCCGCTCATCGAACACGAAGGTGACCGGAATGGTGCCGTCGGAGGCGATGGCGGTGCCGGGCCGCACCGAGACGGCGGAGAAGACGCCGACTCCGGCCAGATCCTGGCGCGCCTTCTCGATGTCGCTGGGGCGATAGGGTTGGCCGCTTTTCAGCAGCAGGCGGCGGCGGACGAAATCCTCGTCGACATCCTTCAGTCCCTGGAGATTGATCTCGCCGATATTGGCCAGTCGCCCGGCCTCGACATGAAAGGTGACATCCAGGGTCTTGGCATCGGGATCCTCGATGACCTCCGGCGCCTCCATCTTGGCCAGGGCATAGCCGCGCTCCTGCAAGGCGGTGGTGAGGCGCGCCGCCGCCGCCAACACATCCGAGGCGACCGCCGGGATGCCGGGCTTGAGGTCGAGTTCCTGTCTCGCCTCGTCCGGCAGCGCCCCCTCGATCTCGACGCGGCCGAGACGGAACAGCGGCCCCCGTTCGATGGCGATCTCGACCTTCACCGGCGGATCGGCGGGCGCATCGGCCATCGCATCGACCAGATCGGGGTCATCGAGGTCGCGGCCGGCGATCTTGATGAGGATGGTGGCCTGGTAATATCCGAAAGACTGCAACACGGTATCGAGCCGATCGATGTCCTGGCGGGCGCGAATCTTCAGCGAGAAGGGACTGATCGCCGATTTGTCGCGCAAGGCATTCAGCTGAGAGCTCGCCTCCAGCGTCGAATCGAGATCGCCATCGCCGGTCGAGGCGAAGCTGACGTCATAAGGCTGGGGATCGGCGGCCTGCCCAGGGGGCTGGGCGGCCGCGATCCAGCCCAGCACCAGCAAGGCCTTCAGCGCCCGGCGTTTCATGCCAGGAAAATAACAGCTTAAGACAACCCGGTCTGTGTTTTTCCGGTGTCTTCACGAAGCTGCCCGACGCTCGGCCAGATTGCCGAGTTCGGCCCGCACCGCCGCGATCACCGGGCGCCAATCGCCGCGCCGAGGCTGGCGGAACAGCCGGAGCGACGGATACCACGGAGAATCGCCGCGCGCCGTCAGCCAGCGCCAATCGGGAGCGAAGTCGATCAGTCCCCAGCAGGGCGCGCCCAGCGCGGCGGCGAGATGCAGCACCGAGGTGTCGACCGAGATCACCAGATCGAGGGCCGCGACCAGCGCCGCCGTGTCGGCGAAATCGCCCAGCTCGGGGCCGGCATCGCAGAGAAATCGGTCCGCGGGCAGCGAGGCCAGCTCCTCGGGCCGGCCATCCTTCTGCAGGCTGACCACTTCGATGCCGGGTTGATCGAGAAACTCGCCGAAGACGGCGGGCGCCATCGAGCGGCTGCGATCGCGCTTGTGGCCGGGGCTGCCGCGCCAGACGATGCCGACCTTGAAGCCGCGGGCAGCCGACAGCTGCGTGCGCCAGTGCTGCGCCGCCTCGCCATCGGCGCGCAGGCAGCCGCCGGCTGGCAAATTATCGAGGGTGATTCCGAGCCGGCCCGGCAGGCCCATGATGGGACAATGGACGTCGAAGGGTGGCAAGGCGGTTCCCTGCGGCACGACCGTCACATCGGGAACCGTCGCGACCAGGCGCGCCAGTTCGCGCTGGACCTCCAGCACCACGTTCCAGCCGCGGCGCGTCATTTCGCGGGCAAAGCGGACAAATTGGATCGTGTCGCCGAAACCCTGTTCCACCCACAGCAGGATGGTGCGCCCGGCCGCCGGCTCGCCCTGCCACACAGGCTGCGGATAGCGGCGCAGGCGCACGGCCGGCTCGCTCTTCTGCGCCCAGCGGCTTTCATAGTGGCGCCAGCCATCGGGCCAGGCGCCAAGCTGCAACAAGGCCAGGCTTTGGGCAAAGCGCGCTTCGCCCAGATCCGGTGCGTGATGGATCGCGCGGTCATAGGCCGCCACCGCGTCGCGCGGGCGCCCTTGTTCCTTCAAGGTCAGGCCGAGATTGTGATGCGCGTCGGCATAGGAAGGCCGCACGGCCAAAGCCCGGCCGAAAGCACTTTCGGCCTCATCCAGCCGGTCGCGGCATTTCAGCACATTGCCCAAGCCATTATGCGCCTCGGCCAGGGCGGGCTGCAGGGCCAGGGCGCGGTGGAAACAGCCGGCGGCCTGGGGAATGCGGCCGCGATCGAGCTGTACCAAGCCGAGATTGCCATGCGCCTCGGCATAGGTCGGGCGGTTGACCAGAGCCATGGCGAAGGCGATCTCGGCTGTTTCCAGCCGGCCCAGCGCCTGGGCGGCCAGGCCCTGATTGTTGTGCGCCTCGGCGAAATCGGGCTGATGCGCCGCGGCCTCGGCATAGGCGGTCAGCGCCTGATCGAGCCGGCCTTCGGCCCGCAGGGCATTGCCGAGATTGAAATGGGCGATGGCAAGGCCTGGCTGAAGCTTCAAGGCGCGGCGATAGGATAGGGCGGCATCGGCCGCGCGTCCCCGCTCCAGCAGCATATTGCCGAGATCGACATGATAGCCTGGATGGCGGCCATCCTGCTCGATGGCGCGGCCGACCAGATCGAGCGCCATGTCGGTCCGCCCCATCTGATGGGCGGCGACGCCAAGCCGGTGCAGCGCGTCGGCATGGCGCGAATCCAGCTGCAGGATCTGCTGGTAAAGCCGCGCCGCCTCGGGCAGCCGTCCCGTCTCGTGCAGGCGGGAAGCCTGGAGGAGCAGTCCCTCGATAAAGGGCGGCGGAGACGGGGGTGGAGGAAGGTTTCCCCCCTGTTTCTTTCCGGCGCGGCGCTGCTGGCGGTTCATGAGATCGGGACCGTGAAATCGTGAAAACGATGTCACAGCCTCGATCAAGCCTTGGCGGCTGGCGCGCCGGCTTCGATGAAGGGACCGGGCGGTTCGACCGCGCCGGATGAAAGACCGTTAGTTTTCGACCAATCGACGAACGACGGCCGCCGACTCAGGTTGCGCGACGCTGCGCCACCAGGGTTCGACACTCTCGACATGGGGCGGCACGATGGGCTGACCCAGGCGCGGCATCAGCAGCCCCTCCGGAGACCGGGCGAACAGGCGCTCGGCCGGATCGTCCCAGGCATGCATGGCGAGGTTGAAGGTGCCCCAATGGATAGGCAGGAAACGGCCGCTGCCGATCTGGCGCCACGCCTCGATCGCATTGTCGGGGCCGAGATGGACGGCGCCCCAGGACGGGTGGAAGGCGCCGACCTCCATCATCACCAGATCGAACGGGCCAAGCCGGCGGCCGATCTCGGCGAACAGAGGCGACAGGCCGCCATCGCCGCTGAAATAGACCGAATGGCGTTCGCCCCGGATCACGAAGGAGGACCAGAGCGTGCTGTTGCGGTCGCCCAGGGACCGACCCGAGAAATGATGCGCCGGCGCCGCGGTCAGGGTCAGGCCGGGCAGATTGGCCTCCTCCCACCAATCGAGCTCGGTGATGCGCTCGGGCGGGATGCCCCAGGCTTCGAGATGTTTTCCGACGCCGAGCGAGGTCACGATCGGCACCCGCAATTTCGCCAAGGCCCGCACGCTGGGATAATCGAGATGGTCATAGTGATCGTGCGAGATCACCACCGCATCCAAGGGCGGCAGAGCCTCGATCGGCACCGGGACAGGCTGGAAGCGTTTCGGCCCCAGGAAGGTGAGCGGCGAGGCGCGCGGGCCCCACACCGGATCGGTCAGCACGCGCTGTCCGTCGATCTCGATCAGGGTGGTGGAATGGCCCAGCCACGTGACGCGCAAACCGCTATCGGCCGGCCGCGCCCAATCCTCCCGGGGGTCGATCGCAGGCAGCGGCGCCGGCGGCGTGCGGTTCTCGCCGCCGAACAGGAATCCCTTGAGGTCCGGGCGATCGACCTCGCCGGGGGCGCGATAGCCGGACGGATAGCGATTGACGAAGACGCCCTCGGCGAATTGCGGCGAGGCCGTCATGCGCTCGAGCCTAAGCCCTTGTGCGCTGCGGGAGAATAAGGCCATGATTCTGATATAGGCCGGCAAGCCGGCAAACCAAGGGGGCGTTCGATATGGCGGTGGAGCACGGTTCCGGCATCCTCTATCCCGAAGACAGCCTGCCGCTGGCCAAGAGCGCGGTGGCCGGTTTCCAGCATGTCATCGCCATGTTCGGAGGGACGATCCTCTGTCCACTGTTGATGGGGTTCGACCCCAATATCGCCATTCTGTGTTCCGGCCTCTCGACTTTCCTGTTCTTCCTGGTGGTCAAGGGGCGCGTCCCCTCCTATCTCGGTTCCAGCTTCTCCTTCATCGCCGTGGTGATCGCCGCCACCGGCTATTCGGGCAACGGCCCCAATCCCAATCTCGCTTTGGCGCTGGGCGGCATCATCGCCACCGGCCTGGTCTATGCCGGGATCGGCCTCTTGGTGCTGTGGACCGGCACGCGCTGGATCGAGCGGCTGATGCCGCCCGCCCTGACCGGAGCGATCGTCGCGGTGATCGGCCTCAATCTGGCCCCGGTCGCCGTGCACGACATGGGCAAGGACACCGATCAGATCCTATTCGGCCTGACCACGGTGGCGCTGGTCGCCATCGCCTCGATCTATCTGCCGGCCTTTTTCGCCCGCCTGCCGATCTTGATCGGCGGCGGGGCGGCCTATCTGCTCTATTTCCTGCTCTGCAATCTGGGGGGCTTCGGCACCCCCATCGATTTCGCCGCAGTGGCGGCGGCGCCCTGGATCGGCATCCCGCATTTCGTCGCCCCGGTCTTCTCGGTTTCCGCCAGCCTGCTGATCGCCCCGGTGGCCATCATCCTGGTCGCCGAGAATCTCGGCCATGTGCGCTCGATCGGCATCATGATGGGCCGCAATCTCGATCCCTATCTCGGGCGTGCCTTCCTGGGCGACGGGCTGGCGACGATCTTCTCGGCCGCCGTCGGCGGCACCGGCGTCACCACCTATGCCGAGAATATGGGGGTCATGGCGATCACCCGGAATTTCTCGTCGCGCACCTTCCTGTTCGCCGCCTTCTTCGCCGTCTGTTTCGGCCTGTCGCCCAAATTCGGCGCACTGATCCAGACCATCCCGCAATCGGTCATGGGCGGGCTCTCGCTGGTCGTGTTCGGGCTGATCGCGTCGGCGGCCGGGCGCATCTGGGTCGAGAACAAGGTCGATTTCACCGATCCGCGCATCCTGATCACCGTCGGCGTCGCGGTGATGATCGCGGCGGGCGATCTCAGCCTGGCGATCGGCGATTTCGTGCTGTCGGGAATCGGGCTGGCGACCTTGGCCAGCCTGCTGCTCTATCACGGGCTCGGCTTTAAGATTCGCCCTAAAATGGTGACTGCGCAAAGTTCCACAACCGAGTAAACCCTGATCATTGCATGTCCGAACCGATCGGAGCTCGTCATGGCGTCATCCTCCCCGTCCCTGGTCCTGGCCAGCCTTCCCGGCGCTGCTCACGGCAACCGGGTCGTCGTGTTGCGCGGCAGCCATGCCGAAAGCATCGCCGAACAAAACGGATTCGATACGCTGCCGGTCCGCTCGGTCGCCCAGGCGCCTGGCCTGCTGGAATCGGGCCAGGCCGCCTTCTGGCTGGAGGGCGCCGCCGAGGTGGCGATGGTGGAACTGATCACCGGATTGAGCTTCGCGCGCGAAGCGCCCCCGGCCCCGCGCGAGGAACAACTGCGCCAAGCCTGGGGGGCCGCCCGCAACGGAACCCAACTGAAGGCGCTCTACCGCGCGGCGGGTATCGCGATCCTGTCGGACTCCTAGGGCGCGGGGTAGGGCTACCCCGCTAAACGAACGGCTGGATCTCCAGCGGCTCGCCCCAGCGGGCGATCAGCGCGGTATTGTCGGCGACGGATATCCAGCTGCCGCGATCCTGGTCGAGCGGCTCGGACGCCACCACCACCGCATTGCCCAGTGACCGGTAATAGAGCGAATTCGAGCTGTCGTTGACCGAATAGCGGAAGGCATAGAGATCGCGCCCATCGGCCAGCGCCGCGGTGAAGCGGAACGGCGCGCCGCCGCCCTTATCGTCGACCAGTCGGGTCACCGCCTCGACCATCCGCGCCGTCGCCGTCACCGGATCCTCGCGCCGCTCCGTCCCGATCAGCCCCTGCCCCATCAGCGCCAGGAACAGTGCCTCGGAATCGGTGGTGCCGCCGCGATAACCATACAGATCGTCGGGGATCATCCGCTCCACCTCGCGGCGCAGACCATCCCAATTGGCGACCAGGCCATTATGCATGAACAGCCATTTGCCGCAGGCGAAGGGATGGCAATTCGGCCGCGACACCGAGGTGCCGGTCGCCGCCCGCACATGGGCGAAGAACATGTGCGAGCGTAAATGCCGGCACAGATGCTGGAGATTCTCGTCCGACCAGGCCGGGCGCAGTTCCTTGTAGAGGCCGGGCTCGGGCTGGTCGCCATACCAGCCCAGCCCGAAACCATCGCCATTGAACACCGCGGTCGATTCGAGGGCATGCACGCTCTGCGACACCAGTGAATGAACCGGCTTGGTGACATAGGATTCCAGGGGAATAGCCTCTCCCCGATAGGCGATCCACCGGCACAAGTTAGGTAACCCTCCTGGTGTTCTCGGCGAGCCAGCCGATCACCTTGGCGAAGGCGGCCTCTTCGCCGGCGGCCTGGCTCTCCGCCTGGAAGATCTCGATCTGGGCGTCGGCCGAGGTGCCTTGCGCGGCGATCTCGCGGCAATGGGCGATCTCGGCGGTGCAGCCCAGCAGCTTGGCGTCCTCCTCGGTCAGGGCGATCGCCTTGTCGAGAAATTCGCTGACGGTCAGCGGACCGTCCTTGGTGGCGAAGCTGCCCTGCACGCCGAAGCGCTGGGCCCGCCATTTATTCTCCACCGCCAGTGCCCTTCCCACCGTATCCATGTCGGCGTTGCA
>Ga0070730_10004715_pt1 | contig 11879 bp, 7 predicted proteins | sample Coa_R1_3_FD_66447 | JGI IMG/M metagenome (GOLD analysis project Ga0070730, IMG submission 66447) | Surface soil microbial communities from Centralia Pennsylvania, which are recovering from an underground coalmine fire - Coalmine... | ecosystem: Environmental > Terrestrial > Soil > Unclassified ... | reverse complement strand
ACATCGTCCAGGGTCACAAGCGTCCGTAACATAACGAAAGCCCTTCTTTTTTACCAACTTAAAAACAAAGTTTCTCCACTAAAAAACTTGACTTTCTGCTTAAGAATATAACGCGTCAATTCTCAGAAGTCAAGGGATGGGTCCAGCATCCTTGGCTCCCTTGCCAGTTATCTTTTATCCTGGCGTAGGAACCACATGACCATTTAAGATAATTTGGTCATATACCTACAAATAATATACTGTGGCAGGGCGAAAAAGTCAAGTTGGCTTTATCATACAGAGCATATCCAAATGGGTGGGGTTAAGGACAAAGCATGCTGATTTGTAGGAGAGTAGATGCGCAGGATTCAGAGAAAACTTCTCTTGCAATTATGCAATCGCCTAATTGGTAAAAGCGGCATTACCGGGATTATCCTTAACCCCCCTCGAAGCGTAATTTTGTAATTCTGTAATTTTGGGCTGTGAACCGCCTCCAGAGGCCGTCTCAGCAAAATCACACAAAATTACAGACCTTACATATGTAATTTTGTGTAATTTTCTCACGGCGGCCCCTTTCCAATAAGAGGTCAGGGAGAGAGGAGTTCCTCCTCTGCAGGCAGCGCTTTTCAGGCCATCTCATCCCTGCTCAGCAGGATAGAGGCCACGCTTGATAAGATGAGCCTGGATCTCTTTATGATAGGCAAAGAGCGCGGGCACACCACCAGAGTGCAGCAGAATAATCTGCTGACCCCGCGACCAGCGTCCGGCAGCCTGGTGCGCCAGGAAGCCCGATGCCATCTTGCCTGAGTAGACAGGATCCAGCAGAATACCCTCGGTCTGTGCCATGAGCACGATCGCGTCAAGGCAGGCTTCTGTGGCATCACCGTACCCACGTCCAACGAATTCGTCATGGATCTCAATTTCGCCACGAGCGCTCTGCGGGTCACGATCCAGCAGGCGACACAGCTCAGCCCACCACGTTTCCAGGCTGGCATAGCACTCTTCACGCCCCCGATTTACGCTGATACCGATCATTGGACAGTTGATGCCCTGCTCGCGTAATGCCAGCAAGAGAGAGGTAAAGATCCCTCCAGTGCCAAATGGGGCATAGATGGCATCGGGTCGCAATCCCTGCTCCGCGATCTGACGGGCCAGTTCCAGGCCACACGATACATATCCCAGGCAACTCTCTGGGGTTGTGCCACTCAAAGGGATATAGTATGGGTTGCGCCCCTGAGCACGCAGCGTTTCGCAGAGGTCGAGTGCATACCTGGTCAGATCCCAATGATCCTCCACGTCAAAGACATGTACCTGCGCCCCCATCAGATAGACGGTCAGCAAATTGCCTTGTAGCGCCAGGTGCTCTGTACGACTGAGCACTACTGCGCTCTGCATGCCCACCTTACGGGCAGCAGCAGTGGTCAGGCGCGCATGGTTGCTCTGCGCACTCCCGCACGTCACCAGCGTATCGGCCCCCTGCGCCAGCGCCTTAGCAACCTCATATTCCAGCTTACGTGGCTTGTCTCCGCCCAGCGCCAGATCGGTCAAATCATCGCGCTTGAGAAACACCTGTGGACCAAGCCGCTCACTCAAATGTGGCAGAGCGTCCAGGGGCGTTGGTGTCCGCGTCAAAGTGATACGAGGATAGCGCTTCAATGCGTCGGCAATAGCAGTTACCATGAGTACTTCCTTCATTCCAGTTACGCACAAGCAATCACTTATTCTCTATCTCGTTGGATGATCTCTAAATTACCCAGAAACTCAGCCCTCCTGCTCCCACTCCTCAAGCAAGGGTAACAATTCAGAAAGGGTGGAGATCACTCCTGATGGAACAATATATTCAGGTTTGGGCCAGGGATAATTATTCTTCTTCCACACGCCACGCATGCCAACCCCTTGCGCGCCAGAGACATCATCGATCATACGATCCCCAATCATCACACACTGCTTCGGATCTACGCTCAAGCGCTTCGTTACCTCCAGGAAGGTCGCGGGATGCGGCTTGGAGTGGGGCAGATCAGAGGTATAGACAACTTCATCCAGCAATGCGGTCAGGCCATGCGCGGCAAGATCCGCGTTATGCCACTCGGCGGCCCACCAGGTATTGGAGAGCAGCCCCAGCGGATAGCCACGTTTGCGCAGTGCCAGCAGCGTCTGCACCGTATCGGGGAAAATGATCGCCCAGCCATTCACAGCGCGTGCATAGCCATCCATAGCCACGAGCAGATCCTCTTCTCCAACCTCATAGCCCAGGAAGCGGAACCCCTGGCGTAACAGGCTGATCGGCGTACTGCTGGCCTGACTTTCCGTTACCTGCTGCCAGTGCGTCCTCTCGGCCTCGTGCATGGCGTACACATATGCCTCGCGGTCGGGCCAGCGAGTTGAGGGGACATGCGTGGTGAGATAATCATAGGAGAGCGCCCAACGCCGATTGACATCCTCATCCCAATCAGGCCAATCGATCAACGTCCCCCCAAGATCAAAGATAATCGCCTGTAGCGGCATAGTCTGCTCCATCCTTCCCGGCAAAAACTTTGGATCAACGCGCGAATGCTTCGTCCACATGAGCTAGAATTTCTCGCACTGAGGTAATTCTGGCGCCATCCCACTCTTCTTCCCCATGACGCTGAGTATTGCTCGCGTTTTCATAGGGGACGCGGATCAGGACCGGGGTCATCCCAACCGAGCGGGCGCCCGTCAGTTCGTGGCTGCCCCCATCGCCCATATACAAACAGCGTTCTGGCAACACATCCAATTTATCACATGCTAATAAATAAATGCGTGGATCGGGTTTCTTCAGGCCAACCGAGCAGGAAAAGATTGCTACATCGATCAGCGACGCCATTGGCGTTTCCGACCAGAAGCGCGGCACCTCCAGCGTACAATCGCTGATCAATCCAAGCTTATAGCCCGCTTCCTTCAAGCGCGCCAACGTCTCCACAGTATCGGGTCGCGGCATCATCACCTGGCGCGCATAGCCATAGCGCAAACGAGCAGCCTCCTCAAGTTGCTCAGCGCTGGCCTGCACCTTGAGCCGCTCACAGAGGTGCGCCAGCGCCTCTTCCACCGTAGAAAAGAGACCGGTGGCGCGCTGTGGCCAGCTCTCCCTCCAGAAATCTCTGATTTCCTGCAGTGAGATTTCCAGGACGGCAGCCATCTTCCCTAGAATGCTATTGAATACTTCGGCATCCATGTTATCGACCAGGGTTCCGTAAAAATCAAAGATCACAGCATCATATTTCATGTACCTACTTCACCAACCCTTTGCGGCGCATCTGCCCCAGATCGAACTCCGCCGGCGCCAGCGGACTGACCCCCGCCTCAGCACAGGCCCAGCCGATCAGTCCAAAACCAAGGTGCAGCCCCTGCATTACTGCTGCTGGTTGGTTGGAGGCTAATAAACTCAGACATTCCTGGCGCTGCTCTATCACTTTGTTCTCGTTGTACTGTGCCTGATAACCGCTGATAACGGAGAGGTGAGGCGTAAAATCCTGGTAGGCTATATTTCTGGAGGAGGCCAGCAAGAGCAGCCAGTAGCCGACCTGGCTTCCTTCCAGAATAGTATCGGCCTGGCGTCCAGCATGGACATGCTCCCCGCTCTGGACATCTGCCAGTTCCTGTAATTCGTCTGCCAGGCGCGAGGTCAGATAACTCGGACTGCGCTCTTGCAGCAGACGCGACGTGTTGGATTGCTCGCTCAGATCATTGTCACGCAGGTAGATATAGACGCCGTAGAGTTGACGCAGTGCCGTCTCTAACGTTTGTTGCATCTCTGGCGTAATCGACTCTCTAGCCATGACATTTTCTCCTGTTGCGGACGCGCTTTGACCAACATGGTAGACCGTCGCAGGATCAAAGACACGCTCTGCCACTATTTGATACGTATCATCCGGGAGGAGGCGACGATAATAACAGCTGCGATATCCCTCATGGCAGGCAGCGCCACCATGCTGCACTACGCGAATCAGCAAGCTGTTCTCTTCACAATTAATAAAAATAGCACGCACTTCCTGAACATTTCCTGACTGCTCGCCTTTATGCCAGATCGTGTTCCGTGAGCGGCTAAAAAAATGGGTATAGCCAGTCTCACGCGTACGCTGCAACGCTTCCTGATTCATAAAAGCCACCATCAACACTTCTCCGGTGGCATCATCCAAAATAACAGCAGGAACCAATCCCTGCCGGTCAAATGTAAGCATCTCTTTTGCCGCTCCTCGACCATTTTGTTGGCTACATAGTTGTAGGGTAAGCACTCTCCTGCCCAGATGGGAGACAGAACAAAATCTCCATCCCACAGACATGCAGCTTGACGTCCCCTCTACACCCACCGATTATATCCTACCACATCCAGTCAGGGGATGAGTTCTCACTCAGCCCAAGAGTAGCTCAGAGCGTTGGGAAAGGCAGGCTGAAAAATCCGGTTCACAAGAGCTATCAGGAGTTACCAGATGAAGCATAGCAGTATGATAAACGCTTATGAGACGGGTTGTCCTTATGGAGCGTGTAACTCTTATACTTATCATCTACTATGGGAAAGTCATCAATAGACAGGAAGCATAGCGGTTAACTGTCACCTATTGACATGGTGAATCAACAGGATTATAGTGAGAAAGCACTATTTCCTCCTGGGAACCAGTTCAGGTTGATTTCGAGAAACGAGAGGCAAAGGGACCATGAGCAAGAAGGATCAGGCACCTCATGGAGATCTGGTGGTGGTTGGGTCTTCAGCCGGAGGAGTGGAGGCGCTCTCCACCCTGGTAAGCACCTTGCCTCTCAATTTCCCAGCTCCCATTGTGCTGGCACAACACCTGGACCCTAACCATCCCAGCGCCCTCGACGTGATCTTACAGCGCCGCACTAATCTCCCCATTGAAGTTGTCAACTCCAACTGTGCGCTTCAAGCTGGCACAATTTATGTTGTACCGGCCAACCGTCACGTCTCGGTTCACGACGGTCACGTTATCGTCCAGGAAAGCCGCTTAAAACGCCCAAGGCCATCAGTTGATACGCTGCTCTCCACAGCTGCCGATGCCTATGGAGAGCATTTGATTGCTGTCATCCTCACCGGGACCGGCTCTGATGGTGCGGTGGGGGCCGTTGATGTCAAGAATGCTGGCGGAACTGTCATTGCCCAGAACCCACAAACGGCTCGCTATCCCTCCATGCCTCTCGCCATCCCTCCAACCGTCGTTGACTTTGAAGCAGACATAGAAAAAATTGGCCCGCTTCTCTACGACCTGCTCACCGGGGTGAACATTCCTCAGAAAGAGGAGCGCACGGAAGATGTGTTACGCGAAATCCTGGACATGGTCAGCCGCCAGGCCAGCATCGACTTCCGCTCCTACAAAACCTCGACCATTTTGCGCAGGATTGGTCGTCGGATGACCATTACACATCATTCCAGTATGCGTGACTATGCTGCTTTTCTCAAAACATATCCACAAGAAGTGGGAGAACTGGTCAAGGCTATTCTCATCAACGTTACACAGTTTTTCCGTGATCCCGAAGCCTTCGACTACTTGAAAAAAGAGATTTTGCCAAAATTGATTGCCCATGCCCGTTCCCGGCAGCTCATCCTGCGCATCTGGACTGCTGGTTGCGCGACAGGCGAGGAGTCCTATTCCTTAGCGATGCTCCTTAGCGACCTCCTGGGAAACGAACTACCCCGATGGAGCGTCAAAATCTTTGCTACCGATCTGGACGAAGCGGCTATCAGCTTCGCCCGCCGTGGCCTCTATTCCGAAAATTTGCTCAAAGGCGTCCCGCTCGAGTACCGCGAACGTTTCTTTGAACGTATTGACCACGGCTATCGTATTTCTAAAACGTTACGGCAGATGGTCATTTTTGGACAACAAGATCTGAGCCGCAGTGCTCCTTTCCCGCATATCGATCTGGTGTTATGCAGAAATGTCCTCATCTATTTTACGCCGGAACTCCAGGATTATGTGCTCAACCAGTTTGCCTTTTCGCTGAGCCCCGATGGCTATCTCTTTTTGGGCAAGGCTGAAACCGTACGGCCGGCACAACTATTTTATGAGCTGATCAATAAACATTGGAAAGTCTACAGTTGCATCGGCAACGCACTTCCTACGGCGCGACGGCAGAGCCTTCCTATCGCGGACATGCATAACACGGAGCATCACGGCGTGAACCGTTCACACAACCATCCAGCCAGTGCGCAGATAGGTCAGGAACCCACCGGGCCAGGCCTTGAATTGGGGCAGATCAAGCGCCTTAACGAGTTACTTCTGCGCTTCTTGCCCAATGGAGTGGTCGTCATCGATCGCACCTACCGCATCCTCTCTACCAATGGCACGGCACGACGCCTGTTGGGGCTGCGCGATTTCGCTGGTGATCAGGATTTTTTGCATGCCGTTCGCGGTATTCCTTATCAGGAAACACGCTCGGCCATCGATACAGTCTTTCGAGAACGCACACCAATCACGCTGACAGAAGTAGAACTTGCGACAAATATGGGTGGGAGCGGACGTTTTATTGGCCTCACTATCGCCCCAATGCCTCTTGAGATGAGTACTTCCGATCTCGCTATTATGACCATCACCGACGTGACTGAGCAGGTACAGATACGCAGGCAACTGGAAAGCATACAGGCTGAACAGGCTAGATTGATGCAGGAGCTAAACACAAGCAACAAACGCTTGAGCGACATGAATAAAGAATTACTGGATGCCAATGAAGAGCTACAAGTTGCCAACGAAGAGCTGGTCTTAACGCATGAAGAGTTGCAGGCCAGTATTGAGGAATTCGAAACAACAAACGAGGAGCTACAGGCCACCAATGAAGAGTTAGAGACCAATAATGAGGAGCTACAAGCTACCAATGAAGAATTAGAGACGACCAATGACGAGCTACGGGCACGCACCGGCGAACTTCAGGAATTGACTTCGACCCTGGAAAACGAGCGGGTGCGCCTGACCGAAATTATGGAAATTGCTCCATTCTCTATTCTGGTGCTGCGTAGTCCCAGACTGATTGTAGAAGCCTATACTCCACATCATGCACGTCACCTCGCAGGACAGCCCATCCAGGGGCGTCCGCTTGATGAGGTATTTGATCTCTTCTGGAGAGCTGAGGAGGGAGTGGCGATCGTCCAGCTTGCCAGAGAGGTCTACCGTCTGGACAGCACACGCACGTCGCCCAGGATACGGACCTCCATTCCCACACCGTCGAATGGGCAGAATGATCCGACTGAGAGCTACGTCACCTTTACCCTTGTCCCTTCACACGATGCGCAGAACCACGTCAATGGCGTCATTATGTACGCGGTCGATGAAACGATGCAACGTGCACGCGAGATAGCGAAAGAACGCGAACAGCTCCAACTGATTTTTGAAAATGCTACCGTAGCTCTCGCTCTCTACGACGCCCAGACCGCAGAACTGATTATCGGCAGCCCGCGCTACCTGGAAAGCGTCGCCTCTGTCCATGGGATAACTCCTGCTGAAGTGGATGGTCGTCTCTGGCATGAGATTGCCTTCACTCCTTCCCAGGAAGAGGCCACCCAACTCTGGAAAACGGTCATAGAGAGTACTACAACGGGGCGCCTCTCGGAAGTCCATATCCAACTCGATCAGCATAGTGCTGCCACTACCTGGAACTGTAGTCTGATACCTATTATGGATACCCGGCAACAATCAGTGCGTTTTCTGCTCATCACCGCCGTCGAAATAACGGAGCAAGTTCAGGCCCGTCAGGAGGTTGAAGAGTTGGATCGTCTCAAGGACAATTTCCTCTCTCTGGCAACACATGAACTACGCACCCCACTCACCTCTATTCTGGCGAATGCCCAACTCCTCCAGCGCAACCTGCACAGACATACTACAGCGGATCAAAATGAGCACTCCCTCCAAAGAGCACAGCAAGAACATCGCTTCGAGCAAGAACACGCCCTTGTAGAACGCATCACACGCCAGGTCAATCGCATGAATAAGCTGATCGAAGAGGTGCTGGAGGTGACGCGTATTCGTATTGAAGGATTTGAGCTACGTAATCGCCAGCATACCAATATTGTTGCCCTGGTACGGCATGTTGTTGAAGAACAACCAGCACCAGATCGCGAACTCATTACCTATCTGAGCGATGAAGATCTCTTTGTGATGTGTGACGAAGATCGCATCGAGCAGGTACTGAATAATCTGTTGAGCAATGCGATCAAGTACAGCCCGGCCAGAACCCCTATCGTCATAACGCTTGAGCGTTCCCACGAGCACCCTGAGGAAGTTGTTATCACGGTAAAGGACCAGGGTTCTGGCATCAAAACCGAGGAGCAGGTCCATATCTTTGAGCGCTTCTATCGCGTGCGCACTGAGGACAGGCGTAACGTGGCAGGCCTGGGATTAGGTCTATATATCGCCCATGAGATTGTGGCTCAACACAGTGGAAGCATGTGGCTGGAAAGTACGTATGGTCTGGGCAGTACCTTCTACTTTTCATTGCCGCTAGCAAGCGCGTAAACGTGCTCAATGATTACAATGCATCTTTGGGCGTAACATGGGCTACAGCCTTATGCCGCGCCCGAAAGCGCCGTAATTTCCACAGATTGCCACATTTGGTATTCGTACAATAGCGTCTGGTGCGGCTCTTGCTTTCATCGTAAAAAATCGTACGGCAATGCTCGTTCTCACATACTTTGAGCCGACGTCTATCTCCATGCGCTAACAATTCAGCAAATGAAGTGGCAATTTCCGCCATCACCCAGTTCCAATCCCTCTCAACCGCAACCGCCTCTAGCTGGAACTTCTCTCCATCCCACAGCAGCTGCGACACATGGGGGACCGATTGCATGATCTTATTAAGTTCGCGCAGATCCTCGTCGGCAACCGCCCCGTCCTGGAGCGCCTCCACCATACGTCGGATCAGGGAGCGTAGGGCCAGCAGTTGCTCCTGAATGGCGGGCGTTGGCGGACTCTCAACCCACAATTTCCACTCCTGCACGAATTCCTCAACCCATTCCGGTTTCAACAACAGATCATCAACCCAGCGACCACGAAAATCATGCCACTCACTTACCAGAAAATCCAGGCAGAGAATATCTATAAACATAAAAACACCCCCAAAAATAACATTGCTGGTTTCACCTGCATAGTATACGCGATGTGTGACTGTTTTAGCAACTCATAGTCTCGTAAATAACACCATCAAAAATCGTATTGATAGTTTCTCCCTTCTCTAGTATGCCATTTGTAACAGGACTCCTCACCCAGCTCTGGGTGAGCAACTTACCCATCGCGTTAAATAGACGGGTCAGATCTACCTATTCCCTTACGTGTGACAACGTGGTATTGTTTTTAGCAGCATTTCCAAAGGAGACTCTCAATACAATGCCAAAAAGCTGGTCACATCTCTTTACGCTAACCATCTGGATGCCGCTACTCCTGGCGCTGCTAGTCGCTTGTGGCGTCGGCGTCAACGGAAATCCGAATGGGCCCGCCGCTTCCACTGGTTCTACGGTCATCAAAATCGCTACTGACTACCCTGTCAGTGGTCAGGACGCAAGCGCGGGAAAGTCTGCGGAGAACGGAGCGCACCTCGCCGTCGATGAGGCCAATCAGAACAACTTTCTCCCTGGCTATAAGTTCGTCTTTCTGCCCAAAAACGATGCTGGGACACAGGGTATTCCTGATCCTGCTATTGGTCAAAGAAATATAACAGATTTGATGAATGATGCTCTGGTGACCGGGGTAGTTGGTCCACTCAATAATAGCGTTGCCCAAAGTGAGCTACCAGTGGCGAACCAGGCCCCTATCGCTCTGATTAGCCCATCCAACACGAACAACTGCCTGACACAAACTACTCCTGATACGGAATGTGGCGGCGCTAACAACAAGATCTCGATGTACCGCCCAACCGGAAAAGTCACCTACTTCCGCATTGCCACCCTCGATCAGTTCCAGGGACGTGCGCTAGCGGACTTTGGCTTCAAGACAAAGGGGTATAAGAAGGCCTATGTTGTTGATGATGCCGGGACCTTTGGGGTCGACATTGCCAATATCTTCAGCACTGAATGGACAAAACTGGGCGGCACCATACCTGGTCATCAAAGTGTTCCCAGCACTACTACATCGTATAGCAGCGTCCTCACGCAGATTGCTACAACCAATCCCGACGTCATTTTCTTTGGTGGCAATGACTCTACAGGTGGCATCAAAATGCGCCAGCAGATGGTCCAAATACCAGGCTTGAAGCAGACACCTGTGATCGGTGGCGATGGTATGCAAACCAGCAATTTTGCCAAAACCATCGGCCATGATGGTGGTGGGCCGGTCTTCACTTCACAGGCCTCCATCGATGCGTCGAAACTTGACACCGCCAAAGATTTTATCGCCAGATACGATGCCGTCTACGGCGCCACCAACCTCTCTTCCTACAGTGCTGGCTCCTATGACTGCGCGAAAATTATTCTCCTGTCTATAAGAGCAGTTATTCAGAAGGGCATACCGACACCAAAGGATTCAACCGATACCGCACAGGCCCGGGTGTTTCGCCAGGCTATTATCGATGCCATTCAGACGATTGATTACAATGGCGTCAGCGGACACCAGTCCTTTGATAAGAATGGCGATACGACCAATCGGGCCCTCACGATCAAAACCATCGCCGACGACGTCAACCAGGGCGATGGCTGGACGCCTATCGATATCATCAAGATCTAGTACACACTGCTGGCTAGCAAAACCCTGGCAACATTACAGCCATACACTTTCATCTTCTGGCTCAATTAGATATACTTCTAGCAGTATGTTTTTGTGCTCTTTCCAGGTCATAAAAACAAAGTGCGCATCAACAGAGAAAGAGAATGCCCAGTGAACAAACGCCGCCCACTTCCAAAACTATCGAGCAAGCTTCTCAAAGCAGAGGCCCAGGATCTGTTGCCACACAGTACTGGCTCACGGCGTTATTACCTGACTCTGCTTGTTGCGTTTCTCTTGTTCTATCCGCTACTCGATCCCCTCTTATTTAGCTATGGCACTGGCGGCCGCCTCTCTGGATATGCTGATGCGGGCTATTATATTATTCTGGCTCTCGGCCTCAATATCGTGGTAGGTTTCGCGGGGCTGCTGGATCTGGGATATGTGGCCTTCTTTGCGATAGGCGCCTACGCCTGGGGGATTGTTGGCTCTACCCAATTTCAAGTTCTCACTGGCATCCTGGTCAATCCCCAGATCTGGCCCTGGCTCTTCTGGCCAATGCTGCTGATTGCGGCGATCATCACAGCATTGTGGGGTGTCATCCTTGGTATGCCAACATTGCGCTTACGAGGAGACTACCTGGCTATTGCCACGCTTGGCTTTGGAGAAATTATCCCTATTGTCTTTCAATTGATGGATAGATATACAAATGGGGTCAACGGCATTGTAGGCGTCTACGCTCCAAAATTTCCAGGGATCACCTGGAGCATTATGACGCCCACTCCCTTTTATTATCTGATTCTGGCCCTGATTGGGCTACTTATCTTCGTCAATATCCGCCTGCGCGACTCGCGTTTAGGTCGCGCCTGGGTAGCCATTCGCGACGATGAAGGGGCCGCGGCTTCTTGTGGCGTCAATGTGGCGAATACCAAATTGCTGGCATTTGCGGCGGGAGCCTTCTTCTCTGGCGTTGCCGGTGTCTATCATGCCGCGAAGTTGGGCATCGTCACTCCTGACGACTTTAACTTTACAGACTCGATCATCTACCTGACAATGGTGGTGATTGGTGGTCCAGGTAACATCGCCGGGGTTATTCTCGGAGCTGTTGCTGTCTACAGCCTCAATCTGTTCATCCTCGGACAGTTGGACAGTTGGACCACTGACCCACACAATGTGCTCCATACACTACAACAACTCCTTCCCGGTTTCACCTTCGGCAGTATTCGTAACCTGATCTTCGGTGCCCTGCTC
>Ga0070730_10004714_pt1 | contig 11879 bp, 9 predicted proteins | sample Coa_R1_3_FD_66447 | JGI IMG/M metagenome (GOLD analysis project Ga0070730, IMG submission 66447) | Surface soil microbial communities from Centralia Pennsylvania, which are recovering from an underground coalmine fire - Coalmine... | ecosystem: Environmental > Terrestrial > Soil > Unclassified ... | reverse complement strand
TACGCGCGCGCCTGCCCCGGCTTCCCAGCTTCAGTCAATGCGCGGTCGAGCAATTCCGCGTACGGCATCTCCCAGAGATAGATGTCGCGGCGCTCAATCAGCTCGGCGGTTTTCTTCTGCTCCACATCGTAAAGAATCGCGCCGCCCGCGGCGACTTCGTGCACGTGCCCGCGATGCGCCGGATACTCGTGGTAGAGGTCGCCGATCAGCGTCTCTTCATCCAGCGAGCAGAGCAAATGCACGGGATCCACGTGCGACGCCACGGGCTCATCCGAGATCCGCAGCCGGTAGGCGCTGTGCTTGCCCTTAATGTTCGAGTGGTATTCGATCTGTCCGAAGACGTAATATCCCGACCGGCAAAGAGCTTTCGCGAAAATCTCCGCGCTGACGTTCAGGCCGCTTCCTTGCGACCCGCCAATCATGAATGAGAAATATCCCGACATATGCCTTCCCTTGAGAAGCCCGGAATTTTAAGCCTAACACAGCACTGATTCGTCTCAAAATAGCCGGAGTTGCTCCTGCGGATCGAAACCCACAGCCTCTGCCCGCTTTACAGCTCCTTCAGGCCACTAATCATTTTCGCGATCACGTCCTGCGCGTCGCCAAACACCATATGCGTGTTTGCGCCGAAGAATAATTCATTCTGGATTCCGGAAAATCCCGCGCCAGTTCCTCGTTTAATCACCAGCACCTGCTTGGCCTGGTCGGCATTCAGGATGGGCATGCCGTAGATCGGACTGCTTTTATCGCTCCGTGCCGCCGGGTTTACCACGTCGTTCGCTCCGATCACCAACGAGACATCCGCATTCGCAAAGTCGCTGTTGATCTCCTCTAGATCGTAAATCAAATCGTATGGAACGCCCGCCTCCGCCAGCAGCACGCTCATGTGCCCCGGCATCCGGCCCGCGACAGGATGCACGGCAAACCGGACTTTCACATCCCGCTTCTGCAGCATCTGCACAAACTCCCACAATTTGTGCTGCGCCTGCGCCACCGCCAGACCGTAACCCGGCACTACGATAATGTCCTCTGAATACGCCATGGTGGCGGCGGCATCGCGCGCATCCATCGAATTCATCACTCGCGCTGGTCCGCCGCTAGACGCGACAGCTGCAACGTCTCCGAATCCGCTGAACCATACGTTCATGAATGAGCGATTCATGGCCTTGGCCATCAGGATGGTCAGAAGACTTCCAGCCGCGCCCACGATCGTGCCCGCAATGATCATCGCCGGATTTTGCACCACGAATCCTTCGAACCCGACCGCAAGGCCAATGCACGCGTTATACGTGGAGATGACCACAGGCATATCCGCTCCTCCGATGGGAAGGGTAACGATTATGCCGAGAATCAGAGAGGCCACCAGAAAGATTCCGACGAGCGAAGAAACGGGCAATCCGAACGCCGGGACCCAGGAAGGAAAGATATTGCCAATGGTGAGCAGCAACACCACCACGGAAAGGATTCCATTAATCACGTGACGTCCAGAAATCCGGGGACTTCCCATCAAGCCCTGGAGCTTGAGAAAAGCCACGATGCTGCCACCGAAGGCCACTGTGCCGATCAGCGCGCCCGTTACGGCAATCACGGGAAATGCGAGCGATCCCAGATACGCGCGACCGCTATAAATTTCCACGGCGGCAATCGCCGCCGCGGCCCCTCCTCCAAGGCCGTTGTATATGGCCACCATCTGCGGCATTTCCGTCAGCGGAACGCGCCGGCCCGACCACCACGCCGGAATGGCTCCTGCCGCGAGGGCTATCAATATGAGAACAAGGCGATGCCAGGAACCGCGCTCCGTGAAGTTCCAAACTCCCGGGAGATAGGCCAGGGTGACTATCGTTGCCAACAACATGCCCACGCCGGCCCACACAATGCCGTTGCGCGCCGTGCGCGGAGAACCCATGCGCTTCAGGCCCAGAACGAGCAAAAGAGTCGCAATGAAGTAGCTGGCTTGGAGAGGGAAACTGGTCAGCGAGTGCCCCACTATTTCTTCTCCTTGCCGTGGAACATCTCGAGCATGCGTTCGGTTGATACATAGCCGCCAACAGCGTTGGAGGTCGCCATCACCACGCCGATGAAGCCGACGGAGACTTGCAGATTTCCATGAGCTTCCGCCAGCGCCACCATCGCGCCCACCAGAACAATTCCGTGGACGAAATTCGAGCCCGACATCAGCGGCGTGTGAAGAATCACGGGCACGCGAGCCACAATCTCGTATCCCGCGATGGCGGTAATCAGGAAAATGTAGAGCGCCACGAACCCGGTCATCATTTCATTGCTCCTTGAAGAAATTCGCGTGTGGCTTCGTGCTTGATTTCGCCCGCGAACGTCAGAGCGGTCTTCGCGATCACTTCGTCGTTCCAATCCAGGGAAATCTTCCCATCTTTGACGAAGAGGCTGAGAAGGCTGTAGAGATTGTTGGCGTACATCTGGCTGGCATCTTCGGCCAGCATACTTGCCACCTGGAGCAGTCCCAGAATTATCACGCCGCCATGGCGCACTTCCTGGCCGGGTTGCGTCAGTTCACAGTTGCCGCCTCCATCTGCAGCAAGGTCCACAACAATCGAGCCGGATTTCATCGCTTCCACCATGGGCCGCAGAATAATTTTGGGAGCGGGACGCCCGGGAACATTGGCGGCGCAGATGACGACGTCAGACTGGCGGACATGCTGGAGCAGCGCGTCCTGTTGCGCACGTCGCTCTTCCTCGGTCAATTCCCGGGCGTAGCCTCCGTCGCCTTCCGCGCGAATGTTGGCAGCCACAAATTTTGCTCCGAGAGATTCCACCTCCTCGCGGCTGGAGGCTCGCACGTCGTAGCCTTCCACTTGCGCGCCGAGCCGCCGCGCCGTGGCAATGGCTTGGAGTCCGGTAACACCGGCTCCGATCACCAACACCTTTGCCGGCCGAATCGTGCCCGCCGCTGTGGTCAGCATGGGGAAAAATCGCCCAAGCCGATTCGCGGCAATCAGCGCCGCCTTATAGCCCGCCACCATCGCCTGCGACGACAGAACATCCAGACTTTGCGCGCGGGAGATTCTGGGCACGAGCTCCATCGCAAAGGTAGTGATATTGCGATCGCACAGCAGCCTCGCCTCTTCTGGGCGCTGATGCGCGTAAACGAGAGAAGCGAGAATCGCGCCTTCACGCATCAGACGAATCTGCGCAACCCCCGGCACCTGCACACTGACAACAATGTCGGCTTGGCCGAACAATTGCCCCTGATCCTTCACCACGGTCGCAACGCGCGCGTAATCCGAATCCGGAATTCCACTTTCGGCCCCGGCTCCCGATTCCACCAGCAACGCGGCTCCCAATTTCACCAGGCGCTCTCCGACTCGTGGCGTCATGGCCACGCGCTTTTCTCCTGCCGACGTTTCCCTGGGAACAGCAACTTGAACGCCCATCAAAACAGCTCCTCTGACACCACGTGTTTTACGCCCGCTAAATATATGAACATTTCTCTGAGTCTCGAATATTTCAGGCGCAGAATATTCCAGCGGAAGCCCCGGAAGTCCAAAGAATAATTCCCGGCTTTTGCCCAGTTAGCGCGGGTTGATTCGGTGCTGAACAGACGCCCTTTGAGGATGTTCGACAGGATCACAGGATTCCGACGATCTGAATTATTCAGTTATTTCGCCCGCTACTGCTGCTCGTGTTTCGAGTCGGTCAGATTCCACACACAAGTCAACTTCACCACGATTCGCTCAGGGAAAATCCTCACTTCGATGACCCACAAGCGTAGCACAGCACGGAAATTACCAAAACGGGGAAAACGTCCAATGTATCTATCCGCCCAGGCAATCCGTCTTTGCCGTTCCCTACGTGCGTTGGAAATACCCGCTCCAAGACCTGAACTTTTCCTCTCCCCCTAACGTACCCTTATTCTAGAAGTCAAATGTAGAGTGACAAGGGGTGTGAGCGATGGATTCGTTTGCGGGCCAGCTTAAGCAAGTTTTTCGTCGGCTGCGTCGCGCGCCGATGTTCACATTCATCACGCTTTTCACGCTCGCTGCAGGCATCGGTGCGAACATTGCCGTGTTCAGTGTTCTCGAAGGCATCCTGCTCAAGCCTCTTCCGTATCCTCATCCCGAGCAGCTTGTCGGCGTATGGCACAACGCCCCGGGTCTCAACATCGCCGAACTGAATATGTCCCCTTCAAACTATTTCGTCTATCGCGACCAAAGCCGCGCGTTTCAGGATATTGGCATCTACCAGAACGACTCTGTGAGCGTGACCGGCATAGCTCAACCGGAGCAGGTGCGCGCCTTGGACGTCACCGACGGAACATTACGAATTCTGGGCGTCTCGCCTGCGCTGGGCCGCCTGTTCACACGCCAGGACGATTCTCCGAGCGCGACCAAGACTGTGCTCGTGACCTATGGCTATTGGCAGAGCAAGTTCGGCGCTGCGCCATCCGCTATCGGCCGGACTATTTTGGTGGACGGCGCGGCGCGCCAAATCATCGGCGTCTTGCCTCAGAAATTTCAGTTTCTGGATCAGCCAGACGTGGCGTTGATTCTGCCTTTACAACTCGACCGCGGCAAAACCTTTCTCGGCCAGTTCAGCTACGAAGGCCTGGCAAGACTCAAGCCTGGAACCACGCTCGCGGAAGCCAATACCGATGTGGCGCGCATGCTGCCCATCGTTATGGGGAGTTTTCCGCCACCTCCAGGTTTCAGTCTTGACCTCTTCAAGAAAGCCCGTATTGGACCCAAGGTGCGGCCGCTGAAACAGGACGTAGTCGGAGACGTCGGAAAGCTCCTCTGGATTCTAATGGGCGGCATCGGCATGGTTCTGTTGATCGCTTGCGCAAATGTTGCGAATCTGCTTCTCGTTCGTACCGAAGGACGCCAGCAAGAGCTGGCCATCCGCGCCGCGCTCGGCGCCAGCCAAGCTCGAATTGCCGGAGAGTTGCTGTTCGAAAGCCTGGTCATCGGACTGATGGGCAGCGTCCTCGGGCTTGGACTCGCTTATGCCGCATTGCGCCTGCTCGTCGCGATGGCCCCCACGGGTCTTCCCCGTCTCGGCGAAATTGGCATCGATGGTCCCGTGCTGTTGTTCACCCTAGCCATCGCGATGTTCACCAGTTTGCTGTTCGGTCTTGTTCCAGTTTTCAAATACGCCCGCGCCCAAGCGGCCACGGGCCTCCGCGAAGGGGGACGCACACTCAGTCAGGGCCGCGAGCGGCATCGCGCCCGAAACATTCTGGTCACTGTGCAGGTGGCGCTTGCTTTCGTCCTGTTGATCTGTTCCGGCCTCATGATCCGCACTTTCCGTGCTTTGTCTCAAGTCAACCCTGGATTTGTTCGCGCCGCCCAAGTCCAGACGTTCCGTCTTGATATTCCGGATTCTCAAGCCTCTTCCCCCGAGCTGGTGCTCCGCATGGATCAGCAGATTTCCGAAAAACTCGCCGCGATTCCCGGCGTCTCCTCCGTGGGTTTTTCGAGTAGTCTCCCCATGGACGGAAACGGTTGGCACGATCCCGTCTTCGCGCAAGACCGGGCGTACGCACAGGGGGAGCTTCCCGCGATCCGCACTTTCGAATTCATGTCGCCCGAGTATTTACAAACTATGGGCATCCCGCTGGTTGCCGGGCGCAACCTCACTTGGACCGATACCTACAACAAAATTCCGGTCGCTCTCATTTCTGAAAATTTTGCGCGCGAGTATTGGCATGATCCTGCCAACGCACTCGGTAAACGTATTCGCGTGTCCACTAAAGACGACTGGCGGGAAATCATCGGCGTTGTGGGCGACGTTCGCAACGACGGCATTAACCAGCCAGCGCCTACATCCGTGTATTGGCCCATTTTGACCGCGAAGTTTGAAAGCGATCCCGTCCAGGTACGCCGCACTGTGGCCTTCGCTATGCGCACTCCTCGCGCCGGTTCCCAAACCTTCATGAACGAGGTCCGCAAAGCCGTATGGTCGGTCAATGGCAACCTTCCTCTCGCGAACGCCCACACCGTCGATTATTACTACCAGCGCTCAATGGCCAGGACTTCCTTCACTCTGGTGATGCTTGGCATTGCTGGCGCTATGGCGTTGCTTTTGGGAAGCGTCGGGCTCTACGGCGTCATCGCATATTCCGTGTCCCAACGTACCCGCGAAATCGGCATTCGCATGGCTCTGGGCGCGACGCTCGAAAATGTGCGCAAGATGGTGGTCATGCAAGGCATGCGCCTCGCGTCCATCGGAGTAATCATTGGCGTTGCCGCTGCGCTGGCGCTCACCCGGCTGATGGCTGGTTTAGTCTATGGTGTGAAGACGTGGGACCCTGTTGTCTTCATTTCCGTCGCGGTGCTGCTAAGCGCAGTTTCGTGGTTCGCCGCGTATATGCCCGCGCGCCGCGCTTCGCGTGTCGACCCAATGGTCTCCCTGCGTTACGAATAGCTGCGCTTTTCTTATTGTTTCGGATCAGAGAAAGATCAGATAAAGAGAGGCGGCGTTTCTTCCAAAGGGTCTTCGAGATTGAAGTAGGTCTTGCCGCTTAGCAGCGCGTCGATCGCCGGAATCAGGTGTGAGTACATCGACATCTTTGCCACGAAGCCTCGCACCCCGGACATGATGAGTTTATCGATTATGTTCTTCGGATCGTACAGACTGATGCTCAGCACCATCGTGCTGTGACAAGCGCAGGAAATTTGACGCGCCGCCTCGAATCCGTCCATTCGGGGCATTGAGATGTCCAGGATGGCTATGTCGGGTGAGAGAGCCTTGGCCTTCGCCACTGCTTCCACGCCATCTTCCACTTCCGCGCAGATCCGCCAATCCGTCCGCGCGGAGAGGAGCCGTCGCAACACACCGCGGATGCATTCCCGATCGTCGGCTACAAGAATGGACTTTTGCGCAATCACTTCGTCCCCGCCGTCCTACGCACCGCGAGTTCTAACAAGCCCAGTCTACCCCAGAAGGCATCCCGGCGATGCGCTTTAGTTACACGCAAAGCATGACGCTAAAACCGCCCGAATTTGCACAGTGGCGGCGACGTAACACCCTCCGAAAAGCTTTGCTTGTTTTTCGCTTTTACTTCGCCTATACTTTCGCCGGATGTACGCCTGAGGAGGAAAGCGATGGCCCTGACGAAGCGGCAGAAAGAAGTGCTCGATTACCTGGTCAGCTTTCTCAATAAGCACGGTTATTCGCCCAGCTTCGAAGAAATTGCGCGCGCCCTCAAACTCACTTCCCTCGCAACCGTGCACAAGCATTTATCAACTCTAGAAAAAAAGGGTTTCGTCCGCCGCGGCTACAATCAGAGCCGCTCCATCGAAATCACGCAACTCCCGAAACCCGTTCGCGATCAGGTCATCGAACGCCACTCCGTAGGCCTACCTCTCGTTGGCCGCATCGCCGCCGGCCGCCCGCTCGAAGCCGTCGAGGATCGCGAGACAATTTCGCTCGCTGATTTCAGCCGCGGACAAAACACATTCGTCCTGCAAGTGAAGGGTGACTCGATGCACGAGGATCACATTCTCGATGGCGATTACGTCGTCGTCGAGCAGTCGCAAGTCGCCAACGCGGGTGAAATCGTCGTCGCTCTTGTCGGCAACGACGAAGCCACGCTTAAGCGTTTCTACCGCGAGCCCGCCGGCAAGATTCGCCTCCAGCCCGCCAATTCGCAAATGGCTCCCATCATCCTCCCCGCCGCCGACGTGAAAATCCAAGGCCGCGTCATCGGCGTCCTCCGCAAGTACTAACTCCGCATCGCGCGTTGCCTGGTTCCGTTTGCAGTTCAGCCAACGCATTCACGCTACGAATAAGTCGAGAAGTGGTACTATCTCGCCGTTCCTCCTCCAGGAGCTCCTATGCGAAAACGAATTGCTGTAACACTGGCAATCATTCTTCTCCCCTCAATCGCATTCGCGAAGAAAAAATGCCCTCTCTCTGACGCGGAGTTAGCGGCAATAACCGCCAGAGGAAGCTTGCTGGCACAGTATGACCAAGCCGCTTGGCATTCGACTGACGCCGTTTTGGCAATGAAGCCCGAAAAAGGGTCGGTGACGCGCTATATCGCCGAGAAAACAGATGCGGGATGGGTCGTAGCATATGGCCGATTGAATGACGCGCAGGACAGCTTTCTAGTGGCCTACACAGCAACTCAAGGGGTGAATCCACAGCAGTTCACTGTGAAGCATTACGATCCGCCGAAAGTAGATACCGGGTTTTATTTTTGGGGAGCGAAAGCCACTGCGACGGCCTTGAAGGACTTCCAAGGGGAAAAGCGTCCTTACAATACAGCGGTTTTGCCTGCGCAGTCCGGCCAGATGTACGTGTACGTTTTGCCCGCGCAGACTGTCAACGATGTCTACCCCCTCGGCGGTGACGTGCGCTATTTGATTTCTGCGAACGGAAATACAATCGTCGAGAAACGCCAACTCCACAAGGCGATTATGGACCGAGATTTTCGCAATGTAGCCCGACCCCAAGCCGGCTACCACACTCATGTTTTAAGCAATGTGCCTGAGGATACCGATGTCTTCTTCGTTCTCAGCCAAAAATCGCCTGTACCTGAGTATGTGGGCACGAAGAATCAAATCTACGTTGTTAAGATTGATGGATCGATCGCATGTGCAAAATAACGAGTGCTGACCAAAACGGGTTGTGTTTCCCTTGTAGGTCACGTCGTCGAGCACATTGTGTTGTTGCATGGTAAAGCACCCGGGGACGAGGGGGGAACTCGCCCCGGGCTTCCCTTGTGGGTTGGCTGCTTGGGGGAACTTTTAGTACGGACGCGCAGGGCCCGCGAATCTGTGGCGCAAGCGTCCCAGCATCCGATTGATCGGGTGATTCCGATGCAAGAAATTCAGCAGCGGAGCGCGCCGCACTCCAATCCGTTCCAGGGCACGCCGGATGCGGAAATCACGCCCCGCGGACACCATTCCTTTTTCGAGTGTTTCAATCGCGTCGGGAGTCCTGCCGGCCTGGTTGTATACTTCCGCCAAATTCAGATAGAGCTGCGCGTGGTTGCATTTCAGGTTGAGCGCTTCGCGGCAGAGCGTTTCCGCATCGCCGAATCGGCGGTCGGCCATCGCTGCCAATAGCCCTGTGTAAGAGAGGTAAAACGGGTTCTTCGGAGCCGCGCCTAATGCGCGTCGCGCGTGACTCAGGGCGTCTTCCGGGTGTCCATCACGCATGCGCTTCAGGCATTCCTTGAATTCCACCATCCCTGCATCGACTGACGATGGTGTTCCCACCATCACCTCCACATGCGACATTGCCATCGGGCCTTCCTTTCTCGCGATGCCCTGCGAGTCCTGCTCTTTGCCTCATTCGCTCGAAACTTTTTCCTGAAACAATTGGGTGCAACAGTGCTGTGAGCGTAGCGCCGCTCCGCGTTCGTGGCTACCGTACAACAGGACAGTTTTGGGACACGGGCGCGAGATAGCCCGATGGGACAGGCAAAAAAGTGTCACGCATGCCGAAAGGCAGAGTTTGGGGCCTAAATCATTGGTTCTTGATGCATTCGTGGGGTCGTTACAGGCACGACTGTTTCGCGGCCTTCGTCATTGAGCTCATGGAATCTCTGGCAAAGCTCTTTTGCAAAACCCGGGCATACGGATAACCCAACTTGGCGACGGGACCTGGTCGTGAGAAGGCGTATATGTCGTACCACACCGATTGGTCCTTGGACTGAAATTCCACTGTGAAACGCTCTTCTCCGATTTCTCCATGTTGCGGCAATGTCCCGTAGGCAAAGCCGTACTTCTCGCACGTACCGTGCTCTTCGATTACGTAGACGACGCGGCAAGCATTCAAGGACCAAAGGCCAATGTGAGAGACTAGGACTGCTACGGTGGCACCTGCCTGAATTGACGTGTCCGGCCAGCAGAGATGGATCCACGGCATATCGAACATTCTCCACTGCCTGACAGCCTTCACTGCCTGCGAGAAGACAACATAGCCATGACCCAATTGGACTCGGTGGTGGTCCACAGTGTACGTACTCGGCGCACGTTCTCGAGACGCGCCAACATGGGGGTACGAAAATGGCTGATCTCTTTGCGCCGATATAAACGCGTCGATTGACTCTCGGCTGGGTTTCGATAGGAAAAACATCGGTCTTGTTCCGTCGAAAGGGCTAAGAATCAAAGGTGTGCGTTGAACCACGCCACGGCCCGCTCTACCACGTCGCGGCTGTGCGCGGGGTTTGCAAACATGTGACCTTCGTGCGGGTAGATGACGAACTGCGTCGGCACTCCCAGCGTAACGAGCGCGTGCCAGAATTCGTACGACTGCGGCGGCGGGCATTCGCCGTCGCTGTCGCCCACCAGAATTAGCGTCGGCGTCTTCACGTTCTTGATGAACGTAATGGGCGCGCTCTTCGCGTAAACGGCAGGGTCGTTGTAAACGGTGTCGCCGAAATAGAATGTCATCCATTTGTCGATTTGATTTTCGCCGTAGTAGCTCAGCCAGTCGGAGAGGCCCGCTCCCGCAACCGCCGCTTTGAAGCGATGCGTTTGCGTCACGGCCCACATAGTCATATACCCGCCGTAGCTCCATCCTGTGATGCCCAGCCTTTGCGGGTCAATTGGCAGCGAACGAATCGCCGCGTCCACTCCGCCCATGATGTCCTTGAAATCGCCGTAGCCGAAATCCTTCACGTTGGCTTTGGTGAACGCTTCTCCCGCGCCATAACTGCCACGCGGATTCGGCAACAGCAGGAAATATCCGTTGGCGGGAAGCGCGGCGGAATAATCCCAGCGGCTCGGCCAGTGCGGCAGATTCGCCCAGGCCGGCCCGCCGTGAACTTCGACGACAAGGGGATACTTTTTCGAAGCATCATAATTCTCCGGATACACGATCCAGCCCTGCACCGAGCCGATGTCCGTATTCCAATGCAGGCTTTCGGCCTTGCCCCACGCGGGCCGCAGCGCGCGATTAAGCTGCGTCACCTGCTTCCAATTGCCGGTCGGTCCGGCCCACACTTCCGGCGGCGCGTTGAACGATTCGCGCACGGCGGCGGAAGTCTTGCCATCGCGCGAAAGCGAAACGCCCACGGTGAATTGATTTTGGCCGATATGCTCGGCGCCGGTCCAAAGCGACGCGATCGCGCCCGAATCGAGATTCACGGACGCGACGCCGCTTTCACCATCGATAATCTGGCCAAAAACAATCGATTTCGAGTCCGACGACCAGTTAATCGAGCTCGCCGTTGCTTTCATGTTTGGCGTGATGTCGCGCGCATCGCCGCTCCCGCTCGATGAATTGGCTGGCAGCGTGTAAATATCCCCGCCAACCACGGGTTCATCGCTCATCAGGCCAGCGATAAAAGCAATCGTCGCCCCATCAGGCGACCATTTCGGCGTTCCGATTTGCATGTCGGATTTGTAAATGGACTGCGGCTCGGCCAAGTTGGCCGCGTCGAAAATGTAGATTTGCGCGACGTACCAGTTGTCGTCGCCGTTGCCGTGCGCCGCGGTCGCGACCACCTTTTTGCTATCCGGCGACCAATCGTATTCGTAGACGTACATATCCGCTGGCGTGATTTGCCGCACGCGGCCGGTTGCCAAATCCGCAATCGCGAGGCGCTGCTCGTAAATCTTCGCGCCCACCACGCCTTCGTCGGGCGCCTCCGCAGCCAGCGGACCGGCAGCCCGCGGCGCATTCTCGATGAAGAGAAATGCGATGGATTTTCCGTCCGGCGACCACGCTGGATTCGACAGGTCGCCCTTCACATGCGTGAGTTGGCGTGCCGCCCCGCCGGGGGCCGCGACATAAAGCTGCAATTGCCCCGAGTGCGCTGCATCGGAAAGAAACGCAAGCTGCTTGCTGTCGGGCGACCACGCCACATTGCTCTCCGCCGCTGCCGCACCCGATGCGGCAGTAATTCGCTGCGGCGCTGCATGGGATTTCCAGTCCGCGACGCGAATCGCCGA
>Ga0070730_10004713_pt1 | contig 11883 bp, 8 predicted proteins | sample Coa_R1_3_FD_66447 | JGI IMG/M metagenome (GOLD analysis project Ga0070730, IMG submission 66447) | Surface soil microbial communities from Centralia Pennsylvania, which are recovering from an underground coalmine fire - Coalmine... | ecosystem: Environmental > Terrestrial > Soil > Unclassified ... | reverse complement strand
GACCTGGAGACACAGAAGCAGGAGCGGCTGGTCGATGGCCTGTCAGACTTCTGGGTCGGCCGCGACGGCAAATCGCTGCTGTACCTGGCGGGCGACCGGCTACGCGTGCTCAAAGCCGGCGAAAAGGCGCCCGAAAAGAAGGACGACAAGCCTGGCCGCGAGAGCGGCTGGATCGACCTGGGGCGCGTCAAAGTGTCGATTCAGCCGGCGGCCGAGTGGCGCCAGATGTTCCAGGAGGCCTGGCGCCTGCAGCGCGAGCAATTCTGGACGGAAGATCTGTCGGGCATCGATTGGGACGCGGTCAATCGGCTTTACCAGCCACTGATCGAGCGCGTGACGACCCGCTCTGAGTTTTCGGACCTGCTCTGGGAGCTCCAGGGCGAGTTGGGCACGTCGCACGCGTATGAGATGGGCGGCGAATATCGCCGCGGCCCGGACTACCGCCAGGGGTTCCTGGGGGTCGATTGGGAGTTCGACGCGTCCGGCGGCTATCGCATTGCGAGCATCGCGCGGGGCGACACCTGGGACCCCAAGACGACGTCGCCAGTGACCGGGCCGGGCGTCAATCTGGCCATTGGCGATCTGGTGCTGGCCATCAACGGCCAGACCCTTGGCCCCGACGTCACGCCGGCGCAGCGGCTGGTCAACCAGGCCGGCAACGAGGTGCTCCTCACCGTTCGCCGCGCCGGGGACTCGGAGCCGCGGACGGTCACCGTCAAAGCGCTGGGCGACGAGCGGCCGGCGCGCTATCGGGACTGGGTCGACGCCAACCGCGAGACGGTGCACCAGGCGACGGAGGGTCGGGTCGGCTACATCCACGTGCCCGACATGGGACCTGACGGCTACGCCGAGTTTCATCGTGCGTTTCTGGTCGAGTACGACCGCGACGCGCTGATCGTCGACGTGCGCGTCAACGGTGGCGGTCACGTCTCGGGGCTGCTGCTCGAAAAACTGGCGCGGCGGCGGGTCGGCTACGACTTCCCGCGCTGGGCCGCGCCGAAGCCGTACCCGGACGAGTCCCCGGCGGGGCCGATGGTGGCGCTGACGAACGAGCTGGCGGGCTCCGACGGCGACATTTTCTCGCACACCTTCAAGATGATGAAGCTCGGGCCGCTGGTCGGGAAGCGCACCTGGGGCGGCGTGATCGGGATCTGGCCGCGGCATCGACTCGTCGATGGGACGGTGACGACCCAACCGGAGTTCTCGTTCTTCTTCGACGACGTGGGGTGGCGGGTCGAGAACTATGGAACCGACCCGGATATCGAGATCGACAACGCCCCCCAGGACTACGCTCGGGGCGCTGACCCGCAGCTCGAGAAGGCGATCGAGGTCGCGCTCGACGTGCTGGCGAAACACCCGCCGCACCGCCCGGCGCCGACCGAGCGCCCGCGCCGCGCCGCGCCTGGGCTGGCGCCGCGCGCCGGGCCCGGGGGACCGAGGTCAGGCGACGGCGCCGTCGCCGCGGACGCGCGCGAGCCGGCCGTCGCCCCAGCACGCCATGTCGAGCAATCGCTTCCGGATGTGTAGCCCCGCCGCGACGGTTCCCAGGACGCGTCGCCACTGCGCGGCTCCCACCGATGCTGATGCCAACGGGATGCCTGCTCAGCTGCGCCGGGGGCGCCGGTGCACCGTGTGATGACAGCTGATCGCTGACTCCATGCTGATTCGCGATCCCTGGCTACGGGCGCTCTCTATTCTTGGCTGCGCTATTGCCGGGTTCTACCTGGTCGGCCTGCTGTGGGGCATCGTCCAGGAATTCGCGGACATCATCCTGCTCTTCTTTCTCGCCTGGCTCGTCGCCTTCGTGCTTGAACCGCTCGTCAAAACGCTGGTCGAGGGGCGGTTGCCGAGATTGGGCGCAATCGGGCTCACCTACCTGACCTTGCTGATCCTGGTGGCCGCCGGTGTGGTCCTGCTGGTGCCCGCGCTGACGCTGCAAATCGTCGAGGTCGTCCGCGGCATGCCTGGTTACGTCGAGCAGGCAACGGCCTTCCTGACGACGCTGCAGGCCAACGCCAATGACTGGTTGACCGGCCACGGCAGCCCGGTGCTCGTCGACATCGGGTCGGCGCTCAACCCGGCGGAGCTCAGCCGGCGCGCCGACGCGCTCGGTCCGCCGATCCTCAGCAACGTCGTCGGTTTCGCGACGGGCGCCGCGACGCTCCTGGCCGAACTGCTGATCATGCTGATCCTGTCCTTCTACTTCATGGTCGACGGCGCGCGACTGGCCGAGAGCATGATCGTGGCGGTCCCGCTGCGCGCCCAGGACGACGCTCGCTTTCTGGTTGCCAGCATTCATCACGCGTTCGCCGGGTTCCTGCGCGGACAGATGATCCAGTCGCTGGTCGGCGGCATCGGCACCGGCTTGATCATGTCGGTGCTGCAGGTCGACTATGCGCTGCTGGCGAGCGTTGTGGCGGGTGTCGTGCTGCTGATCCCATTTCTGGGGCCGGTGGTGGCCGTCGTGTTACCCGTGACGATTGCGCTCTTGACTCACCCGGAGGTGACGCTGTGGCTGTTCGTCGCGCTGTTGGCGCTGCAGCAGGTGATCTTCAATGTGCTGGCGCCGCGCATCCTCAGCCGCCAGGTTGGGCTGCATCCGTTGCTGGTGTTCTTCGCCGTGCTGACTGGCGCGCGCGTCGCGGGAGTCTGGGGCGCCATTTTCGGGGTGCCGATCGTCGCGGTCTTCACGACGATGGTCTCGTTCTATCGCGCCAATCAGGAAGAGCGGGTGGCGCGTTTGCAGGAGCGTCTGCCAGGTCAGGAACTGATGTCCGTCGACATGGGACCGCCTGAGCCGACTGGCGAAGCGCTGATTTCGAGCGGAAAAGGAGTTGCTCGCCCGTGACACGAGTCCGCAAGGCGGTGATCCCGGCGGCTGGCCTAGGCACGCGCTTCCTGCCGGCGTCCAAGGCCGTGCCGAAAGAGATGCTGCCCATCGTCGACAAGCCCGTCATTCAGTACATCATCGAAGGCGCTGTCGCCTCGGGCATCGAGGAGATTGTCCTGATCACTGCCACGGCCAAGCGCGCGATCGAGGACCACTTCGATCGGTTCTTCGAGCTGGAGTATCGTCTCGAAGCCTCTGGCAAACTCGACTTGCTCGCGGACATGCGGCAGCTGGCGGAAATGGCGAAGTTCGTGATGGTCCGCCAGGGCGCGCCGCTGGGGAACGGGCACGCGGTGTTGTTGGCGCGCGAAGTCATCGGGGACGAGCCGTTTGCGATGCTCTGGGGCGACGACATGGTGCTGGGCGAGCCGCCGTTTGTGCGGCAGCTGATCGAGGCGCACGAGCGCACGGGTGGCTCAGTGGTCGGGGTGATGTCGGTGCCGCCCGAAGAGGCGATAAAGTACGGCGTCATCGAAGTCGCCGAACACATCGATGAACGGCTGGTGCGGGCCTCGCGGATCGTGGAGAAGCCGCCGCGCGACGAGGTGCCGTCGAATCTGGCGGCGGTGGCGGGCTACGTGCTGACGCCCGACGTGTTCGGTTACCTGGCGCAGACGGGCGTCGGCCAGGGCGGCGAGATCTGGCTCGCCGACGGCGTCCAGAAGATCGCCGCCAAAGGCAACCTCTACGCGCTCGAATTTCTCGGCCGCCGCTATGACGCCGGCAACAAACTGGAGTTTCTCCAGGCCACGTTCGACCTCGCGCTCGAGCGCTCCGACCTCGGCCCGCCGCTCAGGGCGTATTTAGAGGCGAAGTTGCGCGCCCCCGCGGCGCCCTGAGCAGAGCTTCCTTCGCGGTGCGTCGGGGCGGCGCGCTACGCCGCGAGACCGAAGGTTTGGGCGGCGGTGTCGGCTATCTGGCGGCCGATGGCGAGCGAGCTCGTGGCCCCGGGGGAGGGGGCGTTGCGCACGTGGACGATGCGGTTGCCCTGGGTGTTGAACACGAAGTCGTCGACCAGCCCGCCATCGGGGCCGAGCGCCTGGGCGCGGACCCCGCTGGGGCCGGGCAGCAGGTCGGCCATGGTGAGCTCGGGCACGTACACCTGCAGCGACTTCAAGAACGCCTCTTTGGAAAAGTCACGCACCATCTCTTGCATACCCGTCTGCCAGAATTTCGCCGCGAGCTTTTGAAAGCCCCGATACGCGACGGCTTCTGCCAGGTCACGCGGCCGCAGATCCAGCCGCCCATAGCCCTCGCGTGAAAAGGCCAGGACCGCGTTCGGTCCCAGCCACACCGACCCGTCATCCAGGCGCCGCGTGAAGTGGACGCCGAGAAACGGAAAGGCCGGATCCGGGACCGGGTAGATCAGGTTGCGCGCCAGGTCGCGTCGATCCGGTCGCAAGATCCAGTAGTCACCGCGGAACGGCACGATGCGCGGATCGCGCGGCGCACCCGTCAGCCGCGCCACGCGGTCGGAGTGGAGCCCAGCGCAGGCGACGACGTGCTGCGCCTCCACTTCGCCGGCCGGAGTTTCGAGGACGACCCGCCCGGGCCGTTCAGACATCGCCGTCACGCCGTAGCCCGGCAAGACTTCCCCACCGGCTGTAACGACATCATCGGCGTACGCTCGATTGACCCGCGAATAGTCGACGATACCGGTATTCGGCGAATACAGCGCCTTGATGCCGATGCAATGCGGCTCGAGCTCCCGAAGCCGTTCGGGGCCGATCATCTCCAGACCCTCGACGCCATTGGCGAGGCCGCGCTCCAAGAGGTTCTGGAGCCGCGGCAGCTCGCTGTCGGCAACCGCCACGATCACCTTGCCGCAGCGATCGGTCGGGATGCCCTTCTGTTCGCAATAGGCGTACAGCTCGCGCTGTCCCTGGACGCAAAGGCGCGCTTTGAGCGACCCGGGCGCGTAATAGATGCCAGAGTGCAGCACCCCGCTGTTGTGGCCGGTCTGGTGCTGGCCCACGCTCGGTTCCTTGTCGAGGACCGCCAGCCGTAAACGCGGGTAGCGGCTGAGTAGCTCGCGACTGACTGCCAGGCCGACGATGCCCGCGCCGATGATCACGACGTCGTAACTGCGCACACGGAGTACCTTAGCGCGGAACGACCTGACCGCGAACGTAGAATCTGGTCGATGGCTCACGCAACCCGACCTGTCTCGCGGTACGCGGCCTGGCTGGCCGACGGACTGGAATCGGCCGCCAATCGCGCCGTCTCGAACCCGGCCTCGCTCGGCGTCGGCGCCGACCTGATCGGCCTCGGCGGCGGGCAGCCGGCCACCGAGTCGTACCCGCTGCGCGAGCTCGAACGCGCCTACTCTCGGGCAATCCTGGAACACGGCCCGGAGGTACTCCCGTACGGTTCAACCCAGGGACTGCCAGCCATCCGCGAGATCGTCGCCGAGCGTCTGGCGCGTCGCGGCATTCACATCGGCCCCGAGAGCGTGGTCATGCTGACCGGCTCGATCCAGGGCCTGCACCTGGTTGGCCGGGTCACGCTCGATCATGGCGACACCATCGTGACCGAGGCGCCAACATTCATGGGCGCCCTGGCCGCCTGGGAGCACCAGCAACCGCGCTTTCTGACGATTCCGGTCGACGACCATGGCATGCGCATGGACGCGCTCGAACAGGGCCTGGCCGAGACCGACCAGCACCCCAGGTTCATGTACCTCCTGCCGACCTTTCAGAACCCGATGGGCGTCTCGATGACGCTCGACCGCCGCCGTGAGGTGCTCGAGATCGCCAGCAAGCACAACCTGCTCATCATCGAAGACGACCCGTACGGCGAGTTCTGGTTCGACGAGAAGAGTGGCTCGATTCCGCCGATTCGGTCGCTTCCGGGCGCCGAGGAGCGGGTCGTCTATCTCGGCACGTTTTCCAAAATCCTGGCGCCGGGATTTCGGCTGGCGTATGCCGTCGCGCCGCCTGGGATGGTGGAGCCGTTGCTGCGGGCCAAGCGCGGCATCGACTTCCACTCGGACGGGCTCCTCCAACAGGCGATCGTGCGCCTGATCCGCGATCCCGACTTCGACCTCGAGGCGCACATCGCCGCCGGCCGCGGGCTCTACAAACAGCGGCGCGACGCGATGCTGGATGCTCTGGAGACCACGCTGTCCGGCTCGACCTGGACCCGGCCGGGCGGTGGGTTCTTCTTGTGGATCGATATGCCCGAACACCTCTCGGGCGATGCGGTGGCCGCCACCGCGCAGGCTGAGGGCGTGGCCGTCTTGCCGGGTTCGCTCTTCTATCCCAACGGCGACGGCGGCTTCAACGGCCTGCGCTTGAGTTTTTCCAACGCCGCGCCGGATCGCATTCGGGAGGGCATTCGACGTTTGCAGCGGGCAATCGCCACAGTCGCCGGGTGAGAGCACTGCTGCTCACGAACGAATATCCGCCGAACGTCTACGGCGGTGCGGGCGTACACGTCGAGTTTCTCAGCCGTGAGCTGGCGCGCCTGATGGACGTCGACGTGCGGTGCTTCGGTGACCAGCACGTCGACGACGGGCGGCTGAACGTGCGCGGCTTTCCCGAACCAGGTGGCATGACCGCCCCCGACTATCTGCGACCCGTCTTCGGCGCGATGGGTCGCTCCGTTGCCTGGGCCGGGACGAATGTCGAAGCCGACGTCGTGCACTGTCACACCTGGTACACGCATCTAGGCGGGATGCTGGTCAGCCGGGGCTACGGGCTGCCGCTGGTCATTACCGTGCACTCGCTCGAGCCGCTGCGGCCCTGGAAACGCGAACAACTGCGGGGCGGCTACGACCTGTCGTGCTGGGTCGAGCAGACGGCGCTGGGCATGGCCGAGGCGGTGATCGCCGTTTCCAACGGCACGCGCTCGGACGTTCTGCGGGTGACCGACGTCAAGCCCGAACGCATCCACGTCATTTACAACGGCATCGACACCAGGCTCTATCGGCCGGTGGCGGCGACCGACGTGCTGGAGCGCTTCGGGGTCGATCCCACACGACCCATGGTGCTGTTCGTGGGCCGCGTCACCCGCCAGAAGGGCATCGTCCACCTGGCGCGAGCGATCCCGATGATCGACGCCTCGGCGCAGGTCGTGCTGTGCGCCGGCGCCCCGGACACTCCGGAAATAGCGGCCGAGATGGCGCAGGCTGTCGCCGAAGCCCAGCGACGCCGTGGCGGCGTCGTCTGGATTCAAGAGATGCTGCCGCGCGAACAGTTGGTCCAGTTCTACAGCCACGCGACGGTGTTCTGTTGCCCGTCGATCTACGAACCGTTCGGCATCATCAACCTGGAAGCGATGGCGTGTGGCACACCCGTTGTGGCAAGCGCCGTGGGCGGCATCCCCGAGGTCGTGGTCCAGGGCGAGACGGGTCTGCTGGTGCCGCTCGAACAGCAGTCAGAGAGTCCATTCGAGCCGCTCGACCCCACAGGCTTCAGCGCCGACCTCGCCGCCGCGATCAATCGTCTGCTCGGCGACCCGACGTTGCGCGCCCGCATGGCCCGCGCCGGCCGCGAGCGCGTCGAGCGCGAGTTCGCCTGGCCCGCGATCGCGCAGCAGACCGCCGACCTGTACGCGAGCGTTATACGGGGATAGGCGCGTCGACCCCGACCGCTTGGCGGAGCGCCAACTTGACTGTTTCGATCGACTGGTTGCCGTCGATATGGCGTAACACACCCTGGCGCGCATAGCGCTTGACGACGGGCAGCGTATCGCGCAGATAGACCGCGACGCGGTTGGCGACGACCTCGCGCTTATCGTCGGGTCGCTGATAGAGCTCGCCGCCGCAGGTGTCACAATTGCCGATGATCGCCGGCGGGTTGAACACCTCGTGGTAGCTGGCCTGACAGTCAGGACACATCCAACGCCCCGCCAGGCGTTCGATCAGGACGTCCGTCGGGACGTCCACATAGAACGCGATGCTGATCGCCCCGCCGCGCTGGGCGAGCCGTGCCTCCAGGACGTCGGCCTGCGCAACATTGCGCGGAAAGCCGTCGAGCAAGGCTCCAGCGGCGGCGTCCGGCCGGTTGAGACGCTCGACGATCATGTCGACGACGAGCGCATCGGGCACCAGCTCGCCGCGGTCCATGTACGCCTGAGCCGCGCGGCCGGCATCGGTGCCGCGCTTGCGATGCTCGCGCAAGAGGTCGCCGCTGGCGACGAGCGGAATGCCGAGCGTGGTCGCCAGAAAGCGTGCCTGGGTACCCTTCCCCGCGCCTGGCGCGCCAAGCAGCAGCAACACCTCATCGTGCTGATGCAACACCATCGTTGCAGCCCTCCTGGTTAACTAATTCCTAATGTATCACGCGGGGCCGCCGTAGGCCTCATCGACAAGCTGTACAACGTGCTTGACATCGCCCGCGATTCCCGCGCGCTGCAGGCCGCGCTGGAGTTGCAGCATGCACCCGGGGTTCGCCGTGACCACGGTGATGGCACCCGTGCTGGCAATATCGCGCATCTTGTCGTCCAGGATGCGCGTAGAAAACTCGGGCTGGGTCAGCATATACAGGCCGGCACTGCCGCAGCACAGATCGGGATGCGCCATGTCGCGCAGCTCGAGGCCGGGGATCGCCGCGAGCAGCTGGCGCGGGGCCTCTTTGATCCGCTGGGCGTGCACCAGATGGCAGCTTTCCTGCAGCGTCACGTCGCGGCGCACCGCTTGCCGAAACGGCTGGAGTGGCTCGATGGCCGCCAGGAACTCGGTGACGTCGCGGGTGAGTCGGCCGAACTCCGCCCCGACGGCATCGTCCAGCAATTCGCCGTACGCCTTCATGGTCGCGCCACAGCCGGCCGAGTTGACGACGATGGCGTCCAACCCACGGCCCAGGAACGCACGCACATTCTCGCGCGCCACTTCGCGCGCGACGGTCTGTTCGCCGCCGTGTACGTTCAGCGCGCCGCAGCATACCTGCTGGCGCGGGATATGGACTTCGCAGCCGTTGAGCCGCAGCACGCGGAGCGTGGCGGCGTGCACTGGCCCGTACATCAGCGGCATCACGCAGCCCGTGAACATGCCCACGCGGTAGCGGACTGGACCCTCGGCCGGGTACACCTCCCATCGCGGGCGGAACGGGGCGGACAGGTCTGGCAACAGACTTTCGGCTTCTTTGAGCGGGCCGGGGAGGAGCCCGCTCGCGCGAACCAGCCGACGCAAGCCCGTGCGCTGGTAGGCGAGGAGCGCTCCGAACAGCAGCGCCAGCCGCGCCGGGTGGGGCAGCAGTTCTTGGAAGACCAACCGGCGGAAGATGCGTTCGGCGATGGACAGGGGGATGCGCGCGTACAGCTGGGCACGCGCCGCCTCCATGATCCGGCCGAACGGAACTCCGCTCGGGCAGACGCTCTCGCAGTTCCGACACACCAGACACCGCTCGATGTGTTCGCGGTACGCGGCGTTGGGCTCGACGCGGCCCTCGCTGAGCGCCTGAATCAAGTGGATTCGCCCACGCGGCGACTCGGCCTCGTTGCCCGTCAGCAGGTACGTCGGACAATTCTGCAGACAGAGCCCACAGTGCACGCACTGCGCCAGGTCGGCCACCGACGGCGTGGCGCTCAGCCGCACCGTGATTGCTCCGCGCAGCAGGTCGTCGCCGACGGCGTGGCGCTCAGCCGCGCCAGGCCAGCTCCGTGCGACCGGCCGGCTGCCGATGCAGCGGCGCTCAGGTCGACCTGCCCTCGGGGCGGGACCTGATCGACCGGTGCTGCGGCTAGATGCACATGCCCTCGTCGCTGGCCAGCGTCCTGACTCTCGTTTCGGCAGACAATTGCTTGCCGGACCGCACGGGGGCTGCGTCCTGGGACGCGGACCTGGGATCCGAAGCGGGTGAGGGCAGTATTTTCGACGGATTGAAATTACCCGCGGGATCGATGGCTTCGCGCACCCGAGCCATAACTCCGAGATCGGCGGGGCTGAAGATCAGGGGCATGAACGACTGTTTTTCGAGGCCGACGCCGTGCTCCCCGGTGATCGTGCCGCCGGCTTCGACACACCGTGTGAGGATCTCAACGCCGGCGGCCATGACGCGCTCCAGAATGCCCGCCTCACGAACGTCGAACAGGATCATCGGGTGCAGGTTGCCGTCCCCGGCGTGAAACAGATTGGCGATCGGCAGGTCATAGCGCTGCCCGATCTCGACGACGTGGGCGAGGATTTGTGGGAGCTTCGTCCGCGGCACGACGGCGTCGTGCAGGTAATAGTTCGGTGCAATGCGGCCCATCGCGCTGGCGGCGCCTTTGCGCGCGGCCCACAGGCGGGCCCGTTCGTCGGCCGTCCTGGCGAGGCGAATTTCGAGCGCACCGGCCTCGCGGCAGACGGCATCCACCAACGCCGCCTGGGCCTCGACCTGTTCGAGCAGACCGTCGACCTCGACCAGCAGCACCGCGCCGGCCTCAGGCGGGTAGCCGGCGTGGAACGCGGCCTCGATGGCCGACAGCGCCAGCCGGTCCATCATTTCCAACGCCGCGGGAACCAGACCGCCCCCGATCAGGCCCGAAACGGCCTCGCTGGCCGCCTCGACCGACTCGAAAATGGCCAGCGTCGTTCGCACCGCCTCCGGCAGGGGCAGGAGCCGCACCGTCGCTTCGGTCACGATCCCGAGCGTGCCCTCGGATCCGACCAGCAGCCCCGTCAGGTCGAGGCCCGGCCCGTCCGGCGACCTGCCGCCGAGGTCGACGATCGTGCCGTCGTGCAGCACGACTTCCAACCCCAGGATGTGGTTCACGGTGACCCCCAGCGCGAGGCAATGCGGGCCGCCGGCGTTGTTGGCGACGTTCCCACCGATCGTGCTGGCCTTCTGGCTCGACGGGTCCGGGGCGAAAAACAGGCCGTACGGCTCGGCGACTCTGGACAGGTCCAGGTTGATGACGCCCGGCTGGACCACGGCACAACGGTTGTCCGCGTCGATCTCGACGATGCGGTTCATCCGCGCCAACCCGATCACGAGCCCGCCCCGGTTGGCGACGGCGCCACCCGAGATGCCGGTGCCGGCTCCCCGGGCGACGATGGGGACCCCGGCGGCCTGCGCCTCGCGCACCAGCACCTGGACGTCGGCGGTGGTCCGCGGCAGCGCGACGAGATCGGGCATGCCCCGATCGAGGCCATAGTCGTACTCGTAAACGATCACGTTCTCGGTCCCGGTGAAGATCACGCCCGGCCCGAGCTCGCGGCGTAAGCCTTCGGCGAGCGTAGCGAGGGCACCGAGGTTCATCGCCCGGCTGGCTGCGGCAGGAACCGCTCGAGTGCCGCCGCGGCGACGTCGATCTGCTCAGGCGTGTTGTACACGTGCGGCGACAGCCGGACGCTGCCCGCTCGAACAGCGGCACGCACCCCGGCCGCGGCCAGCTTGGCCCGGACGGCCTCGGCGTCGTCGACCGGCACGCTGAGGATGGAGCCGGCTGGCGCGTTGGGCAGCCCAAGCTGCATGGCCAGGCGACGCGCCATCCCCACCACTTCGGCGAGCGCCCCCTGGCGCTGCCACTCGACCAGCAGGTCCAGCGACACGGCCGCGCCGGCCCAGGCGAACCACGCCAGCGACACGTCGAACCGCGCCGCGGTCGGCGCCAGGTCCAGCGGGCCACCGTAATAGCGGCCGTACGGATCGCTGGCGCTCCGCCAGTTAGCCAGCAACGGTGGAACGGCGTCCCAGTGTTCGCGAGCGACGTGGAGGAAGGCCACGCCGCGCGGGCTCAGCAAGTGCTTGTACGCGGCACAGACCAGGTAGTCGATCTCTGGCAGCTCGCGCGCCAGCGGCACGAAGGGAACGGCGTGGGTCGCGTCGACCAGCGTTCGCGCGCCGACCCTGTGCGCGGCCGCGACGATTGCGCCGAGGTCCGCTGCCAGACCCGACTGCGACTGGACCAGGCTGAAAGCCACCAGCCGCGTGGTGGGGTGGATGCTCTCGGCGAGCCGCTCGAACGGTACAGAGCGGACCTGTACGCCGCGGGCGCGTTCGGCGACCAGGAGCGGAAAGAGCACCGAGGTGAATTCGTCCTCGGGGACGACCACGTCGTCGCCGGCC
>Ga0070730_10004712_pt1 | contig 11883 bp, 8 predicted proteins | sample Coa_R1_3_FD_66447 | JGI IMG/M metagenome (GOLD analysis project Ga0070730, IMG submission 66447) | Surface soil microbial communities from Centralia Pennsylvania, which are recovering from an underground coalmine fire - Coalmine... | ecosystem: Environmental > Terrestrial > Soil > Unclassified ... | reverse complement strand
CAGGGCGCGCTCGTTACACCCCCGGCGCTCTACATCGCCGGCGACCGCGACCTGGTCGTCAACTTTCCGGGCATGAGCCAACTGATCCCGAACCTGGGCAGGTTCGTACCTAACCTGCGCAAGACAGTCATGCTCTCGGGTTGCGGCCACTGGACCCAGCAAGAACGCGCCGGCGGAAGTAAATTCCGCAATCGTCGAATTCGTGATAGGTCTCTCAACCTGACGGGCGTTCGGCCGCCCGCTCGGCTTCGCCCGCTCCTTCAGAGGGGCGGTTCTCGGTAGTGACAGGAGACAGCTGAATGAGCTCACCGAAACGGGCGATCGTGATTGGCGGAAGCATGGCAGGGTTGCTCGCAGCGCGCGTCCTCGTGGACCACTTCAGTGAAGTCGTCCTCGTGGAGCGTGACCGGCTGCCGGCCGAAGCCGAGTTCCGCGCGGGGGTCCCGCAGTCGAGGCATTTGCATGTCCTGCTCCGCCGTGGGGCCCAGTTGCTCGAGCAATTCTTTCCCGGCATCAGCGCCGACCTCGTGAGCGCCGGCGCCGAGATCCTGAGCTGGCCGCGCGATCTGCTGTGGCTCGGCCCGGGCGGCTGGGGCCAGCGGTTCGACCTCGACTTCACGCTCATTTGCAGCCGCCGCGAGCTCGTCGAGTGGAGCGTCCGCCGCCGCGTGCTCGCCTCAGAACGGCTGCGCGTCGTCCAGGAACATGACGTGACCGCGCTGATGAGCACCCCTGACGGCGGCGCTGTCCGTGGCGTTCGGCTACATGCCCGGGGCGACGCGGACCCTGCATCAGCGCACGAGCTCGAGGCTGCACTCGTCGTGGACGCCAGCGGGCGCGGCTCCAGAGCGCCCGAGTGGCTCCAGGCCCTCGGCTACCCCGCTCCGCGTCAGACGGTCGTCAATCCGTTCCTCGGCTATGCCAGCCGGCAGTACGAGCCACCGCCCGGCTTTCACGCCGACTGGCGCGCCCTGTTCTTGCAGGCCCGAGCTCCGCAGACAACGCGCGCGGGTGGGCTGTTCCCGATCGAGGGTGGCCGATGGATCGTCACGCTCGCTGGCATCGGCGGTGACTACCCACCCACCGACGACGAGGGTTTCCTCGAATTCGCGCGCAGCTTGCGCACGCCCATTCTCTATGAAGCAATCAAAAACGCTCGGCCGCTGACGCCGATTGCCGGGTATCGGCGCACCGAAAACCGGCTGCGCCACTACGACGAGCTCCAGCGCTGGCCAGATCGGCTGGTCGTGCTCGGGGACGCCGCCTGCGCCCTGAATCCGATTTACGGGCAGGGCATGAGCGTTGCCGCCGAAACGGCGCTGGTGCTCGACGACTGGGTCCGCCGCGCTGAGGCGCCGCTCGCGTTTCAGCGACGGTTGGCCAGATCGATCACCACGCCGTGGCTACTCGCAACGGCCGAGGACTACCGCTATTCGACGACCGAGGGCGGGCAGCGCGACCTGACCACGCGGCTGATGCATCGCTACTTCGATCAGCTGACGCGGGTGGCGCTGGTCGATCCGGTCGTGCAGCGCGCGTTTCTCGGTGTCATCCACTTGCTGGCCGCGCCGAAGGTCCTGTTCCAGCCACATATCGTCGCGCGCACGCTGCGTGGCCCGGGCGGACGCCGCCTGAGTCAACCGCCGACGCTTACCCCACTGGCCGACTCTGTCCCGGCGGCCGTTATCTGACCTGACTTCTCGACCTGAAGAAGTTAAAGCCCCTCTCCCTCGGGGAGAGAGGGGGTTTCGGGGGGTGAGGGTGCGAAATGCCCCCTGGCCATGCGCCGCACGCTGGTATGTTGTTACGTTGTTACGTGTTGACAGCTCGAGTCGATCGGCCGTACCCGGGCGTTACCGCGCCGCGCTGCGCGGTAAGCTCGGCGTTGGGGTGAGGTAGCTGGAGAAGAGAACATGTCCGAGTTCACCTACGACATGCTCGTGATTGGCTCTGGTCCGGCCGGCCAACGCGCGGCGATCCAGGCCGCCAAGCTCAACAAGCGCGTGGCCATCGTCGAGCGCAAGGCCGTCATTGGCGGCATCTGCATCAACACCGGCACGATCCCGAGCAAGACCCTGCGCGAAGCAGTCCTGTATCTGTCTGGCTATCGATTGAAGGGTCTGTACGGGGAGTCGTACGCGGTCAAGCAGAACATCACGATGGAGGACCTGCTCTTCCGCACCGATCACGTCGTCCGCCACGAGATCGACGTCACGCGGCATCAGTTGATCCGCAATCAGGTGGAGGTGCTCAGCGCAGAGGCCGGCTTTGTCGATCCCCACACCATCCGTCTGAGCTCGATGGACGAGCACGGCGCGAACTCGACGCGCGATGTCACCGCGTCGAAGGTCGTCATCGCCAGCGGCACCGAAGCCACGCGCGATCCGCACATTCCCTTCGATGGACGTCGGATCTGCAGCAGCGACGACGTCCTGCTGCTGCCGAATTTGCCGCGGAGCCTGACCGTCGTCGGCGCGGGCGTCATCGGCCTGGAATACGCCAGCATGTTCGCGGCGCTCGGCGTTCGGGTGACGCTGATCGACAAGCGCCAGCGCCTGCTGCCCTTCGCCGACAGCGAGATCACCGACACGCTGGCGCACCACTTGCGCGAAAGCCGCGTCACGCTGCGTCTGGGTGAGGAAGTGTCGGGCATGGAGCTCACCAGCGACGCCTCGGGCGATCGCGTGCGCATTCATCTGGCCAGCGGTAAGCAGGTGGTCACCGATACGGCGCTCTACAGTGTCGGGCGGACCGGGGCGACCTCAGCGCTCAACCTGCCCGCGGCGAACTTGCCGGTCGACGAGCGCGGGCGGCTGACCGTCAACGAGCACTATCAGACCCGCGTGCCGCACATCTACGCCGCCGGCGACGTGATCGGCTTTCCCAGTCTGGCGTCGACGTCCATGGAGCAGGGCCGGCTGTCGGCGTGCCACGCGTTCGGCGTCGCTGCCACGAGCGTCCCGGCGCTATTCCCGTATGGCATTTACGCGATCCCCGAGATCTCGATGGTTGGTCGGACCGAAGAGGAGCTCACCCTGGCCGGCGTGCCGTACGAGGTGGGGAAAGCCCACTATCGCGAGATCGCGCGGGGCCAGATCATCGGCGACAGCTCGGGCATGCTGAAACTCATCTTCCACCTCGAGACGCATGAACTGCTGGGCGTGCACATCATCGGCGAGGGCGCCAGTGAGCTGATCCACATCGGCCAGGCCGTCCTCAGCTTCGGCGGCCGCATCGAGTACTTCGTCAACACCGTCTTCAACTACCCGACCCTGGCCGAGTGCTACAAAACCGCCGCCTTCGACGGCATCAACCGCATGGGCTGGCAATCCACGGACGACGTCGTCATCAGCCCCACTGCCGCCTAGGAGTAGTCCGGGTCGGGGGAGCCTGCTGGCCCCCCGCCGCCAGTCGCCGCTGCGTGCAAGCACGTACACGGCCCTCAGGTCTAGCGGTCGGATGCCAAAAGTGCGAACATATGTTCTGTGCCGGGTGAGCCGACCATCTTGCATGCCGACCTCGACGCGTTTTATGCGTCGGTCGAGCAACGGGATGCGCCTCGTTTGCGAGGAAGGCCGGTGCTCGTCGGCGCGGGGGTGGTACTCGCGGCGAGTTACGAGGCCAGAGCGTTCGGCGTCTACTCCCCGATGGGCCTGACGCAGGCGCGCCGGCTGTGTCCCCAGGCCATCGTTGTTGGGCCCAGGTTCGAGGCCTACTCTGAGGCGAGCAAACAGGTCTTCGAGATCTTCGATCAGACCTCCCCGGTGGTCGAAGGCCTCTCCATCGACGAGGCGTTCCTCGACGTTCGCGGCATGGAGCAGATCGCCGGGACACCCACCGAGATGGCCGTGCGGTTGCGAAGCCAGGTCCGTGAACGCGTTGGGCTGCCCATCACGGTCGGGGTAGCCAGAACCAAGTTCCTCGCCAAAGTGGCCAGCGGCGTCGCCAAGCCCGATGGGCTCCTGGTGGTGCCGACCGACGGCGAACTGGCGTTTCTGCATCCGCTGCCGGTCGAACGGCTGTGGGGCGTCGGCGTGGTCACTGCACGCAAGCTCCACGATCGCGGCCTGACGACCGTCGGCGACGTCGCGCGCCTGGATGAAGACGCGCTGGTCGCGGCACTCGGTCAGGCTGCCGGTCGCCACCTGCATGCGCTGGCCCACAACCGCGATCCACGCCCGGTCCACGTCGGCCGTCGGCGACGGTCGATCGGCTCGCAGCGCGCGCTGGGTCGGTCGCGGCGATCGGCCGACGCGATCGACACGGTCGTGGTAGGACTTGTGGACCGCGTCACACGTCGCATGCGCGCCGCCGGTCGCGTCGGCCGCACGGTCGTACTGCGCCTGCGCTTCGACGATTACTCGCGGGCGACGCGGTCGCACACGCTGCCGTGGCCCACCGCGCAGACCCAGACGATCCTCGACACGGTCCGGGCGCTGCTGTCAGCCGCGATGCCGATGATCACCCGGCAGGGTCTCACGCTGGTCGGCGTCGCGGTGGCGAACCTCGATAGCGACGGCGCCATCCAACTCACGCTCCCGTTCGATCGGCAAGCCAGCGCGGCCCTCGACGCCGCGCTCGACAAGGTCCGCAACCGCTTCGGCTCCGCCGCCATCACCCGCGCCGTCCTCCTCGGCCGCGACACGGGCTTTTCCATGCCCATGCTCCCCGATTGAATCCGACGCTGCGCCGGCCAACGCTCCGATTCTGTCACGCCGCTGGCGATGCTTTCGACATGCACGGCACCGCGTTGGTCGAAGCCGCTCGGAAGTCTCCTTCCAGGGTGGCTACGATCGACAACCGGAGCAACTGCTCGCGGTCTTCGCCAACCGGGTTGCGGTAGCGATTCACAACGCGCTCTGTCAGTGTCCATCCAATAGAGCGAGCGAAGCGATGCGGGCAGCATACCGACGCCCGCGCAACGCCTGCTACGCTAAGGCCACAACCCATGGAGGGATACGGCGTATGTTGACTCGCGAAGAAAACGACTTGCTGTGCCGGGTCGGCCCGGGCACCCCGATGGGCGAGCTCATGCGGGAGTACTGGCTCCCTGGCCTGCTGTCGAGCGAGTTGCCAGGACCGGACAGCGACCCTCGCCGAATCATGCTGCTCGGCGAAAAGCTCATCGCCTTTCGCGACACCAACGGCCAGGTCGGCCTCCTGCAGAATCACTGCCCCCACCGCGGCGCATCGCTGTTCTTCGGACGCAACGAGGAAAGCGGCCTGCGCTGCGTCTACCACGGCTGGAAGTTCGACGCCACCGGCAGATGCGTCGATATGCCCAACGAGCCCGCCGAGTCCGACTTTCGCACGAAGGTCAGCGCCGGGGCGTATCCGACCCGCGAGCGCGGCGGCATCATCTGGGTCTATATGGGCTCGCGCACCGAGAACCTGCCGTCGCTGCCGGACCTCGAAGGCAATATGCTGCCGGACGACCAGACCGGCATCGGGATCTTCCAGCGCGAGTGCAACTGGATGCAGGCGCTCGAGGGCGACATTGACACGGCCCACGTCGGCTTCCTGCACCAGGGCGCCATCTCCGCCGATTCCGCGCCCGAGGGCTCCTGGGCCAAGTACGCCCTGAGCGACCGCGCGCCGCGCTTCAAGGTGCTGGACATTGACGGTGGCGTCACCTACGGGACGTTCCGCCCGGCCAATCCCGGCAACACCTACTGGCGGGTCGCCCACTTCCTGTTCCCGTTCTACACCATGGTCGCGGCCGGCGTGCTGGGCCTCAAGGTGGCAGTGCGCGCGTGGGTGCCCATCGACGACAACCACTGTTTCGGCCTGAGTATGTCCAAGCTGGGCACCCAGGGCCGGCAGCGGCAGCCACAGGTAGGCGGCAACCTGGTTGATGCGCCGGTGCGGCCAGACTCGACCGATTGGTACGGGCGGTTCCGCTTCGAAGCCAACGCCGAGAATGACTTCCAGATCGACCGCCAGAAGCAACGCGGCGGGACGAGCTATACGGGCATCCCGTCGGTATCACTGGAGGACCACGCCGTCACCGAGAGCATGGGGCCAATCTACGATCGCACCAGTGAGCACCTCGGCAGCAGCGACGCGATGATCATCCGGACCCGCCGCCGCCTCATGGCCGCCGCGGCCGCCCGGCGCGACCGGGGCGCCATTCCGCCCGGCGTCGATCAGCCCGAAGCCTACCGCCTCCGCTCCGGCGGCGTAGTCCTCCCCGACGGCGCCGACTGGTTCCAGGCCACGCTGCCGCTCCAACAAGCCTTCGTCGAACATCCCGGGCTAAATCTCGAAGTCCTGGGCGGCGTGCCCGCGGTCTAGGCGGTCCCTCGAGGACCCGTAAGTCGTGAAGGCCGAGGATGGTCGCCGTTGAAGGTGACCATGTCGCGGAGCGCGCCGCCGCGGGTCCAGGCGATGGCTGGCAGCTCGCGACACCAGCGCGTAGGTGCCAGCCATCATCATCAGCGCACCGCTGCGGCTTCAACCAACCGCCGCGGCTGGTGGCTCGCACATGCATGTGTTGCACAATTTGCATTCACTCCGGCTATCGAAACGGAGCGAGCGAAGCGAAGCGGGCAGCTCAGGTCCCGCTGAGGACGCCCTGCCGGGCCAGAACTTGTTTGTAGACGTTCCGAATGTTGCGCTCGGTGACGTTGTCGCTCATCGGAAACAGGCGCTGGCCGATCGGGTATGGGTCGATATCCCTGGCCACGTCGAGCGGCTGGGCAACGGCCTCATCCTCGGTCAGGCCGCGGTGCACGTATTGCTCGATGACGCCGATCCAGTTGTGGATGATCTGCGCCTGTTCAACCAGATAGGTTCTGTCACACGGCTCGCCGTGGCCCGGCACGATCGTGTGCACGTCCAGCGCCGCGATGCTCTCGAGCGCGGCGAGCCATTCCCAGGGGTCGGCCTCCTGGAGAAAGGTCTTGCACTGATGAAACACGTTGTCGCCCGTGAAGACAACGCCGTCAGCCGGGACATACACGGACGTCTGGGGCGGCGTATGGCCAGGGTGATGCAGCAGCTCGATCTGCTGAGCGCCGAGTTGCAGCCGAAGCTTCCGGCCAAACGTACGCGTGGGCGGGTTGGGCGGGTAGCTGGGGTGGTTGAAGAGCCACACGCTGTCTGGATCGGCGGTCTTCAAGACGTCCAGTGTCTGGGCGCCCGTCATCATCGGCAGCATCTGTTCATAGCGGGCGACCATGCGCTCCTGGCCGATGACTTCAACGCCCGGAAAGTACGCATTGCCGCGAATGTGGTCGGGATGCGGCTCCGTGTTGACGAGGTGGCGGATCGGCCCGTGTTCGAGCAGGCGCTCGCGCCAGCGGACGGCCTCGATCGGCTGCTGCGGCGTATCGATCATGAACACGCCGGCGCCGGTCGTCACAAAGCCCGGATTGCAGCCCCAGAAGTAAATCTCCGCGTAGACGTGCTCGCTGATACGTCGCATGGCAGTCTTTTTAGAACATCACCATAGGTGGCAGTCCAGTCCGCGCCCGGGCGTAGACCGGTCAAGCTCGAGATCAGCGAGAGCACGGTCAGACAACGTTGCTGAGGCACTGTCCGCCGCGGACGCTACGCGGCTTCTGAGTACTCACGTGGCCATCACGGTGGCTTAAAATCCATAGGCATTCGCCCGCAGCTTCGCGGCTCCCCTCGGTTCCTCGCGTATCAAGAACCCAGTCTCTGTCCGTCGACCGGGAGCGAGCGAAGCATGCGGGCGAGATCCGTAGAGGTCAGGCGCCGGCGGGGGCCTGCGGTGTGACCTCCGTCATCTGCTGGTCGATGCGGGCATCGACATGCTGTTTCTGTGTGGCTGCCTCGGCCGCGGTGATGCGACCGTCGGTGACGGCCTGGTCGATGCGCGTGTGCGCGGCGGTCTTCAGTGCGGTCGCGACGTCAGCCGGGTTCTTGCCGTGCGCCGTGGCCACGGCACTCAGGGTTTTCCCTGGCAGCTCCTGCTGGAGCTGCGCCACCGGGATGCCGATGGCCTGAGCCGCGGCATCGAGGTTGCGTCCGAATCCACGCGGGCCGCCCGGGCCGCCGCCTGGCGCGCGAACCTGCGTCATCTGCTGGTCGATGCGCGCGTCCACTTGCTGTTTCTGTGTCGTCGCCTGGGCGGCGGTGATCTTACCGTCGGTCACGGCCTGATCGATGCGCGTGTTGGCGGCGTTCTTCAGCGCGGTCGCGACATCCGCCGGGGCCTTGCCGTGCGCGGTCGCGACGTCCGCCAGGGATCTGGTGGCCAGCTCTTGCTGGAGCTGCGCCTCCGGAATGCCGATGGCCGTCGCCGCGGCATTCAGCTCCTGTCTGCCACCGGGACCACCGGGACCGTGGGGTCCACCTCGACCCGGGCCGAATCCACCGCCGGCCGGGAGTCCGGCGTCGGTGCGGGCCTGGCCGATGGCGGTTTGCAACGTCGCGGAGCTGATGCCGAGACGCTTGGCGAGGGCATCCACGAAGGCCTGGAAACTGGCCCGGCCGGCCGCGGCGCCGGCCGTCGGCGTTGTGGTTGGCGCAGTCTGCGCCGACGCGATGCCAATCGCGGAGCCGCCGAGCAACAGCACGGCGCCACCCGCGGCCAGCCCGCGTTTGAGGGAAAAGAACGATGGAGACATTGGGTCTTCCTGGAGACCTCCCACTAAATGTTGGAGGGCCTTTGGCGCCCTCGAAGACAAGCTACGAGCGCAGTCTTGGAGGACGCTGGGAGATACGGGGCGGGTATGAAATGCGAGTAAAAAGATTCGGAAAAGAACCGAGTCGCCGGCGCTAGCCTGCAGCGGTCCGCTGAAGTGTCAGGCGCTCCGCTGGCGTGCAGGCGCTCCGCTGGTGTGCGGGCTCGCGGCTTGCGCGCGGCTGGTGGGCGGGGGCTCCGATCGCGGGCGGAGGCCGAAGGTTGCTAGAGCGCGCGCTCGGTCGTCGCGTCGAAGAGGTACAGGCGCGCCTGGTCGAACTCGAGTCGGATCGGCTGGTTGGCGGCACCGCGGAATGTGCCGGGGGCACTGGCGACCAGTTGCTGGGTTCCCAGCCAGAGGTGGACGTACGTCAGGTCGCCCGTCGGCTCGACGGTGTAGATGCGAGCGGGTACGCCAGCCTCAGCCGACTCCGGCAGCACCGTCATCGTATTGTGGCGCGCGCCCAGGATCACCTCGCCGGTGGCGCTGGCCCGCGCGCGGACGGAATTCGTGTCCGTGAGCGGGAGCTCCCAGCCCTCGCCGTGGACGACGGTCCGGCCGCCGTCAGTCCCGACCTGGCCGCGCAGAAAATTCATGGTCGGGCTGCCGATGAACCCGGCCACAAACATGTTCGCGGGCTGGTCATAGATCTCGTTGGGCGTACCGAGCTGCTGGACCACGCCACCTGACATCACCGCGATCCGATCGGCCATGGTCATGGCCTCCATCTGATCGTGGGTGACGTAAATGACGGTTGTCGACAACTCCTGGTGGAGGCGCTTGATCTCCGTCCGCATCTGGACCCGCAGCATGGCGTCCAGGTTGGAGAGCGGCTCGTCCATCAGAAACGCCTTGGGGTCGCGCACCAGCGCCCGGCCCAGCGCGACGCGCTGCTGCTGGCCGCCCGACAACTGCCGCGGCCGCCGATTCAACAACTGGGTGATGCTGAGCATTTCGGCGGCGCGTTTGACGCGCGCTTCGATTTCGGCCCGCGGGACCTTGCGCATCTGGAGCGGAAACGCCAGGTTCTCGCCAACCGACTTGCTCGGGTACAGCGCATAGTTCTGGAAGACCATCGCGATGTCACGATCTTTGGGGTCCAGGTCGTTGACCACCACGCCGCCGATCGTGATCGTGCCCGAGGTGAGCTCGATCAGCCCGGCCACCATGTTGAGGGTGGTGGTCTTGCCGCAACCGGAGGGTCCGACCAGGGCGATGAACTCGCCGTCCTCGATCGTGAACGAGACGTGATCGACGGCGACCACATCGCCGAACGCTTTGACCACGTCGTCGAGAACGACTGCGGCCATCTACGCTTTGACCGCGCCTTCGGTGAGCGCCTGCACGAACTGCTTCTGCAGCAGCATGAACATGACTACGACGGGGACGGACATGATGAATGCCGCGGCCATCAGGCCGGGCCAGTTCGTCGCGAACTCGGTGAAGAAGTGCTGGAGTCCAACTGGCAGCGTCAGCAGACTTTCGCTGTTCAGGAAAGTCAGCGCATACACGTACTCGTTCCAGGCACCGATAAACGCGTAGATCGCGGTCGCGATGATGCCCGGCGACGACAGCGGCATGATGATCAACCAGAACGCTTTGAAGCGCGAGGCGCCGTCGATGCGCGCCGCCCGCTCCAGTTCTTCCGGAATGTTGTCGTAGAAGCCTTTCAACAGCCAGATCGACAGCGGCAAGCCGAAGGTCATGTACGTCAGGATCAGCGACCAGTGCGTATTGACCAGGTGCAACGCCCGCATCAAGATGAAGAGCGGGATCAAGAACACCACCACCGGGAACATGTTCCGCACCAGCACCGCGAAAAACAGCACATCGCGGCCCGGGAACTGAAAACGCGAAAACGCGTACGCCGCCGGAATCGCGATCAGCACCCCCAACGCCGTCGTCGTGAGGGACACGATCATGCTGTTCAAGAAGTAGCGCAGAAAGACCGGTCCGACCGTGCCAGTCGGCGAGAGCAGGGTCTGATACTGGTCCAGGGTCGGGTGGCTGGGGATCCACTCCGGCGGCTGCGCGAGCGCCGCGAACTGACCCTTCAGCGACGTCGACAGCATCCAGAGCATCGGAATCAGCGCGAACGCCAGCAACAGTATCAGCCACAGCGTGGCGATGACGTCCAACGTCTTGATGCGCGGCCGCGGCCAACCCCGAGCCGCGACACGCCCGCGCGGGCGGACTCCAGCTACAGTAGTCATCCGTGTGTCCCGGGCTGACAGGAGGCAACGGCGAGGCGCGCGGACGGACGGACGCTCGCTACTGGGGTCATCCGCGTGCCTCGCGGTTACGGCTGCCGCTGGTCAGGGCGCGCACGTAGAAGTAGCCGAGGGCCAGCATCACGATAAACAGGATGACCGAGTACGCCGAGGCCCGGCCGTACTGCAGCGACTGGAAGGCGAGCGTATAGACCTCGGTGATCCAGATCTGTGAGGCGTTCGCCGGCCCGCCACCGGTCATGATCCAGACCAGTCCGAACGAGTTCAGGTTGCCGACAAACAGCAGGATTGACGTGATGATGATGACGCCGCGCAGGGTCGGCACGGTCACATGCCAGAAGCGGTTCCAGGCGTTCGCGCCGTCGACGCGAGCGGCGTTGAGCAACTGCTGCGGGACGGTTTGCAGGCCTGCGAGCAGCATGATCATCGCGAACGGAAACTCCTTCCACACATTCGCGATGATGAGCGACGGCATGACGTTGCTGGTCGAATCCAGGAAGTTGATCGGCGCGTCGATGATGTACGCGTCGTACAGGACTCCGCTGATCAAACCGTAGTCGCTGTGATACAGCCAGCGCCAGACGTACGCCGCGGCAACGTAACTGATGACGTACGGGATCATCAGCAGGCCGCGGACGAGACTGCGGCCGACGAACTCGCGCTGGATGACCAGCGCGGCCCCCAGACCGATCAGAAAGGCGAGCACCGTTGAGCCCACCGACCAGAAGGCGGTATTGAGCGTCACGGCCCAGAAGAACGGGTCACTCAGGATCTGGGTGTAGTTGTTGACTCCGTTGAAGTACCAGTTCGCCGAACTGGGCGGTGTGTCGTAAAAGGACAGATCGATCGTGTAGACAAACGGGTAGCCAATGACGAGCAGCATCACGAGCAGGGCCGGAGCCACCCACAAGTAGTCCGTCCGATGGCGGCTCATTTCGGCGAGCATCCCTCGCCGCGGGGCAGGCGGCTTCGATGCACTGACCGGCGGCGGGCTACCGGCG
>Ga0070730_10004711_pt1 | contig 11887 bp, 9 predicted proteins | sample Coa_R1_3_FD_66447 | JGI IMG/M metagenome (GOLD analysis project Ga0070730, IMG submission 66447) | Surface soil microbial communities from Centralia Pennsylvania, which are recovering from an underground coalmine fire - Coalmine... | ecosystem: Environmental > Terrestrial > Soil > Unclassified ... | reverse complement strand
CAGGCGAACCTCGACAACCAGCGCAATGCTGTTCAAGAGGAGCGCAGACTGCGTGTCGACAACCAGCCCTATGGAAAATCCAATGAAGAATTGGAATCACTGGCCTATGATTCCTTTCCCTATCACCATTCTGTGATCGGCTCCATGGATGACCTGAACGCGGCCAGCATCGACGACGTAAAAGAATTCTTCCGCATTTACTATGCTCCCAACAACGCGGTGCTGGTGCTCACCGGGGATGTTGAACCTTCTGACGCGCTGGCCAGAGTGAAGAAGTATTTCGGTAGTATCGCCCGGCAGCCAGCGCCTCCACCTGTGAATGCCACCGAGCCTGATCACGACAAGGAGCGCCGCAAGACCATCACCGATTCGCTTGCCCGGCTTCCGCAAGTAAGCGCGGTCTACAACGCTCCTGCCGGAAATACGGCTGATTTTTATGCCTTGCAGGTGCTGGGCCTGGTGCTCTCATCAGGGCGCAGCTCGCGGCTCTACGAACATCTAGTGCATGACAAGCAACTGGCAGTGAATGCTGGAGCAGGCATGCAAACGCGCCGCGGGTCGGGCCTGTTCCGGGTCGCCGGTCTGCCTCGCCCCGGCGTAAAGGTTGAGGATCTGGAGAAAGCTCTCTATGACGAGATCGAGGCCATCAAGAGAGACGGCATAACCCAGCAAGAACTGGACAAGGTCCGGACGCAATTTCTCCGCGGCCAGATCCAGGCCCGCAGTTCATCGCAGTTTCTCGCCAACCAAATCGCCACACTCACGGTCTTCTATAACGATCCTAACCTGATTAACACGGCCTATGACAAGTTCGCGGCCGTAACTGCCGACCAGGTCAAGCAGGCAGCCCAGAAATACCTGGTGCCGGAGCACCGGTCGGTAGTGATCACTTTGCCCGCTGGACGCGGCCCTGCGGCCGGCACACCGGGAATGCAGTAAGGAGAATTTCATGCAAAAAAATCTACTTAAATTTCTTGTTGTCCTGTGCCTGAGCGCAACCTGCATCCTGGCCCAACAGCCCAGCGCCGGCGAGCACGAGCAACTGCCATCGCATGTCCAGCGCCTGAATCGCGTGCCAGTGAACCAGGAGATCCTCAAGGTAAGGCTGCCTCATCCTAAAGAGGTACAGCTTCCCAACGGCCTGACGGTGCTGGTGCTGGAACAGCATAAGCTGCCAACTGTTTCCGTAAACCTTTGGATCAAGTCGGGCGCGCTTTCCGACCCCAAGGAGATGCCGGGACTGGCGTCGTTTACCGCAGACCTGTTGCGCGATGGAACCAGCAAACGGTCATCCTCCCAGATCGCAGCCGAACTGGATGAAATCGGCGCGGGCTTCAACGCCAATGCTAGTTTTGGTTCCAATCTCACTGGAATCAATGCTAACGGTCTCTCCGACTCCGTGGACAAGCTGATGGAGTTGATGAGCGATATCGTGCTCAACCCCAGTTTTCCCGCTGACGAGCTGGAGAAATATGTACGCCGGGAAAAGACCGGCCTGATCCAGATGCGCACCAACCCCGGATTCCTGGCGCGCGAACGCTTCAATCGGGCGGTCTATGGAGATTTCCCCGCCGCCATTCAGGCCCCTACGACAGATTCCCTGCAAAAGATGACGTCGGATGTCCTGAAGGACTTCCATCAGAAGTACTACGCGCCCAACAATGCGATTATGGGAATTGCGGGCGACATCACCGTGGAACAGGCAACCGCACTCGCCAAAAAATATTTTGGCCAGTGGAAGAATCATGCTGTACCCAACGCGCCGGCAACTAACGTCTCTGCGGTCGGCGCAGCCAAGATTTTTCTGGTCGACCGCCCAGGCTCGGTACAGAGCAATATTCTTGCCGGGGGGCTCTCCTTGCGCCGTTCCGATGCGGACAATATCCCTCTGGAGGTTGCCAACCGCGTTCTGGGAGGTGGCTCCGCAGCGCGACTATTCATGAACCTGCGCGAGGAAAAGGGATACACCTACGGGGCTTACAGTCGCGTAAGCAGCAATATCTATCCCGGTACTTTCACAGCAAACACCGAAGTGCGCAATCCCGTAACCGATGGGTCGCTGCATGAGTTGATGTATGAGTTCAAACGCCTGCGCGATGAAAAGGTGCCGCAGCCGGAACTGGAGGACGCGAAACGCTCCATCGTCTCCAGCTTTGCTCTTTCGCTCGAGAATCCGGCGAATGTGCTCAGCCGCTGGATGGAGGTAAAGTACTATGGTCTGCCGGCTGACTATTGGGACCATTACTCTGATGAGGTAGCCAAAGTGAATGCCGACTCCGTGCAACGCATGGCCAGGAAATACATCGACCTGGACCATCTCCAGATCGTAGTGGTAGGCGACGCCAAAGACGTGCGAGAAGCGGTCTCCAAATACGGAACGGTGCAGGTCTTTGACACCGACGGCAAACCGGTCGAAGCCAAAGCGTCTGCTCCGGCATCCAGCGGCAGGTAGGGCCTATTCACTGTACGAATGCAAAGGCCACTTCGCCGCAGATTTCGCAGATCCGCGCTGATGAAAAGAATTTTGAACAATTTAATCTCGCAAGCCCGGAGTGATCCGGGCTTTTTTCTTGTCCTGTGAAGGCGGCCTGAAGCACGAGTCACTAGAATATAATCGTACGCTTATCGAAACAGATTGCCTGTGATCAGTGACCAATTCCAACGGGCAAAGAGGACTGAGTGAAAACTGTATTCGTTGTAGGAGCGGGACCGGCTGGGATGTTTGCTGCGCAGAAGATTGCCCAGGGTGGCCATGAAGTCGTCATTTTCAACCGCGACATCAAACCCGGCGGTCTGGCTGAGTATGGCATCTACCCTACCAAAGACAAGATGAAGATTGGATTGCGCAAGCAATTTGCCAAGGTTTTGAGCCTGCCCCATGTCCATTACATCGGGCACCTGCCGGTCAGCAGCGAGTCTCCTCTCAGCGTGCCGGAGCTGCGAGAGTTCTCGCCTAGCGCATTGGTCTTTGCCGTGGGCGCTCAGGGAACCAAGAAGCTTGGCTTGGCCGGCTGGGATGCACGGGGCGTCTATTCGGCCAAGGATTTTGTTTACCACTACAACCAGTTGCCGCCGTTTGCCTCCCAGGATTTTTCCATCGGCAAGCGGGTGGCCATCGTAGGCATGGGCAACGTGATGGTGGATATCGCCCGCTGGCTGCTTCTTGACGCTCCGCACAAGACCGCCGAAGAAGTGATCGTGGTGGCCCGCCGAGGTCCGTTTGAGGCCAAGTTCGATCTGAAGGAATTTGTCTACATCGAAAACTTCCTGGATCGTGGCGCTTTCCAGGAAGAGTTGAGCCGCATTCAGCCCCAGCTTGCCGCCGTGGGACAGGACCTTGCCCACCTTCAGGAAGATACATTTCCGGTGTTGGCCAAGCCTCCACAACCTCCATCGGATAGACGACTGCTCTTCCGCTTCCTGTGCTCACCCCAGGCCATCCATCAAGACGCCGAACGCCGCATCAGCCGCCTGACCGTCGCGGAAAATATCCTGACCGAACGGGAGGGAAACATCTCCGCCAAAGCCACCGACAAGACCGCCGACCTGGATGTGGACACCATGATCTTCGCCATCGGCGACGTGATAGACCCACGCGTCGGGCTGCCACTCGGAGGAGACGGCTACGCGGTCAACTCCGATCCAGTAGATCCCAAGCGGGCATCTTACGAAGTCTTCGATCCCCAGAGCGGAAAACTTGTAGAAGGCACCTACGTGGTGGGCTGGGCCCGCAAAGCCAGTGAAGGCCTGGTAGGCATTGCCCGGCATGACGCGGAGGTAGGGGCAGTCCACGTACTCAAATATCTTGAAGGCGTGCAGGAAAAATCTTCGGCATCACCCCAGGATGTTCTTCGCCATCTGGAAAACAAGAACCTGCAACCAGTGACCAAATCTGATCTCGAATTTCTAGGCCGGGCAGAAGAAAAGCAGGCCAAAGAACGCGGAATACCGTGGTTCAAGTTTGCCGAAGATGAGGTGATGCTGGCATCCATTGAGGAAGAGAAAATTAAAACGGCCACTTCGTCGAGCGCCGCCGGTTGAACTTACCCCCAACCAAACCAATTTCACCGCAAAGGACGCTAGGGGCGCAAAGGAAAGTCACAAGCAAAGTTAAAGTCAAAAAGCAAAATCACACCGAGACGCAGTGCAGCATAGCCGCAACCAAAAACCAATGCCAAAGCAACCACAGAGGACACGAAGGAAACCAAAATCAAAACTGCTGGCTCAATCGTGCCTAAAATCTTCGCACCGCTAGAAGAATTTTACGGATAGTAGTACTACGTAGAAAATCGTGCAGCTAGAATCCATGCTCTTCTTTTTCTTTTCCTCTTTTGAGTGCTGCTGTACCTGCTGTGATAAATTTTTGGGGTGGCAAAAAGGGATCTCTGAGGAGCAGCTAACTGTGGAATACGTCAATCTGGGTAGTACCGGTCTCAAGGTTTCAAGAATCTGTCTGGGCGCCATGACCTATGGCTCCAAACGCTGGCGCGAGTGGGTTCTGGAGGAGACTGACGGCCGTCCGTTTATCAAGCAAGCCTTAGATCGGGGCATCAACTTCTTCGATACCGCTGACATGTATTCGCTGGGCGTGAGTGAAGAGATCCTTGGCCGGGCGCTCAAAGATTTTGGCCCTTCGCGCGAGAAGCTGGTGATTGCAACCAAGGTGTTCTTTCCCCACAACGATGACCCCAACGCCAAAGGGCTCTCGCGCAAGCACATCATGCACTCCATTGATTCGAGCCTGCGGCGGCTGGGCGTGGATTATGTTGACCTGTACCAGATTCATCGCTTTGATCCACATACGCCTATCGAAGAAACCATCGAAGCGCTCACCGATGTCGTGAAGGCCGGCAAGGCGCTCTACCTGGGAGCTTCTTCCATGTATGCCTGGCAATTTGCCCGGATGCTCTACACCGCCGATCGCCTGGGCCTCAAGAGATTCGTCACCATGCAGAACCATTACAACCTGATGTACCGGGAAGAAGAGCGGGAGATGATTCCTCTTTGCCGTGCGGAGGGCATCGGCCTGCTGCCCTGGAGTCCTCTGGCGCGCGGATTGCTCGCGGGCAGCCGCAAGGCCGGCACACTGCGCTCCAAAGCCGACGACTATGCCCACCAGATGTACACGCGGGAGGCCGATGAGCGCGTCGTAGACTGCGTACAGCAGGTGGCAGCCGATCGGGGAATTCCTCCGGCACAAATTGCCCTGGCGTGGATGCTTCACAAGCCCGGCCTGACAGCACCTATCATCGGCGCTACCAAGCCTCATCACATCGACGATGCAGTGGCAGCCGTTGGCGTGAAATTAAGCAAAGAGGAGATATCTACACTGGAGTCGGTCTACATTCCACATCCAGTGTTGGGACACCATTGAAGCGGTTTGAGATGGCCTGAGAGTGAGTGTAGACTGCCACACCTTTACACAAGGGCTAAAGCCCTTGTATTCGTGCTCCAAACACGGCCCTAAAAGGGCCGTTCTTCCACCGGTTTCGACCTACAGCAGCTATAGTTAAGATATACCAACAAAGCGCCAATCTCCCCCCCCAGGGCGGTCAATAGTAGTTCGAATCTTGACTACCGGTGATACACTTCTGACATTCGGAGGTTTCATGCCTAACAGAAGATCCTGGATCGTAGGATTGATAATCGCTGCACTGTTCACAGAGGCCGCGTTCGCTGGTCTTGGCGCTGATAGGACAAAATATATCGGTGGTACTGTCAGCTCTCTCAAAGAAGGCGCGGAAGGAAAATCATCCGCCAAAGACGAAAAGGTATTCATTTTTGAAGCCGACAAAGAGAAACTATCAATTCCCTACGACCACATTGATTCGCTTGAATATGGCCAAAAGGCCGGACGAAGGGTCGGAGTGGCATTTGCCGTCAATCCGATTTTCATATTTTCCAAGAAACGGCGGCACTTTCTAACGCTCGGCTATACAGACGAAAACGGAAAGCAACAGGCTGCTGTCTTCGAAATGGGGAAAAGCATTGTGCGGGTAACATTGGCGACGCTAGAAGCGAGAACTGGCCGAAAGATTGAGTACCAAGATGAAGAGGCCCGCAAGAGCGGCAAATAGGAGTTTTTATGATTTCTATAATCCTAGCGGCTGCATTCGCCCTTGTATTACAAACGTCGCAATCCGTTAATGATCAGACCAAAGCTAAGGTTGTGCCCCCGGCTGCAGTAAGTGCTGACAGCGCAGAAGCTAATGCTTCCACCTTGAATAACAAACTGTTAGCAACAACCAGAATTTACATCGACGACTTCGGAAGTGATCCCGCGGCTAAACAGATTCAGGCGATGGTCGTAAATAGTCTCAGCGAATCCAAGCGATTTATCATTACTGAAAATAAGGAAAAGGCAGATGCTGTATTAAAAGGAACTGCACTGGAAAAGACATCTCAGGAGTTTCATTCTCTAAGCGACAAAGCATCTGCGGCTTCGTCTCATGGGGGACATAGTGGTCAAGTTAGTGGCACAGTTATAAATGGCACCGGCTCTATTTCTGAAAGTTCCAGTGGGTATCACGCAGCAAGCGCCGTGGCAGCAGATGATTCCACAGCATCCACAGAGACAATTAATGACGCACGCGTGGCGGTACGTTTGGTTGCGGCAGATGGAGACGTGATCTGGACAAGCACCCAGGAAAGCCGGGGAGCAAAATACAAGGGAGCCAGCGCAGATGTCGCGGATAAAGTGGTCAAACAATTACTTCGGGATCTCGATAAACTCCAAAAGGCTAACGGGACAGCGAAGAAAACTGATTGATACATAATGGACCTCGAACAGAAAGGCCGCCAATGGCGGCCTTTTTGATTGGTGAAGCAGACTTTAGCGAGCGAATGTCCCGACAAACGCGCTGCGCTTGTCGTGGAAGGTCCATGAGGCATCCAACCCCTTTCCCAGGTATTGATCGGTCATGGCGACGGCCGGCATGGCATGGGTGGTATCGGTGAGCGGCGGATAGAAAGTCGTCTCGTTGCCGCAGAGATGATCTTTGTCGGTGAGACCACGGGTTTCGACGGCGACAAATTCTCCAGCGCGCAGGGAGGCGCGGGCGTGGTGATCATGCAGCACCTGCATATCAATCGTCACGTCCGATACTTTGACTATGTGGCGCAGCAGTTCGCCGCCCATCTCCTGAGCAAAGTTGATCAGCGCCTGGCGCTGCTGGGGCGAGGCCTGGCCGTCGACAAACAGAACCGACTTAGCGGGATAGGGTTTGCCGTAAGGATCGCCCAGCGTGGCCTGGGCCTTTACCGCACCCACTACGCTCAAGCCGGCGAGAGAGACGCCATCCCAATTGCCCTCCTGGATATGCCAGGCAACAATGGCCTCATCACCGGCGGTGTTCATCTCACCGTTGGCAAAGCACTGCCCGGTGTAGACATCGGCACTACGGGTCTCAAGGTATTCGCCCTTAATTTGGGCCAGGGCTGCGGTGGCTGTGAGTAAGAAAACAGAAACCATCGTAGGCAGGAGAGAAATTTTGCGCATAACATCCTCGCTATCGGGTGATCGGGACATCCGGTGATCGGGTGATCGGAAAACCGAGTACCGTAAGCCGAACCTAATCATATTTTAGGCCATTTTTAAGAGATTCGGAACGTGTCGCCCCGCCGGGGCTTCTTTCTTGTTTTCCAGCAACCCAGGCCTCACGGCCTGGGCTCAATAATTTCGCGCCTCCGGCACTGGATTATTCATGGTCTGCACTGAACCATTCGTGATCCAGTCTGGATCATGTTCATCTCTTATCGAACTGTCCTGATTTCACAATTCGGTTTCCGCCTATTTACCGTTTTCGCAGTGGCAGCCGCGGTTGCCGGAGCAGCAGTTGCCCGGCTCTGCCAACTTGCCGTCGGGGCCGATGCAGGTCTGGGTGTTGCCACACCAGAAGAGGCCATCGTTACATGCCGGGACATCGGGGTCGGGATCCGACCATATATATTGGGCCTTCCAGCGGAGGGACGAACAGAGTCCCGGACGATTTGTGTTGAAGCGCTCTGATTTCACCGTCATGCTACACCTCCCGCCTTTAGAATGGCCCGCTTTACGGCAACGCGCGCGAGCTGAATTTTTTGAGTGTTGTGTCCGAGACTCTTGGCCTTGGCCACTGCGGCCAGGCCGGCACGGTCTGCGGTTTCTGCGGTGATGGCCTTACCGGCCAGGGCCTGCGCGGCCTCGTCGGAAACCCAGGGAATGGGGGCCACGTGCCCCAGGACTACCCGCGCGCTTTGTACTGTTTTTCCGTTCATCGTCAGGGCGACTGCGGCGGTGGCATAAGGCCAGTCAAAGGCTTCTTTCTGCCGGACCTCGTAATGGCCGGCATGTGTGTGGGCGTCGGGGGGAATCAGGATGTCGGTGACGAATTCGTTGGGTTTCAGATCGTGCTCCCGCTCGTCTTCGCTTTGCGGAATTACGAAGAATCTATCCAACGGCAGTTCACGCGCTCCCTGTGGTCCCAGAAGCCGGACTTTGGCCTGATAGGCAATCAGCACCGGGGCGATGGTCGATGGGCTTACAAAGTAGGCTGGGCCGCTATTACCCAGGATGGCGTGATAGCGGTTCTCGCCGGCCAGCACCAGCGACTTGCCATCTTTGTCCTTGGCCAACAGACCGTGGCCGGTGCGGAAGTACCAGCAGCGGGGACGCTGGCAAAGATTGCCTCCGAGGGTCGCCATGTTCCGGATCTGCGGGCTGGCGGCCTCGCCAAGCGCCATAGCCAATTCAGGATATTGCCGCTTCACGTCGGCATGGTTGGCAAGTTCGGCCAGGGTCATGAGCGCGCCGATGCGCATCCCGTTAGCAGAGCTGCTCACGCCGTGCAGATCCTGGATACCTTTTATGTTGACCAGACGGCTGGGAGCGGTGACCTCATCTTTCATCAAGGACAAAAGATCGGTGCCGCCGGCCAGCACCTCGGTTTCTCCCCAGCGCGCGCCCAGCAGCGCGGGCACCTGGTCTTTGGTTTTAGGACTGGCAAACTCAAACGGTCGCATTGCGGCCTCCTTGGGGATTGAGCGCTGCAAGAACTCGGTCAGGGGTGATGGGCAGGAACGGCACGCGCACTCCGATAGCGTTGGCCACGGCGTTGGAGATGGCGGCTGCGGGTGAGACTGTGGGCGGCTCGCCCAGGCCGATCGGTCCGCGTTCGTCGTATCCTTTGCCGGTCATCATGTGGACGGCCAGCTCGCCGACATCGCCGATTCCAGCCAACCGGTAGAAATCCATGTTGGGATTCAACATGCGACCGGTAGTGGGATCCATGACTTTTTCTTCGTAGAGCGTCGTGGCGATGCCCATGATCATAGCGCCGTAGCACTGGCTTTCCGCGGTCTTCAAACTGATGACCAGCCCGCAATCCTGCACGCAGACCATATTGTTCATCTTGACGATGCCGGTTTCGATGTCCACAGAGACATCGGCCATCATGGCTCCGCCCACACCGCTGCTGATCAGATCGCCAGGGCCAGGGTTCTTGCCGGTAACCTGAATGGGCTGGGTTCCCAACTTGGCGCAGGCTTCTTTCCAGCTTAACTTCCGGCTAGGAGCCGACTTCACACGGATGGTTCCACCGACGGCTTCCAGCTCTCCTGGTTGGGCATTCAGCGAGGGCGCAACTTTTTCGAACAGTTGAGCGAGGCCATCCACGGCGGCGCGACGAGTGGCCGCACTGACTCCGCCGATGGTGGTGCTGCCTCCCGAACCTCCCGAGGAGGGATATTGGTTATCGCCGATATCGAGCGTGAGCGCGTTGAGAGGAAGACCCAATGAATCTGCGGCAACAATCAGGACAGCAGTACGAGTGCCAACGCCCAGATCCTGGGTGCCCATCTTCATGTTGACTGAGCCATCGGGCTGGATGGTAAGGGCGCAATTGCTGGTATGGCCTCGACCACCCCAGGTATGTATGGAAAGACCCAAGCCGCGTTTTACCGGCCCTGAGCTGCTTTGCCCGCGAGGAGTCCAATTCTTCTTCCATCCAATCAGGTCGGCGGCAATCATCAGTTCATCGCGGTAGGTGTCGGCGCGATGATAGGTGTCGGTGGGCGGCTTGGTGAGTTCAAGGTTCTTCAACATCAGGTCGAGCGGATCCATTCCCAGCTTGGCGGCCAGGTCTTCAATGGCGCTCATGGTAACCAAGCATCCTTGCGGATGATTGGGGGCACGCCACGCACGGGCCGGACCAATGTTGGTCAGCACCGCAACGTGCTGCTTGCGCTGGTTAGGAATATTGAAGACATAAGGCATGGGAGGTGCGCCACCGCCACCGGGACCGCCGGTACCCCACGACTCGGATTGCCAGCCAACCAAAGTGCCGTCTTTCTTGGCTCCAACTTTGACCTTGGCCCAAATCGAAGGACGGCAGCCGGCCAGCGTAAGCTCGGCATCGCGCTCCAGCATGACCCGAACCGGCTTGCCTCCGGCCTTCTTCGAGACCTGCGCGGTATAGATTCCCCAACGGTCAGCGCCGAACTTGCTGCCGAAGCCGCCGCCGATGTGGTCCTGATGAACATGGACGTTGGTGGCGGGAATCTTGAGTCCACCTGCGTATTCAGTGGCCAGACCGGAGACGTTCTGGGTGGAGATGTGGACAAACAGATGATCGTCATCGGTCCATTCGGCGATGGAACCATGACTCTCCAGACAGCAGTGGGTCACTACCGGACAGCCATAGATTCCCTCGGAGACCACCTCGGCCTGCTGGAAAGCGGCATCGGGGTCGCCTCTGAGTTGTTCCGCCTCCTTCTTATAAGGAGAAGCGACCTTCACGGCATCTTTGATCGGGGCCGCTTGCAGTGCTGAGATCACGCCCTCGCCAATATGGTTCTGGCGCATCTGGTCGACCATGGCACTCTCGACCTTAAAGCTGATGCCGTGCTCCTTGATCTTGGAGATGACCTGGGGCTCGGGCACCTGGTTTCTGAACATGCCTATCAGGTCCTCTAAAGTGAGCGGGCCGTTATCTTCAGCAACGTTCTGAGGCTGGTCAAAATCATTCACCCAATGGGGCAGCGGTTGATACTCCACCTTTACGGCGCGGGCACCATCGGCGGCTGTAGGTTCGTCCACGGCGGCCACGACCACGATGTCATCGCCGGCCCAGTGGATTTCTGATCCTGGCCCCTGCACCACATGAACGGCTTTGACGCCGGGGATCTTCTCGGCGGCCGAGGTATCCACGCTGACCACCTTGGCATGGGCATAAGGGCTGCGGACGACCTTGCCGTAGAGCATTCCCGGGCGGTGGACATCGTAGGTGTACTTGGCGCGTCCGGCGACTTTGTCGGGGCCGTCGACGCGCGAGATGCGTTTGCCGATGAGCGATCTCTGTTCCGGCGCTGGCCAGTTATAGTCCGGCGTGTTGTCTGCCATACTTAGGCTCCTTTCGTCGCTTTGGCCGCCTGCATGACTGCGGCCCGCATACCTGCATAGGTCCCACAGCGGCAGAAATTGCCGCCCATCCCGTGCTTGATCTGCTCCAAGGTGGGGTTGGGATGCTGGTCAAGAAATGCCTTGGTTGCCATCACGAATCCGGGCGTACAGAATCCGCATTGCTGGGCGTCGTTGTCCACGAATGCCTGCTGGATGGGATGAAGTTTGTCACCGTTAGACAGGCCTTCCACGGTAGTGATGGCCTTGCCCTGAGCGTCAATGGCCAGGATGGAGCAGGAATAAACCGCTTTGCCATCCATCAGAACTGTGCAAGCGCCGCATGTCCCACGGTCGCATACCCGCTTCGCCCCGGTCTTTTCGAACTCATCGCGGAGCGCGTCCAGCAGAGTGACCCGAGGCTCCAGTTGGGCCTTATAACTTTTGCCGTTTACGGTGAGCGTGATGGGAGCCTTGCCCGGTCCTTGGACCGTGTCATCTACGGTGGCAGTC
>Ga0070730_10004709_pt1 | contig 11889 bp, 8 predicted proteins | sample Coa_R1_3_FD_66447 | JGI IMG/M metagenome (GOLD analysis project Ga0070730, IMG submission 66447) | Surface soil microbial communities from Centralia Pennsylvania, which are recovering from an underground coalmine fire - Coalmine... | ecosystem: Environmental > Terrestrial > Soil > Unclassified ... | reverse complement strand
CCGCCATCACTCAACGCCACGCGGTATCCGGCAATCGTTCGGCTGGTTGGAGCGCTAGCCCGGAACAGGTCGTCCAGCCGGTAGCTGCCCCCGGTTTCAGCCGTGAAGTTGCCAACCGTATTCAACGATGGCCGTCCGGAACCGGCGAAGCCGACGAGGATGCTCGCTTCACTGGCGATATCGGCGATAGCCCCATCCGCGCCACCCGGTGGATCGACCAGTGCGTTCATCGCGTTGAATGAGCGCGAGCCGCTTACGGCGGCGGTGATCTGCACCGGCGTGCTGTCAGTCACCTGCGTCAACGTGCCGTTCGGCAGTCGGGTGCCGGTCTGCGCCACCACGACCAGATCCTGCTGCGAGCCAGCATCGCCTGTGGTGTAGGTCAGCTTGGCAAAATCGTTGGTGGAAAACGTCGTCTGGCCGGAGACATCGCTACCGTTCAGCCAGAGATGTCCGCTACCATCACCCAGGGCCACACGATATTGGGCAACCGTCTGCCCGCTCGGTGCGCTTGCCGCGAACAGGTCGCTCAGCCGATAGCGTTCGCCGCTCACCGCGGTGAAGTTGCCATCCGTCTGCAATGTCGGTTGCCCCGACCCAACGAAGCCAGTGAAGATACCAGCCTGGCTCACCACATCGGCAATGTTGCCATACGGCCCAGACGGTGGATCGACCAAAGCATTCAGCGCATTCACCGATCGCGTGGCACCCACCGAAGCAATGATCTGCACCGCCTGGCTATCAGTCACTTTTGTCAGGGTTCCGTTCGCCAGTTTCGTCCCGGTCTGCGCCGCCACGGTTATGCTCTGCTGCGAGCCAAGAGCACCGGACTGATATGTCAGATCCGAGAACTGGTCCGGCGTGAATGTGGTCTGACTGCTGACATCAACCCCGTTCAGCAGCAGGCGCGCGGTGACATCGCCGCGGTTGTCCAACGCAACTCGATAGGTGGCGATTGTCTGCCCGCTTGGCGCGCTGCCTCGGAACAAATCGCTCAGCCGATAGACATCGCCCTGCTCAGCGGTGAAGCTGCCAGCCTGTGCCGCGTCGCTGATGCTGACCGTGTCCGCCGGATTGGCCGACGACGAACCGCCGCTGCCATCCGTTGACGCGGTATCCCCCTGGTCCGACGAGCTGTCCGTTGGAAACGAGTAGCCTGACGGTAGCTGCACCCAGATCGAGGGAAAGGCCACGTTCATGAGCCAGGCCCGCAATGTGCTCCGGCAACGTTGCCACCGAAAGATAAAGCGACGGTGAATGGCTACGGCTCTCCCGCCACATCCACGCGCCAACCGATTCCAGTGGGACGCAATGTGCTATAGGGTCTAGTGGGAGTTCCTCATGGACAAACCAGCGTTTCCACAGAATTTCGCTTCACGCACGGCACTTCCCCCGGGCCTCGACGCACGCTCAGCCGCCGTCCTGCGCGAGATCGTCGAGCAGTACGTGGAAACCGGCGAACCCGTCGGCAGCCGCACGCTCTCGCGTCGCCTGCCGATGAGCCTGTCGCCCGCCACCATCCGCAATGTGATGGCGGACCTCACAGAGGCCGGCCTGTTGTTCGCCCCCCACACCTCGGCCGGCCGCCTCCCCACGGAACAGGGCCTGCGGCTTTTCGTGGACGGCCTGCTGCATTTCGGCGAACTCGCCGAGGACGAACGCGAGGCGATCACGGCCGCGCTCGCGGCCTCCGGCCGTAGCCTGGAAGACACGCTGGCCGAGGCGAGTTCCATGCTCTCGGGCCTCTCCCAGGCCGCCGGAATGGTACTCGCGCCCAAGTCCGAAGGCGCCATTCGCCATATCGAATTTGTCCCGCTCGGCTCCGGCCGGGCCCTGGTCATCCTGGTGAATGCCGACGGCCACGTCGAAAACCGCATCATGGATACACCGCCTGGCCTGCCACCCTCGGCACTGCAGCAGGCCAGCAATTACCTGAACGCCCGCCTATCCGGCCGTTCGCTCCCCGACCTGCGACGCATCGTCGCCGAGGAGATGGCAGCCAATCGCACCCAGCTCGACGCGCTGTCGGCGCAGGTGGTCGAAGCCGGCCTCGCCACCTGGACCGGCGAGGGCCGTGCCGGCAGCCTCATCGTCCGAGGCCAGGCACGCCTGCTGACCGAAATCACCCAGATCGAACGCCTGGCCGCCATCCAGGCGTTGTTCGAGCGCCTGGAAGCCCAGGAGACGATGCTCCGCCTGCTCGAACTCGCCGAACAGTCGGACGGCGTGCGGATCTTCATCGGCGCCGAGAGCGGCCTGTTCGGCACCTCCGGCGTCTCGATGGTGGTCGCCCCATCGCGCAACGACAGCGGCCGCATCGTCGGCGCCATCGGCGTCATCGGCCCCACCCGCATCAACTACGGTCGCATCATTCCGGTCGTGGACTACACCGCGCGGGTGATCGGCCGGTTGTTGGGCTGACCGGCAGCCCTAAACACTACCGTTACCTCTTTGCGGTATACGAGCCACGCGCCACAACAACCCGCGCGCGGACGGCTTGTTCCCACCTCCCCGTCATCCTAACTGAACGCCGAAATGAGCAACGAAACCGAACCAATGAAGCCAGCCAACGACGCAACCCCACCCCCGGAGCCGCCGCAGTCGCCCGAGGAGCTGATGCAGGCCGCCACCGCCCGCATCGCGGAACTCGAGGCGGAGGCTCAGGAAATGAAGGACCGCTGGATGCGCGCCGAGGCCGAAACGGCCAACGTGCGCGCCCGCTCCCACCGCGAGGTCAACGAAACCCGCCAGTACGCTGTCCAGAAATTCGCTCAGGACGTCGTCGAAGCGGCCGATAACTTGCGGCGCGGCCTCGAATCGCTCCCCGCCCAGGCCAAGGGTGAGCCCGAGATCGTTACCAAGCTGCGCGAGGGCCTAGAGGGCGTCGAGCGCAACTTCCTCGCCATCCTCGAACGCAATGGCGTGAAACGCGAGGACCCGACCGGCACCCCCTTCGATCCCAACCTCCACCAGGCGATGGCCGAGCAAGAGAGCTCCGCCCATCCGCCAGGCAGCGTGATGCACGCCTGGACACCGGCCTGGACGCTGAACGGCAGGCTGCTGCGTCCCGCCATGGTGGTCGTCGCGAAGGCCCCGCCGGAGGAGATTGGCGCCAACGGCAAGCTGGACACCACCGCTTGATGCAATCGTCTCGCCGCCGCACGAGAATCCCGGCACCTGCCTCTTGCCCGGCGGGCACCCCCCCCATACATCCAACGTGACCGCATAGGGGCGCGAGCGGTGCTTCGGGTCGCGCGCGTCCGCTGAAAGGAGCAAAAACATATGGCAAAAGTCATCGGCATCGACCTCGGCACGACGAATTCCTGCGTCGCCCTGATGGAGGGCAAAGACGTTCGCGTGATCGAGAATTCCGAGGGCGCGCGTACCACGCCCTCGATGGTCGCCTTCAGCGACAACGGCGAGCGTCTGGTCGGCCAGTCCGCCAAGCGTCAGGCCGTCACCAACCCATCGAATACCCTCTACGCCATCAAGCGCCTGATCGGTCGCCGCTACGACGACCCGATGGTGGGGAAGGACAAGGGCCTGGTGCCCTACGCCATCGTCCGCGGCGACAACGGCGACGCATGGGTCGAGGCCAAGAGCCAGAAATACAGCCCCAGCCAGATCAGCGCCTTCATCCTCGGCAAGATGAAGGAGACTGCCGAGGCGTATCTCGGCGAGCCGGTTACGCAGGCAGTGATTACTGTTCCGGCCTACTTCAACGACAGCCAGCGCCAGGCCACCAAGGACGCCGGCCGCATCGCCGGTCTCGAGGTGCTGCGCATCATCAACGAGCCCACAGCCGCGGCGCTTGCCTACGGCATGGACAAGAAGACCGCCGGCACGATCGCGGTCTACGACCTCGGCGGCGGCACGTTCGATATTTCCGTCTTGGAAATCGGCGACGGCGTGTTCGAGGTGAAGTCCACCAACGGCGACACGTTCCTTGGCGGTGAAGACTTTGATGCGCGCGTCATCGACTATTTTGCCGACGAGTTCCGCAAGGAACAGGGCATCGACCTCCGCAAGGATAAGCTTGCGCTGCAGCGGCTGAAGGAAGCCGCCGAGAAGGCGAAGATCGAGCTCAGCTCCTCCAAGGAGACCGAGATCAACCTGCCCTTCATCACCGCCGACGCCTCCGGGCCGAAGCACCTGGTGATGAAGCTCACCCGCGCGAAGCTGGAATCGCTGGTTGATGACCTGATCAGCAAAACGCTCGAACCGTGCCGCGCCGCCCTGAAGGACGCCGGCGTCACCGCCGGTGAAATCTCCGAAGTCATCCTTGTCGGCGGCATGACCCGCATGCCGAAGGTCATCGACACCGTGAAGCAGTTCTTCGGCAAGGACCCGGCCCGCAACGTCAACCCCGACGAAGTCGTAGCGATCGGTGCGGCCGTGCAGGGCGCAGTGCTGTCCGGCGACGTCAAGGACGTGCTGCTGCTCGACGTGACCCCGCTGTCGCTCGGCATCGAGACGCTGGGCGGCGTGTTCACACGCCTGATCGAGCGCAATACGACGATCCCGACCAAGAAGAGCCAGGTGTTCTCGACGGCTGACGACAACCAGCAGGCAGTGACCATCAAGGTCTACCAAGGCGAGCGCGAGATGGCCGCCGACAACAAGCTGCTGGGCAACTTCGACCTGACCGGCATTCCGCCCGCGCCGCGTGGCGTGCCGCAGATCGAGGTGACGTTCGACATCGACGCCAACGGCATCGTCTCGGTCCAGGCCAAGGACAAGGCGACCGGTAAGGAGCAGCAGATTCGCATCCAGGCCTCCGGTGGTCTGTCCGAGACCGATATCCAGCGCATGGTGAAGGAAGCCGAGGCCAACGCCGACGCCGACAAGCAGCGCCGGGAGCAGGTCGAGACGCGCAACCACGCCGACGGCCTGATCCATCAGGTGGAGAAGAACCTGAAGGAACATGGCGACAAGCTGCCCGCGCAGGAGAAGGGCGAGGCCGAAGCGGCAATCGCCGCGGCACGCTCCGCCATGGAAGGCAATGACCCGGATACGCTGAAGCAGGCCACCGAGCGTCTGAGCCAGTCGGCGATGAAGCTCGGCGAGGCGATGTATAAGTCGCAGCAGGCGGACGAGACGGCTCAGGCGACGGCGCAGGCCAGCGGTGCGCAGCAGTCGCATGGTGGCGCCAATCCGGACGACAAAGTTGTCGACGCCGAGTTCGAGGAAGTTGACGAGAAGAAGAAGAAGTCGGCCTGATAGATCTGGGCCGGCAGATATGGTGAGTCGCGCCCGCGCTTCCTGGAAGGCGGGCGCGATTCCATTCGGTGCCAGAGAGAAGGGCTGAGATGGCGAAGCAGGATTTCTATGCCACGCTTGGCGTGGCCCGCGATGCAGGTACCGAAGAGCTCAAGAAGGCGTATCGCAAGCTCGCCATGCAGTTCCACCCCGATCGCAATCCGGGCGACAAGCAAGCGGAAGCCAAATTCAAGGAAGTCAACGAAGCTTACGACATTCTCAAGGACGACCAAAAGCGCGCTGCCTATGACCGTTACGGCCACGCGGCGTTCGAGCAAGGCGGACAGGGCGGCTTCGGCGGTGGCTTCGATTTCCAGGCCGCTGGCGGCATGGGCGACATCTTCGAGCAGATGTTCGGCGAATTCATGGGCGGCCGCCGCGGCGGCGGTGCCGGCCGCACCCGCGCCGGCAACGACATCCGCGCTGCCGTCGAGATCGAGCTCACCGAAGCCTTCGCGGGCACCAAGGCGAACGTGCGGGTTCCGACACGCGTGGTGTGCGATGCCTGCTCCGGAACCGGCTCCGAGGACAAGAACCGCGCCGCCGATACCTGCTCCACCTGCAAGGGCACCGGCAAGCTGCGCACGCAACAGGGCTTCTTCCTGGTCGAGCGCACCTGTCCCACCTGCGGCGGCGCTGGTCGCACCATCCGCAATCCCTGCAAGGTCTGCCATGGTGTCGGTACTGTCGGCCGCGAGCGGACGCTGCAGGTGCAGATCCCACCCGGTGTGGAGGACGGCACCCGCATCCGCCTGGCCGGCGAAGGCGAGGCTGGCGGCCAGGGTGCCCCGCCCGGCGATCTGTATGTGCACGTGGCGATACGGCCGCACGCGATCTTCCAGCGCGACGGCTCCAACATCCTGATGCGCGTGCCGCTGCGCATGACCCAGGCCGCGTTGGGCGGCGACGTGGAAGTGCCCTCGATCGACAGCAGCAAGGCCAAGGTGAAGATCCCGCCCGGCACGCAGACCGGCGACCAGTTCCGCCTGCGCGGCAAGGGATTCTCCGTGCTGCGCAGCGCGGTGCGTGGCGACATGTATATACAAGTGTCGGTCGAGACGCCGCAGCATTTGACGCGCCGCCAGCGCGAGCTGCTTGAGGAATTCGAATTGGAAGCGGAAGGCCACGGCAAAGGCAGCCCGGAGAGCGAAGGCTTTTTCTCCAAGGTCAAAGAATTCTTCGAGGGCGGCCGCGGCTAGCCTCGACAAACCATCCCTCTCCGCCCCTTGGGGGCGGAGAGGTTAGGAGAGGTGGGGGCCGCCCGTGCCCACATCACCACGCCTCGCGCGGATCATTGGCGGCACACGCCTGCTGGCCCACTTGCTCCAGCACGCCGTCCGCCCCCGCCCTGCCGTAAGCCTGCAGACCCGTCTCGCGATGGTGCCGCTAGACAAGGCGCCACTCGATCAGCCAGTGACGATCCACTGGGACGATCACCACATCCCCTTCATCGATGCGGCCACCGACCATGACGCCGCAACGGCATTAGGAATCGTCCATGCCCATCTCCGCCTTGGGCAGCTCGAGGTACTGCGCCGCCTCTCCCACGGCCGCCTCTCCGAGATGATCGGTGCGGCGGGAGCCGAACTCGATCGTCAGCTTCGCGCGCTTGATCCAGGCCGCGCCGTCCCCGGCATGCTGGCAATGATGCCCGCAGCCACGCGCGAATGGCTGGATGCCTTCGCGCGCGGCATCAATCATAATCTGATGCGCACGCCGCGCCTGCCCCCGGAATTTTCGCTATTCGCTTTGCAACGCGAAACCTGGACCCCCGCCGACGTGCTGACCGTCGGCCGCCTGATGAGCGCGGACGTCAACTGGCTGGTCTGGCTGCGACTGCTGCAATTTCGCAGCGATCCGGACTGGCCCGCGCTGTGGCGCAAACTCGCCGAGGCCGACTCCCTGTCGTTCGATTCTGCCGAACTTCTCGGTGCGCCAATCCGCTCCGGCAGCAACTCGCTGGTGATTGGCCCAGCACGCACGCAAAGCGGCGCACCAATGATCGCAAGCGATCCGCATCTGCCATTGGTGCTACCCAATCCGTGGCTGATCGCTGCGTTGAAGTCGCCGTCCTACAACATGGTTGGCCTGATGCTGCCCGGCCTGCCTTTCGTGGCACTCGGGCGCAATTCGTGGATCGCCTGGGGCGGCACCAGTCTGCACGCGGCCAGCAGCGATGTGGTCGCAGTTGCCGCCTCCGACATCGAACACGCTGAACAGCAGATCAAGGTGCGATGGGGCAAGCCCCGAACAGTGCAGGTGCCCAACTCGCCCTGGGGTCCAGTAATGAGCGATACCCTGGCCTTGCGCTGGATGGGCCACCGGCCAAGCGACGAGGTGACAGCCATGCTTGCCGTCAATCGCGCTCGCAACTGGGATGAGTACCGCGCCGCGCTCGATGGCTTCTCCGTGCCCGGCCAGAACATGCTCTACGCGGACACCGAAGGGCATATCGGCAAGCTGATGGCCGTCCACCTCCCGCGCCGCAATGAGTTCCCTTCAGACGATTTGGTTTTGTCGCCGGACCGCCAGCAAGGCTGGGACGACCCGGTCACCGGCAGCGAACTGGCACACGAGTTCGATCCCGTGCATGGCTTCATCGCTTCAGCCAATGAGCGCCCCCCCGAATGCGGTGTCTTCATCGGCCACCAGTTCTCGCGCCCCGATCGCAGGCGCCGGCTCGACCACATGCTGTCGGCCACCAACAACGCCACGGTGGCGCAAGCGATCGATATCCAGCGTGACGTCCACTGGGAGCAAGGCCACGCGCAATGCAGGCAACTGCTGCGCTGGATGCCACCGGTGCCTGCCGGGCGTCAGCAACGCTTCATCAACCTGCTCGCATCCTGGGACGGCAACTACAACGTCAACTCCCGTGGCGCACTCGCCTTCGAACTCCTGAGCAATGCGCTCGCACGCCTGCTCGTAACCAAGCGCCGTCTCGCAGCCTACAGCCTCGCCTGGGGAACACGCCGCCTGGTCTGGAGCGAGATCGTCGCGGCCCCACCAGACCGTCGGCAGCGGGCTTTGCGGATCGCAGTGCGTCAGGCCGCGCGAACCCTGCGGCCGCGCGCCACCTGGGGCAGCCAGCATCGCCTGCGTCTCGGTCATCCGCTGACCGCGCTTCCCGTTATCGGGCGGCGGTGGCGCTTCACCGATCTTCCCGTCGGCGGCGGCAACGACACGCTGTTCAAGACCGCGCACGGCCTGACCGACCGTATCCACGGGTGTGGCTACGGCTCTACCGCCCGCCACATCTCGGATCTGTCCGACCCGGATCGCAACCTGTTCGCGCTCGCCGGCGGCCAGGATGGCTGGCCCGGCAGCACCACCTTCATCGACCAGGTCCACTCATTCCTGTGCAGCGACTACATCACCGTACCACTCCGCGCCGAAACAGCGCGCGCGACATTCCCGCATCGCATGGACCTGACGCCGTGAGGCGCGTGCCTTTCGATGCGACCTTCCTGCTACGCCAATACGCCCGCCGACGTTCGGCCAAACTCGCCGCACTGGATTCCGTCGCCGAACAGCAGCACCAGCTGCTGCGATTGGTGCGCCGAGCCGGGGCGACACGCTTCGGCCACGATCACCACTTTGCCGGCGTTCGCAGTGTCGATGAATTCCAGGCCCACGTCCCTCTGCGACGCTATGAGGACATGTGGCAGACCTACTGGCAACCAGGCTTTCCAAGGCTCGTCGATTGCACCTGGCCAGGCACCATCCCGTTCTTCGCCCTGACCTCCGGCACGACAAGTGGCACGACCAAATACATCCCATGCTCAGCCGATATGAATCGCTCGAACGCACGCGCCGCACTCGACATTCTGGTACACCATCTCGCCAACCGCCCCGGCAGCCGCGTGCTGGGCGGCAAGAGCTTCATGCTCGGCGGCAGCACTGATCTCACCGAGCTTGCACCTCGTATCCGCGCCGGCGATCTCAGCGGTATCGCCGCACAGCAGACGCCATGGTGGGCGCGACCCTACACATTTCCGTCACGCGACCTCGCCCTGCTCACCGACTGGGAGGAGAAAGTCGAACGATTGGCACGTGCATGCCGCGACGAAGACATCCGCGTCATCAGCGGCACGCCAAGTTGGCTGCTCATCTTCTTCCACTACCTGCCGCAGGGCCTGCTCCACGCGTTTCCCAACCTCGAATTGCTCGTTCATGGTGGTGTGAACTTCGCGGCCTACCAGGATCAGTTCGCCGAACTACTGCGCGGTGGCAGGGCCGAATTACGCGAAGTCTATCCCGCCAGTGAAGGTTTCATCGCCATCGCCGACAGGGGATCGGGCGACGGCATGCGGCTGCAAGTGGACAACGGCATCTTCTACGAATTCGTTCCGGTCGGCGATATTGATGCCGACCGGCCAGCACGCCATTGGCTCGCCAATGTGGCAACAGGTGTGGACTACGCGATCGCTGTCTCCACGAATGCAGGCCTGTGGTCCTATCTCGTCGGCGACATCGTTCGTTTCGTCGATCTCGCGCCGCCACGTCTGCTGGTCACCGGGCGCCTCTCCTATTTCCTCTCCGCTTTCGGCGAACATCTGACCGGCGAGGACGTTGACGCTGCGATCAGTCATGCCGCCACAGCAACCTGCGCGAACGTCACCGATTATGCCGTCGGCGCGGTGTTCCCCGATGCATCAGACTCGCGCGGTGGCCATCGCTACATCATCGAATTCGCCACACCCCCGTCCGACGCATTTCGGTTTGCGCAAATGCTAGACGCCGAACTGTGCCGCCGGAACGATGACTACCGCGCCCATCGTTCGGCCGGCTTCGGCTTGCGCGACCCGGGTATTCTCCCTGTCCGCTCCGGCACTTTTGCCGCCTGGATGAAGCAGCGCGGACAGCTGGGCGGACAGCACAAAGTCCCTCGCGTGATCACCAACGCGGCACTTTTCGAGTCGCTATGCCGATTTGCCGCGAGCGTTCAGTATGAACGTGATGAGGGAGGGAGCCATGGCACCTAATATCGGCATCGCAGGCGTCACCGGACGAATGGGCCAACTGCTGGTGGAGGAAGTCCGCGCTGCCGGTGCCGAAGTCGTCGGCGGTGTCAGCCGCAACAAATCGGCGCCCCAGGGCATCGCCTTTTTCCCCGACATCTCCGCCCTCGCAGCGTCATCCGACGTCGTGATCGACTTCACCAACGCCGCAACTGCGCAGCCCACCGCTGCCGCCATGGCGAAATCGGGCAAGGCCTGGGTGCTCGGCACCTCCGGCCTCTCCGAGTCCGACGAAGCCGCCGTCGCCGAAGCTGCCCATCGCATCCCCATCGTCTACGCCTCCAACTTCTCCGCCGGCGTTAACCTGGTGCTGGCGCTCGCCGAACGCATGGGCGCCGCCCTCCCCGCCGACTCCTACGACGCCGAGATCGTGGAAATGCACCACCGCCAGAAGGTGGACGCCCCCTCCGGCACCGCCGTCGGCATGGGCCGAGCCGTCGCCAAGGGCCGCGACGTCGCCCTGTCCGACGTGATGGAGAGCGGTCGCCACGGCCACACCGGCGCGCGCAAGACGGGCGCCATCGGCTTTGCCGCACTGCGCGGCGGCCAGGTCGTGGGCGAGCACACGCTGATCTTCGCTTCCGGCACTGAGCACATCGCGCTCACCCATCGCGCCTTCGACCGCCGCGCCTTCGCCACCGGTGCCGTTCGCGCGGCCCTCTGGGCGGCAGGCCGGAAGCCTGGCCTCTACTCCATGATGGATGTGCTGGGGATGGCTTGAACGAGGGTGCCGCTCGATTCGCCGCGCGCTACCCCGTCGTCTGGCACGTTATCGAAGCAGATGGCGCAGGTGACTGGCTTGTCGAGACGGGCTTGATGCCCACCGCCGAGCTGATGCGAATGGCCGGCATCATCGACGATGGCGCCAACCGGAATGACTTCCGCACGCTGTCGCTCGGTCGAGGGCGCATAGCCGTCATCCGGCCGCAACTCATGCCAGACGACCGGTTGCCGCCCACGCTGGACGGCCCCTTCCGCGACCTGCCGAACACATGGCGCCGGCACATCAACTCACACGTGTTCTTCTGGGCCGACCCCCGCCGCCGCGATGCGTTTCTGCGCGCCTGCCAGCGTTTCCGCCCGTCGGCCGCAACACCCGTGGTGCTTGAATTCGACACAGCCAGCCTGCTTGCTGGCCATGCTGCCTGCGCGTTCTGGTCGCGCATAAACACGGGCTCAACAGTGCGGGGCGGCGCCCGCACCCGCCGTAACGAGAACACGCTGCAATCGGTGCGCAGCTACCGCTCTGGCCCGGTCGCGGAACTAGCGGTGCGAGGACAGGTGACAGTCACTCGAAACCGCCCTTGACCCCCCCAAACGTTTCCGCCACACCCCGGCGATCCTCCCGCGACAAGAGAGAAACCATTCATGCGCGATACAGGCGAGTTCCTGTTCACCTCCGAGTCGGTCTCCGAGGGCCACCCCGACAAAGTCGCCGATCGGCTCAGCGATACGGTACTGGACGCTTATCTCTCGGCCGACCCATATTCGCGCGTCGCCTGTGAGACTTTGGTCACCACCAACCGCGTGGTTCTTGCTGGCGAGACCCGTGGCCCGGATACCATCACCCCGGAATACCTCACGCACCTGGCGCGCATGGCGATCCACG
>Ga0070730_10004708_pt1 | contig 11891 bp, 12 predicted proteins | sample Coa_R1_3_FD_66447 | JGI IMG/M metagenome (GOLD analysis project Ga0070730, IMG submission 66447) | Surface soil microbial communities from Centralia Pennsylvania, which are recovering from an underground coalmine fire - Coalmine... | ecosystem: Environmental > Terrestrial > Soil > Unclassified ... | reverse complement strand
CCCAGGTCAGTGCTTGCGCGGAGACCTGTAGACCACGCCCTGCGGCGCCGGCGTGCTCTGGTAGGGCGACGTTCCAGGTAGGAACCACTGCACCTTCCCGGCCACCACCATCTGGTTCAGGCCTGCGGGCCTCGAGAACCATTCGTTGCCGGGTCGCTTCAGCAGGGAGCTGAGCGTCCATTCCATGAAGCTGTGCCAGACCGGCGCCGCGATCACGCTCGCTTCGAGATCCCTCGCCATCGGGCTGAAGTCGGCGTTGCCGAACCAGAAGGCGGTGGCGATGGCCGGCGTGTAGCCGACCGTCCAGCCGTCCCGATAGTCGTCGGTGGTCCCCGTCTTGGACGCAACGATGTGGTCGGGCAGCGTGAGGTTGGAGCCGCGGCCGAAGATCATGGCTCGGTTGCTGTCGTCGGACATCATCTGCTCGACGATGTAGGCGACGCGCGGGTCGAGGACCTGCTGCGCGCCGGAGCTGGGATTCAGCTTGTAGATCAGCTTCCCGTCGGCCGTGGTGATCGAGGCCAGCCCCGTCGGCTGGTGGAGGACCCCTTGCGCGGCCAGCACGGATGCGCCGGTCGCCATCTGGAGGGGCGTCTCGCCCCAGCCGCCCAGGGTCAACGAAGCCCCATAGCTGGAGAGCGGATCGTTGTCGGTGAATTGCGTGCACGCCGGCGGGTTCTGGCAGTGCCAGGGAGGCGCACCCATAAGGCGGGCCATCTGGGCGACGTCCGCGGGACCATTGGGCAAAGCCATCTCCACCCGAACCGCGGGGATGTTGAGGGAGTTCAGGAAGCATGCCTGCAGCTGGCACGTGCCATGCAGCCTGCCGTCGTAGTTCCGCGGCGTGTAGTTCGGCGCACCAGGTCCCTGCGGGATGGAAATCGGCTGGTCGGGGACGCGCGAGACCATCGTGAATTTGCCGCTTGCGATGGCCGCGGTGTAGTTGAAGATCTTCATCGACGACCCCGGGTTGCGCGGCGGCCAGACCGCGAAGTTGTACTGCCCGCCGTAGGCATTCGGATCGGCCGAGCCGACCATCGCCAGGACGGCGCCCGAATGGGGGTCGATGGCGACCATGGCGCCCTGGTGGACGTTCCCCCAGCCGTAGCGGCTGACCTGTCCCTGGATCAGCTGCTGCGCCTTCTGGTTCATGGTCCAGTTGAGCGTGGTGACGACTCGAAGACCGCCGCCAAAAGTCACCTCGGCCCCATAGAGGGAGACCAGCTGGCCGGTCACGTAGCTCACGAACGCGGGGGCCAGGATCCGATTCACCGGTTGAAAGAGGTGGTTGGGCGGGCTCAAGTCTTCGGCTGCGGCCGCGGTCGCTTCCGCGCGCGTGATCATCCTGGCGTTCACCATTGCGTCCAGCACCTCACCCTGCCGAGACTTGGCCACCGGCGCATTGACGAAGGGGTTGGCGTAGCTGGGATTGCGCAGCAGGCCCGCCAGCATCGAGGCCTGGGCCAGGTCGAGGCTCGCGGCGGGCTCGTGAAAGTAGATCTGGGCCGCCGCGGCGCTGCCGTAAGCGTCGTTGCCGAAGAAGACCGTGTTCAGGTAGGTCTCGAGGATCTGCTGCTTGGTGAACGTCCGCTCCACCTCCACCGCCAGCAGCGCCTCTTCGATCTTGCGGCTGAGCGTCGGCTCGTTGCCGACCAGGGTCAGCTTGACCAGCTGTTGGGTGATCGTGGACGCGCCCTCCACGGCGCTGCCTGCCCGTAAGTCGATCGAGGCGGCCCGCAGCAAGGCGCCCGGATCGACGCCGGGCTCGGAGTAGAAATTGTGATCCTCGATCGCGATCACAGCCATCGGCAGGTACTTGCCCATTGCGGCCAACGGCTGGAAGTACTGTTGGTGACCGGGCGGATGAAGGTCGGCCAGCAGCGTGACGCCATCTGACGCATAGATCAAGGTGTCCTGCGTCAACGGCCTGGCCGCGACCAGGCGAGCATCGGGCAACCCGTTGACATAGGCGATGAAGTTCGGTGACGTGCCGAGGAAAACGGCAGCGGTGAGGATCGCGATGCCGGCGAGCTTGGCGGCGGCCGGCACCGCCCAGAAACCGGCGAGGGGGGATGGATTCCACGGGCCGCGCTGCCTGTAGATGCCCGCCCGCAGCAGGCGTCCGTTTTCGGCCCTGGGCCTGGCGGCAGGCCTCATCGGACCATGCTCGAGGTGTGCCTGCTGCCCCGGGGGCGGCCCCGACGCCGCGCCGCCGCCAGGTCATCAGAGCTGAAGCGCAACTCATTGCCTTTGTGCGAGCAGCGCAGCCGGCCCGAGCGTGCCCATCGATAGACAGTGGTCCGGGAGACGCCGAGGTAGCGCGCCGCGGCCTGCACATCCATGAAGGCCGCAGATGCGACGGGCGACGCCGGGCGCACCGCGACTCCTGGTGTCGCTCCCACCTCCAGCTCGACCGGCCACCAATCACCCAGCCGCGGGTGCGGCGTGAGAGCCCGGCCAAGGATCATGGCCGCGCGCGCGGCGACGCAGAGCCAGCCGGCTCCAACCACGCCCGCCGTCACCAGAGCGAAGCCCGGCTGGTGGGTTGAAATCCAGCGCACCGCAGGTCCGAGAAGCGACCCGACGGTCTGCCCGGCCAGGTTCAGAGATGCGCGCTCGAGGGCCAAGCGTAGATCGGTAGCCCGACGGCCCTCGACGCCGGCCAACGCGGCAAAGCAGAGGAACACAAACGCCAGCCACACCAGCACCTCGAGCCCAGGCGAGAAAACGCGAGCGCCCGGCAGCCGACGCCGGATCGGCGGGACGCTGAGCAGCACGAGAAGAATCGCTGTCGACACGATGAAGGGCCGGAGATTGGCCATTGCCTAAGCCACCCAAGTCTGTAACGGGCCGCTGAGGACCAGCGTTACCGTAACCCAACCCCAGGTCTTCGACTCACCCGAATTTGATCCTGGGCGAGAGCCCATAACACCCTCAGCAAAAACGGCCTGGAGCGGCCGGAATCCAGACCAGGTCCAGCGTTTAGTCGGTCGATGCGACACTGGACGCGTGCGCAGTGGGTTGCCCGATCTCGAGGCCTTGCCGCCCGGCGAAGTCTTGATCGTCACGGACTATGACGGCACGATCGCTCCAATCGTCGCCGACCCACGGCACGCGGCGCCCGCGCCCGAGGCGATCGAGCACTTGCACGCCCTGGTGGCGGTGACCAGGGGCGTCGCGGTCCTGAGCGGCCGCACCGAGGAGAGCCTGCGCAGCTTTCTCCCGGTGCCGGGCGCCGTGCTCATCGGCGAGAACGGGATCGGGGCATTGACGCCTGACGAAGAGGCTCGGCTTGGAGATTTCCGCGCTCGAGCGAGGGCGGTCGAGGCGCGCTGGCCCGGCGTGGTGATCGAAGCCAAGCCCGCTTCGCTCGGCGTTCACTTCCGCTCCCGGCCGGAGATTGCCGCCGAACTGGAGGAGGCGCTCGCGAAGTTGATCGCGGGCTCGGGCCTGATGATGGTGGCCAACCGAATGGTCTTCGACATCCAGTCCAGGCGTGGCAGCAAGGTCAGGACGATGTGCCGCCTGATCGGGGAGATGCACCCGGCCGCGGTCCTGTACGCGGGTGACAGCCGTGACGACGCCCACGTTCATCGCTGCCTGAACACGGCCCGCATACCTAGGCTCTGTATTGGAATCAGGTCGACCGAAATGCCCGGCCGCATCTTCAGGCACGCCGACCTGATCCTCGATGGTCCTGAGGAGATGGTGCGCTTGCTGGGTGGTCTCGCCCGTCACTGGAGCGGGCAGCCGGCGCGGCCACCGTTTCCGGAAAGCGTCACCACCTGAATTCGATGCCGATCTCTCGCTACCTGGATCGTTCCCTGCCGGTCAGCCGCAACCCCCGAGAGTCGGAGATGCGAATCCTGGTGCCGATCGTGCGGGCCCAGGCGGTGCATACGCTCATCGCGGTCGGGGACGCGCTGGCCAAACCTCGGGACGCGGACGGCAAGGTGCTCGGGTTAGTCGAGGTGCCCCGCCATCCGGATTCAAACGTGAACAACCAGGTGGTTCATCGCCGCCGCGAGCTGCTCAGGTGGATCGCCGACCAGGAAAGCATGGCCGGGTCACCCGCACACCTTGGAATCATCGTCCGGGTCGTGCACAACGTGCCCCTGGGGATTCGGGAGGCCGTGTACGAAACGGGGGCCAACCTCGTGGTGATCGAATGGCCGGGGCCCAGCAGCCCCCGCGCGGGAACCCTGACCTCGGTGGTCGACGACCTCAGCTCATCGCCGCCCGCCGACCTCGTGTTCGTGAGACCGCCCAGCCGCAGCGTGGACCTGTCCGGTCCCATCAGAGTGGTCGTTCCGATTCGCGGTGGTGTGAACGCCCGGCTCGCGCTCGACGTTGCCACGCGCCTCTCGACGGCGCTGGGAGGCGTGATCTCGCTGCTTCATGTCGTCGACCCGAACCATCACCGAGACCGGCGGGCATACGACCTTGCGATCGCGCTCGACATCGCATCCATGTCGCCGTCGGCGAACTTGATCATCAGCGAGACGGCTGGGATCGGCCCGGCCATCACCGCCGCCGCCACCGAGGCGGACGTGGTCGTGCTGGGAGCCTACTCGGCGAGGGGACGGCATCCGGAACTGGTCCGGCCCGGCCTTGCCGATGCGTTTGAGGCCATCGAGGGACTGCTGATCCTTGTGCGCTCGGCTCGGCTCGATGCAAACGAACCGGCTGATTCCGAACCCGTCGAGACTACCCTGTCGGCTGAACCAGCAGGTCCTTGAGGTCGTAGAGCTGCTGCTGGACCCAGCGGGTGATGTCGCGCTCGCGCACGGCGGCCCGGAGGCTGACGGCCATTGCCGATCTCGCTTCCCACGGTAGGGTCAAGGCACGGTGGAGCGCCTCGGCGGTGGCTTCGACGTCAAACGGGTTGATCCCGATCACGTTGTCCCGCAGCTCCTCGAAAGCCCCCGCGTTCTCGGACAGGACTATGACTCCGTCGCGTCCATTCAGAAACGCGCCCTCTTTGGCCACCAGGTTCATTCCGTCGTAGATCGGATTCACGAGGAGCACATCGAAATCTGAGTAGCCGGCCACGGCCCGGTTGATGTTCTCCCCGTATTCCAGGCGGATGGGCAGCCAGTCCGCACGGGCAAAGCGGCGGTTGACGTGGCGCGCCGTTTCGTCGATCGCCTTCACGTAGCTGCGGTAGAGGCTGACGTCCTGCCTCGAAGGCTGCAGGAAAGCCCAGAACTGCACGTTGCCGAGGTGTTCGGGGTGCGCGGCGAGCAATCGTTCGTAGGCCATGAACCCTCGCACGATGTTCTTCGAGGGATCGGTTCGATCGACTCTGACGATCAGCTTCTGGTTCCGCCCGGGTCGGAGTCTTCGGACCTCAGTGCGGGTCTCGGAGCTGGTGGCCACGCGGTAAAGCGAAGAGACGTCGATCGAAATCGGATATGCCCGCACCCAAACCACGCGTCCTCGGTGCAGCACCGCCTGCTCCTGAGGGTCGACGCGCAGACCCATCAGCTCGGAGCATCCGTTGAGGAATCGCCGCACATCACCGTTGGTCTGAAAACCGATGACGTCGTTGGCGAGCAAGCCCGCGAAGATCGCTTCTCGCATCGAGGCCGGCAGCACCTTCCAGTAGTCCGCGGCGGGCCAAGGAATGTGAATGAAGTGCTGCATCGCAATCGTCGGAATCGCCTGACGGACGAACGCGGGCAGCAGGTAGAGGTGGTAGTCCTGGATCATCAGGAGCGGCGCAGCCTTCGCCTGCGACGCCACCTCGACGACCTTCTCCGCCATCAGCCGGTTGACCTCGACGTATCCGCGCGACCAGGCGTCGTGGATGCGCTGGTTGATGACAGGCTGGCGAGCCAGGTCCCACAAGTGGTGCTGAACGAACCAGAGAAGCGGGTTCGAGATCACCGAGTAGTGGAGCTTGTAGGGTTCCTCACCGGGATCGACGTAGTAGATCTTCAAAGCCGGCCGACCGGCGGAAGCGGCCACGACGGGTGTGCGCTCATGCGCCAGACCACGCTCGATGTCGGTTCGCGCGCACCCGATCCAGCTCGCGCCCGTCGCCTCCGCCACGCTGAGCAGCGCGGTAACCAGGCCCCCGCTACCACGGCGGAATCGCGACGCACCGGCCGGCTCGTAGGGTGCGCGGTTGCTCACGATGATCGGCGACCAGCGGCCAAGCTGGCTGGCGGCGATCGACCGTATGGCGTCCGCCGTGTCGGGTTTGGGAAAGGTGGCGGACATCGTGCCCGATATCTTGGGCTGTAGCAACATCTGACCCGGTGGCCAGTCGACCAGCGCTGTTCCTCTTGATCGGCTTTTCCGGCACGGGCAAGCTCACCGTGGCCAGGGGGCTGCGTGATCGGCTGGCCTCGGTCGGACAGGAGGTTCGCCTGGTCGACAACCATTACGTGAACAACTTGATCTTTCAGCTCGTCGACGTGGACGGCGTCAAGCCGCTGCCCGAGGGCACGTGGGACCGAGTGGGGGAAGTGCGAGATGCGGTGTTCAGAACGATCGAGGAGCTGTCCCCAAAGAGCTGGTCATTCATCTTCACCAACGACCTGATCGACCGGCCTGAGGAAAGGGCATACGTTCACCGGCTCGCGCAACTGGCCGACCGGCGCAGCTCGATTCTGATTCCGGTGCGGCTGCTGTGCGCGGTCGACGAGCTCTGCAGGCGAATTGTGAGCGCCGAACGCAGACCGATGCTGAAAAACGTCAGCGCCGACTGGATCCGGCGCCGGGCCGAGACGGAGGAGGTCCTGGATCCTGGGCTTGCCACCACGATCACGCTGGACATCACGTCCATGCCGCCGGAGGAGGCGGCCGATCGTATCGTCGCTCACTTGGCGACTCTCGCCGACACGCCGCACGCGCACGCCAAACGGCCGCGGCCGTCGTACCGAGCTAGGCACTGACGACGACCGTGGCCGAACAGCGCTTCGACCTCAGCGCCTCGACAGCCACCGCGTTGGCGGCTGCCCGCGAATGGGGGCTCGAACTCGGGGAACCATTCGCGCTGTCCAACGTCTCGTACGTTGCGCCCGCCGGGCACGCCGTGCTCAAAGTCGCCTGGGGAGGCGACGATGAGTCGCTGCAGGAGGGAGATGCGCTCGAGCTGTGGGACGGTGACGGTGCCGTGCGTCTGCTGCGGCGTGCGGGGCGCGCGCTCCTCGAGGAACGTGTGGTGCCCGGCGACGATCTATCGGCGGCGCCCGAGGATGAGGCGACCGCGATCGCGATCGCCGTTGCGTCGCGGCTGTGGCGTCGAGCTGGATCGCCGTTCCGGCCGGTTGCCTCTGAGGTTCCGCGCTGGCTCGATTCGGCAGAGCGCGACGGCAGCGGGCTCGTTCCGCTCGCGCGCAAGCTGCTCGCCGAGCTCGACCCGAGCGCCGATTGGCTAGTGCACGGGGACTTCCACCATCACAACCTCCTTCGCCGCGCTGATCAATTCGTCGCGATCGATCCGAAGCCGTACCTCTCCGATCGCGAGTACGACGTGCCTTCGTTCCTGTGGAACCCGATGGCCAACCGGATGGTGGATTCGCAGCAAACGGAGCGACGCATCGCGGCGTTTGTCGCCGCAGGTCTCGACGACTTTCGGATCCGCGCCTGGACCGTGATCCGGGGGGCCTATCTGCGGCCTGAGTTTGCCGATCAAATCCAGGCCCTTGCATTAAAGATCCAAGCGCAATAGAGTAGTTTGCAGTGCAAACTCCAAAGCTGCAGCCGGCTCAGGTCGCCGCCCGATTTCGAGATCTGCAAGGCCTGCGCCAGGCCGTCGCCGGTGTCGGCTTGCTGCTCTTCTTCGTGTGGGAGATGTTCTTTCCCCTCTCGTCGTCGAGCATCCGAGCGGAAGGCATCGGCGCCGAGCTTCGGGCGGCGGCCATTCTCGTCGCCGGCGCTGTGCTGACGGTCGTCGCCGTGCTCTGGGTCAACGCCTGGTATCAGCGCAGCTACGGCCGGGTCGAGCAGACGCGCAGCCAAAAGCGCTTGGGCAAGCTCGTGGGCCTGGGGGGCGTGCTGGCGGTGATGGGCCCGTTTGAAGTCGATGTGTTCACGCAGAACGACGGCCACGTCGTGCCTGTCAACCTGGCGATGTTCACCCTGGCGGTGTGGATCCTCGGGTACTGGCTTTACATGGGCCGGCCGTTCTGGCACTACATCGTGATCGCCGGCCTCGGGCTCCTCTTGGGCATCGCATCAATCGCCGGGATCCCGCCCTCGTCGTTTGATTCGCACATCCGCGAGACAACCCTGTATCTCGCCCTCGCAAGCATCGCCGGCGGCGTCATCGACCACGTGATCCTGACCCGGTCGCTGTCGCGCCCTGGGAGTCCCGTTGGCCTCGAGCCTTGAAGACATCGACCCGCTGGACAGGCTGGTGCACGAGCCGGCCCGGCTGGTCGTCCTGACCGCGCTCGCGTCTTGCGCCAGCGCCGACTTCGTTTTCCTGCAGCGCGTAACGCGACTGACGAATGGGAATCTCTCCGCGCACCTGTCCAAATTGAATGCCGCCGGACTGGTGGCGATCGACAAGCGCTTCATCGACCGGAAACCGAATACGCGCGTCGCCATCACGGCCAAGGGAAGGCATGCGGTCGATGAGCACTGGACCCGGCTCGAGCAGCTGCGCGAAGGCGCTCGTGGCCTGAAACACCAAGAGGGGAAACCCCGCCACTGAGCACGAGGGTTCTAGGCCTGGCGGAGATCGCGAAATCGCTGCCAGCACGCTGGTCGCACCCCGTCGTGCTCGCCGCGCACAGCGGGGCGGGGGTGCCCCCTCTGGCCGACCGGAATCGACATAGACCATGGCCGCGATCCGCTCAGATCTCTTCCAGCAGCAGCGCCAGGCGTGGACGTGTCGCCACAGCTCGTTCGGCGAGTCCGGAAAGGTCTCCGTCCTCGATCGTCGTGGCGGCCAGCACCGGGAAGCCCCAGTCGTCGAGGGTGACGAGGTCGGGCACGATCTCCGCGCAGTAGCCGTAGCCGTCGCACAGGATCGGATTCACGCGCAACCGCCGCCGGGCCTTCTCGCTCACCGCCAGCGGTCTCCCGGCGGTGGAGGTGGCGGAAATCCGGTCGCCGTGTGGCCATGACAGGCGCGCCCTGCCAGGTGCACCGGCAGATGAACGCCGAAGGCCGCGAGCGCGCTCTCGAGCTGGCCCACCGCGCCGTCGGGGTGATGGCACGCGCCTCGACCTCGCACCATCACCGCCCAGCGGCGAACCTTGTCCAGATCACCCGGTGCCGCCTGGGAGGCGGCGATCCGCTCCATAGCCTCGCTGAGTGCGGTGAGGCCGTTGATGCACGGACCACATTGAGCCGCTGATTCGGCGGTGAGGTAGATCAAGATCCTCGTGGCTTCGACGATCCCGCAGCCGTCGCGCGGCAGCACCGCCACCACCCCGCAGCCCAGCGAAGCGCCCATGGCGGACCGCAGCCGATCGGGGTCCAGCGGCGCCTGCGCGAGCTGGTGACTTGGCACCCAGCTGCCGAAGTACCCGCCGAGGAGCGCGCCCGCCGGTGGTGACGCCGTCCCGCCCGCCGCCGCCAGCACATCTCCAAACCTGGCGCCGAGGTTGACCTCGTAAACGCCGGGGTGCGTGACGTTCCCGCACAGGGTGAGGAGCATGGTGCCCGGCGCGTGCTCGGTGCCGAGGTGGCGAAACCATCCGCTGGCGGGCGATCATCGCCACAGGGGCCATTGTCTCCGCGTTCTGGCAACAGGAAAAGACGCCTCAGACCGGGGAAGTCGGAACCCCAATTCCGTGGTTCTGGTGGGAGGCGCGGCTTTAGGTAGATTGAGGGCGAGATGATCAGATCAACGAGTCAGTCCACCGTCGCGCATGTGAACGGCATCGACCTCGCCTATCAGGTCTTCGGAAAGGGCGCTCCACTCATCCTCCTGCACGGCGGCTTCGGGTCGGTTGAGATGTTCGGCCCCAACCTCGAGCTGTTGGCGGCAGGCCACCGCATCATCGGGGTGGATCTCCAGTCGCACGGCCGCACGCCGGCCGCCGACAGGCCGATGCGATTCGAGACGATGGCTGACGACATCGCGGCCCTGATCAGGGAGCTCGAGCTGGAGCGCGCGGCGGTCATGGGCTTCTCACTGGGCGGCGGCGTGGCCCTCCGCACGGCGATTCAGCATCCCGAGCTGGTGGCACGGTTGGTCCTGGTCTCGACAGTCTCCAAGCGACGCGGCTGGCATTCCGAGATGACCGCCGGAATGGATTCCATGGGCCCCGAGATAGCAGAACCGTTCAAGCAAACCCCGATGTACGCAGCCTATGAGCAGATCGCGCCGCGCAAGGAGGACTGGCCGGTGCTCGTGACGCAGCTCACGACCCTGCTCAAGCTCGACTATGACTGGTCGGCGGAAGTCGCCAAGCTGCCGATGCCCGTGATGATCGTCGCCGGCGACGCCGATGGCGTTCCTCCGTCACACGCCGTCGAGTTCTTCGGCCTACTGGGGGGCGGGAAGCGCGACGCCAACTGGGACCGCTCGGGCATGACGCACCACCGCCTCGCGATCCTGCCTGGACTGACGCACTACGACATCAACATGAGCCCGGCGCTCGCCCAGGCCGTCATCCCGTTCCTCGACGGTGCGTAGAAGCGGCGTTTACTTGCGACCTCGCTGCTGCTGCTGCTCGTACATCTCGCGGATCTCGCGGACGGTGGTGGCGTCTTCGGGTTTCTTGTCCTGAGTACGCAACGAGACTATGCGCGGGAAGCGGAGGGCAAACCCCGGCTGGTCTTTTGTCATGCCCGCGGTGTGGCGCGGGCTCGGCGTGATCTCGTCGGCGAGGACCTCCACGACGATCGCCGGCTCGAGCCAGGCGTCGGGGACGACAAGCGAGTTGACGCGCGCGGGCTTCTCCTGGACCTCGAGCGCCGCGAACAGCTGGTAGATCTCGCGCCAGCCCTGGTCGGAGAGGCCGGTGCCGAGCTTGGTGATGGTCACGAACTCGTCCTTGTCGCTGTCGTAGACGCCGGCGAGCAGCGCCCCCGTGCCGAATTCCGCGCGCTTTCCCTTGCCGCGGTAGTAGCCGACCAGCACGACGTCGATGGTGTCGTTCAGCTGGCCGCTGGTGTTCCGCTTGAGCTTCACCCAGTTGAAGTTGCGAGCGCCGGCCTGGTAGGGCGAATCGAGTCGCTTGGCCACGATTCCCTCCAGCCCGCGGCTGATGTTGTCGAGCAGCTCGCGGGTCAGCACATCCGCCGAATCGGTCTTCATCAGGGGCGCCGGCACCAGGGTGTCGCCGTCGCGAAGCAGCTGTAGCACGATCTCAAAGCGCTGCTCGTAGGGCAGCGGCGTGAGGTCGGTGCCGTCCCGAAACATCACGTCGAACACGAACGATCGCATCGGTACGCGAGCGGCGAATTCCTCGATGCCTTCCTTGCGCCGTCGCGCGGTGGTCTCCTGGAACGGCACGTACTCCTCCGACTCCGGGTTGTACGCGATCGACTCGCCGTCGAGGATGACGCTCTCGACCTCGAGGGCCGAGGCCGCGGCGACCAGCTCTGGGAACATCTGGGTCATCGATTCGAGGTTTCTCGAGAAGATGCTCACCTGGTCCGCAGCCTTGTGGATCTGGACGCGCAAGCCGTCGTACTTCGGCTGCACACCGACAGTCCCCAGCTTCTTGATCACGGCCTCAGGGTTGGGGAGGCGCTCCGCGAGCTGCGGGCGCAGTGGGTGGCCGGCGCTGACCTTCAGTGCTTCGAGCGCCGCCTCACCCGAGTCCCAGAGCGTCCGGGCGATCAGGCCCAGGTCCGAGGTGCGGTTGTAGGCCGCTTCGAGGACCGGGCGCAAGGATCGGTCTCCTTGCTTGGCGAACGAGAGCGCGACGAGCACCGTCGGGTCGCCGATCCCCAGGCGCATCTTGCCCAGAGTGATG